>ERZ841120.287-NODE-287-length-42082-cov-3.082423_pt1 | contig 42082 bp, 40 predicted proteins | sample MGYA00519572_ERZ841120 | MGnify/ENA primary metagenome ERZ841120 (study PRJEB31850, sample SAMEA3708890) | human gut metagenome | biome: human gut; feature: human-associated habitat; material: faeces | place: China | collected 2014 ...
TAACGGGTGGGTCTCGTTTGAACATTGGGTTTATCATTGCGATTGTGGCGCTGGTAGCCATTTGGTTCATTATGAAGCGGACAACGCTTGGTTTTGAAATCCGTGCAGTTGGGTTGAACCCCGATGCTGCTCGTTATGCGGGTATGTCAGCAAAGCGCACGGCAGTTACAGCCATGACGATTTCTGGCTTGTTAGCTGGGTTGGCTGGTGCAACTGAAGGTTTGGGAACGTACTTGAACATCTTCTCGCAAACTGGTGCACCACAAGTTGGATACGATGGTATGGCGGTTGCCTTGTTGGCATCAGGTTCGTTCTTGGGTATCTTCTTCGCTGCTTTGTTGTTCTCTATTTTGTCTGTTGGTGGATTAGGAATGCCATTGGCTTCAGGTGTCCCAACTGAATTGGTTTCTGTTGTGACAGCGTCAATTATCTTCTTTATCGGTGCGAACTACTTGATTCGTTTGATTTTGGTTAAGATCGATGAAGACGATGCAAAACAAAAAGCCAAGAAGTTGGCCGGCCCTCAGAAAAAGGGTCGTAACGACAAGAAGGTAGAGAAGGAGGCAGAGTAACCATGAGTTTGGAAACGATCTTGCAATTGGTGATTTCAAGTACGTTGGTTTACTCAGCGCCTTTGATTTTCACTGCATTAGGGGGTACGTTCTCAGAACGTGCTGGAGTTGTTAACGTTGGGCTAGAAGGAACCATGATTATGGGAGCTTTCGCCGGCGTTGTCTTTAATTTAACATTTGCAAGCCAATTTGGGGCTTTGACGCCATGGCTTGGTTTGATTGCTGGTGCAGTCATTGGTCTGATTTTCTCATTGCTACACGCGGTCGCAACGGTGACTTTGCGCGCTGACCACATTGTGTCAGGTACAGTGATGAATTTGATGGCCCCAGCCTTGGGTGTTTACTTGATTAAGTTGATGTACGGTAAGGGTCAAACATCAATGATTGCAGAAAACTTTGGTTACTGGAATGTACCTGGTTTGGCAAAGATTCCATTTATCGGCACAATCTTCTTCACGAAGACTTCTGCCACAGCGTGGGTTGCGATTATCGTAGCTTTTGTAGCTTCATGGGTATTGTTTAAGACCCGTTTTGGGTTGCGCTTGCGTTCAGTTGGTGAAAACCCACAAGCTGCAGATACGCTTGGCTTGAATGTTTATGCTTTGCGTTATACCGGTGTGCTGATTTCAGGTGTCCTTGGTGGAATTGGTGGGGCGTTGTTCGCCCAATCAATCGCGGGTAACTTTTCAGCATCAACGATTGTTGGACAAGGATTTATGTCAATGGCGGCCATGATTTTTGGTCGCTGGAATCCAGTTGGTGCCATGGCAGCTGCGTTGTTCTTCGGCTTCTCACAATCAATGGCAATCGTCGGTGCACAATTGCCACTATTGAACCAAGTGCCAGCAGTTTACCTACAAGTTGCGCCATACGTCTTCACGGTTTTGATTTTGGTTGTCTTCTTCGCCAAGTCAAAGGCCCCAGCGGCAGACGGTGTGAACTATATTAAGTCAGTCTAATGACAATAAAAAGCGATGCGACATTCGAATGTCTGCATCGCTTTTTTCTGTTGTTTGATTAGACCAAGGCAGTTACCACTTCTTCAAGGTGAATGCCATGTGACCCTTTCAGAAGGACGGCATCATCAGCCGTTAAATCAGCTTGAAGATCAGCAATCAGGGTTGCCTTGTCATCCTTGCTATAGCGTTTAACGGTACCAGCTGGGTAATTAACGCTCAAGACATCTTCGAGGCTCGCCATGATGTCACCCACGAGGTACACGTGTTGAATCGTGGCCGGATCAAGCTTTTCAGCAAGACTAGCGTGCAAGGCTGGGCCAGCTTCACCAAGTTCGAGCATATCACCCAAAACAGCAATACGTCGACCTGTGACAGGTGTCTCGGCAAAGAAGTGCAAGACCTCCTTGGCAGCGGTTGGATTTGAGTTGTAAACATCAGACAAAATCTTACCACCAAAATTACCAGCTAACCATTCAGTGCGGTTTTCAGTGATGGGGGCTTCTGCAAGTGCTTGTGCAATCTTGTCGTCTGAAATCCCCAACAAGATGCCGACTGAAATGGCGGCCAAGGCGTTAGAAACGTTGTAGCGACCCGTCAATGGAATGTGGTAAGTCATCGCTGATTTATCCGTTTGGAAGGTGGCACCGACGGGATTCATAGCAATTGTTGACGCATACAAATCATTATCAGGATTAAGGCCAAAAGTTGCAGTATGCAAGAATGCGTGTTGACCAGCGCGTTCGCGGAGTAATGGTTCGTCGCCGTTGTACACGAGGACGCCGTTCGGTTGCAGGCCGGCAATGATTTCCATCTTACCGTCGGCGATGCGTTCGCGAGTTTTGAAGAATTCAATGTGGGCTTCACCAATCATCGTTAAGACAGCGATGTCGGGGTGAACCATTTCAGATAGGAAGGTTAGGTCACCAGGACGATCCATACCGAATTCGATGACTAACAATTCGGTATCCGCAGGCATCGATAGGATGGTCGTTGGGACGCCAATTTCGTTATTGAAGTTGGCTGGTGTTTTGACAGTTTTGAATGTTGAAGCACCAATTGCGGCAACGAAATCTTTTGTCGTTGTCTTACCGTTTGAACCTGAAATCGCAACAACTTTTGGTTGAACTTGCTTCAAGTAGTAGACGGCTAATTGTTGGAAGGCCACGAGCGTATCGGCAACAACCAATGTTGGCACGTCAGTTGGTACATTAGGGTGGTCAGCTTGCCATAAGGTAACTGTGGCACCATTAGCAACAGCGCTAGCAACGTAATCGTGACCATCATTTACAGCAACAAGGGGGACGAATAAACTACCGGCTTCAGCTTTACGTGAATCGAATGTGGTGCTGGTAACAGCGACATCGGCCGCGTTGATAATTTCCGCGTTGATGGCCGTTGCCATTTCTTGCAATGTCAGTTTCATAGGTAATAATGTCCTTTATTTTTTGTCACCCCTATTTTACGCTGGAAAGCAAACTGGGGTCAATTTAAGGCGGATTTTGTTGTATACTATTAAAGATACATATTTAAGAATTAAAGCGAGTATGCGCAAGTAAAATAAGAGGTGGAAAATCATGGCCAAGGAAATCGGCGTTGATTTAGGAACGGCAAATGTCCTAATTTATGTTGAGGGTGAAGGAATCGTCCTTAACGAACCTTCTGTTGTCGCAATTGATACCAAAACAGATAAGGTTTTGGCTGTGGGAACTGAAGCCTACCAAATGGTTGGTCGTACGCCAGGTAACATTCGCGCAGTTCGTCCATTGAAGGATGGTGTTATTTCAGACTTCGATATGACGGAAGCGATGTTGTCATACTTTATGTCAAAGTTGAACGCAAAGGGCATCATGTCACGACCAAACATTATGGTGTGCGCCCCAACGAATATCACAGAAATTGAACGTAAGGCGATTATCGGGGCTGCCGAAAAGTCTGGTGGTGGTAAGGTCTACCTAGAGTACGAGCCAAAGGTTGCGGCGGTTGGTGCTGGTTTGGATATCTTCTCACCAATTGCGTCAATGGTTATCGACATGGGTGGTGGTACGTCTGATATTGCCGTGTTGTCACTTGGTGATATCGTGGCATCTGAATCAATTCGAGTTGCCGGTGATAAGATGAACGCAGATATTGCCAACATGGTTAAGCGTGACCACGGTTTGCAAATCGGTGAGCGTACAGCTGAAACAATTAAGATTAAGATTGGAACGGCAACACCATTAGACGAGCCAGAAGAGATGGAAGTCCGTGGACGTGATAACTTCTCAGGTATGCCACGTACAATTACGTTGAATGCTAATGAAGTTGAGGCGGCGATGCACGATGCATTGGCGCAAATCGTCGATGCGGCGCACCAAGTATTGGCCCGCATTCAACCAGAATTAGCTTCTGATATCATTGATCGTGGTATCGTGCTAACTGGTGGTGGTGCCCTACTACGCGGGATGGATAAGTTGATTTCAGATCACTTAGGTGTGCCCGTTATGATTTCAGAAAGCCCATTGGATAATGTTGCCAAGGGTGCTGGAAAGTTGCTAGAACACATGCACGGATCACAAGGGAAGTAATTATGTCACGGAATAATAAGCCAGTTTCAGTAGAAATTAACGATATGGGAGATAACCTCTCAGAAGTAAAGATTAACAAGGTTCGTTTGGGAACGATTGATGAATCAACGACACCATTGACGGTGCGTTTTTCTGATAACCGTTCAGTAACGGCTAAGGACTTTGATGATGCAATGGAAATGTTGATTGCAGAATTCAATTTGCACCACTAATTGCAGGTTAAGAGGTAAAACATGATCAAACGCTTTTTTGCACACGAAGGTGAGGTCGATTGGTCGATCATCTTCGTTGTCATGATGCTAGCGTTGATTGGTTTGGCATCCTTATATGTGGCGGGAACACACGATACAGTTGGTGTGAACGTGACGCGAATGGTAATTATGCAGGCGGCCTACTATTTTGCAGGTATTGTAGTCGTCATGATTATTATGCGCTTTGACTCGGAACAGCTATGGCGAGTAGCACCTTACATCTTTGGATTTGGTGTTTTCTTGATGTTGGCCGTGTTGGTGTTTTATTCACGTGCGTATTATGCAAGGACTGGTGGTATGTGGTTCGCCTTTGGACCGTTAACTTTTCAACCAGCTGAATTTATGAAGCCGGCCTTCATCGTGATGTTGGCCCGCGCTATTTCGCAACACAATCTAAACAATCCAGTTCACGATTGGCGTTCAGATAAGATGTTGCTGTTAAAAATCATTGCTTGGTCGGCACCGGTTGTTGTTTTGGTGCTTGCCCAACACGACTTTGGAACCATGATGGTGTTCTTGGCAATCGTTTTTGGTATGACGCTTGTATCTGGTTTGAGTTGGAAAATCCTTGGACCAATTATGGGGGTTGCCGGGGCACTGGGAACGACAGCAATTCTGTTCGTTACCCAAACCTGGGGACGCCATATTCTGGAAAAGGTGGGATTTGAAGCTTACCAGTTTGCGCGTGTCGATGCTTGGTTGAAGCCATCTGGTGATACATCAAACAGTGCGTACCAGTTGTGGCAATCAATGAAAGCAATTGGTTCGGGTGGTTTGAGTGGTACAGGTTTCAACGTATCACACGTGGCTGTGCCAGTGCGTGAATCTGATATGATTTTCTCGGTTATTGGAGAAAACTTCGGTTTCGTAGGTAGTATCTTGTTATTGATTTTGTACTTCTTGTTGATTTACCAAATCTTCCAAGTTGTTTACGATACGTCAAATCAATTCTATGCATACATTGCATCTGGTGTGGTAATGATGTTGTTGTTCCACATTTTCGAAAATATTGGGATGAACATTGGATTGGTACCATTGACGGGTATTCCATTGCCATTCATTTCGCAAGGTGGTTCGGCGTTAGTCGGAAATATGATTGGCATCGGTCTGATAATGTCGATGCGCTATCATAACCGGTCATTCTCATTATCAGAACGACAAGGTTTCTCATAGAGTCAATAATAAAGGTCTGGCAATTGCTAGACCTTTTTCTTTATCCGAAATTTTAAAACTATTTTGAGCCGGTGCGAGTGATTTGGCTATGTTATGATATGACTAATAACAATGTGATAAATGAGGTGTGAGATGTTAACAATCGGTTTTATTGGCGCAGGTAATATGGCCAAAGCGATGATGCAAGGCTGGTCAGGCAATGCAGATATTCGTCAAGTAGTTTATTCACCTAATTCCGGTGCCCAAGTGGCTGCGGAATTAGGCTTGGAAGCGAAGCAGTCGGCCTTGGATGTCTGGGCTGAATCAGATATGGTCGTGTTGGCTATGCCACCTGCGCAGCTTGAAGCTGTCGCAAAAGAGTTGCAACTTGGGATTATGATGAAGCCAAGTGTGATTGTGGCATCTGTGTTGGGTGGTGTGTCATTGGCAACCTTGCATGCAGCCTTTGGTGAGCACGTTATGGTCGCACGCACGTTACCAAATGTGAATGTGGCATTGAAGTATGGCTACACAGCGTTGGCATTTGATACGGATATGGATCAAGATGTGAAGGGCGCAATCGCAGCGTTGTTCCTGGAGTTGGGTCGGACAGACGAATTGCCAGAAGAACAGTTTGGCGCTGTTAGCGCATTAGCAGGTTCGGGACCAGCCTTTGTTGCAGCATTTGCGGAAGCGATGACGCAAGCGGGGATTCAGGCAGGTATCGCGCCGGATACAGCCGCGCGTTTGGCAGAACAAACAGTTGTTGGTACGGCTCGTCACATGGGTGATTTAAAGAAGGACCCCATGACCTTGGCCCATGAAGTGATGACACCGGGCGGTTCTACAGCTGCTGGTTGGGAAGCACTTGAACAAGGCAACTTAAATGGTTTGGTGGCTGACGCCATTCAAGCAACTATGAAAAAGAATGCCGAGTTTGAATAAAACAAAAAGAGCGAGATGAATGGCGTTATGGTAAGGATTTGCCTTTCGGAACACGCTTAAAAGCCGCAACTTCAGATGAGGTTGCGGCTTTGTTTTACTTGAAACGACGCTTTAAGATGCGAGTGCCAATAATACCAATGATTAATAGCGCTAGCGTTAAATAATTTTGCCAGGCATTATCACGAATAGTTGTGACAAACGTTAATTCATTGCCAGTTGTATGCTTATAAATCGCATTAATGATACTGGCGAGAAAACGTAATAGTGCAACAACGACTCCGATAGCCGTCAACGTTTCAAAGAATAGCAGTAGCTTCGGATGAGCTAATTGTTTAGTTGTCATATTGTTTATCCTCTTGTCTATTTCATTATACGTGAAGAACCGGTAAGTTTAAATCAAGGTGGGGTTAAGCCTGAACAGCTAAACTTTTAGTAACCAAATGAAGGGGGCTACCAAATGTTTGTACAACCAATTAATGCAAAGTATTGGCTTGCAGGTTTGTCAGTGGAAAAAGACGGTGTCATGTATGAGGCGAAGATAGCGTTTAAAGGTGGTGAACCGGCACGACAAGCGATTGCTGAGCACGGCAATTTGGCCGAAGTGCAAATGCAGTATTGGTTTGACTGGATCTTTCGTGAGTTTTCAGAAAAGCGACCAATGTCGACTTTGAATCGATTCAATGCAGGTGAACTGTCGATTCATGAGGTGTCGCCTCAATTTCGGACGGTCTTAGCAGCGGCAACATATGGGGAGCAGATGACTAATCAGTTATATGCTGCTGGTGAAATGCCAAATTATCATCCGGGTGCATTAGTGCAGGGGTGGGCAGTTGAACAGGCGTTTGAACAACATTTACGGCCGTTGTTGGCGCTACCTGAAGTCGCAGCTGTCTCGTTGGAAGGTGGCGGTATGCGTCGCGTTGAGACAAAGCCGGAGGATCCAGATTGGTTTTGGACGTTCGAAGTTTTTGATAAGACGGATGATGTCTATCCTTATCTAGAAGTACCAATTCATTCGGGGGCCATTGCAACGCATGAATTAATCGATGGGGTAGCGGCAGTGATGTTGCCAGATTTAACGGATGCGGCAATTTGGGTGACGGCTCTGTCACAATTTGAAGATTGTGATCAACTATCGACAATTACAGTACCAGGGCGGGGTGTTTTAGTTATCAATAAAACGGCACGTACATGGGGTGAAAATTAATTTAAAAAAAGGGTTGCCAAGAGATGATTATCCTGGTAATATATATTATGTTGTTGAGGTAACGAAGCGACATAATGGCTCATTGGTCAAGCGGTTAAGACTCCGGTTTTTCACACCGGCATCCAGGGTTCGACTCCCTGATGAGCTATACTGATTAAAAAGGCGATTGCGAAAGCAATCGCCTTTTTTGTACTTTTGGGTATCTATCCCCAAATACCTTTGATACACTGTAAGTGACAAATGATAAGTAGAGGTGAACATAGATGACACGATTGTACGTAACTGACTTAGATCAAACTTTCCTACACGAGGATAAGACGTTTGATGCTGATCGTTTTACGACTATTTTGGATAAGTTGGATGCGCAAGGCGACCAATTTGCCATTGCTACTGGGCGAGAAGCGAAGTGGGTGCGCACAAAGTTTGGGGCTTTAGCTGACCGTGTTCATCTGGTGACCAATAACGGTGCTGCATGGCACGTGCGTGGAACGGAAACGACGACTTTGCGCACGATTGACCCAGCCACACTAACTGAGTTGGAACAAATTTTGGTAGATGTTTCACCAAAGGACGGTATTATTGCCTTTTCTGCGGACAGCATGTACCGCTTAAATGGGTATGGCGAGCTACGTGCTGACTTGCAAGACTATATGACACAGGTCTATGGTCAAATTCATATGGTTGATCACTTGCGCGACATCCCCCAACCATTGGCTAGCGTGACGGCGATTTTTGATGTTGTCCATTCAAATGAGGCGATTGCCCGTATTCAAGCGACAACATTGTCTTTGCACCCAACGACGTCAGGCTATGGGGCGGTTGATATTTTAGCAGCAGGTGTCAATAAAGCGACTAGTCTATCAGCGATGATTGCCGAATTACAATTAGCGCCTGAAGATTTGACGGTCTTTGGGGATGGTATGAATGACTTGGAAATGATGCAGTTGGCGGGCGAAGTGTACATTATGCCGAATTCAGATGAACGTCTCTTTGGCCGCGGCTACCGTGAGGCACTATTTGATAATGAGCATGATGGTGTCTTGGCAACGCTGGAAACAATTATTTAACTGATTATAGGAGCGAGCGCAGGTTCGCTCCTTTTTGCTAAACTTATGCGTAGGGGGATTAGCTGATGATTAATTATGAAAGTTATCCATTGTTAAATGGCACAATTACGCTATTTTATTCACCAATGGGCGTGCAATTTGTCTCGTTGGCCGATGACCCAGTTGCTGAATATCAATCTTGGTATCCAACCGGTCAGCCAACGTCGGCAACCAAGCAGCGCTATGCCAATCTGGTGGCTGCGTATTTAGCAGGACGGGCCTTACCACCATATCAAGTGGATTGGCAATCGCATGGCACCGATTTACAACGGCAAGTTTGGCAATACTTGCAAACTATTCCGACAGGTACGACGATGAGTTATCAAGCGTTGGCCACGGCGATTGGGCGACCTAATGCTGTCCGGGCCATTGCCACAGCGGTTGCGAAAAATCCATTACTGATTTTAGGCGCTTGTCATCGCATCGTCCGTCAAGATGGCACGTTGGGAAATTATCGGGCCGGCGTGACTTGGAAGCAAAACTTACTCGCATTTGAACACCAACTTCAAAATTCTATGTTAGATTAATTTTTGAGTGAGGTGACATGATGAAGCAAACAAAATTTGTGGCAACTGATTTAGATGGTACGCTTTTAAATGATCAGAAACGATTTAATCGGGATTTATTTGCGCAGGTCCTAAAAGCATATGAAGCAACGGGCGGGGAATTCATCGTGGCGAGTGGTCGCGATTTAAAACACGTCCAAATGTTATTTGGTGGTTTCTTAGACCGGGTGAATATTGTGGCGGATAACGGCGCAACAATTCTTTCTGCTGACGGTCAGATTCAAGAACGACACATGATGACGCAAGAACAATTAAGTAGTCTACAACACGAAATCGATCGTATGTCAGTTAAACCGCATGGTGGTATCCTAGTGTTCAGTCCGGATGAGTTATTAGTCGTCCGCGATTATGGGGCCATCCCAAGTGGTTTTTTAACGATGATGGCTAGCTTATATGGGCAGCCACGCTTTGTGGATTCGTTAATGCAAGTCGACGTACCGGTCATGAAGGTGACGGTGTTTTGGACGCTAGCTGAAAGCGAAACATTTGTGACCCAAGTCCGCCAAAATCAGACCGATGTGCATGCAACGACACCCGGAAATGGTGTCGTGGATGTCATGGCGCCAGGTGTTAATAAAGCGGCCAGCCTCCAGCAATTATTGGAGACACTTGGTGGTACGCCATCGGAATTAGCTGTCTTTGGGGATGGTATGAACGATTTAGAAATGCTGGCAATCGCAGGGCAACCAATTATTATGCCTAATGCTGATAAGCGATTATTCGCGTATGATTATGCCATCGCTGTCGCTGACAATAATCACGACGGTGTGTTGCAAACTTGGCAAGAACTAATATGAGTGTAGAAAAATAAGGCTGGGACAGAAGTTTCTGTCTCAGCCTTAAAAGCCTTTTGTCTCACTCTCTATTTTGTTGGCGAATTTGGTCTAGTTGGGCGCGCTTGTCAACGTTGATATAACCCATTAAGCCGTAGAAAAAGAGTTGTTCAAGTTGCTGATCGATTGTTTTGATATCGATTTCACCCTGAGCAAGAGCGATGGTTTTTTGACGATCGTACGACATGAACATATCGATGTATACGCGAATAGCAGCGGTGCTGACGTCAGCATTGAAGAAGCCTTCAGACCGTCCTTGTTCAATAATGGTCGTAAAAAAAGTATCTCGGCGTGTGTCAGCAACTGCCCGAATGTGTGCATCATCTGTCTCAAGCAAGGTAATCATTTCTGGGCCGTATGTGGTGGCGATTTTCTTTTGGGCAGTGGCCGTGAGTGTGGCAAAAGCCTTTATCTTATCTAAAATCGTTAGATCAGGTGAATCTGCAATCGCCATGATACGGTCAAAAAGGTTATTGAGTTCATCGTTAGCAATTTCCCGGACAAGGGTATCCTTACTATCGAAATACTTGTAGAAGGTCACCACTGAAACACCGGCATCAGCTGCGATACTTTTTAAGTCAGTATTGTGAATGCCGTTCTCACGGAACAAAGCCGTTGCGCTCGCGATTAATTGTTGTTTCGTGAGCGCTTTTTTGGTTTCTCGGTTCATGATGTACCTCCTTGATTTAATTTTAATATACCACAAAAAGTTTAATCAGCAAGTGTTATATTAAAGTTTTCTTGACGTGGGTATGGGGTGGCGGTACACTTATATTTAACTTAATGAAAATATGAATATGAAAGGCCGGAGGAAGAACAATGGCATTTTTGGAATTACAAAATATCCGCAAGTCATACTTTTTGGGTAAAGAAGAGTTCCCTGTTTTGAAGGGAATTGACTTGGACTTTGAATTGGGCGAGTTTGTTTCAATTCTTGGTGAATCAGGTGGCGGTAAGTCGACTCTGATGAATATCATTGGTGGTTTGGATCGTGAATTTGAGGGTCAAGTTACCATTGACGGTCAAGTTTTGGACCACAAAAAAGAAAAGCAACTCGATGCTTACCGTCGGGGGACGATTGGTTACATCTACCAAGCCTACAATTTGATTAGTCACTTGACGGTTTTGGAAAATGTATTGGTCTCATTAGAGATGACGACGTTGAGCCAAAAGGAGAAAGTGGCCCGCGCAACTGAACTACTGACAAAGGTTGGTTTGCAAGAACAAATTAAGAAGCACCCTAACCAATTGTCAGGTGGACAAAAGCAACGTGTGGCAATTGCCCGTGCGTTGGCATCAGACCCTAAGGTGATTATTGCTGATGAGCCAACGGGTGCGTTGGACGGTAAAAACACGGCTGAAGTTTTGGAAATCCTAGAAGACATTGCCAAGGATGGTAAGTTGGTTATCGCGGTAACGCACTCACAAGATGTGGCGAACCACGGGACACGAATTGTTCATTTGGCAGATGGTCAAATTGATGACGACCAACGTTTGCGACCAGCATTCGAACTTCCAGCCGATGATACGCGTTTAGCTGACCGACCATTGCCAGCGTCAGCGTCATTCCGCAATGCGTTTAAGCACTTAACGTATAACTTCTGGCGTAATTCGTTGATTATGATTGGAACGGCAATTGGTTTGTTTGCGGTGATGCTGTTTACCGGGTTAGGAAATGGTGTTAAGGCCTACATTAATGACCAGGTCAATTCTTTGGCTAATCCAACGGCGGTAACGGTTGCCCGTCATCAAGGTGATAACGGCGGCGTTGGTCAAACTTCTGGGGCCACAGCCGGCGTTGACATGGATAAGACGACGATTTCAGATGACCAAATCAAGAAGATTAAGGCCAACAAGTACGTGAAGACGTTGCAAAAGGGTTACCAAGCCGGCAATGTCCAAGCAAATCTTGAAGGTAAGGATTACTCACTTGGGACAGTACAAACTTGGTCAGCAACTTATCAAAAGAAGTTGATTAAGGCGGGTCATGTACCTGGCAAGAACGAAATCTTGGTTGATAAGAAGACGGTCGCCAAGAAGTTCGATACTAAGGACTGGAAGTCAGTTGTTGGTAAGACGATGACGGTTAAGTGGATGACAGTTAAGTCAGACGGCATGACACCAGTTGAAATTAATAAGACATTCAAGGTTGCGGGTGTTATCGATGCTGGCCAAGCCGGTACAGCTAACGTGACAACGGCCGGCACCATCGAAGATGCCTACAAGGAAGCTGGTGCGGATACGCGTGCGTTGTTCGTGACGGTTCGTGTGAAGCATACCGATGATGTGAAGGCCTTCCAAAAGGCAGTCAACAAGATGAAGGATGCAGATGGCAAGCGTTTGTACCAAGCGGTAACGGTTGGTTCAATCTTGGATACGATTAACACGATTGTGTCATTGGCAACAAATGTGTTGGCAGCGATTGCGGCCATCTCATTGATTGTGTCAGCCTTGATGATTATTGTGACGATGTTCATGTCCGTTTCAGAACGAACGAAGGAAATTGGTATCTTGCGTGCTTTGGGTGAAAGCAAGAAGGACGTTCGTAACTTGTTCACGTCAGAATCATTGTTGATTGGATTGGCAAGTTTCATTTTGGCAGTGATTTTGGCATTCGGTATTGGGGCTGGGTTGAACAGTGCCCTTTACCAAATCGCGAAGTTTGATATGATTCAAATCTCATTGGGCAATGTCGTGATGACATTGATCTTAGCTTTGGTCATTTCATTCTTGGCAGCTTTGTTGCCAGCTCGTCGTGCAGCAAAGTTGAACCCAATTGATGCTTTGTCAGCAGATTAATAGTTAACTTTAAAAGCCACCATCCCCAGTCGATGTACAGGGGATGGTGGCTTTTAACTGTCACTGGAAAAAGTGACCTAGACCGTGTAAACTTGTAAGCGATAAGAACATGATAGAGACGGCTAATTACCGCCTGTACCAATTTAGTATTTCACTTAAAGGGGAGTTAATCATGAGCACAGTTTTGACCCACGCAACCATCTATACCGGGGAACAAGAAAATCCAGTTATCAAGGATGCTTACATCCGTTTTGATAAGCAAATTGAAGCAATGGGGCCAATGGCTGAATTGGTTTTGACGGCAACGGATGACGTTGTCCGGGCCGATCGTAAAGTTATTGTACCTGGCTTTATTGATGTCCACACGCACGGTGCCTATGGCTTTGATACCATGGACGGTGTGACAGAAGATATCGTTAAGATGGTGCATGGGCAAATTTCAGAGGGAATTACGGCTGTTTTCCCAACAACCATGACCCAATCAGTTGAGAATATTTCAAAGTCGATGACGGCTGTTAATGAGGCGGCTCAACAAGAACCAGCAATTGTTGGTGTGCACTTGGAAGGACCATTCATCAACCCGCACTTTAAGGGGGCTCAACCAGAAGAACACATTATTGCGCCAAGTATTGACTTGGTGAAGCGCTGGCATGAATTGTCAGGTAACCGTGTTCGTTTGATTACGTATGCACCCGAACAAGCAGCGGACGTTCGGGCCTTCGAAGATTATTTGGCAGATAACAACATCATTGGTTCAGTGGGTCACTCAAATGCAACCCGTGATTTCTTACAGCACAATTCAAAGGCGAGCCACATTACCCACCTATATAATGCACAACGGCCAATGTCACACCGTGAACCAGGAGTTACAGGCCACGCGATGTTAGAAGACAACATTCGCACGGAGTTGATTGTCGATGGGTTCCACGTCTATCCAGATATGGTCAACGTCGCTTACAAGCTTAAGACGGCTAACCGGATTGATTTGATTACTGATTCAATGCGTGCCAAGGGACTTGGGGATGGTGAATCAGAATTGGGTGGCCAGAAGGTTTGGGTTAAGGATAAGCAAGCCCGTTTGGCTGACGGAACATTGGCTGGTTCTGTGCTTGAGTTTGATGACGCCTTCCGCAACATCATGGCCTTCACCGGTGCATCGATTGAAGAAGCTATCCAAATGGCCTCAGTTAACCAAGCTGTCGAGTTTGGGCTTGATACAAAGGGAACGTTGCGGATTGGCAAAGACGCTGACTTGAACGTCTTTAGCGCTGATTTGTCAGCGTTGGAAGCAACTTATAGTCTAGGACGTCATTTCTCAAAGGCGGACGCACCGACTGCGGAGGCATAATGTATGGCAGCACCTGTTTACATTCAAATTCATGACGAAATTCATGAAGCTATTGAAGCTGGGCGCTGGGTCCCAGGAGATAAAATCCCGGCTGAACGTGAATTAGCTGAACAATTCGGTGTCTCACGCATGACCTTGCGCCAAGCAGTCATGATGTTAGTCGACGAAGGCATTCTGGAACGACGTGTCGGATCAGGAACCTATGTCGCAGAACGTAAAGTGCAAGAACAGTTGAACGGTGTGACGTCATTTACCGAAATGATGGCGGCGGCCGGTAAGGTTGCCACGTCACGTACGATTTCTTTCCACATTGGGAAAGCATCTAATTCAGAACAAGAACAACTGCAATTAGGTGACGACGATCAAGTGTTACGTATGGAACGTGTGCGTTATGGTAATGACGAACCAATTGCATTTGAAGTTGCTTCAATTCCGGCTAGTCTGGTTGATGGGTTGGCTCGTGAAAGTTTGACCAATTCTTTGTACCGCACATTGTCGGAACAACGGGGCTTACGGATTGGGCATGCACAACAAACCGTGACGGCTGCTGCCGTCACGGAGCGGGTCGCTGAATACCTAGCTATCAAGCGTGGTGACCCAGTTTTGGTCATGCGCCAATTGACATTTGATACAGCTGGTAAGCCGTTTGAATATGTTCGTACCCAATATGTTGGGTCAAGATTTGAGTTCTTTTTGGAAAAATAATCACAAGGAAAACGCCTATATATAGGCGTTTTTTTGAGTTAGAACTAAAATTTGCACAAGCAGTTGAAAGGTGTATAATAAATTTTGGTTTTATAAAAATTTACTTTTTGTAAGGAGAATTGAGAGATGCATAAGTTAAATCCAACGATTGCATTGGCATTATTTGTCGCAGCGATTCCATCATTATGGGCGGTCGTTGCACCCTTTATTGGCGTAACTGTTGGCGCCGCAACGTTGATTGTTGGGGGCTTCTTTGTAGCCTCTGGTAATGACCCAAAGAACAAGTGGCGTTTGTTGTTTGGTATGTGGCTTGGTATTCCGTGGGGGATGATGGCTGTCACCTTCCCAGGTTTGACGGGCTGGCCCAAGTTGACGTTGTACGTAACGTTGTTCGTACTTGGCGGCCTGGCAGTCTTGATTTCATCAATGCCAGGGATTCGTAACTGGGTTGACACAGCCGCATGGCTAACTGGTTGGGCCATTTCAATCGTTATCTTAAGCTTGAATGGTGGCCCAGCGAAGTTTGGCACGATGCCGTTGCAAATTGCTGGGGCGATGCTTGCGGGTATCTTTATCGTCGGTGTTCTTGGCCGTGTCTTGGTTGACGCGCTCTCAAAGCAAAATTAAAGAGATGAAGTAAGGAAGAACAGCTTGTAACTGTCCTTCCTTTTTGTTAAACTATTGGAAGTGTTGAAAACTGCAGCGGATTGTCCGCAAGCTCGTCAACAATTTACCGACCCGTTTCAATTATGGCGGAGAACACACCAGTACCCGCGCTGCAGCGGTGAAAGTTTGGGTGAATTGCACGAATGTGAGGCAATTCTCTAGAATTCAACAATAATAAAATTCTGGAGGACATTTAATATGTCACGTTATACTGGACCTAAGTTCCGTGTTTCACGTCGTTTGGGTGTTTCTTTGTCAGGTACTGGTAAGGAAATTGCTCGTCGTAACTACGCCCCTGGAGATCACGGTGCCGGCCGCCGCGCAAAGATTTCTGATTACGGTATGCAATTGGCTGAAAAGCAAAAGGTACGTTTCACGTACGGTTTGACTGAGCGCCAATTCCACAACTTGTTTAACAAGGCTGGCAAGATCCGTAAGGGTACTCACGGTGAAAACTTCATCGTATTGTTGGAGCGTCGTTTGGACAACATTGTTTACCGTTTGGGCTTGGCCTCAACGCGTCAACAAGCACGTCAATTGGTTAACCACGGCCACATCTTGGTTGATGGTAAGCGTGTTGACATTCCTTCATACGAAGTTACTGTAGGTCAAGAGATCTCAGTTCGTGAGAAGTCACAAAAGAACGTTTACATCCAAGCTTCATTGGAAGCACAAGCTGGAACGTTGCCATTCGTTGAGTTCAACAAGGACGAGATGAAGGGTTCATTGGTTCGCTTGCCAGAGCGTTCAGAATTGGACCACGATTACAACGAAAACCTTATCGTTGAATACTACAACAAGTTGGGATAATTTTAATTATTTCGGACTTGTTGTTCACAAAGAAGCACAGGACTTATGTCTTGTGCTTTTTTGGTGCAGTCGTAAAGAATCATATAGTGGAAACACTAGCGTACAACGTTGAAATACGTTAAAGTGGTTACTTTATGTGAGGTGTTGAGATGAGTAATTATTATAAAATTGCGATAGCGTTGGCGGTGTCGACCTTCGCAATAGGGACAACCGAATTTGTGCCAGTGGGTATGCTAACTGATATTGCGCAGGACATGCATGTATCAACGGGAATGATTGGTTTACTGGTCACGGGTTACGCGATTGCCCAGGCAATGGGCGCACCTATTGCAACTAGCTTTGTCGGGCGAATTGCAAGACGACAATTGTTTGCTTGGTTGATGATGGCCTTTGCAGTGTTGAATTTGTTATCAGCAATCGCACCAACTTATGGCATTTTGCTGGGGACACGTGCTTTAACGGCTATTGTGCATGGCGTATTTTTTGCTACGGCATCGGTGTATTTGACCAAGCTAGCGCCAGTTGGTAAAAAAGGTGAAGCGGCTTCCTGGCTATTCGGTGGTTTGACGGTAGCAACAGTCTTCGGGGTGCCGTTTGGGACCTATTTGGGTGAAGCGGTTGGTTGGCGTGCCACGTTTGCCGTCGTTGGTTTGTTGGGTGTCTTTGGGTGGCTTGGGGTACTAACACAAGTGCCTAAAACAGCTGCACCGCTAGTGACCGATAATCAATTAGCGGGGATTATTACGGTGATTCGTCATCCGAAAATTTCGTTAACATTATTAATGGCCACACTAGGATTTGGATCATCATTTGTGCTATACACCTATATCCGGCCGTATTTGCAACAGGTGACGGGTGTTAGTACCGCAGGTGTTGTCGGAGTCTTGGTCCTATATGGTGCTTTTGTGACCGTCGGAAACGTGATTGGTGGTCGGTTAGCGAATCGCCAAGCGCTAGGAGTTGTCGCTGGTATTCTGGTTGCGCAAATTGTCGTGCAATTACTACAGCTGCTACTTTTACCACGGCCAGGTTGGTATCTGGTAGGAATTGCGTTACTTGGGCTAGTGGCTTTCATGGGGAATGCTTCGCTACAAAGTCGTATTATTATGACGACGACCGAGTTAGCGCCGGCACATACTGATGTTGCATCTGCATTAAACGTGTCAGCGTTGAATTTTGGCATTGCTGGTGGATCGTTTGTCGGCAATGCGGTGATGAGCTATGCTGGTTTGCAGATGTTGCCATTAGTCGGGGCCGTAATCGGTGGGGTGGCTCTTTTAGTCGTTGTCTTATTACGCCGTATTAACTGATTTCTTTGAAACGGACATTTCGATTTGAAGTGTCCGTTTTTTCTGATATCCAAAAATCTTCGCATATTAGGTCTATACTAAAATTAGATTTTTTGCGGGGGGACAAAATTATGGCAGTAGAACCAGTCAAAGCACAGGACGTTTGGAAGGACGTCGGGAAGAACGTGTCGTTCGTCGTGTTAAAGTTGCGACGAGAGAACTTAGCAAGTGACCAGGCGGCCATTGCAGAATTTGCAGATCGTTCGCAAGCGATTATCCGCTCAATGCACATTCGGGCGGCTGATGACCAATTAAAGGTGTCAATTGGGTTCAGTCGCACGGCATGGGATTATTTATTCCCAAGTGTACCGGTGCCCAAGCAGTTGGAAACTTATACCACATTGCAGGGACCAAAGTACAACATGCCGGCGTCTGAAGGTGATATCTTTTTGCACGTACGCGCCGGTTCTGAGGCGACGGTTTATGAAGTTGTTCGCCAATTGATGGTCTTTTTAGAGCCGATTGCAACGGTAGTTGATGAAACAAAAGGCTTCCGTTACTTTGAAGGGCGTGCCATTATCGGCTTTATTGATGGGACGGAAGCGCCGGGAGAATATGATGCGGCAGACTATGCTTTGGTCGGGGATGAAGACCCGGAGTATGAGAATGGGTCGTATGCTTTTGCGCAAAAGTGGTTACACGATATGGACTTCTGGGGCAAGCTGAAGACTGAGGAACAGGAAAAGGCCGTTGGTCGTCATAAATTTGATGATTTGGAACTTGAAGATGATGAGAAGTTCCATAACGCACACAATGTTGCCGCTAAAGTTGAAATTGATGGTGAGGAACAAAAGATTGTGCGGATGAATGTGCCATTCTCAGATCCAGCCAGCGGCAAAACAGGGACGTACTTTATTGGCTATTCACGATACTGGTCAGTTACCAAAGCGATGTTACAACAGATGGTGGATATGTCTGACTACTTATTAACATTCTCGACTATTCAGTCCGGTCAACTATTCTTCGTGCCATCACGAGATAAGCTGGCTGAGATTGCAGATGGTGAATTATTTTAATTTCTAACGGTTTTGACGCTTGAGTTGGCGGCAAAACCGTTTTTTTTTGTGGATAACTAGCTTACAAAACGTGAATCTCTTTATTTTTGTCGTAGAAATTAAAGGCGAAGCAAGTTTTTGTTCGTATGCAGTCGGTCGCTCTGTGGATAACTTGTTCATAAGTATGTGGACTGATTGTGGATAAGTTGTGGAAAACACGCGTTCATAAACTCATTGTTTTCTCATAATTTAATGTAGTTATTAACAGGTTATCCACAAAGCAGATGTTTATGAAAAATCCACCTGTGGAAATGTGGGAAAGTTAAATACACAATTTAGCCCATTTTGGTGGATAAATGAGGTCGCGTTTGTAAGCGGTTAATGTTGTCACGCCAATAAACCCTAAATGCGATTAAAAAAGGTTAAAGAACCCCAAGTAAACCCTAAAGCCTGTCTTGTTTTTAGAGTTAATGGTCGTTACCGTGATAATCTAGTAGGTAGATAATTCCCGATAGTAAGGAGTTTGGTGAATAGTGGATTCACCAGGGTGATAAAGCATGACACAGATTGGACATATCGTAATTGGCCTTATCGTTGTAGTAGCGGCCATTTACCTGATTATCTTTGTCTCGCAACGATTGACTGCACGTAAAGTTGCCAAATTACTTCGCAAGAAAGAAAAACTCGCTGAAATTCCAATGCGTGATCGACTTGTGAAGGGACGTCAATTAAGTTTGACTGGCCAATCTTTGAAGCAGTTCCAATTGTTGGAAGGCAAATATGGACACCTAGAAACGACTGGGTTTAAGGATATTGAAGAGCAAGCGAATGCGGTTTTGTTTGAATCACAAGGCTTAAACTTTGTGAAGACGGCGCAAGAGCTGAAAGAGTTGCAACAACAAATTCGTGATGCTGAAACGACTATTGAAGTTGTGAAGCAGGGCTTGGCTGACTTAGAAAAGTTAGATGAGGCGCACAAAGCCGCTGTTAAGGAACTAGAAGGCAAGTACCAAGAGTTGCGTAAGACGCTCTTGTCACAGAACTTCAGTTTTGGACCAGCAATTGATAAACTAGAAGAAATTCTGGGATCGCTGGAAGATGATTTTGCAGAGTTTGCCCGTTTGACTGAAGCGGGTGATCACGCAACAGCAGCTGGGATTTATGAGACGTTGGGGATGGAAACTAACCAACTAGAACAACGTATTGAACAGATTCCGGCGTTGTATCAATCATTGGATGATACGATTCCTGGTCAACTGGCAGAATTACAAGATGCCTACGACAAGATGGACGCAGAAGGGTTCCAGTTTGAAACGGATATTGCAGCTGAACTAGCGGATATCGAAGCCCAACGTGTTGCAACGGTTGATGATTTAGCTGAATTAACCTTGAAAAAGGTGAGTGAGTCAATTGCGCAAATGGAAAGCCGTACAGAAGTGTTGTACGAGACTTTCGAAGGTGAAGCTACGGCTGCGCAACAAGTTTGGGAAAATAACGAGCAGTTGACAGCATATGTGGTGCACAATAAGCGTCAAAATCATGATTTATATATCGAACTAGATCGATTGAATCAAGATTTTGTCTTTACAAAGGACGAAGTTGGGCAAGTGCGTAGCTGGGAGATGCAATTATCAAATGTTTCGGTTGGTTTGGAAGAACTAAAGGAATCGATTGCAAAGCATGAAGTTGTCTTTTCAACTTTGGCTGACAAGCAAACGGCACTGCGTGAAGAATTGGAACGTGTTGAGCATGAGCAAGTTGCCATGTGGCAAGACCTTAAGGAATTGCCAGTAGCTGTGCAACAATCACGTAATCGCGTGACGTTGCTTTCCGATAAAATTCGCCAAATCCAACGGTCATTTGAGCGTCAAGGTTTGCCTGGCTTGCCTAAGGATTACATGGACTTTTTCTTTGCGGTGAACGATGAGCTTGGTCGTTTGAAGCAACAACTTGATTTGTCACGTATCAATGTTGATGATGTTTTGCGTCAATTGAGCATTGTCACGGCTGACTTAGATACATTGCAAGAGAATACCGATAATTTAGTTGAAGCGGCGTCAGTTACGGAACGTTTGGTCCGTAAGGCGTTGTCATATCGGGATAACGCAGAAGTTGTGCAAGCGACGCAACAAGCGCGTTACTACTATGAAACAGATTATGATTATGTGCGGGCAATGACGACACTCGGCAGTGTTTTGGATCAGGTTGAACCTGAGACAACGGCACGGATTATCAATGCCTATCGTCAAGAGCAAGCAACATTGCAAGCCGAATTTTCTGAACAAAATTAAAGACATTGTCCAATCTGAGACGCCTTGTTACGCTTGTTAACAAGGCGTCTTTAATTTGGGATAAGTTCCTTTTTTATTGTAAGTACATAGGTAAACGACTAAACTTAAGGCAATAAATAAAGCAGGCTTCGGAGGCAGAAATCATGGAATTTAAGGCAGAACAATTAGCAAGTACGTTAATCATCGGTTCAGACTACGTTGCAGATGTTGCAGGATTTGCAGATAAGGCAGTGAATGCCGGTGTGACGATGATTATTTTGAATGAAACTCGTTTAGAAGGCGTTGAAAAGCAAAACTTAGCGCAATACATTCGTGACATTACGCGTGCCAAGCAAGTTGCCTTCCTGATTGCTGATGATGTGAAGTTGGCTGAAGCGGTCGCCGCAGATAGCGTGTACGTGAGTGATCGTCACCAAGTTGCTGAAGTTTCGGCAGCAGCTGTGGCGGCAGGTTTGTACACCGGTGTGGCCATTAACAACCGGACAGAATTGTTGGAAGATGTGCCAGCCGGTTTGGCCTTTTACAGTGTTAGCCCGGTTTACCCAAGCGCGCACGTTGATGAGACGCAACCAATTGAACACTTGGCCGGTTTGACGACTGTTGTTCAAAACAGCACGTTGCCAGTTGTTGCGATGGGCGGTATTACAGTAGCCCGCTTGAAGGATATTGTGCGTATGGGGGTTCACGGGGCTGCTGCGGTTGATGCCTTTGTGAATGCTGCGGATTTGGACGCCACAGTCAAAGCGTTTAATGATACGTTTGGCGGTATGACGGTCGACCAAGCATTGGGAAACACCCGCTATGGTTTGGCGATTCCTGGTAAGCACACCAACGCTGTCCAAGGCGAATTGCACTAACAAATAATACGAATTTAAAATTAGACCACGCTTTGTTCAAAGTTTGGTCTTTTTTTATTGGCATAATGAAAACAAGATAGGGTATCAAATTAATCATATTTGATATGATGTATATGAAATCTACATTTCACGGGGAAAGAAAATATGACACATAAATTTTTGCTTGAATTGGCTAAGATGATGGATGATCATTTTGATACAACATCAATCGAACGCCTGGTTAGCTATGAAACAACGGGGATGACGGAATCATTGAAGCTGGTGACATCGGTTATTGCGCTGACTGAATTGCGCGATCCAAATTGGTTGGAAGAAGCGAAGCCAGAATTGGTTGCCGCTGTTCAAGAGTTGAAAAGCAATCAGTAGAAAAAGATATTGAGACGTAAGACGTTTAAAAGCCGCCAATCCGGGAGATTGGCGGCTTTTGTGTTGATTAATAATTAATGGGCGACAATAAATAAGAAAATCAAGAAGATAGCTGCCAGTGCGTACATCAGTGGGTGTACCTTACCAGCTCGCTTAGTGGCAATCATCATGATTGGGTACAAGATGAAACCAAGGGCAATACCATCTGAAATTGAGTATGTTAGTGGCATACCAATCACAATCAAGAAAGCCGGTGCAGCGATTGCAAAATCATCCCAATTAATATTACGCAAGTTTTCGGCCATCAACACCCCGACCACAATCAAAGCCGGTGCGGTTACTTGTGAGGTAACAACCGACAATAATGGTGAAAACAGTAGGGCAAAAACGAACAGAATACCAGTCGTCACTGACGTCAAACCGGAACGGCCACCAACCGCCATTCCGGCAGAAGACTCAACGTAAGCTGATGTAGGCGACGTTCCCAATACCGCACCAGCTGTCATCCCAATGGCATCGGCCATCAAGGCCTTACCGGCACGAGGCATCTTGCCGTCCTTCATAAACCCGGCTTGCGTGGCCAAGCCAATCATCGTACCGGCAGTGTCAAAGAATGTCACAATCAGGAACGTTAAGACAACGGTAAACAATTGAAATGTATTGATATCTGTAATGTGGTTAATTGACTCACCAAAGGTTGGGGCCAATGATGGGGCTGATGAAATCAAGTGTGATGGCAGATCAATTAAGCCAGAAATAATTCCGACAATTGCCGTAATAACCATCCCAATAAAAATCGCAGCCGGTACGCGCGTGGCAATTAAGATAAAGGTCACGATAATCCCAAAGATTGAGAGCAATGAGGTACCCGATGTTAGATGCCCTAATGAGACCATTGTTGAGTCATTGGCTACAATCAAACCAGCGTTAGCTAACCCGATAAAGGCAATGAACAAGCCGATTCCAGCGGCGATGGCGACCTTTAAATCTTGTGGAATCATGTTAATGATAGTTTCACGGATTTTAAAGAACGTGAGCAACAAGAAGATAATAGCAGCGACCAAGACCCCGGCCATTGCTGTTTGCCAAGGAACCTTCATCCCGATGACAACAGAATATGCGAAAAATGCATTAACCCCTAAGCCGGGCGCGATAGCAATTGGATAGCGCGCGACTAGGCCCATGAAAATTGTGGCGATGGCTGTGGCAACACCAGTAGCGGTGAAGACAGCCCCTTTGTCCATACCTGCTGCACCCAAAACGGTTGGGTTAACAAACAAAATGTAGGCCATTGAAACGAAAGTTGTTAAACCGGCAATGATTTCAGTTCGGAAATTAGTCCCGAGCTCATCAAAGCGGAAGTATTTTGCAACAGAATTCATCTGTGCCCCCTTAAATGTAAAAAAATAATAAGTTCTTCCTAACGTTTCATAGTTTAGGGGATTAAGTTTCAAACGTCAACCCAAAAACCGAACAAATTACGTTTCGTAAGTTTTAACATACGTAAAAAACGAACGTTATTTTCCCATTGAGTCATTGTGAGCAGATTTTTTGGCTTCGGTTACGAAAATTGTTAAACTTTAACTAGGTAGCGATATGCCGACAGCAAACAGAGGGGAGCCGACATATGATATATCAAGAAATGTTAACGAAGGTAATTGAAAAATTACAGAGCCAACCCGATTACGGGTTAACGAAAGAACAGGTGGTACAATCCCGCCAAGCAAATGGGGATAACCAGTTTGTTGAACCGCCAAAAGAAGGTTTGATAAAACGGGTGTTACGCAGTCTAAGCGATATTACAACAATTATTTTGATTATCGCTGCCATCATTTCACTAATTACGACGGTCATTCAAGGCCATGGCGATTATTTTGAAAGTTTTCTGATTATTGCGATTGTTGTGATTAACTCCGTCTTATCGATTGTGCAAGAGGGCCGGGCTGAAAAAGCGCTTGATTCATTAAAAGGGTTGGAGCGCGAAGAAGCCAAAGTCCGACGTGACGGTGACATACAATTTATTCCGATGACGGATATCGTGGTCGGGGATATTTTGGTACTTGAGAATGGGGTGAAGATTCCGGCGGACGCACGCTTGTTGACGACCGCAGATTTACGGGTGGAAGAATCACCACTGACTGGTGAAAGTCACCCGATTGAGAAGGATGAAGACTTTATCACTGGCGAGCAAGTGCCATTGGGTGATCGCCGGAACATGGTTTACCGTGGCACAACGATTGTGAATGGCCGCGGTGAAGCGTTGGTTGTGGCAACGGGGATGAATACCGAAATGGGTAAAATCGCTAGCTTGCTAGGCCGTGAAGAGCGCGAAATGACGCCAATGCAGAAACGTTTGGCCCAATTAGGCCGTCAATTGACTGTCGTCGCAATTATCGCGGCAATTATTGTGATGATTTTAGGGATTATGCAGGGTGACCCACTGATGGAGCTGTTCATGACGGCTGTATCGCTGGCCGTCGCCGTGGTACCAGAAACCTTGATGGTGATTGTCACAATTACATTAGCGTTAGGTGTGCAACGAATGGCGGCTCGACACGCAATTGTGCGCCGACTACCAGCAGTAGAAACGCTGGGTTCGGCGAGTGTGATTGCCTCGGATAAGACGGGGACTTTAACTCAGAATAAAATGACAGCCCGTCAGGTTTGGGATGCCACGACTGATACAATTATGGCAGTTGCTGAGGCTGAGGCCTTGCCGGATGCTTTGAAATTCGGGGCATTGTCAACGAATGTTACTGAGCAAGATGGCACACTAGCGGGATTGCCAACTGAGATGGCCTTGGTTGGTGGTATCGGGGGCTATTCAGTATACGAGGCCTTGCAAGCCGAATATCCGAAGGTCTATGAGATTCCATTTAACTCAACGCGTAAGCGCATGACAACCGTTCATCGGGTGGCTGATGGCTATTTGGCGATTACGAAAGGGGCTTTTGATGTGCTGCTACCCAAGTTGCCACTGGATTTGCAAGAACGTGCAAAAGCGGTTAATCAAACGTTTGGAGATCAGGCGTTACGTGTGATCACTGTTGCGATTGCAAAGTTGCCCACACTATCAGCAGAACCAACTGCTGAAGAACTTGAGCAAAACTTGCAACTATTAGGCTTGGTCGGCATTATTGATCCGCCACGTCCCGAATCGGCTCAGGCCGTCGCGGAGGCGCGCGAAGCAGGCATTAAAACGGTCATGATTACCGGGGATCACGTCGCCACAGCGAGTGCAATTGCCAAAGAAATTGGCATTTTGTTGCCAACCGACAAGGCGCTGACCGGGGCTGAATTGCACGATATGTCAGACGCTGAATTGGATGATACTGTGCAAGACTATGCCGTCTACGCCCGTGTGACGCCTGAAGACAAGATTCGCATCGTCAAGGCTTGGCAGAAACGCGGTGATATTGTAGCGATGACCGGTGATGGTGTGAATGATGCACCAGCCTTGAATGCCGCTAACGTCGGGATTGCAATGGGACAAACCGGGACTGATGTTGCCCGTGAAGCGGCTGATATCGTCTTGACTGATGATAATTTCGTAACCATTGTACATGCGGTTGAAGAAGGGCGCGGTATTTATGGCAATATCCGTAAGACAATTAACTTCCTGATGAGTGCCAATATGTCCGAAATTATTGTCATTGTGGTTGCCATGATTTTGGGTTGGGGTAGTCCATTGATGGCCGCCCAGCTATTGTTCATTAATTTGGTGGCCGATGGACTACCAGGCTTTGCGCTTGCTAAGGAACCACCCCATGGTGATGTGATGCGGGATAAGCCAGTTAACCCTCGGGCAAGCGTCTTTGCCCACGGCTTAGGACTTCGCATTGCTTTTAACGCCATTTTGTTTGCGTTGATTACATTAGCAGCGCAGGGATACGGCGTTTACACAGACAATAATTCAGCGGGGCACACCATGGCGTTTATCGTCTTGTCAATTTCATCAATCTTGCACGTCTTTAATATTCGCAGTGATGCTTCGATGTTCCGCGTGAAGTTTTCAGCTAACCGGAGTTTGGTGATGATGGCGCTTCTGTCATTGGTGTTAACTATCTTAGTTGTAACGGTACCCGTGACCCAAGACATCTTCCACTTTATGCCGTTGACGGTTGGTCAATGGCTATTGACGATTATTCTATCGATAATTCCGAATATTATTTGGGAAGTGATTAAGATGAACAATCGTAAAATACAATAACAATCAGGCGATATACTTCGGTATATCGTCTTTTTATTTTAAATAAGTAAGCAGGGTTAATTAAAAAGACGAATAAAAATTATTCAGTGACGACTTATTTAAATAAAAGTCGAACTTTGTGTCGTGAAAGCATTGAAAACGAAAATGTTAGTTGATACAATAGTTTTTGTGATAAAACGTTTTTAAATGTTCGTGTTTTCGCGCATTTAACGCAAAAGGGAGGCCATCATGGCAGGAATCGTAGTAGTTGGTAGTCAATGGGGAGATGAAGGAAAGGGTAAGATCACGAACTTCATCGCACAGGAATCAGACATGGTTGTTCGTTACCAAGGTGGAAACAACGCTGGCCACACGATTTACGTGAATGGACAAAAATTTGAATTATCAGCAATTCCATCAGGAATCTTTAACCCAGCTCGTTTGGCGGTAATTGGTAATGGTTCAGTTGTGAACCCCAAGGCGCTCTTGGAGGAATTACGTGCTATTCAAGATAAAGGTGTTACAACTGACAACCTGCGCATTTCAGACCGCGCGCACGTCATTTTTCCATACCACATTTTGATTGATCAACTAGCCGATGCTAAGAAGGGTGACGGTAAAATTGGTACAACGGGTCGTGGTATTGGGCCAACTTACATGGATAAGGCTGCACGTACAGGAATTCGTGTCGTAGATTTGCTTGATGAAGACGTGCTCCGCGAACGCTTAACAACCGTCTTGGCTGAGAAGAATGAACTTCTTGAGAAGATTTATAACCATGCGCCATTAGATTTGGATGAATTGGTTGCCGAATTCTCGGGTTATGGCGACGCATTACGACCATACATTACAGATACGACGGTTATCGTGAATGAATATTTGGATGCGGATAAGCGAGTGCTTCTTGAAGGGGCGCAAGGCGCAATGCTGGACATTGACCACGGGACGTATCCCTATGTAACATCATCATCACCAGTTGGTGGTGGTGCAACGATTGGTGCCGGTATCGGGCCAACTAAGATTGATCGCGTTGTAGGGGTTGCCAAGGCCTACACATCACGTGTTGGGGATGGCCCATTCCCAACTGAACTGTTTGATGAAGTCGGGGACACAATTCGTGAAGTTGGTCATGAGTATGGTGTTGTGACCAAGCGACCACGTCGAATTGGTTGGTTGGACACGGTGGTACTACGTCACGCGGCCCGCATTGGTGGTTTCACGCACTTGTCTTTGAATTCGTTAGACGTTTTGTCAGGCCTGAAGACGCTTAAGATTGCCGTCGCGTACGAATTAGATGGTCAACGCATTGAACATTATCCAGCGAGTTTGGCGGATGTCCGTCGCGTGACGCCAGTTTATGAAGAGCTACCTGGCTGGGATGAAGACATTACACAAGTTAAGACACGTGAAGAGTTGCCAGCAAATGCGGAAGCTTACTTGAAGCGCGTGGAAGAATTGATTGGAGTGCCACTCTATACCTTTGCGGTTGGGCCATCAAACGAACAAACGATTATTCTATTTGATATCTGGAACGAGGGATAAATCATGCCAACAATGACGTTACAACGGACTGTTTTAGGAACTGAAGAAATTGCGGCAATGGTGGAACGCGTCGCCGCTGAAATCAACGCCGCAACGGCAGACGTTGAGCGTCCTGTATTTGTGGGCGTGATGAAGGGTGCGTACATCTGGATGGCTGATTTGCTACGAGCAGTTGGTCGCGATGTTGAAACGGACTACATTGATGTGTCGAGTTATGATGGGGATGCATCGACGGGACGTATTACCATCCAGCGTGATTTGAAAGTCGATTTAACTGGTCGCACGGTCGTTATCCTCGATGAAGTAATCGATTCAGGATTAACATTGCGCTATCTGAAACATGATTTCGAAGAGCGTGGGGCTGCACGGGTCCTGATTGCGGTCGCTGTTGATAAGCGTGAAGACGTCTCAGCTGGTGGTGTGACACCAGACTTTATTGGCGCGAAGGTACCTAACGAGTTCCTCGTCGGGTATGGGATGGACTATAACAATCACCACCGTAATCTACCTTACGTTGCGGTGCTTGAAGTCAAAGATTAAGCGACTAAGATTTTAGAGAAGTAAATTAAGTGAAAGAAACCGCGGTATCATGCGGTTTCAAGGGATAACCCTAACTGGTCAGATCGGCTGGTTAGGGTTATTTTGCATTAGCCAGCAATAATTAATGGATTAATGGGAAATGTGGCTATTTTATGTCTATGTTCGTAGTGTTTGTAAACGTTTCGTGAATTTGGTCTCTTATTTTTGTTTATGAACTTTCCTGGATTTACACTGTCCTTGTATTAACGAACTACAGCTATTTTTTGAACGATTTTAGAAAGGAATTTATCATGACGATTAAGAAGACTGCCATCACGTTGCTTTGCCTTGGTGCCTTGGGCGGAACCGCATATGGTGCAATTGAAGCACCGACAGCCAGTGCGCATATGCACTATCCAATGTTGCGACTTTGCCACAAGCAATCATTTAAGACGATTACTAATAAGCACATCAGTATTAAGGTGCCTAAGTATTTAGTGGCAGATTCATCAAAGCCAATTACTTTCGATACGATGACGCAATTACTTAGTTCGTATAAGTTGAAGGGTGTTGGTGCATATACCATTACCGGACTAGGTAAACCACAAACTTTGCATCCACACGGACCGGCTCTCAACATGGATCAACTAAAGAAAGCACCGAAAGTGACATTGCTTGAAAATGGTAAGAAAGTGACCGGTTATACGGCTAACGTCCAAATTAAATCTGCCTTCTATGGCTTTAACCATCTACGTGGCACGCTAAACATTAAGCTTTTCATTCCAATCCAGCAAACGTCGACAGTTACATTTAACGCCGGTGCTGGCTCCTTCGCGGATGGTGTGTCAACCGCAACGGTCGAAGCGCTTAAGAATGAAACATTGGCTACCGAGAGTTTGCCGGTTGCACCAACCCGTGAAGGTTATACCTTCGTTGGGTGGTCAACGAAGGATAATGGTAATAATTTCGATAAGACAGATGTTACGCAACATGCGATTACTGATAACGTGACCTATTATGCAATCTGGGAAAAGACAACCGGCAACCCTATTCATATTAAGTCAGCGTCTGGCGGGGCCATCAGTATGAGTCAAACACAATTCTCGTTTACTGATACGCTGTATGTACACGTTAATCCAAATAGTGGTCAACATCTAGAAAAGTTGAACTTTACACCAACAAAAGCTGATGGATCAGTACTTACTGAGAATGAGATGCGAGTATTTGGATGGCATCCACAGGATAGTATGGTACAGCCAAAAATCGAATGGATTACAGATACGGAATATAGGGTGACGTTCCCAAACTTTGATGAAAATCGATTTAATAATTTAGTAACTAGTGGGCAAATCCCAGAACATATCGGATTAGCAGTAACACCAACGTTTAACGAACAAAAGGAAACGTACAATGCTCGTATGGCCATGCAATTAGATTATTACAGTATTGATAAGCCGGATGCAAAGCCTGGAGATACTGTGACGGTGACAATTGACCCAAGTAAAATGCCAGCGGCTGATGCTTCTGTATATCCAAATGCTGGAACTTTATCAAGTATGACATTTTCAGCAACTAACACGGATGATGAGGCTATTGTTTACCCAATTGTACGTTTAAATGAAACGACACTGCAATTCACAATGCCGGCTGCGCCTGTTACAATTGGTTGGCAATTGAGCATTTAGTGAAACTAACAGCTACGCAAAATAACCCTAAGACTGGTAAGTCATCTGAAGTGGTTATTGTAACCGTTGGTGGTGAAAGTCGATCAGACATGGCGTCAAGGGTAAATGCTGTTGAAACACAGACAGTTCAAAACACACCGGTTGCTAAGCAGGCGGTTTGGGAAACAATCACTGCTGTCGGTGGTGTAATTTTGGGTACAAACAAGCGGTCTGGTAATTTAGAATTGCCGAACACAGGTGTTGATCAAAAGGCTTCATTTGTTCAAACCCTGGTTGGATTGCTATCATTCTTGTTTATCATCGGATTCTTCTTGTTAAAGCGGTCAAAGCGGGAAGAAAAGTAAACGTTTGACCTAATTAAGGAATTTGACCGCAAACAAGTTATTGAATAAGGAAAGTTGCAAGCCGATGAACAGCATTGGGTTGCAACTTTTTTTGTCTGAAAAACGCGTGATTGACGTCACACCTGAGGTCTAAATGATTGCAGTGGTGGTGATGGCACGTTTTTCCGGTGTTAAGTCATGCAATCGTGAAATTTGCTTACTTACAATATTTTCTATATACTAATTAAATTATCAAACACGAATGGAGATGATAAAGATGCCAGTATTTGGATCATTATCTGTACGCCGAACGAAAGTTAATTCTCAGTCATAACATCGCCGGCTAGCGTCCGTGCGATGTGTACTCTAAAGTTGGAGCATAAACATGGACAAACAACTACAACCCCACGAATTCGTCGCAATTAAAGAACAAGTCATCATCCTGAATAAAGCGTTCAATTCAGTTAATGATAAGAATGTAAAAGCTGTTGTTCAGGCTGATGTTGTTGAAACAGTTAAAGGTATTTTGCCAGACAATGAAATTGCAACTGATTTCCTGAATCAATTACCTGAAATTGCAACCTCTAGGCAGCGGGCCGAAAGTGCATTTAAGCAACTGGTGGAATTGGTGACGCCTTTCCCAGAGTTAAGTTCAAACCAACTTGGTAAGCTGTTCAAAAAGGTGAAAAAACTGCCTGAGCCAAAGTGGGAGAACTTAGACCGTCATGAAATGACCTATCTGGGCTGGAATGATAACGGCAGCCAAAAGAAGTACATCGTAGCGCCACGCGATGGTAAATTGGTTGGTATCTACGGTGATTTTGATCCGAAGCCATTGAACGGATTGTGTGCAATTTGCCACCAATTAGGGACCGTCTCAATGTTCTTGTCAAAGGTGAAATCACGTGGCGCAGATGGTAATTATACAAAGCGTGGTAATCTAATTTGCCGTGACAGTTCACTTTGCAACGCACAATTGAGCAGTCTTGATCACTTGGCAAGTTTTGTGGAAACAACGTTGGTTAAGTAAACAAATTACTAATGCAAAATCCCCCTAACCAGTAAATTGGTTAGGGGGATTTTTTAATTGCTAATCTTCAAGATAGATATCAATTGAAAGCTCGCCGGCCAGAGAATTATTACCAGCACGGGCTTCAGCAGCAATCTTTTTACCGGCGTCCATCAAACGAGCCACGATATGGTTTTGATTCCGTGTCACCCAACCAATGTGATGTTCAGCTGAATCAAGGACCTTGATGGCGTAGTCGTCAAATTGGTTGGCCTTATCACGACGTAAAATCAGTGCGGTTCCTGGTAACCCAGCAGCGCGGTGGTAGGCCTGGTTTTCCTCTGAGAGATAATAATAGCCGCGTACTTGCACATGAGTTAAGTAAATACGTTCACCAAATAGGTCATCAACTAAGTCTGTGAGAGCGGTTGAATTCGTTTTCAATTCAATTGGTAAGGCTGAACCGCTGTTTAACGGATTTAATTCAAATTTTTCAGTCATGCGGTACCCATCCCATTTGCGCTAAATCTGTCAGCAATTGACTACGTTTCGCCATTAGTCGCGTGGTTTGTTGCTGAATACGTAAGACCTGTTCAGTGATGTAGTTCTCGTCCTGCAAGGCGTCGGCTAAATACATTGGAAAACTGGTCATGATGTGATCAATTTCGGCTTGTAAAGTATCAATTTTACTAGCGAGTTGGTCGCCTTGTTCCTGTAGATCTTCGATAGGCATGACAACTTCATGTTGCTCCGCCGCTTGGTTATTCAGTTGCACGATTTCTAAGAGAAGCGCCAGCTCTTGCAACTGGCCAGCTTTATAGGCCGTGATGGCAGCTTGAAACCATTCTCTTTCAACTGCTGTTTGGTCGGGATTGAGGTCTGGGTGCAACAGACGGACGAGTTCCCGATAAATCATTTTTAAGCTTTTTGTATCTTCGACGGAAAGTAGCTTGGCATCCCAAATGTGTTGTGCTCGGCGTAATCGGTCGGCCAATTCTTGCCGTTTGACATCAAGCTGACCGTTTAATAAATTAATTTCAATTTCAATGGCTTCCAAATCAGGAGTCTCACCTTGATTAATTGCTTGTAACATTAATTGGCGTCGTTTCTTCAAAAACTGAACCGTCATGTATAGTTCATAAGCCGTTAATTCGTAACGGCCAATGGTTGCCATATAACGTGCCTCAGTGAAGGGGACTTGGGTCGTTTGCAAATCAGATAATCGAGAATAGGCAGTTGCTAAGGTTAATTTTAAAGCTTCAATTCTTGTGATGGCCGCTTCATACGCGGGATGTAAGCGAATGTCCATTAACCGACTCCTTTGGCGAGGTAATAATTATTATTGTACTGCTTTTGATGGTGGACTGTGCAACGTTTTGGATGAGTTGTGTTGGGATGCAATATATTGTTTTAAAAGTGGTATATGTAATTTTTTGTCTAATCAGATGTTGCCTGTTTAATGTTTTGAAAATGAGAGTAGAATTAATTATAAATTAACTGAAAGCTAATTATAGGGATGATAAAGCAAAGTGTAATCGATGAATGGAAAAGGGATTTCGATAGACGTAAGCCACGACAGGTAATCAGTAATTTGTTATCAGCACAGGCGTTTCAATATCTTAAAAGCAATGATTTTGCATTTGTAATTGGCCTCATTTCAGATCAGTCTATCTCTTCTGAAAGAGCATGGGCATTGCCGCTTTATTTAGCGGAGAGATTGGATCAAGCTCAGCTAACGCCAGAACTTGTTTTGCAACATGCATCTGACTTGGCAGAAATTATTAGGGAAAAGCCAGCCTTGCATCGTTTTCCGGGTCGAATGGCAGACTATTTTATTGCGGCGGCGAATAGATTTGTTGCGTTAGAGTTACCATTGCGGGGGAACTTTACTAACAAAATGTATAGTGATTTGCAGAATGAATTAATGGGGTTTAATGGCGTTAGTGTCAAAAAGGCCGGCTTGGGTATTTTGATTCAATCCATTGATTTCGGTCAAAAAATCGTGGCACAAGACAGAAGTTCGGCGTTACTTGATGCACATGTCAATCGTTTTTTAGCACAATATACAGCGACTGAAAAAAATACAATCGCAGATGCAACCGAAATTTTCAGGTTAATTAATCCTGCGAATCCGGCGCTCGTATCAACGTGGATTTGGTCAAAGGATAAGTTCGATTAATTTTGTGCAGTAAACAGTTTTTTGATTATCCGGTATGCAGGGGGCAATTATGGACGAAAAAGATCAAGTGGAAATTTATGATTTGTATGAAAGTGTGGGATGGATTGCTTATACAAAGAATCCGGATCGTCTGTGGCAAGCTTTCGCAAATTCACAATATATGACTGAGAAAAATAATCAGGGTGAAATTGTCGCGTTAATTCGCTGGGTGACTGACCAAGCGACGGTGGTGCTTATTCAGGACTTATTAGTTCACCCTGACTATCAACGAAAAGGCCTGGGAAAAAAGTTGATGCAGCGAGCATTAGCAGAAATTAAAAGTTACGGTCAGTTGCAAATAGAAGTGTTAACGGATGACGAAGAGACGACTGCTTCGTTCTATAAAAGCTTGGGATTTCGCTCAGTAAATGATGGCGGTATGATTTCGCTTATTCAGGATACAAGGTATTGAGTCGAGGAAAATAGATATGGAAATTGTCAGTCGATTTTTATTGTTGTTATACGCGACGCTGATGTTTATTGCAATCACTGTAGAAATGAGACACGAACAAGATGTGAACCGCGTTTATATAGCCTTAGTTTTGATACTTAGTCTTGTAACAGCGTGGGCGTCTATTTTTAATTCAGTTATTACTTTTGCCGTTGTAGGCGCAGTGGGAGTAGTGGGATTTCAACTATTGGCGATTTATGCGGGCATTGATGCCGGTAATTTCCATTTGAAACATCACCTGGTGAGATTGATAATATCTTTAATGTTGTTGGGAGCTCTATGGCAAATTTTCATAAGCAGGTGATGTAAAAGATCTGAAACTTGCCAGTTAGATTGTAGCGAGGAGAAGCTGGATGAAGGACAAATTATTACAGACGTATAAAACTGCTCGGCTGACATTGGCACCCGTGACAATCGATGATGCGCCGGATATGTACGAGTATGCCAGTGTTCCAGACAATGCCTACTATGTTTTCAAAACCAATGAGACACTAGCCGAAACTAAAGCCATTATTGAGCGAATCTTTATTGATAATGGTCTTGGCAGGTACGGCATTTTTTTAGGCGATAAATTAATCGGCACGATATACTTGCTGAATTTGGATGACCAAAACAAGACCGCGGAATTGAGCTATGTGCTGAATAAAAAATTCGAAGGAAATGGCTATGCTACCGAGGCAGCGATGAAGTTACGTGATGTCTTCTTTTTCGAGTTAGGCGGTGAACGTTTATACGCAAGGCACACGCTTGATAACATTAAGTCAATGAACCTAATGGCCCGCATTGGCATGAAAGTAGAAGGCACGTTGAGAAACTCGTATTATTTTCATAATCGGCAGGTTGATTTGGTAATTTGGTCAATTGTGAGAAGTGATTTAGATATCGGATGATTGAAAAAATGTAGATAGGGACTATGAGTAAAAAGCCTATTCAATGAATTTTTGTACTAAAGGGTTAAGCCGAATTTGCTAAAATACAGCTTAATATTTGGGGATGTATAAATACGATATGGGGGATAAGAAAATGTTGAAGTCAAATGAGGAAATGCGGCAACAGGTGAAATCAGATGTATTAGACGCACACCAAAATACGGATTGGTATAGTAGTTTTGAAAAGTTATTACCTAAAATAACTTATGCGGATGTTCAGTATCCAAATATACAGAGCGTTGCACTTCAAATTGTCAAAGGACCAGTATCGTCATCTACGACTGATGGCAACAATCAGTCACTCTTTAGGTCTGATCTTAAGTTAGTGTTGACTTATGTGCCTGACAGTAATCAACCAGAACAAGTATCGTTTGTTGAGAATATGCCAGATACGAATACAGATATGACGGATGAAATCATTACTTCTCAATTCGTCAGGCAGTTATTAGGCGAATATATTTTTGGTGGCAGAGTGGGGTTTGCCCGTTTGACGAAAGATACCATTACGCTGCGCGGGATTAAACTAGTAAAAAAGTAACTGACCAGGGCTATCTTGGAGAAAGGACATGTGAAACGATAAATGCAAAGGACCGACTCGTATAGTTATCATGTGCTGGTTGGTCCTTTTATTAAGGATTATTATGCGGGAGGTTAACTTAGTCCGGATTTTGCTAGCCAGAGCTAACAAATAAAGTGGTATAACTAATGTACATACTGGAAGTACAAGGAGGATAACTGTGATGAAGGCAGTTGTTTTACATGAAATTGATAATTTGGATTCTTTGACTGATGATGAGGTACCAGCACCAACAATTGGTCGGGATGAATTGCTTGTTCAAGCTCACGCGCAGGCGGTTGATCCAGTGGATTATAAAATCGCGGCGGGCATGCTGGGAAGTGAAACACCACTTATCCTTGGCTCAACGGTGGCCGGAGAAGTGATTGCCGTTGGTGAAGCGGTGACCGATTTCAAAGTTGGTGATCGCATTGCCGCCCAAGTTCGGGGTGGCGCTAACTACGCCGAACAGGTCGCTGTCCCCACACATTTTGCAGCCATCATTCCTGCAAACGTGAGTTACGTCGACGCAGCTTCCGTCGTTTTGGGTGGTCAGACAGCCTTACAAGCCATTAATCGTGGCCTTAACGTATCTGCCGGCCAGAAGGTTTTGATTCATGGTGGTTCTGGGGCGGTAGGCTACGTGGCTGTGCAATTGGCCTTGGTTGCCGGTGCTGAAGTGGCGACAACCGCATCTGGCTGGGGTGCTGAAATGTTACGCCAACAGTTCCCGAGTGTGCAGGTGTTTGATTATCGGGCAGATGATTTCACGACGAGTTTACACGATTTTGATGGCGTTCTTGATACGGTGGGAGCAGATCAGGTGTTGGCCGATTCATACAAAATTTTGAAGCCAAGTGGTAAGTTGGCATCTGTTGTGGCTCGCCAATCTGATGATTCCCGTTTTGTACGCTTGATTAATAAGCCAGAGGGGGCAAACCTGCAGGTCCTATTTAGTAAGTTGGCAGACGGCACCTTGCGAACGGTTATTGACAGTACGTTGCCTTTAAATGCGGAAAACGTCCGAATCGCGTACGCTAAAATCAAGACTGGTGGATTACACGGTAAGCTCGTATTCACAGATTAGCTTTCAAAATTAGACAATTCTAATCAAACTATTGATTTTTTAATCTCAGTGATTTAAAGTATGACACATACACAAAAAGGAGGCGGTGCACATGACAACTGCAAACATGACAATTTCATTCACTGCTTTCTCAACTATCGCGTGGTGGCGCCGGCGATAGTTGGCTTTTTGTGCGGCTGGCTATCGAATTGATCGATTGATAGCTAGCCGGGATAATACAAGAAATGTGTTGAACGGCTTTAACGATGTTGATGAACATCGTTAGGCCGTTTTTTATTTGCAATCACAGAGGATGAAGACATGATGAAACTAAGACGTAACGTAGGGCTGTTGGCATTAACGCCAGTACTTTTGATTGGCGCAACGGCGCGTGAAGCAATGGCTACGAAAGTTGGTCAACCAGTTAACTGGACGGTGAGTGCGCCGTTAACGACGACTAATCCGTCGGCTGCCAATGATGTGACCGCAGCGGACATTGTGACGCAAATTGGGCAGGGTTTATATCGTTACGATAAGTCAGGGAAACCAGTTTTGGCGGATGCTAAGTCAGTGGTGACATCGGCGGATGGCCGAACAGTCACGTTTAAATTGAAAGCGGGGTTACGTTGGTCGAATGGTGCTAAGTTAACGGCGGCGGATTATGTATATGGGTTTCAGCAGACCGTTAATCCCCGTAATGCTTCAAATAGTGCCGCAATTGCAAAAAATATTCATGGCGCGAATGCATTAGTTACTGGGGCAAGTCAAGATTTTGCATCGTTGGGTGTTAAGGCGTTGAACGAGGACACGCTACAGTTACAACTCGATCATCCAATGCCAGCATTGCCCAGTATTCTGACAAGTACCGCTTTTTTCCCACAAAACAAAGCCTTTGAAGATAAGGTGGGGGCTAAATATGGCACGTCAGCCGCCAATTCGATCTCTAATGGGCCATTTGTCCTGCAGCAATGGAATGGGTCGAACACGACCTACGCCCTAACGAAAAATGATCACTATGTTGACCAAAAACAAGTTCGCACTCAGAAAATTACCATTCGCACGATAACGGATACAACAACCGGCTATAACTTATATCAAGCTGGGGATATTGATTACGCTGTCTTGGGGGCTGATCAGGTGCGAGCCAGTCAACACAAAGCAGATTTTCAGGTTATCAAAACGGGCCGTACGGATTTCATTGGCTTGAATCAGCAGAATAAGTTGCTACAAAACCGGGCCTTACGCAAGGCGTTACAACTAAGCATTAATCGCACTGAATTAAGTAAACGCGTTTTGACTGGTTCGGAGCGACAAGGCCAGACGTTTACCCCGGATGGCGTTGCCCGCAATCCTAAAACGGCGCGTGATTTTGCCAAGGACGCGTCACTGTCACAAAATACGTTTTCAACAAAACAAGCACAAAAGTTCTTTAGAACGGCGCAAAAAGAATTGGCCGGTCAACAGCTTAAGTTGACCTTGCTTTCCGACGACGATGATCAGTCGAAGAAGGAAGCGCAATATATCCAATCACAATTAACAACCCAGTTACCAGCATTAAAAGTGACGATAAAGTCTGAGCCCAAGGCAGCCCGTGTAAAAGCGCAGTTATCACAAAACTACGATATGGTGTTGACGTCATGGGGTGGCGATTATGGTGATCCAATGAGCTTTTTGAATTTATTTACCACAACCTCAGGGCTAAATATTGTGAAATACCAAAATGCGGCTTATGACAAATTATTGGCGACTGCTGACAACCAACATGCAGACCAACCTGAACAACGTTATACGGATTTGAAAAAAGCGGATGGGTATTTACAGCGTGATGCGCCGGTCATTGTGTTGGGCTATAAATCATTGCCAACCTTACAACGGACGACAGTTAGTGGGGTGATTCAAAATCCAGTTGGCACGCTTGACTTAAAGTCGGTTTACAAGAAATAGGAGATCAGGAAATGGCAATTATCACATATACAGACGGTGCTATTTTTCAAGCGGGGCAGTTTGTTACCCAATCATTTACGGTGGATACGACACAGGGTGTGTTTGTGACGCCAGACACACAGGCCGATGAAACAGTATCTTTGGCCGGCCAGTACGTGGTACCGGGGTTAATTAATGCGCACACGCACGTGACGGATTTGGTCGCTGCAGACCAATCACCTGCGCTGACGAACATGACGGAGGCGGAAGTAACTGTCTTTGCCCAAAAGAATCTACGAGATCTACTGCTAGATGGGGTCACCACGATTCGAAATGTTGGTAGCTTTGCCAACATCGATTTGTCGTTAGCGCGACTTGAACAACTAGGGGTGATTACTGCCCCGTTGATTGTTGGCAGTGGTCCCGCGTTGACGATGACTGGTGGCCATGGGTCAGCGGGAATTGCCCACGAAGTGGATGGTCCGGACGAGGTGCGCCGTGCGACTCGTCAGTTACTTAAAGCTGGTGCAACCGCAATTAAGGTGATGGCCACTGGTGGTGTGACCAGTCGTGATGGCGAGCAACCAGACCAGGTGCAACTAAGCGTGGCAGAAATGGCTGCTGCCGTAGCAGAAGCGCATCATCGAAATGTCCCAGTTGCAGCCCATGCCCAGGGCAATCAAGGTATCAAAAACGCCATTCTAGCTGGCGTTGATTCAATCGAGCATGCGATTTTTCTTGATGACGAAGCGATTGAACAATTGTTAGCCGCTGACATTGCAGTGGTGCCGACATTTGGCGCCCCACACGCGATCGATCAACATCCAGAAGCGGTGCCAGCTTGGATGTATCAGAAGAATAAGGCTGTGATTGCGAGTCATCAGCAGAGCATTGCGCGGGCAATTTCGGCGGGGGTTCGACTGGTTATGGGAACGGATGCGGGCACCCCGTTTAATGATTTTCGCCACGGCTCAACACAGGAACTCGTTTATATGGTTGCTGCCGGTCAGACGCCAGCTGAAGCGTTACTGTCGGCCACACAAAATGCTGCTGAATTATTGCGGGTTGCCGACAAGGTTGGCAGCATTACCGTTGGCAAGCAAGCTGACTTTATTATCGTAACGGCTAATCCATTAACCGACATTACTGTGTTAACTGGGCAAAAGGCGGTTTATCGTAAGGGGCAAGCCGTCAACTGATTTCGCCTGTTTGATTGGTCACTGGTGTATAATTCAAACCAATAAAGAACAAGTCATAAGGAGATCAGTAACATCATGCAACTCAAACTAGATCAAGATGGTTTTATTGACGAATCACTTGTGGATGAGGTGCGCGCAGGATTGTCCACGGCCGGTAATGCGGTTGGGCCAGTTAATCAGCGCACGCTGAAGCGTAATCGCCAACAATTCCGGGAATTGTCAGCGGCGTTTGCCAAGCAGACCGAGTGGGCAGATGCGCAAAAGATGAGTGCGGCCATTTTGGATGATATTTATTTGGTGACGAATAAGCCAACGATTGCGTGGGGCATTGATGATGTCTTGCTGGGACTGACGTTTACCATCGGTTCACACGAGCAATTCCAAGGGCTGGATGATGCAACCATCATTGGCATGACAGCAGATTTGCTCGAATCCTTAATGTACAGTGGTATGGTGCAACCAGATTTACCCGCAGCCGTGACTGACGATTGGGTTCGCGATGAATTAGTGGCCTATCGAAAAGAGTTGGCGAACCAGATGGTGGCGACAGATGATTCTGATGAGGTACGACCTAATCGCGCCATCGCACCATTGATGGCGAACGTAGCCACCAATGCAACTTTTCAAGCATTGTCTGCCGACGTCCAACGCGATATGACAGATACCTTGTTGCCATTGTTTATTGGTATGATGCAGAAAATTGCCCATGAACCAGTTGGCAAGTGGACGACGGTTGGCTTGAAGCGGATTTTATTTAACTATTTTGTGCCAACCGTTGTGTTAACAACCGACCAGATAAGTGCCTTACCAGATGCGTTAACGGCATTGATTGCGTCGACGCCGGTTGTAGCTGTTGATGCAACTGACTTTGCCGGTACTGTCCAACAATTAGCTTGGCAGTTCGAGCATGAAGCGACCTATCCCGGGTACTTTTCGGCGGATAAGCGTGTTGCGACTGCTGCAATGGCGGTTGGGATTAATTTGAATGATAAAGATGCCTTGGATGTCTTTGCAGATGAATACTGGGACAGCAAGGCAGGTCAAGAAAAGTTTGTCTCAATTGGCCGTGGTTTTGGCGGCTTGTGGGATTACTTGGAAAATGAGCGTTTGTTCCAAGATATCAAGTTGAAGAACCAAGATGCGCGCTTGTTCTACCAATACATGGAACCGTTCTACATTCAAAGTTTGGATCCGGATTGGGAAGCTGATTATGACTTTGAACGTTGGCAAAAGACAATCGCCCACAATACACAATTGGCAGTGCTAGATGCACTATACGGCCGAACGAAGGTGCAGATGATTAAGCATATCGCGATGGCGTTTGGCCACCAGTCATCGGATGAAGTCCAGCACCAGGTTCAGATTTGGTTGCAACAAGTTAATGATTTATTGGGCCCAGTTTTACAATTGAATGACCGTAACCAAGTAGTCTTTGATGATAAAGAACGTTTATTGCGAGCAGTTCAGGAGGAATTACATCCAACTGAATTGGCAAAGCTACCAGTATTGATGGCGACAACGCCGGCTGAGTTGCGTGAGGCAAATCATAACCAAGTCGATATCTTTATTGAGAAGCTACAGATTCAACTGGGAGATGTATTGGAAGCTGATCAAGTTCGTTTAGGCGAAGAAATCCTTGATAATCTCACGGAAACGGCTGGTGGCCAATGGCAAATGCCACTTCAAAAGCTATCCGACGAGGAATTCACGAAGTTGTTAAGCGGTGAATTGTTTGGCGTGTTAACAATGCGCCAAGCTTATTTCGGGTTACAAATCATCATTGCCTTTCTTGATAACTCACGTGCTTTAGCAGAATTAACTAAGCCACGTTTCGATGAATTTGTCCGACTCATTAAAACAATGCAAGACCAGCAAGTGTCACAATACTTGTTAGATATCGCTGAGCGAATGACGCTTGAAACGCCGATTTAAATGACAATGAAACTCCTAATTAGCGCCATGCTAGTTGGGAGTATTTTTTTGCGCTATTGAAACACTGACCTATGTTTTAAAATCGTCCTATATATGATATAGTTTTAGATACTAGATGGTTTAGTTATTAAACATAAGTATTTTAACCAGAAGGTCGAGGGGGAATTTGAAATGGCTAAAGTAAAAATTGTAACTGACTC
>ERZ841120.293-NODE-293-length-41401-cov-5.959972_pt1 | contig 41401 bp, 39 predicted proteins | sample MGYA00519572_ERZ841120 | MGnify/ENA primary metagenome ERZ841120 (study PRJEB31850, sample SAMEA3708890) | human gut metagenome | biome: human gut; feature: human-associated habitat; material: faeces | place: China | collected 2014 ...
AGGTCGTGGCTATGTTGATGTGGGAACAAGTGTCATATCAGAATTTTACACTCCCCTTGTACCCAAAGGCTATGATTTCTTGGGTACGATTGGGGAACTTGCAGAAAGGAGAACAGAAAAAAAGGCTCTGGAACAATCCGAAGCCTTACTTTAATTTCAAGATGTCATTAGGTGTGCAGTCCAGATATTCACACAACTTTGCTAAGATGGAGAAGTCGATTCTGGTTACTTTATTTTTGCAGTAGTTGTTGAGCTGTGTCCTCTGTAAATTACAGGCTTCACAGACTTTATTTTTACTGATATTCTTTTCTTTGAGAAGATTTTCTAAATCCATGTATACTGTCATTTTTGTTTACCTCGTCTTTTAATCAAATTATAAATATAGCTGTATTGAAAAATAAGCTGTTTTGCTCTACACTTGTACTGTAATACAGGTGTACGGAGGAGATTGAAATGATAAGAAAACGGACAATAATTATAGCAACCACTATACTTCTGCTCTTGGCAGGAAGCCTGTCTTACCTGCAATGGGGACGGCAGATGGACGTATCTTCTTCGTCCGGCTCTGGCTCTGATAACCATTATGAGCTACGGGTGTCGGTCAGACTCAACACTCTGGTCGTGACCGATCAACAGAAATGTGCGGAACAAATATTTGAAAAATGCAGGGACAACTCTTTTCACAGTGTCCGTTTCAGTTATGATATTCAGATTCCCCACGCACTTTCTGTTACGGTCTACAAGAACCAGAAAGACGCTGAATCCGGCAACTCGACATTTCGCTTTTCCTATCAGCAGGAGAACCAGATAGACGGTTCATACAATATTGTGGACAATCCAGAAAAATTTACTCTGGAAATGGAATGATTGCACACATAAGGCAGGACGGACAGGTGGCGTGCGAAGCGAAAGCCACAGGTACGGACTAGCCTTGCTGGTGTGGCGGTAGCCACGCCAGCAATATTCAAGCCCCTCGGTATCTAACAGAGGGGCACAAATCACAAGGAAACATACACAAAAGTTACCGCTTCTTGGCTGAAATCAAGCGTTTGGTAGCTTTTTTTACTGCTGTGACATCGGATAAAAAATGTCACAGTTTTTTCGTAAAGGGGGTATCGCACTGAATGATACAGAGTGGATACAGGATTTTGCAGACAGACGTTTGCAGTACGGTGTATCCCAGACGAAACTTGCGGTCATGGCTGGAATCAGCCGTGAACTTTTAAGCCGTATCGAATCCGGCAAGGTGGCGGTCACAGAAGAAATGAAAGTAAAACTTTTGGAAGCTCTGGAAAAATTCAATCCAGAAGCACCGCTTACCATGCTGTTTGATTATGTGAGGATACGGTTTCCGACACTGGATATTGGACACATCATTAAGGACATCTTACAGCTCAATATCCAGTACATGATACATGAGGACTTCGGGCATTACAGCTACACGGAACACTATTACATCGGAGATATTTTCGTATACACTTCTCCCGATGAAGAAAAAGGTGTCCTGCTGGAACTGAAAGGAAAAGGCTGTCGCCAGTTTGAAAGTTATCTGCTGGCACAGGAACGGAGCTGGTATGACTTCCTTATGGACGCTCTGGTGGACGGCGGTGTGATGAAACGTCTTGACCTTGCCATCAATGACCATACAGGAATGTTGGATATTCCAGAGCTGACCGAAAAATGCCGGAATGAGGAATGTGTATCGGTGTTCCGTTCCTTTAAGTCCTATGCTTCCGGCGAACTGGTCAAGCATGAGGAACAGGACAAGGCTGGTATGGGCTACACCCTGTATATCGGCTCATTGAAAAGTGAGGTGTACTTCTGTGTCTATGAAAAAAGCTATGAGCAGTACATCAAACTTGGGATTCCCATTGAGGAAGCACCGATAAAAAACAGATTTGAAATACGGTTGAAAAATGAACGTGCTTATTATGCTGTCCGTGACCTGCTGACTTACTATGACGTTGAACGGACGGCATTTTCTATTATCAACCGTTATGTACGCTTTGTGGATAAGGAAGCAGATAAGAAACGGAGCGACTGGAAATTATCTGTCCGCTGGGCGTGGTTCATCGGGGAAAACAGAGAGCCGTTAAAGCTCATGACCAAACCCGAACCCTACACACTGGACAGAACCCTACGCTGGATTCAACGGCAGGTTGACCCGACACTCAAAATGCTGGAAACAATCACAGCGAAAACAGGGATTGATTATCTGAAAGAAATCCGTAAATCCACGAAACTGACGGAAAAGCACTACAAGATAATCGAACAACAGACCACATCAACCGAAGATGTGATTTTAGAAAAGGAAAATTGAAAAATGCAACGATTATTATTTAACTTCCTGTTCTTCTCTTTAGGTGGAACAGTTGGCGTGATTGCCATGTGTATTTTACAGGCTGGCAGACAGTCTGACCGAAAAATGATGGAACTGAAAGGAGAAAAGAAAGCATGAATTTTGGACAGAACCTTTATAACTGGTTTTTAAGCAACGCACAGAGCCTTGTGCTGATGGCGATTGTTGTTATCGGTATCTACTTGGGATTCAAGCGTGAGTTTTCCAAACTCATCGGATTCTTGGTAGTTGCCTTAGTCGCCGTTGGTCTTGTATTCAATGCGTCCGGCGTAAAAGACGTATTGTTACAGTTATTCAATAAGATTATTGGAGCGTAAAATTAGTATTGCTATTGTGCGGACATTTGAATATAATAAAGATAGATGGAAATACTACTCACGAAAGGAGATGTTTTATATGGCTACAAAATCAGCAAATTTATATGCAAGGATTGAACCAGATGTCAAAGAAAAAGCAGAAAGTATCCTGTCTACACTTGGTATTCCTGCTTCCAGTGCTATCAATATGTTTTATAAACAGATTATCTTACAAAGAGGACTTCCGTTTGAAGTAAAAATACCATCTGCCAGACCTGTTGACATCAGCACATTATCAGAAGCAGAGTTCAATGAAGAATTGGAGAAAGGATATGCGGATATGCAGGCTGGACGGACAAAAAATGCGAAGAAAGCCTTTGCTGACATTCGCAAGGATTATGGCTTATGATATATGAAGTAGAAGTATCCGAACAGGCTGACAGTGATTTGAGAGGAATTTTTGAATATATTGCTTTTGAATTGCAATCGCCGGAAAATGCAAGCGGACAACTTGACCGTCTGGAAGAACAGATATTAAGTCTGGATACGATGCCAGAGCGTTATCGAAAATATGAAAAAGAACCGTGGAAAAGTCGTGGACTTCGTGTATTACCAGTAGACAATTATGTGGTACTTTATATTCCAGATAGCGATAAAAAGGTTGTAACAATACTTAGAGTAATGTATGCCGGACGGGACATAGACAATCAGTTAAATCTCCACACAAAGCAATAAAGGATATGATTTAAAGCAGTCTTTCATTTATGATCGACTGCTTTTTTCATATTGTGTGTCCAGCGAAGCTGGACCACACTTGCCGGTGAAAGTCCGGTCACAGTAATCGCCAGTGAGCCGTGTAGCTAAACTCGGTGCGTTGCAGTAATACAGGGTGCTAAGCGAGTGGATAAAGTAACCTCGACAAGAGGATCGAGCAATCATGCAGACCGTAACATTAAGTGAATTCTGCCGTATCGTTAAAAAGGTCTCTGATAGGAGAGCAAAGAGAAGTTGAGCCTTGGGTATATGGGCGAAAACCATGGAACGTGTGAAGAAACTGGAAAGCAGCACGGAAGAATCTCTCGGTATAGAGGAAGCGGTATGTATGAAAAGTATGGTTCGGAACTGGAGAGACCCTACAGTGTTTTTCACGTATATTTCTTAAAATTTTTGATAAATCGGCTGATGATCATTCCGTTGGAGGCTGCATATTCTGATATATTGATATCACTGTTGTAATATGCGCTGAAATAGGAAGCAGCAGTTTCTATCTGATGATCCAGAAATTCATTTTTCACAACATGTTCTTTTGTAAGCTCCCGATGGAAGGCTATCAGGAGGTGGCGGGGCAGCAGCATGGAAAACGGTAGCTGCTATCTATGCGGCCATCGGTCTTGTGGTGAATACGATCTCTGCACTTTCTATAAAAGAACTTCCGGAAGAAGAGTTGAATGAAGGTGGACAGGCAACTACCCGGAAAACTATGGCCTGATCCAGGCATTTAAGCTTCTCCTGAAAAATAAATTCTATATGATGATCTGTGGCACATACATCCTGCAACAGTTATATAATGCGATGATCGGTGCCGGTATTTATTATTTTACCTGGGTGCTTGGTAACAAAAACCTGTTTGGCGTATTTGCGTGGGCGGTCAATATTCCATTGATTATCGCACTGGTCTTCACACCAACACTGGTAGGGAAATGGAAAGGGATGTATAAGTTAAACCTCCGCGGTTACATCCTTGCCGTGATCGGACGTGCTCTGGTTGTTGTTGCCGGATATCTGGGTAACGTTCCACTGATGATGCTGTTTACCGCAGGCGCTGCCTTAGGTTAGGGACCATGGCAGGGCGATATGAACGCCGTGATCGCATCCTGCTCCGAATATACTTACCTTACACAGGGCAAGAGAGTGGATGGAACCATGTATTCCTGTACTTCCAAGGGTGTAAAGATCGGTGGTGGTATCGAAACCGCTGTTGTAGGATGGCTTCTGGAGATCAGCGGATATGTAGGGAAAAATGCGATGCAGCCTGCATCTGCGATCACCATGTTACAGGTCATGTATTTATGGGTTCCATTCATCATTGAGATCCTGATCACGATTGTGTTATCAAAAATGAATGTAGAAGCAACAAATGAAAGAATCAAAAAAGAAAAAGGGATTGTGTCAGACTGTGTAACTGACGGGGAACAGGCATAATCATAAAAGGGAAGGCGTTGTCCTGGTGTCATGAGACATCCGGCAATGCTTTCTAACTATATAATAGGAAGAAATAGAAAAATTAACAGAGAAGGAAGATATTGAGATGCACCCAGTTTACGAAGACATGAAAGAAGAGATTGTATCTTATATTTCTGTGAATTTCCGGAAATCTTTTTTGTTAGAAGATATGGCAAAGGATCTTGGCGTAAGCAAGTATGTATTATCCAGGACATTTTCCAAAACCTTCCACCGGAATTTCAATCAATGTCTTAACGATGCAAGGCTTGGCTATGCAAAGCAACGGCTGGAAAATACTAACGATTCGATTATAACTATCTGCCTGGACAGCGGCTTTGAAAGCCAGAGAACCTTTAACCTGCTATTCAAAGAAAAATATAAGGTTTCACCGAGTGAGTACAGAAGAACATTATATGAGGATCTGGAAAAGAAAAATGAAGTAAGAAAGACCAGACAATAAAAATAAGGATATATGGGAAAAAGAAAAATTTTCCATATATCCTGTTTTTTTGGTTCTAAATAAAATCCTATCGCATATATTAATAAAAAAGATATCTTAGAATCTTCTTTTCTAAGACAATCCCTCCATATCTTCCCTATTTTCCGGCACTTTCCGCTTTGTCTGACTGAAATTTTGACGGGTTTTCGATTCCGAATCCGGGAACTGGAGGATGGTGATCTGGCTTTGTTTAAAACTCATGGACAGATGCACGTACCGATCCATGGTGATCTTGACCGTAGAGTGTCCCAGCATCTCGCTGAGTGCTTTAATCTGCATACCCGATTCCACGCAGCGTGTCGCAAATGTATGACGGAGCGTATGAAAATGCAGATCCCGGATACCACAGGTTTTTAAAATTTTTTTAAAATGTCTCGTCATTCTCCGCGGTTCCACAGGAGACAGTGCTCCGGAAAGCAGATAGTAAGAGGATGGATAACTGCTTTTATATTTTGCAAGAATCGGGATCACCTGTGGGTGCAAAGGAATCGATCGTTCCCGTTTGTTTTTGGGCGAACCGATATGCAACACTGTTTTGGAATTCCCAGGCAGAGGGTTCTGATTCTGGATGCGCTGTAATGTGTGCCGGACATGAAGCACCTGTTCTTCCAGATCAATATCCGCCCAGGTCAGTGCACAAAGTTCCCCCAGACGAATCCCGCTGAACAAAGTCAGCCGGATACCAATAGAGATTAGATCGTTGTTGGCTTCCAGATAAGCAAGCAGCCTGCAGGACTCCCCATCAGAAAGAATATCCAAAGGTCGCTTTGCGTGATCAGAAACCGTTCCTGTACATTTGACCGGAAGATAGTTTAATGTGTGTTTCAAAATCCCGCTGATGATCGTATTGATTGTCCGGATAGAACCGCCGGAAAGCTCCTGTTGGAGAAATTCCATTAACCGATCATAAGTGCCCTGTTGAATGTCACGTACATAGAATTTTTTCCACTGGGGAAGAATATATTTTTCCAGACAGTTCTTATATTTAATATAGGTGGATGGTTTCCAACGTCTGGCAGAATTCAGCATCCAGTTGTATGCGGCATCGGAGAATAATGTATTGGAAATGACTTGTGTATTTTTTAACGAAATCATCTTTTCGTAATTATTCTTCTGAAGCAATACTTCCCGGTAAGTTGAAGCATACAAGTATTTAAAATGTGAACGGCCATCCGCCTTTTTCCCCAGTGGGACACGCGCCTCCCAGCGCCCGTCCCTGCGTTTATAGATGTTTTGACCAGTTCTCATAAGCAGCCTCCTGACTACAGAATTTTGACAACTTTACTGACGGCGAACGTTGAGCAGAAAATGTATGGGATGCTTAAAAATGCATAAAAAATCGTTCGGAAGAACCAACTATTTTTAAGAAAACGCCGAAAAAGATTGACAAATCTGTGAACAATGTTTAATATTAGGGTTGTAAAGATGTCTTAGAAAAGAAGAATCTAAGACTACCGTGCAATAATCCTATAGATATTATGACAGGATTTTAAAATTTTATACGACACGTTAAAGAGAGCATGCGAAAACGGAAGCCGGTTAGAATCCGGGACAGTTTCACCCTGCTGTAAGGACAACGAAAGATGTTATATGCCACTGAGTATTATTATTTGGTAAGGCACATCAAGTAGGCTAAGAGGTTCTGAGTCCAGAAGACGATCGCAAAAAAAGCTGCTTTAACATCAGGATAATTCGGAGGCCGAAACGAATTGGACGAGTAAACGGGCGGGAGATGCTATCTTCCGTTGTCAGTTGAGGTATAAGAAAAATCACCCCTTGTTCGAAAGTAAGATATTAGTTCGTATGACGACTTCTGTTGTACGGGCTTTTTTATTTTCGTGATGTGTTTCCATTATGTCGTGAAAGTAGAAACTTTACAGTCGATGCAGTAGCAAATACTCCCCATACTGTGTTGGCTTAACAAAGGTGGGAGCACTAACGTGAAGGAGGTCATAATACTATGACGAAAAAGAACCTTTTTAAGAAAATTACTTCAGTAGCAATGGCTGGAGCACTGACACTGTCAATGGCACTGCCTGTAGGTGCTGCAACAAATGATCCGAATCTGGTAGTAGAAGCAAATACACTGTATTCTACACCAATCACATCTGGTTCCAGTGTTACACTTGGTCTGATGCCAGGTAATGCTTATTATCAGAGATCTGGATTTGATACAGCAGAAGACGCAGCAACCAGCTTGGAAGCAACAGTTGCTATTGGAGCAGACAAAGTTGATGCTTCCAGCATTACATATGGTTCTATGAAGACAACCGATTACAATGGTAACGAAACATATGCTGGTACTGTAACAGTAAGCGGTAAAGATGGTGCATATGGACCAGCTAGCTTACATGTAGTTAACAAAAACGGTACCGGAGACTATGCATACATTGATATGACTGTATATGTAGAGGCAGCAGAAACACAGGATGCAGTTACAACTGAATTAGTTCAGGTTGCGGATGTACGAGGTGCTACTGCAGCAGTAAAAACAACTGGTAAAAATTTGAGTGTTGCAGCTGCAGAAACAAACACAGCCAATCCGTTTTATGGATCAGCCGGTTCTGCACAGACTTATCCGACAGCGGCTGATACATTATACAGCTTGGCAGACGCAAAAGGTCTTACATTTACACAGAATGATGGATATGTACAGTCTATTACTACTAGTGCAGGAGAAAAACTGGAAGCATATACAGATACATCTGATTGGACTTATTATGGATGGAATTATTGTGTAGTTCGCGATGGTGAAAAGGTTGCAGAAGGTGATTATCTGAGCGCATCTGTTCTTGAAGTAGAAGATGATGATTGCGTTTATTGGGCATATGGTACAATGGATCAGGCAAATGCATATTTCGAACAAGTAGCAGAATAGTATACGAATAAGTTGTTCCCGCTGGTTGAGAAAAAAATTTTTCTCAACCAGCGGGGAAATACATCGAGTGGATGGAGAGCGTGACAATGAAAAAAATACTTCGCTATCTGCTGTTTATGTTTTGTCTGCTTGGATGCTTAAAAGTAAATGTTAATGCAGCGGAAAATACAACTAGGCAGATAAATCTTACAGGTATCAGCAGTGTAAAGATTTATACAGCTGATAAACAAAAAGAGATTCCGGTAGAAAATAAGAGCTTTATGGTAACTCCTGGAAACTATTGCTATGAGAGCGATAATGGAGCGGGAGGTAATTTCACAGTAACAGATCGAACATCGGAATTGAATTTACACAGTGTTACATTTTCCAATGTATCTCCAATGAAATGGAGTGATGAAAAATCAACGTGGGTATATCTTCCCGAAATTGGAACTTTAACATTGTATGACGAAAAACAGCAGAATGAGTACTGGCATGCGACGGATAGCGTTTACGAATATGTGGTTCCGGCACAGGCTGGTGACAGCTATTATATTTTTGAATTTTCACCCTTCGATGAGAATTATCTCTCCATCGAAGGGCATTTTTATGTCTACGGAGAAACAAATTTTGGAAGATTAAATTTATCGGATAGTGGGAGAATTCCTTATCTGAAAAAAAGTTATATTACAGTAAAAGCACCGGTCGGAATGGATATTTACACAACGTGGCAGTTAAAATTTTATACAGCCAGAAACTGGGTGTCTTATGAACCGGATAAGACGGAAGACGGATATAATTACTATACGGTTCCGGAAGGCTTTACTTATATGCTCCGTCAGGAAGGAAAAGTAACTCGGTATACTAAAACGTTGGATGGCGAGTGGAATAAGGATCATACAGTGATAACATTGTCCCCATTGGAAGATAATCCAACGCAAGTTCATCGGGAACAGGAAAAAGACGGAATCTATGCTAGTATGCTGACAAATTTACCAGAAAACAGTGAAATTGACCTGAATGTGGGTGAATATTTCGATCTGGTTCCTTTGCGTGCATGGCAGGCTGTCGAAGATGGCGTGGCTAATGAGCATAATGATCCGGAGTGGCATTATAGAGTCATTGGCGGAGATACAAGTGTTGCCTCTGTCGAGGTAACAGAAGACGATAAAATTGGTCAGTTCGGTCGGATTCACGCAAATGGCGAAGGAACTGTTTTAGTTGCATTTTATTATGATGCAGTGGAAACAGGTTCTACTACAAGCGGTAGCAGCAGATATATTTACAGTGCATTGTTGCCTGAACTGACAGGAATTGCTGTTGTACATGTTGGAGAAAAGACATCTCAAACTCAGATTACTTCTAATATTGATATGATAGAAGGGCGTACTGTTTATTATCTCAAGAGTCAGACAGGTTCAACTGGAGTTTCCCATGATATGGATGAGTGTGCGGAATATACTTTTACACCGACAGCAAAAACTGGTGATACTACGGAAAAAATTGCATCTGTACGTGTACATGAACCGATTACCGTAACAGATGGTAAATTAAGTTCCAATCCATCAAATTGGCTGACAGACAGTTCATGGACAACGTACGAGGCAAACGAAACAAAAGATGGTAAGCAGAGTTATACAATTAAACTGTCAGAGGGACGGAATATTGTAGAAATAAAAGCAGGTGATACAACTACCTATCAGGTGATTCTGGCACGGGGACTGGATGTTACAATTGATAACGTGTATCGACCAGGTCAGGAATTAGAAGTTGGAGATACCGTAAAAGTAACAATAAACAATATGATCCCACCATTATTTAAAATGGCGGCTATCTATAATCCTGCAGGTGTAGAATTTACCTGCAAAGCTAACGGAGTTGATTATACGTCGGAATTTGGACAGTATATGGCAGGCAGCAGTTTTAATATAAAACTGCAGGAAGAAGATGCCGGAACTTACAGAATTACAGATGGTGCTTTGTCTACACATGCATGGGGAGCATCGAATGGTGCCCATCGCAAATTAACCAGAAATGCAATGACTGGTTATTGGAATGGTGGAGACAATCCAGATATCGATTATGATAAAATGGCATATTTACCAGAAATATCTTTTGATGTAAAGTCAAACGATGAGTACGAAGAAAGTGTAAGCCGTTCAGCTGGATTATTAAGAGCACTTGGTATAAATGTGTATAAACCTACAACTGCAATGCCGGATGGTGCTGCTCAATTTGCAACAACGCATAAGGATATAGCACAAAATATAAATATTGGAGCATTAGTATCAACAAAAACTATGAGAAAGCGAAATGTTCTGGTAGGAGCAGATTTGCTTCAAAAGGATGAAAATGCGAAATTGTTGGTAAGATATTGGTTTGGAGATGACAAGAAGAATGCTGTTGTAGAGAAAATTGAATTTTCGGATGCTTTTCAAGATGCAAAAACAAAAATCTGGAAGATATATGGAAAACCATTGACATGTACAGGAAATGACATTACTGATACTGCAACAAGAGATATGCAGATTGAAACAATAGTAATACCTGGAACAGGAAGTCCTATGACATATGCATCTTATTTGTATGATCCAGATCAAGAAGAGGAAGAAGTGCGGGAAGCTACGGGATTTTTTATTCCCAAAGATATAACAATTTCTTCTGCTGAAGGAAGCGGAAAACTGGGACGTTGGGATGGAATTCTGGAAGCTGATGATATCGAGTACAATGGTCCTGATGGAAATACGATTACCCAGGATCTTGGTTATGGATTTATTGGAACAGAAGATCACTTTATTACTTCTGTGTCCAATGGAACAGATAAGATTGTGGTTAATGTAGAGGGAGATGTTGATTACAGTATAAAATACCTGGAAAGTTATTCTGTTTCTGTTGATGGAAAAACCTATGAAGCCGGAGACTCAATTCCTCTGGAAGTTGGTGTAAACAAACTGACTGTCACATGCAATGGAACCTATGGAAAATCCCGTACCTACACCATTGACGTCACCCGTCGTACCGAAGCAAAACAGACCACCTTCGAGATCCCGGACGGCGCATCCGTACTGGTTATGCAGGGAAGCAAAGTCCTGAAAGCGAACGAGGATGGAACCTATACACTGGAAAACGGAACCTATACCTACCATGTATCGAAGACCGGTTACCTGACCAAAACAGACAACTTTGAAGTGACTGACGAAGAGCCAAACAAAGTAATCAAAGTAATGGATCTGGATCCGGTACCGGAACAGAGTGGAACGGTATCCGTACAGCTTGCAGGCCAGAGCACTGTATTCTGCCCGACCAGGGATGTTGAGATCCAGCAGACGGCAGAGGATCTGGCAGCAAACCGTTATGTCCAGTACAACTATGGAGGATATACCGTCCTGCATGCACTTCTGGATGCGGCAAAAGCAAGCGGAACAAACTTCGAGTGTTACCGAGGAAAATTCGTTCTTGTGGACGATTCCATTACCGAAAACAATGGAAAGAAAGCAGGATGGATATGCAAGGTCAACGGTATCGAATGTAGTGATCCGGCGAACACGCTGGTGAATGCAGATGATAAGATCGACCTGTTCTACAACTCCGGATGGAGCGGTATGCTTCATGCACGGCTGACACCGGAAACTGGGGAAGTGACACGGGGAGACAGTATCATCCTGACACTGAATGGAACCGCTGTACATGCAACCGATGCGGATGCAGCGACAGTAGCAGGAGCAGATATTTATGACGGCGAGACACTGATCGGAACAACCGATGAAAACGGAGAAGTAGCCATCGATTCCAGTACGCTGTTACTGGGAACGCATCGCTTTACAGCTGTGAAGAAGGATGAGGATGACCACTACATTCTGACCGCAACGATGAGTACCATCAATGTTAAGAAACCGGATAATGCATCTGCGGATCCTACGAAGACAGAAGTAACCTTCCGTCTGATCGGCGATACCAAACACGGAGAAGAAGGAAGCGACAATGAAGCGGTACATGCATATACGACATGGATCGCAACCGGAACCTATACTTTTGACGGGGATAACGTAACCGTTGGACAGGTCTTTGAAGCCGCACTGAAAGAAGCCGGACTTTCTTATGAAGGAATGGAAAAGAACTACATCAGTGCGATCACAGCACCGGAATCCTGCGGTGGATTTGAACTGAGAGAGAAGGACAACGGTAAAAACTCCGGCTGGATGTATACCGTCAACGGCGTACACCCGAGCATGGGAATGAATGACTGGTATGTAAGTACCGGTGATGAGATCATCTGGCATTATATCGATGATTACAAAACCGAACAGGCTGACATGAAGAACGATGACGGAAGCTATGGCAGTGCCGGTAATGCATCTACCTGGAACAAGTGGCTGGAAGCAGCAGACGAGACTCCGGGTGCAAAACAGCGTGCAGCAGCAGTCACCGGTAAGATCAACCAGATCGGTGAAACGATTGAACTGACGGATGAGTGTGAAGCAAAGATCACGGCAGCAAGGGAAGCTTACAATGAACTGAGCCGTGAGGAAAAAGGATATGTAACAAATTACGATGCCCTGACCGCTGCGGAAACAGAACTCGCAAGACTGAAAAAAGAAGCAGATGACAAGGCAGCAGCCGCTAAAGTGACAGATCTGATCGAAGCACTTCCGGCGGTGAAAGATTTGACACTGGAAGATCAGGAAGACGTTGTGGCAGCAAGAACCGCATACGGAAATCTGACCGACGACCAGAAAGACTATGTGACAACAGAAACATATGGAACGCTGGTACTGGCAGAGGAACAGATCGCAAAACTTCTGGATGCGGCAGCGGTTGATGAACTGCTCAAAGAGATCGAAGCACTTCCGGATGCAGAGAATGTAACCCTGGAAAATGAAACTGCGATCGCAAGCGCACTGGCACATTACAATGCGTTAAGTGAGGAACAGCAGGCAGATCTGGAAGAGAGATCTCCGGACAGCCTTACTAAACTGAACGATGTGATCGACCGCCTGAATGTATTAAAGGAAGAAGCAGCTGACCAGAAAGCAGTGGACGAAGTCAATGAAAAACTGAATGCACTGCCGGCAGCCGAAGATATCCTGTTTGCAGATGAGACAGCGGTAACGGAAGCACGGAACGCTTATGAGGCTCTGGATGAGATCAAAGAAGGCCTGAAAGACCGGGTATCTGCGGAAGCACTGGCAAAACTGACAGCAGCAGAAGACCGTCTGGATGCGTTACAGGAAGGCGTAGACCATGTGGCAGAACTGATCGAAGCCCTTCCGGCCGTCGATGACCTGACAGTAGCAGATGCTGACCAGGTACAGGAAGCCCGTGATGCTTACGACGCCCTGAATAACGACCAGAAGCAGCAGCTGACAGAAAGCGGACTCTTAAGTGACCTTCTGGTAGCAGAAAACCAGATCGGATGGCTGCAGAAAGATGCCGAAGCAGCGAAGAAGGTAACCGACCGGATCAACAGCCTCCCGGCTGTCAAAGATCTGCGCCTGTCCGATAAGACCGCTGTGGAAGCAGCAAGATATGCATATGACAACTTAAGTGATGAGCAGAAACAGTATGTATCTGAAGATACCCTGAAAGCACTCGAAGAGCGAGAGGCAGAGATCAAACGTCTGGAAGAGGTAACCCCGAATCCGACCCCGACCCCGGACCCGAACCCATCGGATGATCCGAAGCAGGATGAGGACGAGGACAGCGTAACACTGACCTACCAGAACTATCCGATCTCTGTAACCGGAAAACTCTCCGGTTATGAACTGCGCCTGACCGCCCTGAAAGCAGACGATGATGTGGTAAAACAGATGCAGAACCTGATCAGTTCTAAAGAAGCTCTGATCCGTCTGTACAATGTAGCACTGTACAAAGACGGAAAAGAGGTGGAATGGAATGACAAACTTACCGTGAACTTCCAGGTGGGAACCTCCTATAACGGACAGACCTTAAGTGTACTGCACGAAGTAAATGGTAAGATCGAAACCCTGAGCGGATCCGTAAGCAATGGTATCTTAAGCGTAACAGCAACTGGTACCGGATCTTTCGGTGTGGTTGTACCTGCATCCACAGTAAGCACAGGAAACGGAAGCAGCAATAATAATGGTTCTGCCGGAACGGTTACCAATGGCAACCTGGGTGGTGGAAGCACAGGAACTGGAAACGGAACCACTGCGGTATCCGGCACTGGAAAAGTCACAAGTGCGAAGACAGGAGATGATACCGATATCCTCTTCCCGATCGCAGGACTGATCACAGCGACAGGCGTACTTGCAGGAGTTGTTCTCTATTATAAAAAGAAAAAAAGAATCACAGGAGTACAGACGGAGGAAGAGTAATGAAAAATAAAGTCATCAGTCTTTTTCTGGCGGCTACCATGGTTCTCAGTCTTTGCCCGGCTACAGTCCGGGCTCAGACTGTTTCTGAGGAATTTTCAGCAAAAGTAGCGGAAGCGGCAGAAACAGAGGCCGTGGAGGGTACTGCTGATCCGACAGAAGAACCGGTGGTTACTGGAAATGAAGACACTGCCAAAACGGATACTCCACAGGCAGCGGAAGTTCCGGAACAAGCAGAAGTTGTCGGTACGGGGAAAGATGAAAAAACATCCGTTCCGGAGACAGCAGAAGAAAAAACAGAAGCCTCCGGGGATTCCTGGGAGGAAGACGAAGAACTGAAACTGTATGGTACGGCAGATCAGGATGTGGATGAGAACGGACAGGTGCAGGCAGCAGCTTCCTATGACCTGGACACCGTGATCTCCCAGACGGTCAGCTGGAAACAGGGAACGAATAATACGGTCTTTACCGCGGATTTCCTGAAAAATGTCAGCAGTACAGCGTCTGACTGGACCGTAGTATTCCTTGGACGGCTGGGGATCACGGAAGATTACAATGCATTTTTAAACCGTGCAAATACGTATGTAAAAGATCAGTATGATGCGAACCCATCCACAGGACTCAGCACCAATACGCCGACCGAATGGCACCGTCTCACCATGGCCGTACTGGCAGCAGGCGGGGATCCGACGGATGTGGGAGGACATGACCTGATCGCAGACGGAACATACAATTGTCTGGCAGGTGCTCCATGGAACCAGGGAATGAACGGTGCCGCATGGGCGCTGCTTGCCCTGGATTCCAAAGGATATGAAGTACCGGAAGGGGCAAAGTATACGAGGGAAGCCCTGATCAGTTACATCCTTGGCAAAGAATTATCCGGTAGCGGCTGGTCTCTGGATGATAAGAACCCGTCGTTAGACCTGGATATCACGTCGATGGTCGTGTATGCGCTGGCTCCCCATGCAGCGGAGGACGCGAAGGTAAAGGAAGCCGTCAATCGTGGACTGGATGTGCTGCGCAGTAAGATTTCCACAGACGGGGATTATAACTACGGTGGCACCTACAACTGCGAATCGGTGGCGCAGGCAATCATCGCTTTTACCTCGATGGGGATCGACCCGGCGACAGTGACCAATGCATCCAGTGGAAAAAGCCTGTTAGATGGTCTGTTGAAATACTACAGCACCGGAACCGGCGGTTTCCTGCATGCCTATTATGATGATGAGAAGCAGAACCGTCCAAACAGCATGGCAACTGACCAGGCAATGGAGGCAATCGCAGCTTACCGCCTGTATCAGCAGGGCATCAATCTTTTTGATTTCCGTGCAAACGCCAACACGACACAGTATGTGGCACAGGCAGACAATGGCAATGTATTTACCGCAGATGCCGGTACGGAAACTGACCTTTATGTGGGAGCAGATGTCAAGAAACTGACCTTTACCAACCTTCCAATCGGCAATTATGACGCGGCAGTTGTGACGGTGAATGGAAAGACTTACAAGAGCGGGCTCCGCGGATCAGATGGTCGTACACCGGTAGATGGTGAAATCACAGTCACAGACGGAACAGAACTGGATATTGCTGTAACCAAACGGGATGGAAATACAGAAAACCGGAAACTGACCGTACGCACCAGTGCGGATGCGGAGACGAAAGCGATCATCGACCGGATCGACAAACTACCGGATGCGGACAAGCTGACACCGGAAGATGCCGATACCGTAACTTCCGTGAAGGAAGCGTATGACAAGCTGACAGATAAAGAAAAGAGCCAGGTAACGAATGCAGACAAGCTGGAGAAACTGGTAAAGAAACTGGCAGAGCTGGAAAAAGAAGAAGAAAAGAAATTCGAAGAGAAGCGCAGCGCACTGGAAAAGAAAGTGGCTGCCATCGCCACACCGGTAAAGATCGGTGACAAAGAACTGATAAACCAGTACCTGCTGGAACTGGATACTCTTGGAGAGTGGGACAAAAAAGAATCCCTTTCCAAAACCCTGAACGGTTACCTCGGTGACATCGCCGCACGGAAGAAGCTGGTGGATGTCCTGGATAAGGATATTTGGAACCAGGTGGATCCGCTGCGGATCTGTCAGGATGATACCGCCACGCTCAAGAAACTGATGAGCCGGTATGCCGCACTCCGCGAGGATGAGAAGAAACTGTTGCAGAACGGGGAAAGCCTTCTGGAAGCCGCTGATGTGATCGAAGCACTGGATAATGGAATCGTACCGAAAAAGGTATTCGAAAACTTGATGGCGACAAAAGAAGCATTTACCTATACGGGTACTCTGTCCGGCGGCAGCACTTACACGCTGACCTGGGATGGAAAAACTGTAAAGAAAGCCAGTGATGTGAAAGCCGGTATCAAGATCGGTACCGGAAGCAACACCATAAACGGCACACAGGCGCAGGTGGAATTCTCCCAGAGCGGAAGCATGAACGGTACGGTCACACTGTCCGTAAAGACCAGTGTGAAGGACGGAAGCTGGAACCTGTACTGGCTGAACCCGGACAAGTTGACGATCCAGAGTGCGAAGACGGCAACCGTTTCTTCCGGTAAGCTCAAAATGAGTGTGACAACCGGAGGACGCTACTGGCTGGCAAGCAGTGCCCCGAAGATGGGGGAGGATACTTCCTCGGATGATAAGACCACAAAAGTCGGTTCCATCACTTCTTCGAAAAGCAGCGGTAAAAGCAACCGCACCGGAGGCATGTCAATTGCAGCAATCCAGAGCAGGGGAAAAGTATCTTCTGCAAGTGGAAAGAGAAGTTCAGGTACAAAAAGCAGCAATAAGAGTAGCAATACTACTTCTGACACCACAAAGGCAAAGACGAAGGGAAAGATCACTTCCAAAGAACTGAAAAGTATCAAAGGAAAAGATGAAAACCTGCAGGCGAGTGGCAAGATCTCCGATTCCGTATCGTATACCCTGACGATCAACGGTGAAGATGTGAAACTGACAAAGGATTGGACGTACAAGCTGCAGTCGGACTGCAAGTACAAGGATGATATCGAACAGCTGGCAGTCAAACCACTGATTCTGTGTACCGAAGGATCCGGCACGTTCCCGGGACAGATGCTTGTGACACTGAAGACTGAACTTGACGACGATGACCTGTTGCTGTTTTCGTATGACACAGAGAACCGGAAAGCGGAATATGTCAAGAAGGTATCTGTAAAAGACGGCAAGATGGAGTTCACCCTGAAAGAAGGCGGCCATTATTTCATCGCAAAACGTGCCCTGGCTTCTTCCCTGGATGAGAGTACGGATGTAGAAAAACAGGAGATCCAGGACGCATCGGATGCGGCTGAAGATGTGCCGTGGGATGCATCGGAAGAAACGGTAGTCCTTGGAAACGGGGACGATACGGATACCGGTGCAACGACAGCGGAGAAAAAGACCGCTATGGTACGCTGGGGGCTGATCGGACTGATCGCCCTGGTATGCTGTGCGGCTATTGGAGTGGTTGTATATAACAAACGGAAAGAAAAGGGGAAACCGGATCTTTCCAAAGAGAAAGACAGGAAGGACGGAGGAAAATGAAACGGAAAACGAAAAGCATAGGACTCTGCCTTCTGCTGGTTCTGGCGCTGCTGTTTTGCAGCTGCCAGACCAGCGCAGTAAAGGAAGAACAGGCTTCGGCAGATCCGACAGTGACCGCGGCTGCGAAAGATTCCGCAGAGGATGGAAACACCAAAGATTCGTCAGAAGTCAAAGAAGACAACAGTGACAAGGAACCTGAGTACATTGATGAAGAGTATGTAGATGAGCATTATGGATCGGATGAGGAAAAAGAAGATCTGAGTAAATATAAGAAAAAGAATTCTTCTTCTAAGAAATCCGACTCCAAAAACTCAGACACAGAAGATGCAGACGGTACAGAGAGCAACGGAACGAACGGGAATGGAAGCACTTCTTCCGGTGAGGAAGCCAGTGCGGACAACTACTATACCGATCCGATCCCGGAGGGAAAACCGGATCCGGTGGAACCGCAGGATCAGACCGTGGACAGCAGCAAACAGCTGACCTGTACCCTGTATGTGGAGTGTTCCACGATTCTCAACAACATGGGCGACCTTACAGAGGGTAAGGCGGACTGGGTTCCGTCAAACGGTGTGATCTACGGTCCGAAGACCGTGACATTTTCCGAAGGAGAGTCAGTATATGACATCCTGCAGCGGGAGATGAAGAACAACCGAATCCAGATGGAATCCGAGTTTACCGCCATGTACAACAGTGCTTATGTGCAGGGCATCAACAACCTGTATGAGAAGGACTGCGGGCAGTGGTCCGGCTGGATGTATGAGGTGAATGGCTGGTATCCAAACTATGGATGCAGCCGTTACCAGGTGCAGGACGGGGACAACATCGAATGGCATTATACCTGTGACCTGGGAAGAGACCTGGGAGCAGGTATGTCTTAACTGAAGATGGAAAGGATTAGGCGCCCCGGATTCCGGGACGCCTAAAACTGCATTTTACGTATACCGTGAAAAGGAATAGAAGTATACATGGAATGTTACCAGACGGATGCGTAAAGTGTAAACGTATGGACAAGGAGAAAAGAATGGATACTTTTTCAGGGTATCATCCACTGATTAATTTTACTTATTTTGTGATCGTCATCGGGCTGTCGATGTTTTATATGCATCCGGTATTTCTGGCGTTATCACTGATCGGCTCGGTGAGTTATTCCATTTATCTGAAAGGGAGAAAAACCGTGAAGGTGTTCCTGCTGGGGATGCTGCCGGTCTGTCTTCTGGCAGCAGCTGCCAACCCGCTGTTCAGCCATGCGGGGGCAACGATGCTCTTTTACTTAAAAGACGGAAATCCCGTCACACTGGAGTCGATCGTCTACGGTCTGGCTTCGGGGCTGATGCTGGCGGGGGTGATCTCATGGTTTTCCGTCTTCCATGAGGTGATGACTTCGGACAAGTTCATGTACCTGTTCGGGAAGGTGATCCCGGCGTTTTCGCTGCTGTTATCGATGACCCTGCGATTTGTGCCACGGTTTACGGAGCAGATCAAGCGGGTGGCGGAAGCCCAGCAGTGTATCGGAAGAAATGTAAATAACGGGAATATCTTCCAGCGGGCGGCACATGGCTTGAAAATCCTCTCGATCACGACAACCTGGGCACTGGAAAACAGTGTGGAGACGGCGGATTCGATGAAATCCCGGGCTTACGGGCTTCGCGGGAGGACGAATTTCAGTATCTACCGGTTTGACCGGAGGGACGGGATATTACTGGCATTTTTATTGGGAGTATTTGGAACATTGTTATTCTGCATGCACCTTCGAAAACTGAAGATCCTGTATTTCCCGGTTTTTATCATGAATGAGACAACAGCGGGGGCATTAATTTTATATATCTTGTATGGAATCTTATGTATGCTGCCCCTGATATTAAATATAGCGGAGGACAGAAAATGGCGCTCTTTGAGATCAGAAATCTGACATTTACCTACCCGGATCAGGAGAAGCCGGCACTCACGGATCTGAACTTTTCCCTGAAACAGGGGGAGTTTCTGGTAGTTTGTGGCAAATCAGGCTGCGGCAAATCGACGCTCCTGCGACATTTTAAGACAGCAATGGCACCTTACGGGGAACGGAAAGGACAGATCCTGTTTGAAGGCAGGGAGCTGGACGCGGTGTCGGTGCGGGAACAGGGGGCGCGGATCGGCTATGTGCTCCAGAGTCCGGACAACCAGCTGGTGACAGATAAAGTATGGCACGAATTGGCATTTGGACTGGAAAACCTGGGATATGAGACGGGGACGATCCGGCTTCGGGTCGCAGAGATGGCAAGTTTTTTTGGGATCCAGACCTGGTTTGAGAAAAATGTGGAGGAGCTTTCCGGCGGGCAAAAGCAGCTCCTGAACCTGGCGGCGGTGATGGCGATGCAACCGGATCTTCTGGTGCTGGATGAGCCGACATCACAGCTCGATCCCCTGGCGGCGGGGGATTTCCTGGCAACCCTGCGAAAGATCAATGCAGAATTGGGAACGACGATCCTTTTGATCGAACACCGGTTAGAGGAAGTCCTGGCGTACGCCGACCGGGTGCTGGTGATGGAAAACGGCGGGATCCTGGCACTGGATGCACCGGAAAAACTGCCGTCGCTGATCCGGGACAATGATATGTTCCAGGCGATGCCTGTGCCGATGCGGATCTTTGAGGAACTTTCCGGAGAGGGCGATAGTCCGGTGACGGTCAGGGAAGGGAGAGAGTGGCTGGAAGAGTGGAGAGAGGAAAAGAAAACTTCCGAAAGCAGTTGCAAGAACCAGGCAGAAACAGTTGAAAAAATGTCAGATGACAGGGATAGAGAATTAGCTGAAAAACTGTCGGATACACAGGAATCAGAAACGGTCGATACCCCAGAGAAAGGCAGAAAAACCTCTCTCTTCGGATTATTTTCAAAAAAATCAGCAAAGGGATCTGATGATCAGCAGCCACAGACTGTCCTGGAAGCCCGGGACGTGTGGTTCAGGTATGAAAAGGAACTCCCGGATGTGGTGCGCGACCTGAACCTGAAAGTACAAAAAGGCGAACTGTACTGTCTGCTCGGCGGCAACGGAACCGGAAAGAGTACGACCTTGCGCCTCCTGGGACGGATCAAGAAGCCCTACCGCGGCAAACTTTTTCTAAACGGAAAGGAACTGGGAACCTACCGGGAGAGCGAACTTTATGGAAAACTTCTCGGTATCCTTCCGCAGAATCCACAGAGTCTGTTTGTTAAGGATACGGTCGAAAAAGACCTGCAGGAGATGTCCGGGGATACCGAACGCCTGCGGGATGTCATCGAAAAGACAGAGATCAGGCATCTGCTGGGAAGTCACCCGTATGACTTATCCGGCGGGGAACAGCAGCGGGCCGCCCTGGCGAAAGTGCTGTTGCTTGACCCGGAGATCATCCTTTTGGATGAACCGACAAAGGGGCTGGATGGATTTTATAAGAAGAAACTGGCACAGATCCTGAAAGGGCTGACGGCGGAAGGGAAGACGATCCTGATGGTTTCCCACGATATCGAATTCTGCGCAGAATACGGGGATACCTGTGCATTATTCTTCCGCGGAAGTGTGGTGACGAGTGCACCGGCGCGGGAATTTTTTGCAGGAAACAGTTTTTATACTACGGCCGCCAACCGGATGGCACGCAAATGGTATCCGGATGCGGTGACAGCAAAGGATGTGATCGAAGGATGCAGAAGATAAAACGGCTGGAAGCCGGTGATAGCAGCCAGGCGAGAGGGATGGATACCCAGGCGATGCTGCCGGTGCTTGCGATGGTGGCAGAACTGATTGCAATGCTCGGATTCCGCTGGGTATCCGTACCGGATCTTCGTTACAGCCCCTATGCACAGGCAGGGATGCTGTGGAAGCTGGAAGAGACAGCAAAAGGGATCGCCTGGAACTACCAGGTGCCGGAGGCGATGACCCGGGCGGCAGACCAGGCCGCCGGGTATCTGCGGATCGGGATGGCGGTGAGTGTGATCCTTGGTCTGTGCTTCATCCTGCAGGCGTTCCGGGTCAAAGTGAAAGCAAAAAGGTTTGGAAGACTCGCCTTTTTATGGAATACGGGGATGACGGCGGCTGTCCTGTGGTGGGCGACCGATACCAATATGGCACTGAACCTTTTGGAGGGGCGTGGGAACAATTTTATGAACCTGACAATCTACAGCCATGTGCAGCTAACCGCAGCGGCCTACCTGCAGATCGTGCTGGCGCTTCTGATCGTCCCGTTTCTGGGGAAACTTCTGGATACCCGGAAGGAGTATGCAGCGGAATATTACCAGACCAGAATCGAGACGAAAGATACAGGGATCGGGAAGCGGACGATTCTTGCCTTTGTCCTGATCCTGACAGCAATCCCGGCGGTGATCTTTTTTGGGATCTTCTTTCTGAATGACCGGAGCGATTATTTTATCTCCATGTGTATCATCATCCTGTCGATGCTGCCGTTTTTCCTGGTTTTTGAAAACCGGAGGCCGCAGGCGCGGGAAGTGGTGGTGATCGCGGTGATGGCTGCCCTTGCGGTGGCAGGAAGGGCTGCGTTCTTTATGCTGCCCCAGTTCAAACCGACGGCGGCGATTGTCATTATCTCGGGTGTCGGGCTGGGCGCGGAAGCAGGATTTCTGACCGGTGCGCTGGCAGGATTTGTCTCTAACTTTTTCTTCGGGCAGGGACCGTGGACACCCTGGCAGATGTTTGCTTTCGGGATCGTGGGATTCCTGGGCGGCCTGATCTTTCGGAGAAAACGGGGAAAATGGAAACATTTTCATCTGTGGCTTTGCATCTACGGTGGACTGTCGGTGCTGGTCATCTATGGATTTTTGCTGGATACGGCATCCGTCTTTATGGGAATGGGCGGAATCAATAAGGCTGCGTTTTTAGCGATGTATGCAAGCGGTTTCCCGATGAATGTGATCCACGGAAGTGCCACGGTGATCTTTCTCGCGGTGCTTGGGGAGCCGATGCTTGCGAAACTGGAACGCATCCGGAAAAAATATGGGATACTGGAGCCGTAGGGTTCCGGTATGGATTGCGGAGGAAACAACTACTTTATGTGTAACTATGAAAATAAAAATGATGACCGGAGGGTACTGACACAGAGAAATGCGGCGAGATACGGGAAAGAGGAAACCGTTAAGATCCCGGCGTATTATCAGATGATCGGTGTCAATGCTTTCCAGTCCAATATAAAAATGAAGACTCTGTTACTGCCAAACGGACTCCAGGAGATCGGAACGAATGCGTTCCGGTGCAGCAAAACACTCCGGGAAGTAGCATTGCCACACAGTATCTACCGGGTGGGGAACGGCTGTTTTGCCGAGTGCCCTTCCCTTCGTGTCGCGTATCTGTCGAAAGGTCTGGAAGAAATTTCAGAGGATCTGTTCCGGGCAGACCGGCGGCTGCAAAAGGTTCTTTTTACCAGAGACAGTGAAATAAAAAGGATAAGAAAAAAGGCATTTTATGAATGTGCTACGTTGAATACCATCCTGCTGCCACCAAAGGTAGAAACCATCGAAGACCGGGCATTTTATAAGTGCAAGGAATTAAAGAAAGTTCGTTTCCCAAAAGGACTGAAAAAGGTGGGAAAAGAAGCATTTTACTTCTGTGGCCTGGAAAGCCTGGAACTTCCGGATACAGTAGAAGTACTGGATGAAAAAGCATTTTTTAAATGCATGTATCTGACAGAAGTAAAACTTCCGGAGAGCATCCGGCGGATTGAAAAATGGGTATTCCATGGATGTGCCCGTCTGCAGGTATTGGAGATCCGGCATGATCCGGAATACATCGGTGAATGGATCATCAACAAGGCTGCAAGGATCCGCTGCTACCGGGAATCCAAAGTGGCTGCGTACTGCCAGGAGTCAGGATTTACCGTGGAGTACATCGAATAAGAAAGAGAATGTATATGGAAAAAGGGGAGAAGCCGGAATGAAGTATCAGATGAATTTTACAACATCGTTTGACGACGTGACCCGTTTTACATCAGCAGAGGATTTACGGCGGTTTTATAAAGAATATGGCTGTGACGGGCTGGAAGTAATGCCCCTGGCCTATTCTACCAAAGAAGCACCGGAAGCTTATCAGGAGGCCAGTGTGTGTCCACTGATACAACCGGACATGGTAACGGGTGTTCACTGCTGTTGCCTTCAGGACTGGATGAATCAAAACAGAGAGGAACTGATCACTCACTACCGGAAAGATCTGGACTATGCAACGCGTATGGGTGCAGAATATGTGGTCTTTCATGTGGTACAGGTAGACGGGGAAGAAAGTTTCACCTATCAGATGAAACACACGAACCGAGAAGTGATTGATGCCGCTGCATCTTTCATTAATGAACTTCTGGACGGGCAGACCTATCATTTCTGGTTCCTCATGGAAAACCTGTGGTGGCCTGGTCTGACCTTCGAGAATCCGGAAGATGCCCGGGCACTGCTTAAACAGGTACATTACGAAAAGAAAGGCTTTATGCTGGATACCGGACACTACCTGCATACAAATCTGGATCTTCACGATCAGGATGCGGCCGTGGCCTGCCTGCATCAGATGCTTGACAATCACAAAGACCTGATCCCTTACATCAAAGGCATTCACCTGCAGGAATCCCTGACCGGGGAGTATGTGAAACAATGGCTGGCAGATGCTCCACACGAACTGCCTGAAGATCCAGCAGAGAGCTTCCGGGTGGTCTATGAGCATATCTTTCAGCTCGACCGCCACGAACCGTTTACGGCTGCCGGGGTAAAGGGGCTGATAGAACGGATCGATCCGCTGTATGTGACGTATGAATATATTACACGGAGCCGGGAAGAGCTGGCAGAGTATCTGGAGAAAGGAAGATTAGACAAAAATCAAATATAGAAGAAAAATTCTTAATACTATTACGGTAATACATTGTGTTTCTTTTATTAAAATGCTATCATTATTACAATGTTGTACGGATAATCTAATGAAACGAGTATGATTTGTTGAAATATAAATAAAAATATCCCGCCCAAATCATCTAATAGTGCGAACACCTAGAATCAGTGGTGGGATATAATTATTAGCTTTTGTAGATTATACCATCATGTATAGTGCGAACACCACAATCAAGTACATACACAGTATATCAAAAGAAGATACATTTTTCAACTAATAAGAAAAAAATTATAAGAATATATCAATTTTTAGCTACCTTCAAACACTAGAGAGAAGGAATAATATGTATAGTATTCCACTGTTTTATATATTTTTTTGTGTATTAGCAATTAGTTCGATATGGATTATTGTAATGCGCTGGAAAAGATATATGAAATATTCTAATGGAACATATAAAAATGCAGGACAGAATTTAATTTTTAAAACAGAACTATCTCAGAATGAAATAATTCGAAAAATGGAAACACATGATGCAAAGGATACATTGGACTATGATTTTTATGAAAAAAATGGTGAGTATTTTCTCAAAGTAAAAGGAGTAAAAAGACTTGTTTTTAATGGAATATTAACAGCGGATTTTAAAGTCGATTTTTTAGAAAATGCACAAAGATATATTATTGTTCATCAGGGTAACAATTTTCAAATGTTATATTCATCAGGATATGAGGCAGAAATATTTGAGTTTATGGTAAAAAAATTAAATTGTATTCCTCAAGAAAAGATAAATGGGTAAAAATGAAAAGATATAAAAAAATAATAATACTTGCAGTTGGAAACCTGTTGGTGCTATCAGCGTGCTCCAAACAACCAGACTTTGATGCCAAATCCTACGTCCAAAGTTCTCTTGATGCATACTATCATGGAGATTATAAAGATTATGCAAATCTGTTAGAAATCTCGGAAAAAGATGCCAAGAAAGAAATCGAAGAGGATTTTAATGAGAGTATCCAACAGCAATTTGATGATTCCGATAACATTACGGACAAAGGAATTGCTGATTATGCGAAAAAACTGGCAGAAGTAAAGAAAATGGCAAAATACAGGATGTGAAAGAAGAGGATGAAGGTGGCGACACTTGAGAAGGCGATCTATTTATCGATGAAAAATGATGTGGCTTATGGCTGATTTTCTGAAGAGAAACAGGGCGGAGGTTGTAAAAATGTGTCTTTATGAATATGACGAAGAAAAACAGCGAGAGTTCGACAGGGAAGAGGGCAGGATGGAACTGCTGAAGCAATTATCTCTGCAATAACCATAGCAAAATAATATTGGAATTGAAAGATCAGTTATAGTTACAGTTTGTAAAAAAAGTGACAGAGAAATAGAGGTTGATTCATTAGTATAGAAAAATATTCATTGGTGCAGAAGGAAAAAGAGGTTACAGAAAAGTTCATGGTCCTCCAAATGTATGAATTGACGGTGATAAGAGGAGTAGAGTATACTAAATAATAAAACAAAGCTTATATATGGGTGAAATTGAATGTATAATAATGAACGAGTAAGAATTGATATAAGAAAATATAGCTTAGACGAGATGGTTTATCGATATAGTCAAAATAAGATTTTATTTTGTAATCATAGATATGGATGGACAAAAGGGAATCCGAAGGAAAAATTAAAAGAAATGGTGAAAGCTCTGGCAAGGGGGATACCATTTCCGTCTGTATATGCATCAGAATTACAGACGGGTGAATTGCTGATATTAGATAAAAGTGAAAAATTTAGAATTTTATTAGAACAATTAAACTATGAAAATCTCGACAGGGATATTATGGACAGATATATGCTTAAAGATGTTTTGTACTCTCAGATAATTATTTATGTGATTGACTATATGAATCCTAAATATATGCATATGGAAGTTGGAGAATTTATTGAGGAATGGCAGCCATCTCAGGAACAGTCTGTACGTAACATTCTGTATAAAGAAGATAAAATGGAAATATTAGCAGAATTTGTAAAACAAATTAAGAATACGAGAACTTCCGAATTGCTCTTACAGTATTATTTTATATATTTCATAATGGCTGCGTTTATTAAATCGAGAGGATTGCATATATACGAAAATATTGATAAATACCAATTGTTAGAAAAGGTAATAAAGCAGTTTCACTATTTAACAACTGTAGAGTGGAACAATTTGTATAATGAATTTGAAGATGTATACAGATTGATGCATCAAAAATTTGTAAAAGGATATAGATACAAGATGCATTCAACGGAAACCAGAATGAAAATTTTGTGTTTTTTGTATTTATGTAATGGCTTTCGTCAGCAGGTAGAAGATTATGGCGATGAGTCGATATTTCAAATAAAGATAAAAAAGGTATTGGAATCATGCGATATGAGTTATGAAAGCATTATGAAAACTGCTGATATTTTAGAACGAGGTAGATTTTAACATGTTAAGAAAAATAGAGATAAATAATTTTAAATCATTTGAACATGCAGAATTTGATTTGAAAAACTTTACATTACTGGCGGGCAGAAATTCGATGGGAAAGACAAGTGTTATCCAGGCGATTTTTGCTATGATTCAAAACGGGAAAAATCCATTTCGTGGTGAGTATATGAATATCGGAAAAGTACAGGAGGTAAAAAATGCAATAACCGGAAATGGTGATATAGAATTTAAGATTTGTTATAAGACGAGTGAAAAAGAAATAGAAGCATCAAAGGTGATAACAAAGGAAGGAGTTAGTGAGTCAGGGGAAATAGACAAATTAATAAATGTAATATATTGTTCTTCGGATAGAATAGGCATTGAAGATACTTATAAAAAGTATTTAGGGGACAAGATTATAATTGGAAAGAATTGCGAGTATGTATTTCATTATTTAAATGCTCATGATGAAGACCAGATGGATCCTGACAGGGATTTTGTATATGATGTGGAGGCTTCTAAGTTGACATTTGGAGGACAGGTAAGCTATTGGCTGGATAAAATTATGGGATATCATGTTAAAGCAAGAGAGATAGAACAAACAGAATTTATACAGGTATTGTATAGCAACGATAAGGTACCATTTGAAATGCGCCCGAAGAATGTAGGTACAGGTGTGACATATATTACGGAGCTTATCATTGCAGCTTTGGCGTGTAAAGCTAATGATTTATTGGTGATAGAAAATCCTGAGATTCATCTGCATCCGTCAGGTCAATCGGAATTGGTGGAATTTCTTGCCTTTTTGGCACAATGTGGAGTACAGATTATTGTAGAGACTCATAGTGATCATATCTACAATGGAATAAGAAAAAGTATTCGTTTGGATCAGATAGACGATGATAAAGTAAGCATATATTCTTTTGAACAGGATGAAAGAGGATGCAGTATTCCAATAAGTATACCAATCAATGCGAATGGTAAGGCATTGAAAAATGCGGAAGGTTTTTTTGATCAGATAAATAAAGATTTAGACGTAATTTTAGGGTGGTAATATGGAATTTTTGCTAAATGAAAAGTCTTTATGTGGTCAATTTCAGAATGTCAGCTCTTTTTTATATGCAACAGAATCTATTGTCAGATGTATAAAGCTGATTCATGAAAATACGGATATCCCTATATATAAGACTATGAATTTTTATAATTGTAATGTGACAAAAGATGAAACTTTATGTGATTTGAAATGTTATGGGCTTACAGATGAATTGTTGCGTTTTAAATCAAGTTTGGATAGGGAAATATATGAAAAACCCTACTGGGATCAAGAACCTGTACATGATGTGTCACAAAAGTTCTTTTGGAATGAAGAGGATGTATCAGCTACATCTTTAGCGGAGGCTGCGGTAAAAGAAGGTTCGTTATTATCCTTTGATTTGGAACCATTCAATGATAAAAAACTAACAATTTTGAGCGGCGATACAAATTACATAGTTGATTCGGTGAATACACCGAAGTATCTGGTACAAAATTATAATACTTACTTGAATGTAAATCGAAAAAAATTACTTCAAATAATTTTTGAAAATACCAGAATAGATTGTAGTACAATAGAAGATAAATATGGTGCGGATATTCTTGAAAGAGAAGAATTTGATGGTCTTATAAAATCGTTAAAAAAATTCGTAGAGCATGAGTCCTGGGAAAGTATTGCCTTGGATGATGGGTTGGAATACAAAAAATACACACCAAAAAATGACGAAAAAAACTGGTTTAGAGGATTAAAATACTCAGGACAGACGATTATGAAATTTCGATTTAGTAGTAAAATGAGGTGTTTTGGTTATCGGAAAGAGAATAAGTTTATGGTATTAAGATTAGAAAGAGACCACAGCATAAGTGAGAACGGATAATCTTGTAAGAAACCGTACCTTCTAAGAATATAGGATTACATATGGACAATGGATTCTTGCGAAAAAGGATTGGTCAGTTAAGAAACTGATTAATCCTTTTTCTTACAAGCAGAAACGTAAATGTCAGACCGCTCTTTTAATCTAAAGCTATAAGCGCTCGGAAAAGGAGATTAATATAAATATGAGTAAAGTATTTGCGGTTAGTGAAATTGATGCACAGCAGACAATAGACAGGTTTGTTTCGGAAAATTTTCCGGAGAGCTATGCAATATTTTCGCAGTATGGGAATCGTAGTCAGACAAAGACAGAACGATTTACCACAGTACCATTCATGATGCTGAACGGAAGTATGCAATGGAAGGTTCCGCTGAAAGCAGCTACAATGGGGGATTTCCTGAAAACATTTGAGATACAGAACCATGAGACTGTTACAGTAGAAAATGTATCGTATACTGTCGGGGACGAAATAGATTGCCAGGAATTGCTGAAAGTGTTTTCAGAATTTTACCGGGAATGTATAAGAAAATGGGAACCAAAGGGAAGGCACCTGGATTACAGATATTTTAAGCGTTTTATACTTTCGAAAGGGGTATATGTTTCGGATGTACTGCATGCTATTTGGATAAAAGACAGTTACACAGTTCATGAGTGTGCGGGAATTTTTCAAATTTCTCCCAAACATGCAAAGATGTTGCTACAGGCAGCAGGATATCAGAAAAGAACCTGCGAAACATATTTCTGGTGTGATTATGCGAGAAAAGCGGCAATTGAAGAGTGTGTAGAAAAAGCGTTTAGTGTGCTGAGAGATTTGCCGAATGTGGCGAAAGCAAAGATGCATATAGTGAACTGGTTGGGAAATCAAATTACAAGTTTTGGAGATCTGGTGGCTGATCGTGGTCGGAGAATGACTTATATGACGGCTCCGAATCGTGTTTGGAAGGAACCGGCGTATAGTGAGAGAAAATATAAAAGAGAAAAGTGCTTTTCTGTTATCTGTCTGACGGTGATGATTGGTTTTTCGCTTGCTGTGATTGGACTTTTTATAAAACAATTCCAGACTTTGCAGCAGCAAGGGGCGCCGGGAGCGGATTTTGGAACATTGTATGGATTTTACGGAAGTATCGTAGGTTCGGTTATTGCGGGATTGATAACGATTTTTACTACATATCTGATCATTAAGAGAAGTTATAAAGTAGATAATCATCAGGAACGAATGGGTGCCCTTCCTCATTTTCGACTGGATACGGTTCCTGTAGAAGAAGATCGAATAGAGATGATGGAAAAACTGGAACAGACAGCCCCATGTTATATCCGGGATTGTGGTCCGGAAAGTATAGTGCTGGCAGTGGAAAATGTCGGCAAAGATGAAGCGTTTGACGTAACTGTGATGGGGTACGGTTTGGATGATGGATGCATGATAACAAGTATGCACGTAGGGGAGAAAAAATATCTGATGTTTGAATACAGACCCTATTCTAAAATAAAGATACAATATGGGGATATCTATGGAAACAGATATTACCAGGAATTTGATCCGGAGGGGAATGAGGGTAAGATCTGGTTTAACGCCAGAATTCCGGAATTAGTGCTTCGGACAGATCGGGTGAGGTACCAGCAATAATTGAGCAGACTGACAGCATATGAATGTAAAGATGAAGGTGTCAGATAACATAAACACACCGAAACTTTTTTGATATGTTACAATGAGGTTGTATGTTTGGCTTTTTTATTATAGAATGTAAAAAAGTTATACAGTGAATAAAACTTTGAAAAGGAGAAAGTGGAGTATGGATACAACATTGAAATTACCGGTTGGTATCGAAGATTTTCAGGAAATCCGTCGACTCGGCTTTTACTATATTGATAAAACAAAACTGATTGAACAGCTCCTTGAGCAATGGGGAAAAGTCAATCTTTTTACAAGACCGCGACGCTTTGGAAAAACCTTAAATATGAGTATGCTCCGCTGTTTTTTTGAAATTGGAACAGATAAGACTTTATTTGATAATCTTTATATTTCAAAAAGAAAAGATTTTTGCGAAGAATATATGGGAAAGTTCCCGATTGTATTTTTGACGATGAAAGGTGTAGAGGGAAACACATTTGAAAAAGCAAAAGCAAAGCTGAGTAAATTAGTTGCGCTGGAAGCAGAACGCTTTTGCTTTTTGAAGAATAGTGACAGATTGACAGACAATGAAAAAGAAAGATACAAGGCGTTAATTCGGATAAAAGATGGAAAATATTCGATGGATGAAGAAACACTGGAATCAGCTTTGCAGACATTGTCAGAACTGTTATTTCGGCATTATGGACAGAAGACGATTATTTTGATCGATGAGTACGATGTACCATTGGATAAGGCATACCAAAATGGTTATTATCGAGAAATGGTATCATTGATTCGAGCTCTTTTTGGAGATGCGTTGAAAACGAATAATTTTTTACAGTTTTCTGTTTTAACAGGGTGTTTGAGAGTTTCAAAAGAAAGTATTTTACAGGTCTAAATAATTTTAAGGTACTTTCTATTACAGATGCCCGTTTTGATGAACAGTTTGGATTTACAGAAAATGAAGTTGAAAATTTGCTGAAAGCGTATGGGATGGCCTCGCATCTTGAAGAAACGAAGGAATGGTATGATGGTTATCGATTCGGAGATGCAGATATTTTCTGCCCTTGGGATGTTATTAATCATGTGGACAGACTGTGCAAAGAACCGGATGCAAAACCACAGTCGTACTGGTTGAATACGAGCAGCAATGAACTTGTAAAATGTTTTATTGATAAGGCAAATAAAACAACGCGGGATGAAATTGAGCGTCTGATTGCAGGAGAGCCGATGGAGAAATTTATTCGGTTAGAATTAACATACGATGAAATTGATACCAGTATTGATAATTTGTGGAGTGTTTTGTTTACAACAGGATATTTGACGCAGGCAGGGGTAACTGAAACCGGAGCATATAAGCTGATGATTCCTAATAGAGAGGTCAGAGAAGTATATAAATTGCAGATTCAGGAATGGTTCAGGGAAAATATATTAAGGAATACGGAAAACCTAACAGCATTCTGGAAAGCTGTGGAAAAAGGAAATACAGAATGCATAGAGAACTATCTGAATAGGACACTCAGTAATACGATTAGTGTTTTTGACACGAAAGCACCGGATGCAGAGAAAGAAAATTCTTATCATACATTTTTAGCTGGACTTTTGGCAGGAAATTCCAACTGGCTGGTAAGATCAAATGTAGAAGCGGGTGAAGGATTTGCGGATATTATTATTGAACCGGAAGATCCGGATGCAGGGATTATTTTTGAGTTGAAGCATGCAAGGGTAGCCTCTGGTTTGAATAAATCCTGTGAGAATGCGATTACACAGATACGGAATCGAAGATATGAGGAATATTTAAAAAATGATGGAAGAAATAAAATAGTATTATATGGTATAGCATTTTATAAGAAAAGATGTAAGGTTGTTGTAGAGAGAATCAATGGAGAAAGAGATTGATGAGTGAATGTATGCGAAGAATTTTGAAGATGCATATGACAAAATTCTCTGTTACAGAATATCATTATTTGAGCATTGCATGGTAAAAAATAGCACAAATGATATGCAAGGATATAATTATCGGAAAATAATTATATCCTTCGTAAGCGCAAAATAATTCGACGGATTGTGTTACCCTAAAAATCAATTCATAATAATTAACAGGGAATGCAAGCATTTTAATTCATTTTCTGTTGCTAGAAATGATAGATGCGAGCATTTTACTCTATTCAATTTATGGAGGAGTACTCATGAGAAGCAAGAAAATACCTGCTGAAGAGCAATACCGTCTCATCATGGAGTGCCGGCAAAGTGGTCTGACAGATCATCAATAGTGTGTGGAACATGACATCAAACCAGGAACATTTGATAACTGGGTAAAACGGCTCCGCCAAAAAGGCTGTACAGAAGCTGTATGGAATTACTGAAACTGGCAGAAAAATATTCGCCAGAAAAACTGGAACAGGTCTGCTTTATCAACTTGCTATTTAGCGCAGTAGATGATAAAATCAAAGCACAATAGGTGAGTTGTATCAAACAGCTCCAGAAAGGAGTCTGAGAGGCATGGGAAGATTTGTAAACCCTGATAATAGTGCGTTTCAGGTCGCTCTAAATTCTAAAATCTACGTTGACAAAACGGGTCTGATTGAATACACAAACAGCGTTCTAGATACGACAGATGCTTATATTTGCAATAGTCGACCGCGCCGGTTCGGAAAGTCTTATGCAGCTAATATGCTTGCGGCTTATTATAGCAAAGGTGCAGATTCAGAGAAAATGTTCTCTGGTTTGGAAATCAGCAAAGATGAAAACTTTAAGAAGCATCTGAATAAATATGATTTGATTCATATCGATATACAGTGGTTTTTGGCAAACTGTGTTGAAGCGGACAATGTGGTTGATTTTGTCACGGACTCAGTTTTGGGCGAATTGCGTGCGATTTATCCGGAAGCATTGCCACCAGAGGTATCTCGTTTGCCAGATGCGCTCTCAAGAATCAAAGATAGAACAGGGCAGAAGTTCATTGTTATCATTGATGAATGGGATGTCCTTATTAGAGATGCGGCGACGGATAATAAAGCGCAAGACGACTATATTACTTTCCTGCGAGGACTGTTTAAGGGAACAGAACCTACAAAGTATATTCAGCTGGCATATCTTACTGGTATCCTTCCTGTCAAAAAAGAAAAAACTCAGTCGGCATTAAATAATTTTGATGAATTTACGATGCTGAGCGCAAGCGAACTGGCACCGTACATTGGCTTTACTGAGGATGAAGTTGAAAAGTTGGCGGAAGAATATCATCGGGACTTTGATGAAGTAAAACGATGGTATGATGGATATCTTTTGAAGGACTATCAGGTTTATAATCCAAGAGCAGTTGTCAGTGTAATGCTGAGAGGCGAATTTAGGAGTTATTGGTCTGAGACGGCTTCCTATGATGCGATTGTTCCATTGATCAATATGAATTATGATGGCCTGAAGACTGCTATCATTGAGATGCTTTCCGGCGCAGAAGTAAGAGTGAACACAGCAACCTTTAAGAATGATACGGTAAATATCAGGAGTAAGGATGATGTGCTAACCTATATGATTCATCTTGGCTATCTTGGCTATAATGAAATCAAAAAGACAGCTTTTGTGCCAAATGAAGAAATTCGTCAAGAACTGACAACAGCGGTCGAAAGCAAAACTTGGAATGAAATGTTGACTTTCCAGCAAGAATCTGAAAGATTGCTCGATGCTACATTGGACATGGATGGCGTAGAGGTTGCTGCACAAATTGAGAAAATTCACAATGAATATGTATCGGTTATACAGTATCACAATGAAAATTCGCTGAGTAGTGTGCTGGCAATTGCATATCTAAGTGCAATGCAGTATTATTTCAAACCAATTCGTGAATTGCCGACAGGACGGGGATTTGCTGACTTCGTATTTTTGCCAAAGCCAGAGTACAAAAATGATTATCCGGCATTGATTGTAGAGCTGAAATGGAACCAGAAAGTACAAACTGCAATGACGCAGATTAAGGACAAGAAGTACCCATCTTCGATTTCAAACTATACTGGTGAAATACTGCTTGTAGGGATTAATTATGATAAAAACAGCAAAGAACATCAGTGTTTAATTGAAAAATACAAGAAGGATTGACCTTTCATGCCACTAGTCTGCTGTGTATAATTCTACACGGTAGGCTGGTTGCTTTGCAAACGGTAAAACCGTTTACGACTGATTTACCATGTATTCTTTTACAGAATATGATTAGATTAGCATGAAAATAAAAAGAAACTTTAGGATGTGTGAAGTTGGTGCCAGGATATCTTGTGTTTTTTATTACCATTGTAACTCTACATGAGAAGATAGTAAATAAAATGGGATCGATTATTGCGACTGTTTTCTATGTAATTGCGATGGGGGTATTATATGATGACATGAAGAGAACATATCATATCAATATTCCGAAAAAATTACGTGAGTCTATGAAAGATAATAGATAATTGCTATAGTTATATATTTGACGTATAGAATTAACGAATTTTCTAAAGATCGCGAAGCTATGATAAATTCCTGGAAAAACATAGATGCTATTGAGAAAAGGATTAAAAAATGAAAAGCACACACACCACAGTAAAGTATATTATGACTTGAAAAGCCAATGGGGACGGAGAAAAATGGCTTTTGAATTAATATATTTATACATTGATGATATAGGAAGAAACATAAAACAATGCGGGATTCCGTTTTCTAATCGTTTTGAGGTCATATATGACGGGGACGAGAAAAATATTTTTATTGAAAAGAAGGATCCCGGAGTTGGATTTTTCTATGGGGAAAACATTCAGGATATAAAATTGCTGGTAGGGAAAAATGGTTGCGGAAAGTCTACCGTGATGGATCTGCTCGGAACGACCGACCAGGACAGAAAACGGGAATTCCCGATGTATGAAAAGGATGAATGGCCGTTTGACGGTAAGGTATGGGATCTGGGCAGGAAGTACAGCTGGTTTGCGGTATATCATTTGAATGGGGATGATTTTGTTATTGAAGGATATCATCCGGAACTGTTGGATAAAATTACAGAACAAGTTTGTCTCAGAGACGATTATTCGATTGCGATTGCGTATGACTTTGAAAAACACAGGGTGAGCCAGTTGGATTTTCTACAGGAAAAAACGGTTGACCGGAGCAGAAAAGCGGATGAAGCAATGTTTTATCTGTTTTATCAGGTAGAACCTGCAATTCACTGGCTTACGCAGCCACAGAGATTATCGAAGGACAGGTATAATTGTACATTTGAACGACAATATGTAGGGAAAAATGGTTTTCAGGCAATTAACAGTTATCTTTACAGGGCAACACACGAACAGAAATTCCAGGAAGAAATGAATAGCTCTATAGGAGTAGAAATAGAAATTGGACTGAAAAGTAGCGGAATAAAGTCTTTGGATGTGGAAAATGTTATAAATGAAAGAACATCAGCGCAGCATACATGGATGCTGGAGAAAACTTTATATCAGGGAAAAGAGCAACTGCTGGATATTCCGGTGCCAAAATTAAGAAAAATTTTGAATGAACCAATACCGTATAGTGATAAAGAATGTATAATTCTGGAGTATTTGGAGGAACTCATTTGGAATATCCTGAAAAAGGGAGATGCAAAGGCAAAACAATCGTATGATCCGCCAAAAGTGGAAAATAATTATTTGTACCGAAAGCAATTCCTTTTAGAGTTTCTGAAACAGCTGGTACAGGAAAATGCTGAAAAGGAATATTTGAGTGTAACAGTAACAGAAGAAGACTATCAGATTGCGCAGAAAATATGTGAAGGGATAGAGCAGATCCCGGACGGCTATTGTCAGAATGCACAGACAATCCGAATTCCTGTTCGGGATATGGAAAAGAATTTTACAGATGTATTTATGTGTGCAATGGATGCAAATAGTTTAGAAGAGCATCTGGTACAGCATCGTAACATTATTGATGTCAAATTCAGGCATCTGAGTTCCGGGGAAGCGTTTTATCTGGATCTGTATGCAGCACTTTACCGGGGTGTTCAGAAAATGGAACATCAAAAGGAAGGAGATACCTGTATTTTACTCCTGGACGAACCGGACAGCCGGTTTCATCCGGAATGGTCCAGAAGATTTATTAAGAATCTTACAGAAGAACTGAAGAAGGAGATGTTTCGAAAGTTCAGATATCAGATTATCATCTCCACACATTCTCCGTTACTGCTGTCAGATGTCCGCAGAGAAGATATTATCTGCATGAATACAGATGGAAAAAATGGAAGTGTGAGAATCGAAAAGTCTCCATATGGTTTTATGAGCAATATCAATGATATTTTACTGGACACATTCTTTCTGGAAGCTCCTTATGGTGCCTGGGCGGAAAACTATGTAAATAAGCTGCTGGAAAAAATCTCACAACTGGGGCAGGAGATAAAGGGAAACGCGAATACAATTCCAAAAAAGAAAACGACAGAAGAGTTTATGAAAAGAATAGAGTGTCTGGAGAAAGAAGTAAACAAAATCGGAGAGGAACTGATTCGCAGCAGTCTTCTGAAAAAGTTACACCGATATTATTATCAGATACAAAGCCAAAAGATGCAAAAAAATCAGGAGGAAGAAACACGGCGGGAAGAAATCCGGTATTTAAAAGAACGCCTTGCCAGACTGGAACAGGATGATTAAACAAAATTATGCGGATCGGAAAGAATTGCAGGACTGGTATGGAAAAAAGATCTTGAAAGAACTGCCAGATGTGAACAGCAACAACATACTGACAAAAGAAAACATGCATTTGAAAGATGTTGTGGAGATGGTCTGTTCTGCGTCAGTGACAGAACTGTGTGATCTTCTTTTTCTGCCACGAAAGGTACTGGTTCAAAAATATCGCACAATAAAAAAATACGATGAACTCTGTGTATTTACCGGATATCATAAATATTGGGAAAAACGGGTAAGAAGTCAATTTCCGGGGCAGAGAAAGAAGCAGAAAGAAGAAAGAAAAAAACGATTGCAGCTTCTCGGAGAAGATATTATTTGCAGAATCCTTGGAAACAGTAATAGATCAGAGCGGGAACAAATCTCAGATAACTGGAAGAAGTACCGGGAGTTCGTAAAGAAAGCACAGATTTTACTGGAACAGATTAACCGGATTATTTCTGAAAAAATCGGCTATGATTATATGACAGGGACAACCCGTCGTGAACTGGTAAGCCGGATGCAGATTCCGGTATGTCCATATTGTAATCGCAGTTATATTCAGAATATTATCGTTGACGGAGAAAATCGATATACAGGGGATCTGGATCATTTTCTTCCAAAATCAGTATTTCAACTGTATGCACTGTCTGTATGGAATCTGATACCGACATGCAAACTGTGCAATCAAACCTTCAAAGGTAGTCGTTTTATACCGCTCTTAAATCCGCTCGAAGCGGGATTTGATGCGGATTGCTTTTTGAACGTGGAATTTCACAGCCTGGGACAGCTTCTTGGAAAAGACAATAATTTTGATGTTTCATGGGAACTGGATCCTTTCATAAGTGCTGATACTAGGGAAAAAATAGAAAATAATATACAGATGTTTCGTCTAAATGAAGTATATCAGTATCATAAAGAAGAACTTCGTCTGGTACTGAAACGGCGGCAGATGCTGAGCAGCAGGCGGTATGTGGAAGAAGTGAAAAAACTGGTCGGAGAAGAAGATCTTGACGAAATACTGCTTGGTATACCGGAGAAACCGGAAAATTTGGATAAGAGAATTCTGGCAAAAGCAAAATACGATGTGGTGAAGCGAAATTAAGCCAATGGGGACGGAGAATTGATATTATATCTCACCGCTAATTTTTTAGGTGTCCGGAAATGCCACGAGTAGTAATACGCTCGCCATACTTGTTCAAAAAATAAAGCCGCTTTCTTGTTGCTTTTCAGCCAACCAAGAAAGGGCTTTATTTTGCAATTCTTTGGGAATATAAATTCTACGCAACTTCCCACCTTTAGAGTATAAATCAAGATGCCCCAATTTAACATGTTCAGCCTTGATCTGAATCAATTCACTGACTCTTGCACCCGTAGCTGCAAGAAAACGAATTACGAAATACCAAAACATTTCATCATCTTTTTTAAGACATGATTTGAAGTATTCATAGTCCGCTTCACTAATCACATTTTCCAGATAGCTTTTCTGCTGCACTCGAACAAACGGCAACTTTAATTTTTCTTTTCCAATGGATTCCAGATAACAGTTCAGCGCACGCAGTCTGAGATTTACGGTCTTAGGTTTATAATTTTCAATAAGCCACACCTTGTATTCTCGTAGCTTTTTCTGTGTGACATCATCATATTGTTGTCCATATTGCTTAATAGCAAACATGACGAATATGCAACGTTGAATTTCTTTCGGTTTATCTGCAAAAATATCGATAACTTGAGAAATGGAGAAATTGAAAAAATGGTCACACGTTTAAAGAACATAGATCAGAAAGCAGTGGAAAACCATGTGAATGGTGCTGTTTGGGCATTTGATTATGATAAGATGTTCTGTGTATTGATGGAAAATGAAATTTGCCGAAAGGTGTGTGAAAAGAATAAATATAACAGTTGGATGAATCTGATTGGACAGTATTGTGTTTCAAGGACTTAAAGACGAAGAAAGTTGTTGTAGAGAAATAATTTCCAGCAACTCTGTCTTTAATGAATAGAGTTCATTTTTTTATTCAACTATTCCCATGATATATATAATATATGCAATATGTAAATGTGCAATTCAAATATCAGTTTATGCTAAGTACAAATAATAATAATATTAATTACTATTATTGACAAAAGAATAATTATCATGTATAATACAGATATACAAGAAACAAAGTGTTAGAAAAATTGCTAGGAACTTGATAACAAAAATAAATCGACATTGAAAAGGGAAAATGACTATGAAAAAATATGAATGTGAACCATGTGGATATATTTATGATCCGGCAGTAGGAGATCCAGACGCCGGTATCGCTCCAGAAACTGCATTTGAGGATATTCCAGATGACTGGACATGCCCAATCTGCGGATTAGGAAAAGATGTTTTCGTTCCTGTAGAAGACTAAGCAGAAAATGCAGGTACGAAACTGCCAGACATTAAAAGAGCCTAAGAGAACATATAAAAGAAATGGAGGTCAAATTATGACTTACGATTTAAACATTACCTTTGATGACAATTTAGTAACAGGAAATAAAACAATCGATACACAGCACAAAGAATTGATTGACCGTATTCAGAACTTTGTAATTGCCTGTCAAAATGGCGACAGCAAGGTAAAGGCGATCAAACTTCTGGATTATCTTAACGAGTATACTGACTTTCATTTTAAAGAAGAAGAAGCACTTCAGGAAAAAGCCGGTTATCCAGAGCGTGAAAAACATTATGAAAAACATGAAGAGTTTAAAAAGACAATTCAGGAACTGTATGAATACCTTCAGGAGTATGAAGGACCAACAGATCGGTTCAGTGAACTTGTACAGAAAAATGTAATCGACTGGCTGTTTGGACACATTAAAACATACGACCGCTCTGTGGCAAAATTTATCTTTATGAAACAAAATCCAGATCGATGCTAAAATAAACCAGGGAACGAGTTCACTCAGAATGTAGACAACGTGATGAAGTAAACTAGGGGCTGTCACAATGCAGCCCCTTTCCTGTTATAGCGATATTCTAGGTAATATATTGCGCTGGCATGACATATTATTTTACTACTACTATATGGGAAGAGCAAGCAGCTCTTCTTTTTTTGTCCTTTTTATCCAATTTTAAGTTGTAAAGTCACTTTTCATGCCAACAGAAATATGCTAAATTGATTTTATAGAACAAGATATAATTCCACTTATATATCGGAGGAAAATGAATGAGAGAGAAAACTATATATGAGAAGATTGCAGAAAAGTATAACACGATACCAGAGGAAGTACGCAGAGAAATGTAGATAGCCATAGATGCAGGATTTGATAATCCTGACCCGGCTGTGCAGGAAGAATGGAAGAAAATGACACTTAAAGGAGACAGGCCCACACCGGAAGAAGTAATCAATTACGCAGTAAAAAAATTAAAAATATGAAGAAAAAGATAATTGCAGTAATTTCAGGAACAGCAATCTTGATAATTGCTGCAGGAAGTATTTATGGGAAATTTGAATCCAGTCATAAAGAAGGCGAACCAGATGTAGTTGGAACTTTTTCTGTAAATCGGGATGAAAATATAACCGTGGTCGCAAATAGGGAAGATATTGAGGATAGAGAAGCGTTTGCAAGAAAACTTTTGCAGATGTACAAGGATGATTCTTTTCATTCGACAAAATTCTCCACAGACAGAGGATATGCGACGAGCATTGATATGAACATCTATTTATGGAAAGAGGATATTGAAGACGGGGAATCGGTAATGACAGCCGAATATAGACCTGTAGAATACGGAAAGGACTATGATGTAGTCAATAATCCTGATAAATTTCAACTATATATAGATGGAAAAGAAGTAGAAGAATAACACGGTGAACTTTTT
>ERZ841120.295-NODE-295-length-40726-cov-9.317106_pt1 | contig 40726 bp, 74 predicted proteins | sample MGYA00519572_ERZ841120 | MGnify/ENA primary metagenome ERZ841120 (study PRJEB31850, sample SAMEA3708890) | human gut metagenome | biome: human gut; feature: human-associated habitat; material: faeces | place: China | collected 2014 ...
ATGTGATAGTCCTTTCTGCCCTTGCTCGGGCTGCCATGCTTGGCAATAAGGTTTATTTGCCGGACGTGCTGCCGGTGTGGTGCCGCCTGCAGGAATCGAACCCGCGTCCGCTGGTTACAAATCAGCAGCTCTGCCAGACTGAGCTAAAGCGGCATAAAAAAGCGGCTGACGCTGTGCGCCAACCGCTGGATATTGAGCTTTCAGCAGATAATGCAATAGAATGACAGATAGACCATAGCCACCAAAACGTCAATACCGATAAGGGCATACCACTGTGGTTTCTTTGCAGTGGCGATGGCAAGAGCATTCCAAACGGCAAAATTCCAAAGGAAAAACATAATCGTTCCTATCATTGCCATGACGATTTTTTGTTCTTGTGGGTTTGGGCTCACTTGTTTATACCTCCTTGTTTCCTTCCTCCACTGCGATCTCTCGCAGCTCGTCAATATGGTCCTCCACCGCCGGGCGCAGGAACGGGCGGGCTTTCATGCCCCGGGTAAAGTGCCACTTGCCGTTGAAGTCCTTCCATACCCATGGCGTTTTGCGTCCGTTGCCTTTCTCGGCAAAGATACCCGTTCCCAGCTCCACATAGACGCTGTAAAACAAGTTTGAGCCGATGGTCACGGTCTTTTTTGCAAGGTCTACGGCAAAAGTCAGGCTCTGCTTGAGCGCACCGCCTACATAGCCCTCAATGCCGGTGCTGTCTGCCGTGCCGGTGGGTACAAGCAGCTGGGCGTAGTCCTGCACTTTCATGCCCCATAGGGTCAGCACCCGCTCTTCCCACGAATCCAGCGCCTCATGCAGCTGCGGGGTGTTGTCGTTGAATTTTATGTCGTAGTTAAATTTCATGGTTATTTCTTACGCTTTTTTTGTTCTGCGTTGTAATTGATGCTTCTTAAAATCACCTCGCCGGAGAAGTTATATCTGCTGTCAATGACCTGTTTTGCCGGGATTTCGTTCATTTTGGAAAAGTTTTGAGCGCTGGCGCTCCGGTATTCTTTTGCAGCCGCAATCCAAGCGTCATTGTCCGCAGTAATTCTGCTTTTGAGCTCAGCCGTCATTTTGCTGCTCGGATGCCTTTGCTTGAAATCTGCAATCTCTTTTTTGTTCTGCTCTTCCATGCGCTTGATATTTGCATCAATCGTATCAAAAGAGCTCTGAATAATATCTTGCGCCCAAGCAACCTGTTTTTCGCTGCCCTTAATCGGCAGCGACGCCGCGTTAAAAGCAGCTATTCCTCCGTTGCCTGCTCTCGCGGAACTGCCCGAACCTCGTTTACTCACGGTAATGCCTCCTTTCGTATTGAAACGGCTTGATTTTTGTGACGTTCCAGTCAAATTCTGCCGGACACTTGCCGTACCACAAAATGCTGCTTGGTTGCAGAACCTCAAGTGCATTGCGGCAGTGCTTGGCAAAGCATTCCGCTTCGTATGGGTCAGACTGTGTGCCGTGGCTCGAAATGCTCACGATGGCGTTTCTAGGCTCACCGTCAAAACACCAATCATAGCTTTGCTCTCCGCACCAGCACAGCGTAGGAATCACATGGATCCCGTGCATCTGCCAGTATGCAGCCAGCCAGTGCTTTTTGTAGTGCATGAAAAGCTGCACCGCAAGCGGCATATCGCTGTAAAGAGAAAAGTCCGGGGAGCACACAGCCCCAAACTGCTGCAGCAGCGGGATGTACTTATCCGGGTTGTTCCAGAACCGTTCAAACTGATAGTCGTCCTTGTAAAAATGCACGCCTTTTGTGGCCTTGTCTTTGGCCGTCAGCGCATAATTGACGGGTATCCATTCCAGCTTGTCAATGCGGATGTCCGTTTCCGGCTTGATTTCAGGGATGCCATACTTGCCAACGCCCGGAAAAATCATTTTCTCGGTGTTTTCCATCGGCAGAATCACGGTTCATCCCTCATTTCTTGCGCTTTGGTGGCTTATAATAATGCTTTGAAAGCACCTTTTCTTCCGATACAGACGGGTTTTGATGAAGTTTTGTTACGCCGCTGCCCGATACGAGAATCGTGAAAGAGCGCTTTGACGTTCTTTCGACCACATCATAGTTGTCAGGATGCACCATTTTACCGCCGCGCGGACGGTTGAATGTGTCTTTTGTCGTAAATGTGGCTTCTACACGTTCGCCCTCGCCCTTTTTGTACTCTACGTTTCCGACTATGCTATAATGCTGTTTTGCATAGTCATCAAATTTTGAAATGGCCGCTTTTTCGTTTCTTGAAAAGACACCACTTGCCATTGTAGAACTACCAGAACCTCGTTTACTCATTTTGGGAACTCTCCTTTCTGCGCTTTCGTTCTTTTGCCCACCACATCTGCTCGGTTTCTGTGCCGCCCTTGGCTTTGTACCACTCGGTGTAATCCATGACAGGCGTGACCTCTTTTGTTACGTTGTCCCGCTGCATGGCGTTCTGCCGGGGATACTTGCCCAGCACAGAGGACAGCACACAGCGGCAGTGGTAGACCATCTCCGGCGCTGCGTTGGGGTCGCCGGGGCGCTGAATCTCGTAACCCATGACCTTGAACGGCTCGTCAAGCTCTGCTGTCTGCTGGTCAAGCAGGCGGTGCATTTCGCGGGTGCGGTAGTCGTGGGTGGAGTTCCACCGCTTTTTGACATCGATGCCCAGAGCCTGGGCGTTGCGCATCTGCTGCAATGTCCCGGCGTTCTGGGCGCTGGTAAGGGCTGTGATGGCGTTGTTCATCGCCCAGTGGATCTCTGTGTCTGCCATACCGTTTACGGCCTGCACAGCAATGTTGTGGACGCTCTTGCCCTGCACGATGCCCTGCATGACATAGCGGTTGAACACCCGGGCGTCATAGGTGCGGTTGCTCTCGCTCTTGATGCGCTTATTTGGCACCATGCGGGGGTTCTCCTTCAGCAGGAGCTTGACCGCTTCGGTGTTGTACAGGGTCAGCCCGAACGTCACGCCTGCGGCCTGTTCCAGCTCGTAGAAAGCCCAATTTGCGCCAAAGGAAAAGATATTGTATTGCTCGTCCCGGGCCAGCTTGTAGGCCGTCTGCTGGGCCGTGGTGCAAGTCTGGGTGATGCCGTCCAGCTTCTGGCGCATCAAATCGGACTGAAAGACCTGATTTTGTAACCAGATGCGATAGTCCTCCTCGGTGATCTCGCCTGCGTCCAGCTGCGCCCGCTTGCGCTCGTCCAGCGCTTTGTACTTGGCTAAAAACTCAGTCAACTGCTTGGTCATCTCCCGGCGGGCAGTGCCGTACACCCGCAGGATACGGCGGCGCAGGCGGTTCAGCTGGCGGGTAGAAATGCGGTCACGGTCGGATAAGTCCATTTAGTTTGTTCCCCAATAACCGATTACAAAGGAAATTGCAAAAACAATTATCAACCAGATTACTCTCTCCCCGTTTTCAGTAATTATCATTGTCGTCCTCCTTTTCTTTGTTGTCGTTAATGGTCTCCCGTGTTGCGCTCTCAGCCATCAGCGCGGCCTTGGCCTGCTCCTTTTGTTCCGGGGTCAGGTTGGGCAGCAGGTCAATGGCCATGTCCTGCCCGATGATGGCGGCCTCGGAAATGACCATGCCGACCTGCTCGGCTGTGTTGGTGATCTTGCTGCGGGTAAAAATCGGGGACACGTCGCCCAACCCAGCCAGCTTGCAAATCTGCTGAATAAAGGGCGTGAGTTGTGCCTCGAAATCATCCGCGTTGTGATTCAGCGGCTCATAGGCCGCGTCCAGATGGTCGTTGGTGCTGTCCGCGCTCACGCAATGCACATCCAGCCCGCCGAAGTCCTCATAAGACCGGCTGTGCAGCAGGTCAAGCAACGTACTCCGAGCCGTGACGGGGATTTCGGTAGTGTAAGGCTGCACCTTTCCGCCATCGCTGGTGTCGGCGTTGGCGACGTGGTAGAGGTTGAGCTGCTGCAAAAAGCCTTGCAGCTCGTCCTGCGTCATGCCTCCAAAGTTTTCGCACAGCCAATAGATCTGCGCACAGTCCTGCAAATCGTTACAAAAGCCGGACATGACAAGGTCTGTGTTGTCAATGTAGGCTTTAAGCCCAACAAGCGTACTCTGGTGCAGGTCTGAGCCCCAAAGCGGTACAATGGGCAGGGCGCCGTAATTGTCCTCTGTGACAGACTCTTCGCCGCCCACGTTGGTTGTAATCGTGGTCTTGAGGTATCCACGCTTTGCCACAGCTTCTTGCAGCGGGTATGCGCCACGCGCCTGAGACTTGTACTCGGTGTATCCGTCTTCTTCGTACAGCACCACTTTTGTTGCCGTGTCCGGGTTGAGCTGCCAGTACCGTGCAGCCGCCCGCAGTGTGCCGGTGTTCTCGTCATAGAGCGGGGCAAGCTCGGTCAGCTTAAACACGTCCAGGTGGTCGTAATTCCAAAATCCAAAGCTTTCGCCGTGGATGAGGGCAAAATATCCAGCCTTAAAAACCCGCTCGTCGAAGGTCGCGCCCAGCTTTAGCTTGTCGGTGCCATCGGCAAATGTGACGCCGTTGCCCAGCGAGTACGCCGCGCGCTGCTTGTTGAGCCGCCGGAACAGGTTGCTTTTGACCATATCCGGCCTCATGATGTCCCGGGTGTTGTTTGTCGCCCGCTTGAGCATCTCTGCATAGGCTGCGGCGAACTGCTCTGCGCCCGGGTTTTTCTGCCGGTCGTATAAATCAGCAGCCAGCGCGCCAGTCCTGCCCGCCACCTGCGGGGAAGATTTGTGCTGCTGGATGAAATCCCACAGAAAATCTGTGAGCCGCCCTTCCTGCTGGGCCTGCTGGAATGTCTGAAACGTAAATGTAGCCACTTTTTATCCTCCGGCCCGCTTGACAAGGCGCTTCGTGCGTACAAAATACCGGATAGAGTCCATACAGTGGTCGTTTTCCTTGATGACCACATCTTCTCTGTCCGGGTCCCATGCGTAAACGCCAAACTCCTGTATGGTGCGTTTACACTCTCTGTATATTTTTAATCTTCCGGTTTGGAGCATCGTCTGAACGTCCAGAATGCCGCTCAGAACGTCGTTGTTTGCCGCCTGAATCGGGATCCCGTTTTGCTTTAGCTCCGTGATAAGCGGCAGTGCAGACGGGTCAACAATGACCTTTTCTGGCTTTGTGCCGTTTAACCATTGCTTTAGGTCTGCAACATACTCGCCCACGGTCTTCTGGCGTTTCTGCTCGCGCCCGCTGTAGTAATACTCGCGGGTCGCTATCCATGTGCCGGTGTCCGACCGCATCTGGAACAGCAAGAAAACCGTTGCGTTTTGCGTGCCGAAATCACACGCCACATACGCGCCCTTGGGTGACAGCTCCGGCAGCTTGTCGATGATATGCTTTTGTCGGTCAAACATATCGTAGACAAGGCCCTCCGCCACGGTCCACAGGCCCAGAATGTAGCGCTGATAGAAAACGCCGCTGTACTGGCTGCGGTAGCGCTCTTTGATGTCCTCGGCAAGTGACAGGTTATCGTCCATCGTGAAATGGAGATACATCATCTTGCGGGAGCGGCATTTCCGCACCCATTCCAGATAGAACCAGTGCTGCGGGCTGCCAGGGTTGCAGTTGAACCAGAATTTTGACCCGGTGACAGAGCAACGGGCGGTGGCCTGATTGACGAAGCTCTGCGGCATCAGGGCCACCTCGTCGAAGAATGCCCCGGCAAGGGTGATGCCCTGGATCAGGTCCTGACTGCTCTCGTCCTTGCCGCCAAAAAAGTAAAATTCGTTGGCTTTGCCGCCCTTGCTGACGGTCATGCAGTTTTCTGCCCGGTGCTCCTTGACGTTGTAACCACGGGCTGCAAGCTGCTGCTTGAGCGTCCCCAGCACGTTGCGCCTGAAGCTGGCAATTGTCTTGCCACACATAGCGAACTGCTGCCCGCTGTAGCAGGTCATAGCCCACTGGACAAAAGAAAAGCTCATGGCAAAGGTCTTGCCCGAGCGGATAGCGCCATCGGCAATGATTCCGTTGTAGCCGCTGTATGCGCTCTGCGGTGTCCACCAGCAAAGAACCATCTTTTGCCGCTGGCTGAGGGCTTTCCAACGAAAACCGTTACTTTTCCGCATGGTCGTCCTCTTCCTTTGGCAGCATCTCCACGTCATCCGGCGGGCTGAGGTCTGCGGCGGCGCTCAGAGCCTCAAGCAGGCCATCGTCGTCATGCTCCTCTGCCCTCGTTTCTTCCGGCACACCTGCCCACTTTTCAGGCCGCCGGTTTTTCAACCAGAATATCTGAGCCGTCACGTTGGCTGGAACGACGACCTGTTCCTCTGCATACTCGATGCGTTCTTCTTCAAGCCGCTTTTTTCCATCCACCATGACCTTTTTCAGTTTGATGGGCTTTTTTACGGTCACGGTGCGGGTCTTGCAGCTCTCGAACAGCTCATTCTCAACAATATAGTCCGCAACTTCTCGGCCTTTTTTTAAAGCTTCCGAAAATTCTGGAAATTTGTTTTTCCATTCGCAGAGAGTCGATACTGAGCAGCCTATATTTTCGGCAATCTGCTTGTCTTTGAGGCCATCCCTCGCCCAACCGCGAAGCAGCGTTAGCCCTTCCGGTTCTAACCACTGCTCGAATTTACCTTTTCGGCCAATCTTAGCTCACCTCTTTTACAAGAACGGCCTTTTCTCCCGTGAGGTCTTCCCATCGCTTCACAATGACATCAACGTACTTCGGATCATACTCCATGAGATAAGCTGTTCTTCCGTTCTGCTCGCAGGCGATCAACGTTGTCCCGCTTCCACCAAACAGGTCAAGGACAATATTCCCGCTTTCTGTGTTGTTTTTGATTTGATAGTCAAAAAGCGCAACCGGTTTCATCGTTGGGTGCAGCTCACTCTTAACCGGTCTGTCAAAATCAAGAACGGTTGTCTGTTTTCTGTCGCTTGTCCATAGATGTCCTGCGCCGTCTTTCCATCCATATAAGCAAGGCTCGTGCTTCCACTGGTAATCCTGCCGACCAATGCATAACGTGTTTTTGTTCCAAATCAAACATTGCCTTACAGTCCATCCAACGTCTCTACATGCACCTCGGAAGTTGTATCCTTCCCCATCTGCGTGCCAAATGTAGAAAACAGCGCCTGGCCTCATTACAGCATCAGCGTTTCTGAAAGCGCTGGTCAAGAACTTTCTAAATTCCTCATCGCCCATGTTGTCATTCTGTATGAGCAGGCCATCCGTTCTTTTGTGCCTTTTTACTGCCTCGCTTACATCTCGAACTGCTCCATAGTTCACGTTATACGGTGGATCTGTAAGCAACATATCAGCCTGCGCCCCCCCCTATAAGAGTTTTGACACTTTCTGCATTAGTGCTGTCCCCGCACATAACGCGATGCCTGCCGCACTTCCAGATATCACCCAGCTTTGCCTTTGGAGGTGCGGCTTCGTCAGCTTCTGGAACCTCATCCTCAGTAACCTGCGTTTCTTTGCTGTCACCAGCAGGAAGGTCGAAATCAAAGTCAAAGTCGCCAAAGTCCACTTCTGCCAGTTCCTGTTCAAGTTTTCCGAAATCCCACCCAGACATTTCACCGGTCTTGTTTGCGAGGATACGGTATTTCTGCTTCTGTTCTTCGGTCAGGCCGGTGTAACGTACCACATCAGCAGTGTTCACATGGAGCTGCATCAGAGCAAGACGGCGGGTGTGTCCGCTGAGGATGACGTTGTTCTCGTCCACCTCAATGGGGTCAAGCGCGGTACACTGCCGCATACTTTCCGCGCAGGCGTTCACAGCTTCCGGGGAGATCACACGTGGGTTGTTCTCATACGGAACAAGATCTTCGACCGGTAATTTCAGCAGCTCTTTCTGAATCATGTTATTCTCCTCCCGTGCAAAATAAAAACCGCCCGGAAATCCGAACGGTCAGAATATCGAATATGCCGCCAGCTGGATTTGAACCAGCACCCACGGAATGGATGTGCGCAGTGGTTGGCTGTGCAGTGATGTTCCCGTGGTGTCACCAACGTTGTCCCGCCTTAAATGGGCGGCGCTCTTCCAATTGAGCTATGGCGGCATACAACAAGCGGTTCCATGTCGGCGGAACCGCTGCATCTGGAACTTTCGCGGCTAGATGCCCCGCTATTGCGCCGCCCCCTCTAGGGTGCGCAAATGGCATTCCCGGCAGGACTTAAACCTGCAGCCTGCGGTTTTGGAGACCGCTGCTCCATCACTTGAGCTACGGGAATATAAAAAACCGCCCTTGGACTCGAACCAGCCAGCAATATTTCAGCTGACACGCGCTCCAAACTGCGCTCAGGCGGCCATATAAAACAGCCCTGGTTCTCCGCCAGGGCTGTTGTTTGACGCACATCCCATCGGGAAGTCTACCCACACCCTCAGGGATTCAAAGCTCTCTCGTGGCACGGGAGGTTAAGCGTGCAGCTTTGTGGGGGATGAGTCCATGCGCCATACGGTGCGATACGGCGGAATCGAACCGCCTCCTGTCTCTCGTGAGCGACAAGCTGCCTTTGTGTCAATGTATCGCATAGAAGCAGCCCGCAAAACGGTGAAGGAGAACAGGAAAGCATGAAAACCTGTCACAAGGAAGGGACCGTTCTGGAGGCTGCGTGGCAAGCGGCTACCGCTTAGCGCTGAACCGCTTATTAGAATTTTACATCCAAGCTTGCAGACTTGAAAAGAGCTGACCCCTTCCAAAATCACGCTGTGTTTTCTTGTGCATGTTGTACACTTTGCACGTCAGAAAACTCGTCCCATATCTCGGCCAAGGCCATACATCCGCGTTTGATTCGCCGGTAGATCACATCTGCCCCGCACACGCCGACTTCTTTTGCGATTTCCTTGTGAGACTTGCCCATGACATAGTGCTCGCAAATCGCTTCGGCGCATTCCGGCTCGGCTATCAGGCAGTATGCCCGCCGGGTAGCCTCGACACGCAAATTGCACAGGTCCGTCTCCATCCTCTGAAGCTGTCTGCGTTCGGTGTCCAGCTGCTCTACAGCAAAGCCCACCTTGTCCCCATTGCCACCACCCGCAGGCATCACGCTCAGGCTCTGGGTGCATTTTTCGGCCACGTCCCGGATGCGCTGTATTTTTTGCTTCTGGGTTTCTATAGCTGCCGCAAGGTCGCGGCACTGTTGAAACCACGCCTTGACGGTGCGGTAATCCACGCCAATGTCAGGCTTTGGTGTGTCAGTTTCAAGCGTCCACGTTTGGGTCATTTTCGTCCTCCTTTTCGTATCCTATCTGTTTGGGCTTTGCAATTTTTGTGGTACGAGTGTTCCACATATCAAGTGCCCTTTTCATGGTTGCTTTTCCGCCACTTTTGGCGTGGCATTTTTGGCATTCGCACACGCAGCAAACATCTGCACGTTCAAATGTGTCGAATATTACAATGTTGTACGAACCGCAAAACGGGCATGGGAGATATTCTCCTGTGACTTTGTTAACCATTTTCATCCTCCATTCCTTCAATCTCGATTTCCACTCTTGGGTTCTTCCGGTCAAGCTCCACCCTGCTGCCATCGTGGGCGGCAACGATCTTGCTATTGTCGTCCTCCAGAACGCGGGCTTTTACCAGAATGTCCGCGGTCGCCTCGATGAGGTTTGCCAGATCGACCCGACGGGCGGTCTTCATGTAGTACACGCACCTCACGTTTACGCGGGCAGAGATAGGGCTGCGCGGCCTTTTGATTTGCCGCAGGCAGTCCGTCTCATAATCCACATAAACCTTGCTGGGGGCCACGAATGGGGTCCCGGAGCGTGTGCGGAGAATGCGTGCGGAATTTTTCTTGGTGCGTGGGTCGCCGTAGAGGGTCAGCTTCATTCAACGTCCTCCATGTAACACCAGCTTTGCGGAGGGCGTGAAATGTATCGGGATACACAGCACTTTTCCTTCATGTTGTCCCATTGCAAGCAAGTGCAACAGTCTCCACCATGCCTGCAAGGCTTCATGCCCCAGAAATTTTTAAGCCTTACAGGCTCGTCCCAAATTTTCAGGTCAGAAATGTGCCAGCCGTATCCGTCACCACCCTTGAGATACTTTTCAGCTTGCGCTTCGGTCAAACAGGCGGCTTGAAGCAGTGCATCTGCCGGTTTATACCACCCGTCCAATGTCAAAATGTTTATGTCCATCATCGTTCCGACGTGGATGAGCTTGTCGATTTTATCGCAGACAAATGTACCGATGATACACTCTTCCATCTTCTGTAACCCGGTCTTCGGAAATCTCTGCCACCATGTCTCAGCACCGGTGCAGTAGATGTACACCTTGAACGGCGTTTCCAACTTCGGGCGGGTCTTGCGCACCTCCACGGTTTTCATCCCACTCCAAATCAGCTTGCACCAGTTAGGCTTGATGCTTATCAGAACAGTCTTCATTTTTTCATCATCCCTTCCATTGCCAGCTGCTCGCACCGCTTTTCAGCTTCCCGCGGAAAAGAATCCGGCGCGGCAGCTCCCGGGTTTCAGGCTCGCGGCTTTCTTTGGCTGCCAAGCCGAAAAAATCAAAGCCTTCCATTTTTATCTGTACTCCTTTCCGGTCGCCTTGTCGCGCAGCGGTATGCGGCCGATAATCTCAAAGCCCGCAAGCTCTGCCGTCTGGCGCAGAATCGGCACCAGGGCCGAAACCATAACAAGGCGGGCGGTATCCAGCCGCTTTTCCTCCCTGCGCATATTCTCCCAGGCCGTGCCGGGTGTGGGGTCGCTGTAATGTTCGCTGTTTCTGCCCATGTCCATGCGTGGGTCCTCCTTCGGTACAATGAACTTTTCTGTTGTAGTCTGGTGTGCGATCCATTCGAAAAACGGAAGTTCTTTTGAATTGTAGTCCCTTATTCCGCCTATGCACCCCCAGACGAACGGCTGGCGTTCTGCCTTTTCATCACTCATTCATCAATCACCGCTCCATTTCAACCGGTCGAATTTGCTCCACGCAATCGGCGGCCAGAAACGGCCGTTGTTGTAGGCGATGCAGAACGGGATCTCTGGGTTGTCAATGTATTCTGTGTTGGTGTGGTAGTTGCCGTAGGCGTCCACGGTTAAAACCGGGTGTTCCAGGGGTGGCAGGGTCTTTTTGACGTCCATCCATATATGAGGGGGTAGGGCTTCAAATTCTTCCACGGTCATGCGGTGGAAGTCGGGCGCGGGTCCATCCAGAAGCCGGAAGCCCTCATGGCCAGGTTTCGGTTTATTGTACGGCCAGAGCGGGAAGCGCTCGTGGAGGTCGATTGCCCAGGTTTCAAATGGCGGATAGTTTCTTTTTCTCACGGTTCACCCATCCGTTTCTTCCAGTTCCAGCCGCGTGTAGCATTTGGGGCATTGCTCCGGTTCCCAGTCCACCCTGCATCCGCACACAGGGCACTCATACCAGCCGGACGGAAACGTTCTGGTAATATCATAGAATCCGCGTTTCCATGTAAGAGGTTTCGGCAACGGTACACCGGTTACTTCCGAAACCTTGGCGGCCTGCATAGCCGTTGCAATGGCGGCTCTTGCTTGGCTCAAAGGGTCTGGTTCTTCTTCTGGTTCTTCTTCCTGGAGGCCGTTCGCCCTGTTCTCCACCTTCTCGTAATAGCTGCGGCGCATCCGGCGTTCCTCCTCATACGCGGCAATCTCGTCCGCGTACTCATTTCCCACCCGGCGGATGGCCGTTTCCAGCATCTCCGTCGCAAGGTCGTGGTACTTGTCCGCGCCCTTGCGGCTGCTCCTGGCAGCTTCCCGGGCTTCCCACAGGTCGGTGAGTTTGTCCCGCCTGTCGGCGGTGATCTTGCCGTAGCCGTAGGCATTCTGGATCTGCTCCATGCTTTCCCAGCCTTCCAGTTCAGCAAAGGGGTCAGCTTCAGCCTTTGCCATGCTGCGGGCTTTGGTCTTTTTCTTGACGTACCGGGTCAGACCGTTCTGTATCACGGCGCAAGCATCGTCCATTGCTTTCCGAACGGCCTTGACCTCGCGCTCTTTTTTGAGCTGGTCCTGCTGACTGGCCCATTCTGCCATCAGCTCAGACTTTGTTTTCGGTTTCACCTGTCCGCACCTCCGTTCGCTCCCATGTACTTTTTGCGGCCCCGCTCCCGGTGACGGTCCTCGTAATCGTAGCGGTATACAACGCCACGGTCTGTCATCTGCTTAGTATAAGCGAGGTCTGCGGCGTGCTGGCGCTTGAACTCGGCGTACTTGGGGCATGTGTCGTGGCACACCGGGTGACGAGTGGGGCAGTCTTTACACGGCGTCATCGTCATACGGCACATCCTCCATTCTTGATCCGCACATCGGACAAAACGGCGTTTTGAGGCCACACGGATTAACCTCTCCGCATTCCGGGTTCGTACAGCGTGTTGCAGGTACGCACCACGAGCCACTCTTACCAGCGCTGCTCACACAGGAGCCAGGAATTTCTTCCCAGTGTGCCACAGGCCGCAGTGTCTTCGGGTCAATGGTGGGCGCCTCGTTCACCATATCTGCGCAACATTCAGCGGTGCTTTCGCGCTCGTTTGTGGTTTCGTGTCCAATATACCGGGAGTATTCTCGCATTTCTTTTTCAATAGTGGTTGCGTTAATCAACCTCACTTCATCCATTTTCCAGCACCTCCGTCCTCACCGGCTTGATGTCCCGATACTCGGGGTAATGGTCGCCCGCCAGCTGACAGGCCCGGAACTCTGCCGCAAACTGACTCGCGGCGTTGATGCGGTATGTAAGCGCGGCGTTCCCGTGCGGGCCGCTGCACTCTACGATGACTTTGTATCTAGGCATTTCGTCCTCCGTTCTGGTTTGCCTGCCCAAGAAGCTTTCTTTCTTTCCTGGACTTGAGCATCCGGGTGCGGGCAGCAAGGCAGTGCTTCGCCAGCATCTGCTCACCCTGGGCCTTTTCGACGGCCTTTTTCCACGCCGGGAGAAGCTGGCTCTGCCAGCTGCACTCCGAAATCACCTCGTGGAATGTCTTATAGGCCATCTCATCCGGCACATCCTTGAGCGATGAGTTCGCCCAGATCTCCGCGATACTTGCGCGGTTCTCTGCGGTCTGAGGCCGTCCAAAATATGCCTCAGCGTCCGCAAGGAGCTTTGTCATCATCTCCACTGTCACGGTTTCACCCCCTTGAAAATATTTGCGTATGCTTCTACGGTGCTTTCTATGGCTTGTTTCCCGCGAGGCTGCTCTTGTCGGCTCTGCTCATTCGCTGCCACGTCCCCCGGGGTGCGTATCCCATCCCGCTGCCAGCCAGACAGGATGCCGTTGATGTAGTTCCACGAGCGTTTCCCCGCCTCTGCGGCCTTGTCGATCGCCAGCAAAATCATCTCCGTGCTGTACTCCTGCCGCCATTTTTGCAGTTTTTCCAGTGCCGAACGCGGGAAGTCTCCGATAGCCCGCTGGTAATGCTGAACGATTTTTGATAACTCCATATCAACGGCGGCGGTGTTATCGCGCTTTACAACATCTACATCCCCATCTACATCTACATCCCCATCTACATCTACATCTACATCTACAGTTATTTTTGTTATGTCGTCATTAACATTGTTATCGTTTGTTATTTTTGTTATGTCGTCAGGCTTTCCCCAGCGCTTTGCCATACCGCGTTTTCCGGCGTTGCTGCGTTTCTTGCGGGTTTCATCCCATTTTTCAGACGCCCGTTTTACGTCGCTGCACATAAATTTCCAGTTGCCCCGCATCCCACGGTCTGAAAATTCGGGCTCTTCTCCGGTTTTGGCATACCGTGCAAGAGCTCGCATCAACTGCCCAACCTCTGCGTCGGAGTATTCTTCCAGCGCGTCGAACCAGCTCAGATACGCCACAAATGACTTTTTATCGTCCTGCGCCACTCAATCACCTCCTTTACACGCCCGTATAGCCAGATAGCACAGCTCTCGGCTTAGAACGGGAGGTCTTCGCTGTCGTCGATGACCGAAAAATCGTCTGCGCTGCCCTGCGAATACTCCGGTACGTTCTGAGACTTCTGCGGGGCGCTGTGAGCGGTGTTTGCTTCGCGCAGACGATTGTCTGCTGGTCGAAATCGCGCACAGCGGGCTTCTCTGCGGCCTTTCCGCCGCAAAAGCTCACCTGCGACGCAAGAACCTCGGTAGCCGTGCGGTTGTTGCCGTTCTTGTCCTGGTACTGACGGGTCTGCAAGCTGCCTTCGATGGCGATCATGCTGCCCTTATGGAAAATACTTGGAGACGAACTCGGCGGTCTGCCGCCACGCGGTGACGTCGATAAAATCGGCCTTGCGCTCTTCGCCCTGCCGGGTAAAGCTGCGGTCAACCGCGATGCGGAATCTGCACACGTTGGTGCCGTTCTGGGTGGTCTTGAGCTCCGGGTCGTAGACCAGACGGCCCATCAATGCTACGAGGTTAAGCATGAGACATTCCTCCATCTTCTTTCGGCTGTTTCTTTGCGCATTCTACGCAGAGTATACGCCCATATTTTGCCTTGCTTCGTTCTGCCGCCTGCTCAGCAGTCATCTTTTTCCCGTCCTTGGTTTTGATGCCGATGATTTTCTTTCCGCAGCAGGCGCACACCGGGGCGGGAGTGGCCGGAGGCGGGGTGTACTTGGTGGATTCATCTTTCCAGTACACATTCGCGCCGATTCCAAGCGCCTTGCAGGCCACGCTCTGGGCATCCGTGTACGCTTTTTTGTAAGCGTCATCATCCGTTCGGAGCCCCGTTGACTCCAGCACAATCAGCATAGAGCCGCCCACTCCGGGGATGGGGGCGCTCCACGCTTCCCCATCATCCTGCCTGACGTACAGATTCGTAAAGCACTGCACGACAACTTCGCCCTTTGCTCCGGTCTTTTCCTCGAACACCGGCGGGTCGAACTTCCAGCCCATACCAGCCGACCCAAAAAGCTCAGTCAGCTTCTTGATGCGCCACATGGGGTTAATGTCGGTCTTGCCCTTCAGACGGCCCGCTGCGATAGGCCTCTGGGCGTCTTTGGGGACTTCCCGGCACTGCTCGTAAATGGTCATTTTATCCATGATTGTATGTCACCTCATCCATCCCGTGTACCCGGCACAGATCTGCCAGCCACCCAAGACCAGAATTGTAGGCCGCCTCAATGTTGCCCATCGCGTCATCTAACCCGCCGGTCTGGGTGGAGCTGATAAGCGGGAAGGCGTTTGACTCATCTGCCAAAGCAACTACGGTTTCCAGCGCCGAAGCGGCTGCGCCGAGGCTGTACTCTGCATCCGAAATGGCTTTTGCATATCCCGTCGGAGACATCCCATAATCTAATCTGTCCGGATAAAAACGGTCTTCCGCGTCGGTCGCAAGCATCATCTGGCTTACGCTCATCAAGAGGCTTGCGCATTTCGTAAGCTCTGTTGCTGCCCGATGCTTGAGCGCAAGATTCCATTCAGGGACGCTGACTGCATACCGCAGAACCGCTTTGCGGCGTTCCTTTTGCTCTAAAGTCATGTACGTCACCTCTGGTAAACCTTCTGCCGGTGCTCGTCCATAACGACGTACAGACGGCCCGGCTTTTCTGCTGCCAGCTGGTCGGCGTACTGGATGCCCGCCAGCGTGTTCGGCATGGGGATTTCGTTGACAAAACGCAAATCCGCGTCAAAGATCTGCACCGTGCTCACCTTTTTCTTCTCCTTCTTCTGGTGGATGTGCCACAGCCGCTCCGGCTGACGATTATGCCAGCGAATCTCTGCGGCTCGCATATATCTACCGTTCATATTCCTGTTCCCTTTTCGTATGCCGGCCTTTCTTTTTGCAGTAACGGCGAAGCGGAGGGAGACAGTCAACCTCCGCACGATCAATGCGCTCCTGCTCAAAAATGTACTTGTACGGACGCCTTTTTTCATGGCGTCGGTGTCCAACGGAAGACGCAAAGCTGTTGGCGGTCTTGTATCCAAGCTTCGCAGCGCACATGGAGGACGTTCCAGCTGCCACTACCTCACCGGTCTTGGCGCTGTACACGGTGTACCATGTGATATAGTGGATGTAATCAGCCATGTGCGACGTCCTCCGCATCGTGGAGGGCTGTGAGCAGCCCATCTGCCGCCGCGCTATAGACCTCTGATTTTTCCCGGCAGATGACCCGCAGCCAGATGTCTCCCGTGAGCGCGGACTCCGTTGCAAGCCGCGTGGCTGTTTTCAGGCACTCTTCGGCCTGCTGCCGAATCAACTCTTCCAGCTTCATGCGCCCTTCTCCTCATCCTGCGGATACTCCGGGTTCCAGGCATGGTTGCGGACAATTTTGCCGTAGCCGCTGCGCTCATACCGTTTGTTGTCCTCATGCATCTCATAAAGCGACATTGTCAGCCCGGCAGTGGATGCAACAATAATCCAAGGCGCGGCATGTGCAGCCTCGGCGGTGTCCCAGCCGCCCCAGTAAGCCAGCGCAACGGCCAGCCAGGAGCAGGCCCAGCGCACCACCTGCACCGCGCCGATGATTGCCAGCAAAGCCAGCCCGTCCAGCGCTAAGATGAGCCGAAAATTCATCGGTTTCTTTCTCATTCTCTCGGTTCCTCCTTTGTATAAACCTTTTCGAGCTTGTAAAAGTCCTTCACCCACGCCATAAAACCGGCGCGTGAGATGTCAGGGCAAGGTTCTTTTGTTCCTACGGAAGGAATCGCCCAGCTGGTAAACAGCCCCGCCTGAATCTGTGCTCCCAAGACCTTTTCGGTCTTTGAGATGTTGTTGTCCCGAAGGATCTGGACGCATTCGCCTATCGTAAGGCTCGGCTTTTGCATGGCATGCTCCTTTCTTTCAAATTGGTTTTGCAGTGCTTTTTACGGCTCTGCTTCCGCGAACTCACCATTTTTGAGTGTGTACCAGACGTTTTCTTTGATGTGGGCGCCGTCTACTTTTGCCATCTTTGCCCACAGCATATTGCCGTCATCGTCGTACTCAGTCAGCACCAGATAGCAGCCCAGAATGCCCCGTGCCTTACTGTGCGCGCCGTTTGCGACGGCGATATTGTCTTTTCCATCTGCTTTTGCTCTGCAATAATCCCCAGTGGCTGCCGCCGTGCTGTAATCGCCGCTGGAACCCGCCGTGCTGTAATTGCCGCTGGAACCCGCCGTGCTGTAATCGCCGCTGGAACCCGCCGTGCTGTAATAGCCGCTGGACCCCGCCGTGCTGGAATAGCCGCTGGACCCCGCCGTGCTGGAATAGCCGCTGGAACCCGCCGTGCTGGAATTGCCGCTGGAACCCGCCGTGCTGGAATTGCCGCTGGAACCCGCCGTGCTGGAATAGCCGCTGGAAAAAGGTTCTTTGCCCTTCACCCGATTAAAAACGGCATTCACCGTAGCTTTTACAAGCCCTGCAAAATTCACTTCACCTTTTACCGTCAGCTCAGTGCAGGCCAACTTACTGTCCTCTACGCTTTTATCCACGCTCCCGCCGCACTCGACCTCAAAAAAGCGCGGGCCATCCTTCAACGGGTAGTAGTGCAGCACATCCAGCGGGTTCTCGCAGGCGTGCATTCCAGCGTTGCAGCAGTCGGCCTTGTCCTCATAGTAGGTCTTGCCCACCTCATACTGCTTGCCACGGCACTGCATATTTTTGTCCATGGCCTTGTAGGCGATGATCTTTTCACTCATGCTCATAACCTTCCTTATCAGTGTGTTTCTTCTGTGCAGGCATGGTCAGCGCCTCACTTCTTAGAGCTGCCAAAGCTGCCAAGGAGCCAGAGCGCGATCCACGCCGCCGTTCCGGCGGCCCAGGTGAACGTCCAGTGCATCAATGCGCAGATGGCCCACACGGCGGCGCAGGTAACGCCCCACGAGATGCCCAGAAGGGCGGCAAACGCGATGATGATCGATAGTACTTCACCCATTGTTCCGCGCCTCCTTTGCGACTCTCTCAGCTGCCTGTGCCGCTGATTCCGAGCACCGCTTGCCCGCCGGGGCGGTCTTGCAAGGGTCTGCCGGGGCTTCGTCCTCTTCCAGTAGCTGCTTCAAATCCTCCTGCATCCAGTGGTAAATGCTGGCCTTCTCCGAAGCGTTTTCCTCTTCTTTTGTAGGCGTCTTGCCGAGCATAGTGCGAAATGCACCTCCAGCGACATTAACCATAGCCTGCTGCTCCAACTCGTTGTACTTGCCGATGAGCTTGCAAATTTTATCTCGCATCGTAAATTTCATGTTACGCACCCCTTTCAAACAGGCTGGTCTGGCCGTTGGTCTGCTGGATCAGCATCACGGTGTTGGTGCTGGGCTTCCAGCGCTGAATGTACTCCACCGCCTCGTCAAAGCGCTTACGGGGGATGTTGCCCACGCTGTTCACCCGGAACCAGTCCTGCACATCGTGGTTGCACTCGCTGTACACCTTGCTGCGCACGTGGTTGTCAATGTAGGCCGGGGTGTCCTCGCCGCCAAGAGCACTGATCACCGCCCGGCTGATGCTCTTGCGCAGCACACGCTGCTGGTTGTAATCCACCGTCATGGTGTTCTCCAACGCGGTGAGCCGCTCTTCCTGCCGCTGGGTGCGGTTGTCCAGCATAAACAGCGCCTGCATCTCCTTGCTGAGCTTGGGCATCATGTAGCTGCCCGTCTTGCGCAGGGCGGGCAGCACCTCGCTTGTCACCCAGCGCTTGAACCGCACCGCGCCTTCCAGCTTGCTGCCAAAAATCAGGCTGTACAGACCGGACTCGTTGATAATCGCAATCGGCTGCTTTCCGCCGGGGGTGTCCATTTCGTTCACCCCTCTGTCTTGCTCATCAACATGGTCACGGATTGCCTTCTGGGGATTGCCGTAGCCCAGCGCCGCCGCCACGTCCTTGCCCACGAACCACGGCTCGCCGTTCTGGTCTACCGTGCGGATGTCCCCGAACTCGGGGCTTGTGAAAATTTGAATGTTTGCCATGCTTAATTTTTTTCCTCCCTGATTTTAATAATGTCACTCACGGCGGTTTCCATTTTCTCACGGATGCCGCGCGGCTTGCGCTGGCCATTCAGGATCATCGAGCAATAGCTCTTCGTCCAGCCCAGATGAGCGGCAAGCTGCTCCAGCGTGACTTCGTTGTTGTGCATTCGGCCAATCAGACGGCCAGTCCACGGTTCAGGCTTAATCATGGCTTGTCACCCATTTCAGGAGCATCGCCACAATCCAGATTGCGGTGGCCACGCCGAAGGTGAACTGCCATCCGACAAAGTGACAAATGAGCCACCAGAGGCCAGATATAATTGCCCACGAAAAGCCAAAAGCAACGACAATGAGCGCAATCGATGCAAGCGCAAGCAAAAAGGTTTCAAAATCAGGCACTTGTATTCTCCTTTCTTTTTCCTTCCTCATCGTAGACCACAAGCTCGTTCAGTGTGACCTTGAAATACTTTGCGAGCTTGAGCAGCTGCGAAAGGCTAGGCCCGTAAATCGAGCGCTCCCACTTTCCGATTGCGCCGTTGCTCAGGCCTGCCGCCGCCTCCAAATCGGTGCGGCTCAGTCCGTGCAACTTGCAAAACTGGTCAATTTTTGATACATTCACTAGCAATTCTCCTTTCCGGGCTTGAAAATCACTAGAAAATATGCTACTATGTAGTTGCAAGGTACAAAGTGAATAAAATCTAGCGTCTGCCCGATATAATATTGTCAGGGGCTTTGGTTTTGTTTGCCCTGTGCTTAGTATTATACTAGCCAAGTGGCTATTTTGCAATAGCCAATCTGCAATTTAGTGAACATTTGGCTATTTTCACAGAATAGCGAGGTCTTTTCTATGCGAAATGTGGAGAGAGCTAAAAAAATCGCTACTGAAAAAGGGATCAATGTTTCTTTTGTATGCCGAGAGATTGGAAAGAGCCGCGGCTATATTTCGCAAATGATAGTAAGCGGACGTGACTTCCCGGATGAAATGCTAGTGCCAGTAGCCAATGCGCTAGGCGTCACGGTTGAGGAGTTGACCGGCGAGGAGCAAAAAGAAAAGCCCAATGCCTTAGATGGCATTGAGCTTGAAAAATTGTCACCAGCCCGCCGGGCGCTGCTGGAAGCGCTGGAGGGCATGGATGACGAAAACATTATGAAAATTGTTCGGATTGCTCAGGCTGTTAAAAAGGAGCTTCCAGAGTGAGCGTACATCTTAATAGAAAAGAACTCAAACTGCTGAAAGCCCTCGATCGGGAATATCCCGGTGGCGTTGAACGGAAAAGAGAGCTGTTTGAAACTGCTTTGACTCTTGAAGAACTTGGCTTTGCAGAATCTTCTACAACAGGGTTTATGCAGTCTGGATTGCGAATCACAGAAGCCGGAAAGCAATATTTGCGAGAGAAAAATGCAAACCAGTTTTCTGGGCCGATGAAAATAGTCGGCGGTATTGTCACCTTGATTTTGATTCCGGTTCTGGTGAATCTGATTTCAGATTATGTATTACCAATACTTTTCAAATAAGAACCACTCAATCGTCCAGACAAAGCGGTAAAAGATGTCCTCAACAAAAAAGCGACGGATTCGATGCTGGTTTTTGGGCTTGTACCAGTTTCCGTTCTCGTCCCTCTTCAAAATGTTCAGTCTACAATACAGCATAAAACCTCCGAATGACTTCTTGAAGTTGATTTTCGGATAATGAAAGAATCTCACTGATGGCAAGATGCACAAGCTTGTCGTGCGATTCTTTTTCTTCTATTGTACCACAATTTGCAAACCTTGTGCTAGTTTCTTGCACTTTATTTTCCTCCTTTGGCATTTTCCTTGATAATTTAGCTTTTTCGGCAGCTGGTTGGCTGCCTATTTTTGTATATGTGAGGTATAAATCATGAAAAGAAGAACATTTCTTGCGCTTGGTTTGACTGCGGCTTTGTCTATCCCTTTTGCCACGACTGCTTTTGCGGATGGCGTACAGTATAAAAATGGACAGACTGTAGAATTTTCTGGACACACTGACTTTGGCTATTTCTTTACTTATACGTCCGGGAACGGAAAAGTAAACTATAAATGCTTTTCTGTTGTCGATAATGGCGAGCGCAAATATGCAGCCGTCAACGAAGATTTGTATGAGTACTTCAAAGCTGCATTTGATGATAAAGACGTAGTATTCAAAGGAAATTATCAGCGAATGGCAGACGACGGTTCTCCCGTCATCGAAGCATACTGGGAAGTTCAGAACACCGAAAAGGGGCGAAACTTGTACCGCTTGGAGAATTATGTTGCTCCTTTACTCTATCAAGTTGGCACAGCACCAAATTTTAAGCTTTTTGGCGAGCTTTACGACGAGGTGACTGCTTCGGCTTCGGATGATGGCTCTTATTTGACACTTGACTCGAACCCGCTCAATACCAAAGGCGGCTCTATTTTCTTCAAAGACCTCGGGTTAGAGCATATACAATTAACAAATACCGCTCTTGGCCTTCCGGATTGGCTTTATCAAGAGATGTGCCAGACTCGCGCTTTGGATGGCAGACAGAAAGAGTCTTTTGACAACGTGACAGTCTCTTGGACTTATCATCCAGATCAGGGCCTTGAGGTTATGTACCGTGCAAATGCGTGAATGCGTTTACAACCGCATTATACAACCGTTGATTGTAACGCGTCAAGCGCGTTTAATCGCGCAAAAATGCGCGAAAAATTTAGCATTTGCGCTGAATCGCTGAAATTTACGCTGACTTTTTACTAAATACGCGCGTTTCGCGCTGAATCCGCGCAAAATATGCGCGTTATTATCCGTGGTTGCAAGGTTGTTGCAATTTTTGCAATAGTTCAGTGGCAAGCTCCCCGCCGGGTGCGTCTGCTGCGGCCTTGAGTCTCCGGATGTTCCCGGCCTTGCGGATCACAAAAAGCCGCGCCCGAGCCTGTCCCTCTGGCGGCATATCCTCGTAGCAGGCCAGCGCGGCGCGGATCTGGGTGCAAAACAGCTGCATCTTGTCCATCTTTAGTCCTCCCAAGGTTCAGGTGTTCGGGTCGTGCCGGTCAAAATGGTGGCAGGCATCCCGTCAATGATGGTCATTTCGTTTTCTTTACCGTTTCTTTGCTCGAAATCCATTTTGTTTCACCTCTGTTTTTGTTCAATTTGTCCAACTTGTTTTAGATTTTACCATTTTATGGGAAAACTTGAAGGACTTCTGTTCTGTCGAGTGGCATGGGTTTTCCCCATGTCACTTTTTGTTTTTATGGCATGGAAATTTGTGAGGTTATAATTGATGAGCTACTTTACTGCGGAAAAGCTTGGTGTCGCATTGGCGCGGGCCAGAGTCGCGGCAGGCTTGAGCCAAGTCGAGATGGCCCGCCGTATCAGCAAGGGAAAGGCTACGGTCCAGAGCTGGGAGTGTGGGGCGTCCAGCCCACCGGCCGACAAGATAATGGACTGGTTCGAGGCTTGCGGGACTTCTCCGCTCCCCGCCATGCAGGAAATGCTGCACCCAGAGCTTTACAAAGAGCCCATACAGCGCAAATCAGACGAAGAGCTGGATGAGATGCTTACGGGATACTTTCGCACAGCGCCGCGAATTGTAAAAGAGATGGTGCTGTTTATCCTTTTGGGCCGACATGGCAGCTATCCACCGGCGGTGTTTGCTGAGGTGTGCGCAAATCTGCACACTCCCTTGCAAAACAAGGTATCCGTCTGCGGCCAAATACTGGACAACTACGGGTTCGCCGTGGCTACAGGGACAGACCCGATTCCGTGGGAAGTCCAGCCTCCGGTGAGTCTGCTGCAGTCGGCATACCAGGCGGGAAAAGAGGCCGCGAAGAGCGGCGAGGCCGACTATACCGCAAAGCGAGGTGAAGAGCTTTGAAGTGCATTCGCGCCTGCTGCCGTCGGGAAATACCAGACGATGCATCTTTTTGCCCCTACTGCGGCAAGAAGCAGCCCGAAGCAGCCCCGCAGCAAAGAAAAAAGCGCCGCCGCCCAAAGGGCAGCGGCAGTGTATATAAGTTGAGCGGGACGAGGTCAAAGCCGTATGTGGCCCTGACAGCCAAGCGAGACGTTCTGGGGACGTTTGCGACGCCGGGAGAAGCGGTACAAGCACTGGACGCTTACAACGCCCAGAACACCCCCGCAGCGCGTCTGAAATGCACTTTTGCGGATGCCTATGCCCAATGGAAAGCTCAGCCCAAATTTGACAAGCTCAGCACTGACATGAAAAAGGGTTATGAGCTGGCTTATGCAAAGGCTGCGCCGCTGTATGACCGACAGCTTCGGGACTTAAAAGCCGCAGACTATCAACAGGTGATTGACCAGATGGTGGAAAAGGGCCTCTCCCGCAGCTCATGCGAAAAGCAGCGCACACTTTTCAGCCAGATCTGCGAGTGGGCAATGGCTCAGGACATCATAAACAAAAACTATGCCATGCTCTTGCAGCTCCCAGCGGCTACAGGCAAGGCAGAGCGAACCTTGACCGCTCAAGAGATAGAGCAGATAAGCAGCCGACAAGACGACCCGAAGCTTGGGCAGACAGCACAAATCGCAATGGTGCTGCTCTACACCGGTATGCGTATCGATGAGCTGCTCTCCATGCGCTGCGACGATGTGCATCTAAAAGAGCGGTATATGCAGGGTGGCGAGAAGACCGAGGCGGGCAAAAACCGCATTATCCCTATTTTGGACCCCATTTACAAAATCATTGCCTTTTGGATGCTGGACAGCGGGTGTGAATGGCTGATACCTTCCAAAGCTGGTACAAAGCTGGACAAGCGCAACGTGGCTACAAAGTTTCGGGCCTTGATGCAGGAGTGCCACATAGAGGGGGTGCATCCGCATACGCTGCGCCACACGGCCAGCAGCAAGATGGTGGAGTGCGGCCTGGAAAAGACCGCCGTGCAGGCCATCTTGGGTCACAAAAATTTTTCCACCACAGCCAACAAGTACGTCTCCCACAATGACCCGGATTATCTGTTGCAGGAAATGCGAAAGATGAAGTATTGATTTGTTAGATTGTTTGTTAGATTGTCACGTTCATCCAGGAGATTTTAAGGCATTTTAAGCAAAAAGAAAAACGCACGGACGATTCGTTTTTATCGTTCGTGCGTTTATTTTTGAAGCTGGTGACAGGAGTTGAACCTGCAACCCACTGATTACAAATCAGTTTTATTTTACTATTTATCGATAAAAATCTCAAATTTGTTAGTCTTGTGTTAGCTTATCAAACTTAAAAATTCAGCTTTTCAAGTTTTGGTTGCATGTAAAAATAACACATTTTGTGTCGTTTTACAACGCGGTTATCTTCCGCATGACCAACTCATACTCTTTCGGATATGCAAGCTTTATGGCGCTCATGTGCTCATCAAGCACTTCCATCAAGCCGCCAAAGGGCGCGGCGCTGGCCGCTTCCACGAACTCGCTTTGCGGATTTGCTTTTGTGGAGTATGCCGCCGGGTACGACGTGGGAGGCAGCGCTTGAGTCTGCATTTCTGCCGGCGCCTGCTTTTCTTCCAGCTCATTTCTCACAGTGCAGAGGGCGGCAAGCTTCTCCACGCTCTGCCAGTCGGTCGAGCCGCATTTAAGCTTGTGGATGTGGTCATTGATCTCGTCGATGTCCATACTTGCCACCCTCCTCACTTATGCATTGCGCAGAATGTCCGCCGCGCGTTTGTAAGCGTCTCGCTCTGCGCCGGTGGCGTCCTGCATCATGTCCTCGATGTCAGAGATCATGCGCTCACGGCCATCCGTGCGGGAGTAATGCCCGCGCACATAGTGACGGCCACGGTTGGCGTAGCTGTTGCCCCGGGTGTAACCGTTTCCGGCATCGTGGCCGAAAGTCCCGCGCATGTCAGCTTCCCACTCGCCTGTTCGGCTGTACTCGCCGCCCTCGCAGTAATCCTCAATGCGGTGAATGTCCAAAATGATGTCCACGATCTCGCCGATCATCTCAACATCGCCCGGTGATCGGTTCTTTTTGTCGGTCAGCTCCATGAGCTCGTCGCACATCTCATCCTTCAGGTGATTCAGTTTATCCAGCATGACTTATCTCCTTTCTTACGCTACCCGCTCAACGATCAGATTGCTGTTTGCAATGCTGACAGCCTGGGTACTGGTGTTTTTGAGTGCCACTGTCACGCAGCAGCCGCGCGGCACCTCGATAAACGCAGCCACGAACACATTGAAGTAATTTTCGACTGCCGCCGGGGTGACAATGGCTGTCGCACTGGTCAGCGACTCACCGCTGACAGCCAGCGCCACGGAAATGGGTCCCACAGTGCCGCCGGTGGGAATGGCGATATTGCCGCCAAAGCTTACCTTGAAGCGCGCTTTGCATTGATTGGTCAGACCGCGCAGGGTCACGAGGCCACTGCCCTCACGGTGCATGATGCAGGCAGGGGCTTTCACCGCGGTCTCGGTCAGGGGAAGGTTTTCACCCGCTGCCACGCTGACGGTGTTAGAGTTGCTAAATTCGGCCATTTTATCGACTCCTTTCATAAAAAACGCCGGGACTGCGGCCCCGGCGCTCTGGTTTGCAAAATCAGCTCAGGGGCTGAACATTTTGATGTGGGAATTTCCATTTTGGAAACAACCACTCAAAAAGCTGTCGTGATTCGGTTATGCGCAGCTGCCGCATCCGCAACCGGCGTAAGAGCCAGATGCCCACGGGTTGCAGGATGCATAAGCCGGGATGGGCGTAGGCCGCAGCTGGTTCAGCAGATAGTTATTCTGGGCTGCCTGAGAGGCCGCGAGCTGGGCCGCAAAGAGCTGCTGGCTCTGCTCCGCAATCTTGGCGTCCTTTGCCTCGATGCGCTGAGCTGTGAGAGCGTCCAGGATAGCCCGGGCGTTCTGGTTCTGGTTGTCTACGATGTCCCGGGTCGCGTTCTGCACAGTGTTCCGGGTCTCGCAGGACTGGGTAGCCAGATTGTAGTTGACGCCCTGGATAGCAGACCGGGTCTCGCAGCAGCAATCCTGTGCCTGCATCTGCATAGCAAACAGCTGCTGCATGAAAGCGGCCTGCTGATTTGCACGGCTGATCTCGGCGGACATGAAGCCGTTACTCACGGTCTGCTGGACGCCGTTGATGAGCTGTGCCTGCTGGTAGAAGCCGTCACACATACCGTTGTTTACGCCATCGATCTTGCGTTCGATGTTGGCGAAGTCGCTGGTCAGGATGTAGCCATCCACGACGCCGGCGCCGGCACCGGCGCGATTGCCGCCCCAGTTACCGCCCCAGCCGCAGAAGATGAAAAGGAAGAGCACGATGATCCACCACGAACCATCGCCGCCAAAGCCAAAGCCGTTGCCGTTGTTGGTATTGGCGGGCTGCACCGGCATAGTCAAGCCGATGTTGTCAGAAGAAAGAGACATTTTGTACTCCTTTCGAAATTTTTGATAAAAAGTGTATCTCGACCGTGGCCACGGTTACGACTTAGTGTAAAAACTGCTGGAACTGCTGAGCCATTGCCTGAAGCTGGTTGAGCTGGTCTTGGCTCATCCGCCCGGATTGCAGGAGCTTTTGCACCTCCTGCTTTGGATCGCCCTGAAAATTAGCCTTGAACTGCTGGAACTGCTGCATCATCTGGCCGAACTGGCCCATAGGGCCGGGCATGGATGATGCTTTGCCGCCGCCCAGTGCATTAAAAAGAGGATTTGCCATGATCACTTGACCTCCGTTTCGGTTTTTGTGGGCTCCTGCTTTTCCAGCGCTGCACAGCGGGCTGCCAGGGCGTCAAACTCTGCCCTGGTGACAAACTCCCCGCCGGGCTGTTGGACGGCCTGAGCGGGCATCTTAGCTGCCGTGGTGCGCTCCTTGTAATCAAAGGCCCTGAGCGGCAGCGGCATTCCGCTTGCGTCCGTGCTCTTGATGTAAAAGGCGCTGTTCTCGCTATCCATCAAGAGCACGCTGTTCCCGGCGGCTACCATGTAGGCTTTTGCGCCCTCTTCGCCCTGCACCCAGATGATCGGAGGCGTGGATGGGGAGCTTTGCCCTGTCGGTTGGCTCATCATGGGCGGCTGATACCCGGCATTCTGCCGCAGCTGCGTGAGCTGGTCAGGCATAGGCTGCCCGTAGTAGTTTGGCATTTGATAGCCATATGGATTGTACGGCATCGTTTAGTCCTCCTTATACCAGTAGTAGATCGGGCATTCCGCGCCGCTGTCCCAGCTGTCCCACCACTTGCCGTCGATGACGGCCAGAACGTGGCCGGAGCAGCCCAGTACATACACGCCGTGCGGGTACTCCCGGGCAAAATCTGCCACGGTGTAACAGGTGGCGCAGTCCGCTTCCACCATTCGGCGCTTGTAACCCTGCTTTTGGAGGTATGCGCCCCATGTGCGGTTTGCGCTGGGCATATCGCCGAGGGCGTAACCAGTGAGAGCAAGTGCAATATACGCTTGCTCCCAGCTCTGGCCGGTGGCCGCTGCTACCGCCCGCACAGCACAGTCTCCGACGCTGCTCCCGTGGGGGTTAGGGTTAAACTTGTGCCACATGGGGCTTCCCTCCCTTTGCGCTCAGTTTACCTTTTTAGGGAGAGCCAAGAGACAACGAACGCACAACGAAGGACAAAAAAGATAGCATAAATAATTTATTTTCTCAAATTTAATGTTGACAAAATAAATTATTTATGCTATAATAAGAGCGTCAAGAGGAACACCAAACAACAGATGGAGGACGACGACAATGACTAAGTTTTATGATGGCAGCAAGCTCCTGAGCATCGAGATGACCGATACCGCCAACGGCGCACACTTTGAGGCTGATTTCTTCGAGGCCGGTGGCCTCGAGTACAACGCCGATCTGGACGCTTACAAGGTCGAGGACGTCGAGTATCTGGCCGATTACGCCAAGAGCTACGCTGACGGCACCAACAGCGACATCGACTACACCGTCGATGAGGACGGCAATGTCGTGACTCCAAACTGCACCGTCGATTGTGACATCGAGGTGATGCAATGAGCACCCATGGGTACGCATGGGTGCTCATCGGCCCGGATGGCGAGCGCCACGAGGTCGATGATCTGGCAAAGTGGAGCCAGGACAATGTAAAATTGTTTTTCCCGGATGCCGCACCGGACAACGCCGCATCCCGGATCTCCGAGGGCGTCCAGATGATGGGGTACGCGCTCCGGCACCCGGAAAGACCTCACGGGCTGCGCACTTATAAAGGGTGGACGCTTGCGGGTCTTCCGAAGCCCAAGATGCCGGACGCCAAGCCTCCCAAAGAGCCGCTTGCTGACCGGCTGATTGGCAAAACATTCGGCAATCTCTCCATCGTCGGCACGGCACCGGCTAAAATCATGGCTGATGGCTACAAATGCACAATGGTCGTCGTGCATTGCGCTCTTTGCGGCAATGATAGAGTTATGTCATACAGCTCCGTAAAACTATCAAGGAGCTGCGGCTGCCAGCGAGGACGGCACAGAAAAGACGGACGCGTCCAGCAACCCGTCGCGCCCTCAAAGCAGCCTCCGTATGATCAGGAGACTGCCGACCATAAAGGCAAGTCACTAAAAAAGATCTGCGCCATCTGCGGCAAGCCTTTTTATGCCTCTCCCAGTGAGGTAAACCAGCAATGCTGCTCAAAAAAATGCGGCGCTGCGCTGCGGCTAAAAAATGGTCATATCAACAATGCCGCATGGTCGGATGAGGCAAAGGCCCGCCGGACAGCAGACCCGGAGACCCAGGCGCATATGCAGACATTGCAGTCAGTAGGTGTTTCGGCGGCTCTAAAACTGCCGGGAGGCCAAAAAGGCCCACAAAATCGCGAGGCTCTCGTTTGGAGGTTGATTGACCCGGACGGCAACACTCACAAGGCGGTCAATCTGTTAGACTGGGCTCGTCAAAATCATTTGCTGTTTTTTGACGACGACATCCCAGAGGACGTTGCCGCAAAAAGGATCGCAGCAGGATTTAGGGCGATTGCCACATCGATCCGGGGGACTCGCTTAAAATCACGTCCGGCATCGAGCTATAAAGGGTGGCAGCTGGCCGGGCTTCCCACGCCCAAAACCGCAGACGACGATAACTTTGATAACACGGAGGATACACCATGCGCAAAATAATCAACGGCTCTCGCTATGACACCGATACCGCAAAAAAAATGGGACACTGGGAGTCTGACCAGGACTACACCAGCTTTTACCACTGTGAGGAGACTCTTTACCGCACTAAGGCGGGCAAATGGTTTATCTACGGCATGGGCAACGCAGCCACTGTATACGCCGTCCGACGTAGTGACGGATGGACGGCTCCCGGTGAGCAGATTGTGCCTCTCTCCGATGAGATCGCGCAAAAGTGGGCGTTTGAGCACCTCGGCGAGGAGCAGTGCGACGCCATCTTTGGTGCTGGCAGCGAGGGCGCAAAGGATGTACAGGCAACGATCTACATCCCGGGTCCGCTTGCCGAAAAGATGACATCCCGGATAGATGCCGAGCAGTGCAGCCGAAACGAACTCATCCTGCGGGCGCTGCGGGAATATCTCAAATAAACAAAAAAAGCCCCGATGCTCCAAACAGAGCACCGGGGCTTTTTACGTCTCACGCTGGATGCGCGGGAGACTGGCCAGTTGTACAAATATCCACCCTAATGCGCTTCTTCGATAGGCCGGGTGGATTTGTTGATGTTATTATACCACAATCAATCCGTCACGACAAGAACCAGCGCAGGGCCGTTGACGCTGACCTCTGCGTCCTGATATGGCTCGACAATGGTCGTTTCCACGCCCTCGCGTTTGCGAAGCTCTGTAACAAGATTTGCGGTCGGAACATTTTCGAGGTTCACGGTGAGCTCCTTTCGTCTAGCTTTTCATCAATAACTTTCAGCCGGTAGCCTATCGCCGTCCGGCTGTAATGGGTCTGTGCTGCAATGTCCGGCAGCGGGAGCCGCTCAACGTACCGCAGTAAGGCTATCTTACGGTCTACCCTCCCAAGCGGTGCGTTTTTGATTGCGGCGGTCATTTGCTGTCGGTCAAGTCCTTGCAGCGAAGCGGGCAGCACTACACGAGCCGCCGCCACAGGCAGCACCGAGCCAAAAAGGCTGCGGCAGCTGTCCGGCGTTGCGCACTCGAACGGTCACGGCACGGTAATGTCCCATTTTGCCGCCGTTGGCAAAATGGTCACACACTGCGGGCCACAAAATCGGGTACGCACGCTGATCATAATAATAGCGTGGCGTTTGCTCGTATGTAGTGCTTGCCATAATAATCTCCTTACTGCTTTTCCAGCGCCGCCCGGGCGCGGTCAAAGAAAAACTGAATAACGATGCCGATGGTCTCATCGGTGATGGCCCAGCTGATGAGCCTGCCGTATTTGCTGGTACTCAGGGCGGCGCGAAGCATCTTGACGACCCACGCCTTACGCTCTGCGCCGCGCTTTGTGCCAAGGATTTCCTTCTCCGCCTGCTCGATGAGGTCCAGCACCAGCGGCTTTACCGCTGCGCCATAGCCCAGTCGGACGCAGCCCAGTGCGTAGAAGATGAACCCGCCCAGCATGAGCACGAGGGCCACCGGCACGGGAATGACGCCCAAAATGTTATTGATTGTTGCCATGTATTACTCTCCTTTCTCTTTTTCGAGGTCTGCAATGCGGTGGTTTGCCACCTTCATCTGTTCTTCAAGCACCGGGATGCGCTGGGCAAAATTGTTGTGTGTCCGGACTTCCCGGGTCAGCTCTTCCAGCTTGGTTTCGGTCACAGCCTGCTGCTTGTCCAGCTTGGCGTCCATGCTCTGGGCGGTGCGGTTGTTGGAGACGATCACGCCGATCAGGCTCAGACCGCCGGTGATAATGGCTACGATGATCGCGTCGCTCATGCGCCCTCCCGGAGACGGGTCAGGCCCTTCTTACGGATGATTTTGGGGTAGTTGACGGTGGTCACGTTGAGGTCTACGTTGCCGGAGATGCCCGGCACAGCGCCCTTACTGGTGTGCTGGTGGGAGTTGTACTTAAAGGTAACAGCAGGCGGTTTGCCCGTATAGTCGGCCAGCCACACGTCGTAGGGGGTCAGCGCCGCGCCGCCCATGTAAAGGTGGGTGTTGGCGAAGCTGGTGTAGGTGTACAGCTGGGCATAAAATCCCATTGCCTCGATACGGGCCAGAGCGTAGGCTGTCAGGTCAGTCAAAGCCTGTCGGCCAAGCTGCTTGAGCTTGTTGTCCTCCACGTCTACAGCCACCGGCAGAGTCAGCTCTTTGCCGCGCAGAGCGTCTGCCAGCAGAGCCAGCTCTTTGTCTGCGCCGGTGTGGCTGATAGCATAGGTGTAGTAGTACACGCCCACGTCCAGCCCAGCGGCCCGGGCGTTGCGGTAGTTACGCTCAAAGGTCGGGTCGATGTACAGTCCGTCTGCCCGCTTGCTGAGCTTGCGGTTGGTGGAGACCGTCTTGAGCATCGCCCCCTTGTAGCCAGCCGCTTTGACCTTGCGCCAGCCGTCGAGGGTGATTTTGCCCTGATACCGGCTCACGTCAATGTAGCGGTAGGGTGGTGCGCCCTCCCAGCCGGTCACGGTGTCCACTGTGGACACTTTTTCAGGGGCAGGGGATTCCAGCTCCTCTGCCTTGTCTTTGGCGGCGCGGGAGAGGGCTTCCAGCAGCTTGGAGATAAAATCAAAAAATGCTTTCATTCCACGCCGCCTTACTGCCCGAGGGCTTCTTCGATTGCTTTCAGGTCGTCAGCTGTCAGGACCGGATAATCTGCGGCAATGTCTTCAAAGGTCTCACCAGCGTCAAGCCGGATGCGGAATGCCCGCACCATGATGCGGAGCTTCAGGTTGTTTAGCGTCTTCATAATTTTAGCCTCCAATCAAATCGGCCATCATGAGTACAAGGTCGTCGTTTGCAGCTTCAAGAGAGGTGAGCCGTTTTTCCGCTTTTGCTTTAGCGGCTTCGTCCTCTGGGATTTCCCTCAAGATAAACTGCCACGTCCCGTCCGGTGTGTCAGTAGGCTGCATGATTTGCACCAACTCTGCATTGTGCAGGGTATCAGGGTAGTCGCACTGGCTCATGTCGCCATCGCTGGCGGTGATATGGACTTCCGACAGCTTGCCATTAAACATTTCTGTGGTAATCTCGGTTGCACTGTGGAACGTGTTGGCTCCGGGGTTCAGGGTCAAGCCCTCAATCAATTTCCCACTTGCGAGGGTGACTGTATAAGTTTTCATGACTATAAAGACTCCTTTCTCTCAATCCTGCGGTACAGGCCCGCAGGATGTTCGATTAGCCAATCAGCCCGACGACAGGACGAACGCCATCGGCAGCGTTGGGATTATCGCAGCCCGCTTCGCCGTTGCTGCTGACACGCGCGAAACGGGCTGCCGAGACGACGTCTCGCAGCCAGTAAGAGTTACGGTTGCAAATCATCCACGGAGCCAGCCGGAAAAGGGGCAACTGGCTCTTGTCAACGGTATAGTTACGGCAGGTGCTCAACGGGTCAGTGCCGTCCGGCATGGGCGAGAATTGCCGTCCACCATAAACCATGTTCTCGTTCATCAGGTCAACGGTACTGTCGTACCAATCGGAGCCAGTGGGCTTACCGTTTGTGACGGCATTCACCAGATGTTCACGGTGGCTCAGGATGTGAGCGGAGCCAAATGCAGCAGCGACCATCTGCTTTGCCTGCGTCAGGCCGTTCTTGTACAGGTCAGAACCAATGTAACCGCCCTCGGTCGTATTGGTCGGATTGAACTTGTAGGTGTACAAGTTGTTTCTGGGGAACGTAACGACGTGTGGCTTGGTGCAAGCCGTATCGCCAGTATTATGCCAGTAGTCAAAAGCGGCGATGATGTAGTCCTCGCCGCCAATGGTCCAGTAGTCACCGAGGAACAGCCCATCGAAGGTGCCATTTTGAATAGCGGTCCACTGCTCGCTCGTGACGCTGGTGCCCAGTGCCTTGCCACGGTAGACGCAGTTATGTGCAGCTGCGCCATCTGGTGCAGTCAATCGCAAAATATCATCCTGTGCAGTATCAGAATTAATAACTCCCAAATCTGCCAGAATCTTTGCCAGCGTCGCCCTCTGGGTGCTGCCGCCCTGCAAGATAAGCTGATCAGTTTTTGCTACCGTGCTTGCCTGCGGAAGGCTTGTAATAGGTACATTTGCCATGTTGTGTCCTCCTTAACATTTACAGATTTGTCCGGTGGCAATAAGCTCGTCACCGTCTGACGTACACAGCACATCGCCGCTTGAGGTGTACAGGCCAAAAGACACGCGGCCCGTTACCAACATCAGCATCATAACGTCATCAATATTATTAGCTGTTGCGATAGCCTGAGCCTTGTCAGCGGCAGACTGGGCATCGGATGCGGCTTGCTCGGCTTTGGCGGTGTCGCTGCGGACTTGTTCGACTTTTGAGCTGATGTTGTCCAGCGCCTCCAACTTGGCAGTGCCGATGGCAGATACTGCCTCCGACTTGGCAGTGCCGACGGCAGCAATAGCTGCGTCTTTTTGGGGTCCGATTTCGTCCAGCGCATTTTTTGCAGCAGTGGCACTGGATGCTGCCGCAGTCTTGCTGCTCTTGGCAGCAGTGGCGGAGCTGGACGCATTGGTTTCCGATGTCTTCGCAGCGGATGCAGATTTTGCCGCTGCGCTGGCGCTGGATGCCGAGCTGATTGCAAACTGCTCGACATACTCGCCCATCTGGGCAATGTCTTCACGCACTTCTTTGCCCAAGACTGCTGTGCGTATCCCATCGATGACCTGCTTAAAAGTTTTTGTCATTTTTTCGCTCCTTTACTGTGCTGACGTTTTGCTTGTAGTGGGTATCGGATTGCCGTTGAGGTATCCCATAGAGCTTAAAGCGATACTGTACGCCATAGACGCTTTGTGGCTGCTGAGGGCCTGCAGGTCTGAGATAGAGTAAAAACTCGTCCCAAACGTAAACTTTTTCTTGTCGGGCGCGTCCAGCGGCTCGACAATTTTGGTCAACACCAACGGTGTATCAATGCCGTGAGGCTTTGAGATAATGCGGGTCTTCTTCATCCAGCTCAGGCGCTCAGTGTTGATACCTGCATCACGCAAATCAATAGCGCTGACCTCAATGCCATCATAGTATCTTAGATTTTTCCGGAGCTCTTCGTTCGCAGCGTCCAGCAGCTTTTGCCTTGTAATCGACTTACCGTCGATGACAATGACCCGGGTGATAATACCATAGAAGCTCTGTGCCGCTCTGTCGTCGGCCTGCTCCTGGATGGTCTTGGTACTCTTAAAAATCCACCAGCCTTTTTTCTGGTAGCCTACCGCGATGACCCGGGTGACGATGTTATCGGCCTTGACATAGTTATTGAGGTCCAGCATATTTACGCCAAACTCGATCGTCTGCGTGTTGCTCTCCGCTACGTCGGCAAGATAGTCCAGATACCGCGTTTTACCGTCGTCTGAGTACCGCACGACAAGGTAGCCGCCGTACACGTCCGTCAGCTCGGATTGCAGGATGTCCCACGTGGTGCCGAAGTTCTTGCCATCACCAAAATCGAGGGCCTCGTTGGTCGAGGCGTCGAAGTCGTGCAGATAGTAACCCGTGCAGACCGACCATCTTCCCGTACTGGGATTGTAGAGCTGAATCGCTCCATCATCGGTCAGCCTCCAGCCCGCCAGCGGGGTGGTGTCGACGGTGTAGATGTATTTCGAATCTTTCTGCACAGTACTCAGTGAATAGAAATTGCCATTTTTGTAGGCCACGTTTCGCTCCACTGTATACGTCGTGACATAGGAAGGGCTGCTAGGGTCACGGCCATCATTGGAGACAATGCGTATCACACTGCCTCCGTTAATGTACCCAGCTGGGAGATCATAGTCTCTTGATGTATCGCATAGCCATCTTCCGTCAGCGTCCTCTAGCCAATAGTCGACTTCGTCGTCGCTGTCTCTATGGTATTTTGCTACGCACCCGCTCATGTAGACCGTCTTAAAGGGCTCCTGCGGTCCTTCTGCAAAAACAGTGACATCGCCCACCGTAAAGGCTTTGTATTTGTCGGTCTGGCTGTTGTGATTGCGGATGACATTTTCCAAAAATTCCCGGATGCTGATATTTGGGTACCGATAAGGGGTGATCGCGGTATCATTGAGATACGCGAGCTCACCCTCACAGTACACTTTTTGTCTCAGATAAAAATCCATGTCGTGGCTCATGACCCGCCCGTGCCAGATGGGCGTGCCATCCTGCTCCACCTCCACAATGGTCTTGAGCTTTTGCAGCGCCGAGTGGGCAACATTGCCCAGCGGGAGCGTAAACTCAAAACTGCCAGCCTTACCGGCCTCACGGGTGAGAGTCGGGGAGATGAGCAGCGTAGCCGTAGTGCGCAGGTCTTCGCCAGTCGGGTCATAGATGCAGGCTTTGGTGTCCCATACGCCTACGGCGGTCTGGGTGCCTGCATAGACTTTGTAACTCACAGACTTTTTACCTCCGTTGCCGTATCATAAATAGTGTCTGTCTCAAAGTTAAAGGTGTCCCACTCCCAGTCAGCGCCCGCCTCAGCGGTGAGGTTGACCTTGTAGGGGTTGCAGATGCCGGAGATGGTAAAGACATTCTCCCACCGGTCGCGGCTCTGGGGGGTCACTGTCCAGTAGCCCTCCCAGTACCACGACGGGTCATCATCAAAGATGCAGCGCAGCCACTGTCCCTGCAAAGCGTTTTCGAGGGCGCTCTGGATGCTGGGCCAAAGCTTTTTTGGCTTGACACACTTGAGGGTGATGGTTATCTTACGCTGGGTGTAATGGACTTTGCCGTCCAGAGATTTGGAGAGGTCCAGAATACGGTCGCTAAACGGCACCTTTATGAGTAGGCTCTGGTCCGGTTCTGCCGGGCCGACGGTCGTACCGCCCACCACGATGTAAAGCCCCCAATCCTTGAGGGTGTGGTAATCGCCCAGCTGGACGCCTTGTAAAGCTGCCATTTAACCACCTCTTGCTTTCCGGGCCGCGCGGATGCCCAAATCTCCATCAATGCCATTGGTGAGTGTCGGCTGCATTGCACCCGCAAGAGCCTGCACACCGTTAGCGTCGATGACCAGCGTACCGGTGCCGATAGCCGGGAGGTGCTCATCCAGCGAGTTGGAGATCCGCTGCAATACGCTGAGCTGCTGCTTGCCGGTGGTGTCCTGCTGACTGCCAGCAAACGGCGACGCGGTGACGCTGCTGTAGCGGTTGAGCTGGTCGGCGCGGGCAGAAAACTCTGCCAGAGAGTCATACACCGGCGTTGTGCCGTAGGGGCTCTTGTAGTTGTTGGTGACGTCGTTATCACGGCTGCTGTGCCACTTGGCAAACGCCGCGCCGCCCACAAGGGCCGTCAGGCCGAGGATAGCGGCCACCACGGGGTTTGCTATGATAAAGCCCACAATGCCGCTGAGAGCTTTTGTAATGCCGCCCGCCATGCCCGAAAAGTTTCCGGCGATGCCCGCCAGCTTGGCGCCCATGCCGCCGGACTCGCCCAGCCCGTTTATGACCTGAAAGAGGCCCTGCACGGCCACTTTTGCGTCGTTGGCGTCCGAGGTAATGCCATCGGCGAGCAGCTTGTGGAGCGTATCTTTCAGGCCGCTCATACCGCCGCCGGAATAGCTGTCGTTGATAGCAGTGAGGGCGTCCGAAAACCATTTGGAGATGATGTTGCGCTGCTCTTGCGTGACCTCGCCCCAAATCAGCTTTGCAAAGTCGGTGGCAAGGCTCGTCCAGTTGCCGTTTTTGAGGTCGGTGAGCACACTTTGGAGCGTCCCCATGATGCCGTTTTGCCATTTGGTCTTGGCCTCGCTGAGATTTTTGTCAATACGAGACTGCATCTCAGAGACAGACAAAACCACCTTGTCGCAGGTCTGGTTGACCGTGGTGGTGATTTTGCCATCGGCATCGGTCACATTTTTTGTGACCTTTCTAATGGTCTTTTCGACGCCGTCCACTACCTCAGTCCACGAGTCGGTGATAGTCTGCACCGTCTCTTTGGTTGTGCCTTTGAGCTGCTTAGTGGTGCCGTCATAGACGTTGTAGGTGTTGTCAGCAGTCTCTGTTACACGCTGGATGCTGCCAACGATGTTGCCAGTACCAGCAAGGATCTCCTGAGAGGTCTCCTTGATGGTATCGGCCAGCTTTTTGGTATCAGCGGCGACGTGCTTTTGGGTTGGAGTCTCGGTCTTGGGTTTGGTCGTGGTGGGCGAAGTGGTAATAGAGCTTTTGCTTTTGCCAGAAGGCTTTGCAGGCACCCAGCCGTCATTCTCGTCCCACACCATCCCAGCGTGAGATTCATCCCAGTCCTCTTTCCCCTGTTTTGTTGTCTGGTCAGCGTTAAATGCATTCCAGTACACAGCATCCCAGTCGCCACTAAAAAGCGAAATTTCGCCTTTTCTGAAGGAATCGGCAACAGCTTTCAGGCCCACAAGCGAGGACTTTGCCTTGTCGATCACACCGGAAAGTCCGGTTATCTCTCCGATAAGGCCCGTCCATCCGTCGGTTTTGTAGGCCTCCTGCGCGGCCACAGTCATATCATTAAGATTTGAGATGACCATGCCGATGCCGTTGGACAAATCGCCGGTCATAAGGCCAGCCAACTGGCTCACGTTATCTTTCAACGTGGATACCCGGCCATTCATGGTCTGGCTTTGGGTGTCCATGGCGTTGTAATATCGCCCGCCCTCTTCGCTGGCCGCAATAAGGGCCTCAGAAAGCAGGTCGTAGCTGACGGTCATGCTCTGGACATCCTGCACCGATTTGCCGGTGTAGTCGGCCAAAACCTGATAGATATTGATGCCAGCATAGGCAAACTGCTTGATGTCGATAGCGGACGCTTTGCCCACGTTGGCAATCTGCTGCAAGTTTGCCGCCATGCGGGACAGCTCTGCGTTTCCACCGCCTGCAGCCGAAACAGCATCGCCCAGCGCCATAATGACCTTGCGGGAGTAGCCCGCGTTTTCACCGGCGCTGATAAGCAGCTGGTTGGCCTGTGTCAGGCTCGCCACATCAAAGGGGGTGCGGGCGGCGTCCTCCTGAATGGCTTTCATGGCCTCATTGGCCGCCTGTGCGTCGCCCAGCATATTGGTCAGGCCCACGCGGTAACTCTCGATTTGGGCGTTGTACTCGACGCCGCTCTGGATTAAACTTTTCGCAGCGGCAAGAGCGGCAGAGTGGAGCTTTGAGAAAAAGCCCGCCATGATCGTGCCTTGTGCAATAGCACCGGCCAGAGACTTGCTGGACCCCGATGCGGCATCCCCAAAGCTGCTCATGTACCCTTCCGCAGTCCTTAGCCCCTGTGCCGTGGTATTGAGTTGGGCCTGAGCTTCTTTCAGCTTCTGGGCAAATTCCTTAGTTTCTTTGGAGGATTCCCCGGTCTCTCTCCGTGATTTCTGGTAGGCTGCCGTAAGGTGAATGACCTCACTGTACAGCCGGTTATAATCCTTCATCATGGTGGAGACAGCGGCCTTAGTCTGAGACTTCGCCTCTTCCACGCCCTGCCGGTAGGCGCTGTCGTCCAGCCCGAGGGTGGCGCTCAATTCAAAGAGCTTCAGGTTTCTTCACCTCCATTCAAGCCATTTTTGATTCTTTGTATCACTTCTTCGGCGCTTTGCTGTGGCTCTGAGGGGCGGGGGTCGATGATTCTTGCCACCCGGTCAGCCCAGCGCTCTTCCACGCCTGCAAAGTCTGCCAGCATGTCCGTCATGTATGCCCGGTAGCTCAAAGCAATAGCCTCTTGCCGCCGGGTGTTCATGATGTGCTGGACGATGTAGGGCTTGCCGATGAGCCGCAGCATATCGAGCCGAATGGACGAAGTCAGGCGTCGATACTCGTCTGGCCCAGCTTCACCAACGATAACAAAAAATCCAGCACGTCCTTGTCCTCGATGGTGGCAGTGATAACGCGCAGGGTTTTAAACGGCGTCATGGTCTCTGGCTTGCCGTCCTTATCCACGTCTGGCTCATAGAGCAGCGGAAGCAGCTTGGCGGTAGCCTCGGCGTTGTCGAACAGCAGGCTTTTTGCCATTGCCTTGAGGTTTTTTCGGCTCTGTTCTTCCCTCTTCTGCTTCTTTTCCTCTTCGGTCTCGCTGCCGTTGAAAGCCGGCATGACCTTGCGCAGCTCCATGACTTTGGTCTTGGTCAGCAGGTCAGACACCGCGTCAGCGATAAGCCAGCAACGCCGCAGGAACTCGGTTTCGTCCATCTGGTTCAGGGTTTTCATGTTGTAACCTCCTTATGCTGCGGCCTTGGGGCTGTAGTACCACTCCATAGGCACCACGTCACTGCCCAGACGGGGGCAGCCGGTCAGGGTGACTGCAATGTTGCCTTTTCCCTTGTCGGTCGTCTTCAGGGTCAAACCGCCGGTGGACAGTGCATTCATCAGCCGGACTGCAACCATACCGCCATCCAGCGTGTCTCCAACCCACCAGATGTCCTTAAAGTCACCGGTGCTTTCAGTGGGATCCAGTGTCATGCGGGGCGTGACCTTCTTGTCACTCACATCCGCAGCGCCCAGCGCCAACTTGATAACGTCCGTTGTGGCATTCAGGGCCGTAAAGGCCAGCGTGCAATCGTAGTCCTCGATCTGCATCAGCTCTGCGGTGTTCTTCTGGGCGTTGTCCACGTCCGCGCCCAGATCGGTGAAGTTTGCCTTGCAGGTCGCGGTGATGCCGCCGGTCGTAGCAGTGATAATGTCTGCGTCCTGAACTTCGGTCTCGCCGGTTACATCAAACTTGTTGACCACGATGCCTGCGTTGAACTGCATGGATTCGAACGCTTTCTGCGAAATTTTGGAAAATTTTCTTGCCATATTGCTCCTTTACTCACGGTATAAGCCGTGTGAGTTCAAAAATAAGGTATTCGCACAGATACCCTTCAGGCGTGTTGTTGAGTGGCTGTGCCCAATCTTTATCGTCTTTGTCCAAAAGAATAGCGCCGCCCTCACATTGGATGGTCAAACCATTTGCAAGGGCCGCGCTGATCGTATCTTCTGTTTGCAGAATGGGAGTTCTGCCGCCCTTGCTGGGGTACCACAGCCGGGCGTGGAAGGATGTCGACTCGTTCCAGCCGCCGGGGATGGTGGGCTTGTAGGTCAGATACGGCAGTTCTGCGCCGGGAGGGATATTATCTTCCAGATAGCCGGGGACGCCAAAGCTATTAAAAAAGGCGTTCAGCGCCCGGTTGATGCTCTCAGACGGTCCCATTACGGCAGCACCGCCTTTTTGCACTTGACGGCCCGCAGGCCCATGCCGGATTCTTCCGGAGCGCTGCCCTCATCGGCCGCGCTCGTCACCTGAAAGGTCTGCCCGTCGCTCACCCGCTTGACGTAGTCCGGGAAAGTCAGCGGCACACCGGCATTGACCAGCAGCGTATAGGTAGATGCTGTAGCCGCCTGCTCTGCGACCTGTGCTTCCACGGTGGTGTCGTGGCGCTCCACGGCCTCAAACTCCGGGCCGTCCGTCCAGCCGGACACAAAGCCGCCCACGCCGTCCGGCTCATAGCTGCGGGTCTGAAAACGGTATTTTTTGGTGAAGCTCTGCATCACGGTGGATGCAGTGAACGAATTGACCATGTCACATCTTCCTCCAATGATTGATCTCGGTTTTATAGCGGGTCTTGCCGTCTGCAGGCAGGCCGTCCGTGCCTGTAGCCATCGTACCGGACCACCCGGCAAAGGACTGGGACACATACACGCCGCCAGAGGGCAGTGCTTTGTCGTATGCGTCGATTTTTTCAGCCAGCGCCACAAAATCAGGCGGCACGCGCATAGGCTGTACCGTCCCGGCGAATGTCTCGGCGGTGAGGTCGCCGTCCCCTGCCTTGTGTACGCCATCGTTAAAGATGGATCCGCACACAAGGAAATACTGCCCCGGCACTACCCCGGCGGGTACGGTATCCGGCTCAAAAGCAAACTCCCCGGCAACGGGGTCGTCTGCCCGGTCAAAGAAATTGTGCGTGTAGACGCACAGCTCAGGGACGGTCATGCAAAGTCACCTCCCTTTGTATCAGCCCTCGCCCGGGGTGATGGTCTGGACGGAGATGCCATCCAGATATTCGGCGAACAGGGTCACGCCGGTGATGGCGAAGCTCTCAGAGACTGCGGTG
>ERZ841120.297-NODE-297-length-40560-cov-8.364671_pt1 | contig 40560 bp, 33 predicted proteins | sample MGYA00519572_ERZ841120 | MGnify/ENA primary metagenome ERZ841120 (study PRJEB31850, sample SAMEA3708890) | human gut metagenome | biome: human gut; feature: human-associated habitat; material: faeces | place: China | collected 2014 ...
CCGCCCCTCATCCGTCTGCCCTGACGGGCAGCCACCTTCCCCCAGGGGAAGGCATCCCTCAGAAGGACCGACACCCTGCCGTCCAGGGGAAGGCTTTTTGCCCTTTCCGGGCCAACTTTCCCCGCCTGCCCCGGAATTCCCCGAATATTCCGAAAAAATATTGGAAAAAATACTTGCAAAATGGAGCGGTACAGGCTATAATGTATCGGCATGGGCTTGCACCATGACATTTTTAATGCCACACACCCGGTGATCGGGCTCCCAAGTGCCGTACTTTTCGGCGGGACACCTGAGTGGATCGGGGTGGAGGAACAACAAAAGGAGAAAATCAAAATGGCTGTCGTATCTATGAAGCAACTGCTGGAGGCCGGCGTACACTTCGGTCATCAGACCCGCCGCTGGAACCCCAAAATGGCTCCCTATATCTACACGGAGCGCAACGGTATCTACATCATCGACCTGCAGAAGACCGTGAAGAAGCTGGAGGAGGCTTACTCCTTCGTTCGTGACCTGTCCGCCAACGGCGGCAACGTGCTGTTTGTCGGCACCAAGAAGCAGGCCCAGGACGCCATCAAGGAAGAGGCCGAGCGCTGCGGCGGTTACTATGTGAACGCCCGCTGGCTGGGCGGTATGCTGACCAACTTCCGCACCATGCGGACCCGGATCGACCGGCTGGCTCAGCTGCGGAAGATGGAGGCAGACGGCACCTTCGCCATGCTGCCCAAGAAGGAAGTCATCAAGCATCAGGCCGAGATCGAGAAGCTGGAGAAGTACCTGGGCGGCGTGAAGGAAATGAAGAAGCTGCCCGCCGCTCTGTTCATCGTTGACCCCCGGAAGGAGCGCAACGCCATCGCTGAGGCCCGGAAGCTGAACATCCCCATCGTGGCCATCGTGGACACCAACTGCGATCCCGACGAGATCGACTACGTGATCCCCGGCAACGATGACGCCATCCGTGCCATCCGTCTGATCGCCGCTACCATGGCCAACGCCGTGATCGAGGGCCGTCAGGGCGAGGATGCTCCCGAAGCCGCCGAGGCTGCCGAGACCACTGAGGCTCCCGCTGCCGAATAAGTTCGAGATACGTTTTTTTCAGGCACCCGGTGCGCCGGGTGCCCCTACAAGATGAATAGGAGGATTTTACAATGGCTTTTACCGCATTGGATGTTAAGAAGCTCCGTGAAATGACCAACGTGGGCATGATGGACTGCAAGAAGGCTTTGCAGGCCACCGACGGCGATATGGACAAGGCTGTGGACTGGCTCCGGGAAAAGGGCCTGGCCAAGGCTGCCAAGAAGGCTGACCGTGTTGCTGCCGAGGGCGTGGCTTACGCTACCGTCGTGGACGGCACCGGCGTCATCATCGAGGTGAACTCCGAGACCGACTTCGCCGCCAAGACCGATTCCTTCCTGGACCTGGTGAAGAACCTGGCCACCGTGGTGGCTACCGAGAACCCCGCCGACGTGGACGCTCTGAAGGCCTGCAAGTACCCCAACTCCAACCTGACCGTCACCGAGATCATGCAGGAGAAGGTCATGTCCATCGGCGAGAATATGCAGATCCGGCGTTTCGCCCGGTTCGCCGACAACACCTCCGTGGCTTACGTTCATGCCGGCGGCACCCATGCCGTGCTGGTGAACCTGGCTGTGGAGGGCGGCATCGATGCCACCGAGATCGGCAAGAACGTGGCCATGCAGATTGCTGCCATGAACCCCAAGTACTGGGATAAGGCCATGGTGCCCCAGGCAGACGTGGACCATGAGCTGCAGGTGCAGGTGGCCCTGATGGACAACGATCCCAAGATGGCCAACAAGCCCGCTCAGATCAAGGAGAAGATCGCCGCCGGCAAGATCAACGCTTTCTATAAGGAGAACTGCCTGCTGCAGCAGGACTTCGTCCGCAGCGACCTGTTCCAGGGCAGCGTGGAAGGCTACATCGCCGACGCCGCCAAGAAGCTGGGCGGCAGCGTGAAGTTCGTGGACGCCATTCACTATGTGAAGGGCGAGGGCATCGAGAAGAAGGTGGACGACTTCGCCGCAGAAGTCGCCGCTCAGATCGCCGGTGCGAAGTAATTTCTAAAAATAGCATTTTTCCCGGCAGGGCTACCCCCTGCCGGGATTTTTATGTTTGGGAGAACTGCTTGCTTCCCACTCAGAGAAGGCTGCCCGCAAGGGCAGAGGTCGGGAGTGGTCTGGAATAGAGGTAGGGTGTGATGGTTTCTGAGAAATGCCTTCCCTTGGGGGAAGGTGGCCCCGAAGGGGCCGGATGAGGGGCGGTAGGCAGTAACGGCGATGCGTTTGGCTCCCCTGTGCAGGGGGAGCAGTCATGGGCTGTTGCCCATGACTGAGGGGGTGTGATCTCCCGAGTTTCAGATGCCTACCGGCGAGGCAAAAAGCCTTCTCCCTGGGGAGAAGGTGGCAGCCCGTCAGGGCTGACGGATGTGGGGCGTAACGTCTTACCGGGCAGTCCGAATATCGCACCGGGTCCCCTCCACACCCGTCACGGCTTGCGCCGTGCCACCCTCTCCAGCAGGAGAGGGCTTTGCTCGGAAACCTTGGGCCTGTACGCCTAGGCAGGTGCATACCCCATTTCCTGTGTTGACATTTGTAAAGAAATGATTATAATGGGGTCATCCAGACAGAAAAGAGGAACGCTTTATGAGCAAACGTCATGTGGTCGTTATCAGCGTGGACGCCCTGGTCTACGAGGACCTGGAGACCCTGTCCAAACTGTACGCCCTGGCGCCCCGGTGGGACAAAATGGCCCGGGTGGACCGGGTGCGCTCCATTTACCCCACCATCACCTACCCCTGTCACTCCACCATGATGACCGGCGTGTACCCGGACCGGCATCACATCGTCAACAATGAGGCTCCCATTCTGGGCGTGGAGCATTGCCTTTGGCAGCATTTTCGTTCCAGCGTGAAGGCTCCCTCTATTTTCGATGCCGCCAAGAAGGCCGGCCTTACGACAGCGGCGGTGTTCTGGCCCGTCACCGGAAAGGACCCGGCCATTGATTACCTGGTGGACGAATATTGGCCCCAGCACGGAGAGGATTCCGTGACCGCATTCCGGGATTCCGGCAGCAGTGAGGAAGTCATTAAAAAAATCGTAAAGCCCAACCTGAAATACCTGGAGGGCAAGCACCGGATGCACCCCTACGCCGATGCTTTCGTGATGGGCTGTGCCGCCGATATGCTTCGGAACTTCCAGCCGGACCTGCTGATGGTCCACCCGGCCAACGTGGATTCCGCCCGGCACGCCTCTGGCCTGTTCACTCCTGCCGTCACCAACGCCCTGTACGACACCAATCTTTGGCTGGAAGAACTGTTCAAAGCGGCGGAGGATGCGGGCATTTATGAGGACACGAATTTCTTCATCGTCAGCGACCATGGCCAGATCGAAATCCGCCGCAGCGTGGCCCTGAACGCTCTGCTGGCGGAGGAGGGCCTGTTGGACGTGGCTCCGGACGGGACTCTGAAGGACTGGACCGCCTTTGCCAAATCCGGCGGCACCTCTGCCCTGGTCTACCTGAAGGACCCTGCTGACCAAGTGGCCTGGAACAAGACAAAAATTGCCCTGGAAAAGCTCCGGGACAGCGAGGTCTGCGGCATCGGAGAGATTCTCACCGAGGCGGAGGCTCGGGAACGGTATCACCTGGGCGGCGATTTTGCCTTTGTCATTGAGACCGACGGCTGGACCAGCTTCTCCACCAGTTGGCTTAAGCCCGTCCAGAAGCCCCTGGACAACAGCGACTACCGATTCGGCCGGGCCACCCATGGCCATGAGCCGGAAAAAGGCCCCCAGCCCACCCTGATGGCTTTCGGTCCGGACATTCAGCCCGGCGCTCATCTGGATACGGCCCGGCTGGTGGACGAGGCCCCCACCTTTGCCCATGCCCTGGGCCTGACCATGCCCGACACCGACGGTCATTGCCTGACGGAATTGTTCCGGTAAAAGTTCAAAAAATAACGCCCCGGATTGGAAAAACTCCAATCCGGGGCGCGACTTTTTAGAAAATTATTTCACGAAGGCTTCCACGCCGCCCTGGGGACGGATGGACAGCACATGGCAGGCCCCTGCGCCCAGCACCGCATCGATGCCGGACCGGAAGGAATCCAGCAGGTCGAAGGGGACAAAGGCCTGGACCGTTCCGGCGAAGCCGCCGCCGTGGACCCGGTAGGCCCCCCGGCCCTGCAGGTACTTTTCGCACAGGGCCAGGGTCACGGCCACGTCCTGATGCTCCACATATCCGGCGGGGGTCACGTTTTGCAGATACATATAAGAGGAGTGGCCGCTTTCCGTTACCAAAGCCAGGAATTTGTCGAAATCCCCCTGGCGGAGAGCTTCCACCTGCTTGGGAACACGGGCGTTGTCCGCATAGAAGTGGATGGCCCGCAGCACGGCCCGATCGCCGCATTCCTGCCGCAGGGCCGGAATGGCGGCATAGAAATCCGCCTCGTCGATCTCCCGCAGGACGTTCTTGCCGAAATGGGCGCAGATCTTCTTCAATTCGCCGGGAATGGCGGCGTACTCGTCGGTCAGGTCCGCATGGCTGGCCCGGGTGTCGATGATGCACAGGGCGTGGCCGCAGGAGGCAAAATCAAATTCCACCGGCTGAATGACGGGGTAGTCGGTCTGGGCAAAGTCAATGGTCACCATGCCGCCCACGGCGGAGGCGGTCTGGTCCATGAGACCGCAGGGCTTGCCGAAGAACACGTTCTCGGCGTACTGGCCGATCATGGCGATCTCCGGCTGGGACACCCGGCCGTCGAAGAACAGGTGGTTCAGAATGGTGCCGATGAGGACCTCGTAGGCGGCGGAGGAGCTGAGGCCGGAGCCGGGAAGCACCGTGGATTCCATGTAGGCGTCAAAGCCACGGACCGGGCAGCCCAATTCCACAAAGCGGGCGGCCACCCCCCGGATCAGGGCGGGGGTGGTGTTCACTTCGGCGGCCACAGGGGTCAGGGCGTCCAGGGACACGGTGGACATGGGGTAGCCCTTGGAGAGAATGCGGATGACGCCGGAATCCGTCACCCGGACGGCGGCGATCATATCCAGATTCACGGCGGCGGCCAGGACCCGGCCATGCTGATGGTCGGTGTGGTTGCCGCCGATCTCCGTACGGCCGGGGGCGGAGAAGTAGCGCTCCGGGGCGGCACCGAAAGCGGCGACGAAGCCGGCATCCAGAGCCGAGCGCTGCTGGTTGGTCAGATAAAGAGCAGGTGCGGACATAAACGTACCTCCTGAATTTTTTCTTCCATTATACAATAGGAATCCAAAAAAGAAAAGCCCCCGAATGGGGGATTTCCGTGCATTTTCCGGGGAATTGCAGAAAATTTAGGATAGGACAAGGCAGAATTGCCCGGCGGAGGGAAAAATGCCTTCCCTTGGGGGAAGGTGGTCCCGAAGGGGCCGGATGAGGGGCGGGACGCAGTATCGATTTTGCGTGTAGGGGCGGCGGCACGCCCCGCCCGCTTGCTTGCAATGACAGCGCGGTAAAAATCGACGTAAGGGCTGACGGAGCCTTTGACTCTGAAACTTTTAGCCCCTACCTCTTAGGCAAGGACACTCCCCCAGTCTGCCCTTGTGGGCAGACAGCCCCCTCTGGGAGGGGGCCAAGACGTGTATTCCTCTTGCATAACCCCTCATTCTGTGCTAAAATACCCCAAAAAGGAGGCGTTTCTATGAAAATTCTCATTACCGGCTTTCAGCCCTTCGGCGGGCAGAGCGTGAATCCTGCCTGGGAGGCCGTGAAAAAATTGCCGGATGTGCTGGGGGATAAAGTGTTATGGAAATTGGAAATTCCTGTGACTTTTGGCGGGGCCTTTGACGCCGTGGAGGCCAAAGCAGCGGAAATTGACCCGGATGTGATCCTCTGCGTGGGCCAGGCCGGGGGCAGGGACGCCGTGACTCCGGAGCGCATTGCCGTGAATTTGCAGGACGCATCCATTCCGGACAATGCCGGGAATCAGCCGGTGGACCTGCCGGTGGTGGCCGATGGGGCCAACGCCTATTTCACCTCCCTGCCGGTGAAGGCCATGGCAGCGGCGGCCCGGGCACAGGGCCTTCCATGCCGTCTGTCCTGCACCGCCGGGACCTACGTGTGCAACGACGTTTTTTACCGGCTGCTGCACCGGTATCGGGACACGGAGAAGCGGGTGGGCTTCGTCCATGTGCCGTTCCTGCCGGAGCAGGGCAGCCCCAATTTGCCCCTGGATTCCATCGTCCGGGCCTTGCAGGCCATGCTGGAGGCAATTTGAGAAAATAGGATGACCTAACCTTCTCCCTGGAGCGGTATGCCTTACACAGGGGAGCCTTTTCTCTGTCCCGGCGGGCCCTGCGGTGATTTCCTGTTCAGGGTATAAAAAATAGGGGCCGATGGTTTTTCATCGGTCCCTATTTTGCATAGTCGGGTGTATCCTGCCTGTCATGGATTTGCGGCGGGGCGTTTGCGGGTCAGGTATTCGTCCAGCTTTTCCTTCATATTGTCGGGCATTTCCCGCTTCACCGGGCAGTCTACGGCGTTGGCCATGCGGCTGGCGAAGGCAGTGATGAAGTCGATGTCCTCCACCATCTGCTGTCCCTGCATCAGGGCCATGGTGTCGTAGCTGTTATGGATGGTGGCGGTATTGCTGGGGGCAATGCGAGCGAAGGACACTGCCGGGACTCCCTTATCCGCAAAGGGCGTGGAGTCGCTGGAATAAACTCCCTGGCTGGCGCTGATGCCGAAGCCCAGCTCCCGGGCCAGGTAGCGGATGTAGTCGGTAAGGGCATCTTCGCTGGTGCAGCAGGCAATGAATTTGCCCATGATACAGCCGATCATGTCCAGATTGATGTTCAGCACTACGTGGGAAAGTTCCCCTTCATGGGCGGCGCAGTAGGCCTTGGAGCCAAGCAGACCCCGCTCCTCGCTGCCGCACCAGACGAAGCGCAGGCTGTGGCGGTGGGAATTTTTGGAGAAATACTCCGCCATGGCCAGCAGACCGATGCTGCCGGACATATTGTCGTAGGCACCCTGAGAAAGGGACGTAGAGTCATAGTGGGCGGTGAACACGATGGTTTCGGGAATTTCGCCTGGCAGGTCCAGAATGACGTTCCGGGATTCGCCCTCGTATTCCTTCTGCTTCAGGACGATTTTCGCCGTGACGGGCCGGGAATTCACAATGGCGATGGCGTCCTTGGCGTTGATGTTCACGCCGGGGATTTTATTGCCGTTGGCCACGCTGGCCCGCAGTTCCCGCTGGTCCATGTCGTGGTCGATATAATTTGCGTTGCCGTCGTAGGTGATGAAGCCCACGGCCCCGTTGGAGAGCAGGTCCTGATAGACCCAGTGACCCAGGTAGCCGTCGATGAGGACAATCTTGCCCTTGCAGCGGCCCAGGGCGCAGGCATCCTTGTTGTCCCGCAGGTAGTAGAAGGGGGCCTCCACTGTGCCGTTTCCGGCATTTTTGTAGCCCTTGCAGGGATATTCCTTGCCGTCCAGGGTCAGGGTGGCTTCCTCCAGGTCCGCCATCTGCACGGCGAAGGGCTCGATGACCGCCTGGCCGAAGGGGGCGCAGCGGGACAAGAGATATTCGGCGCAGCGCAGCTCCTCCGGGCTGCCGCCGGTACGAATGTAGGCCGTGTCCTTGAAAATTTCCATGATCTGTTCGCCAGTCATATTTTAAATGACCTCCTTAAAAAAACATCTGTTTCTATGCTATCATATTTCGACAAAGAATGCAAGGAGAAGATTCCTTTTGACATCTGGGAAAAATGTGGTATGATGGAGGAAAAATTTGCCGAGGAGGGTTCTTATGGAGAAGATCATGGCGGTTCTGGAAACGGTCAACGGCTGGGTCAACAATTTTGTATGGGGCGTGCCGGTGCTGCTGCTCATTCTGGGCACGGGTATTTTCTACACCATCCGGCTGGGATTCCTGCAATTCCGCCACCCGGCGTTTCTGTTCAAGGAGACCGTCGTCAAGGCATTCCGGAAAAAAGACAGCCCGGAGCATAAGCCCGGCGAGGTCACCAGCTTCCAGGCGGCCATGACCTCCGTGGGGGCCATTGTCGGCTCCGGAAATATTGCGGGCGTGTCCACGGCGCTGGTGCTGGGCGGACCGGGGGCGCTGGTCTGGATGATTTTGGCGGCCCTGTTCGGCATGGCCACGAAATTTGCGGAAATTGCCCTGGGCATCCGCTACCGGGAAATCTACAAGGACGGCACCGTTGGCGGCGGAGCCATGTACTATCTGGCCAAGGGCCTGAAGCAGCACTGGCTGGGCATTCTCTTTGCGGCGCTGGTCATTCCCTATGCCTTCGTTATCAGCGCCGTGGTGGACACCAACACCATTGCCCTGACCCTGAACGACCGCTATTCTCTGCCCCTCTGGGTCACGGGATTGGTGCTGGCCATTCTGGCGGCGGTGGTCATTTTCGGCGGCGTGAAGCGCATCGGCCGGGCCAGCGAAATTATCGCCCCCTTTATGGGCGGAATGTACATTCTGGCGGGGCTTGCCGTTGTTTTCCTGCACCTGCCCCAGGTCCCGGCGGCCCTGTGGACGGTTTTGAAGGGCGCTTTTGAGCCTCAGGCCGTTACCGGCGGCGCCGTGGGTTCCATTTTCGTGTGTATGCGCTACGGCATTGCCCGGGGCATCTATTCCAATGAGGCGGGCCTGGGCACGGCGGCCATGGTCCACTGCGGGGCCCAGGTGGACCACCCGGTGGAGCAGGCGGTCTGGGGGCCCGTGGAGGTGTTCCTGGACACGGTGCTGGTCTGCACGGTGACGGCGCTGACCGTGGTCCTGTCCGGTCTGCTGAACACCACCGACCTGGACGGTGCCGTGCTGACCATGCGGGCCTTCGAGGCCATGCTTCCGGGAAGCATCGGCGGCATTGTGTGTACCGCCTCCGTGGTGCTGTTCGGATTCAGCTGCCTTATCAGCTTCTACACCTACGCCGAGCGGGCGGCGGTGTATATTTTCGGCGAAAAGAGCCGCATTGTGGTGAAGCTCCTGTGGGTGGCCATGATCGTGGTAGGCTCCCAGACCACCCTGGGTTTTGCCTGGGACCTGGCGGACACCATCAACGGCCTGATGATCATTCCCAACCTGGTGGGCCTGATTCTGCTCAGCGGGGAAGTGGTGAAGCTGAAAAACGAGTACCTGGGCCAGCGGCTCCCGGTCCATAAATAAGATTTTCCCTCCCCGTCGGTCAAAAACCGGCGGGGAGCCTGATTTTTCGGCTGAAAAGAACCCCTTCTTCCATCCCTGCATAGACTGCTCCGGGAGGAATGGATATGCAGGAAATTTTCTTTACCTTTCGCTCCGTGACTTACGCCCAGGAGGGGGAACGGGTGCTGCGGCGGGCGGGCATCCCCGCCTATCTCCGGCGGACCCCGGCCAGGCTGGCCAAGCGGGGCTGCGGATATACCGTGGTGGTCCGGCCCAGGGACGAAGCCCGGGCGCAAGCCCTCTTTGACCGGGAGGCCGTGGCCTATCAGAACGTCTACCGAATGGAGGGGACCCCATGATCTATCTGGACAACGGGGCCACCTCCTTCCCCAAGCCGGGGCCGGTCCGCCGGGCCGTGCAGGAAGCATTGCTGACCTGCGCCAATCCGGGCCGGGGCGGCTACGAAGCCGCTTTGCAGGCGGCGGAGATCGTGTTCACCTGCCGGGAGCGGGCGGCGACGCTGTTTGATTGCAGGCCGGAGCAGGTGGTGTTCACCCTGAACGCCACCCACGCTCTGAACATGGCCATTCATACCCTGGTCCAGCCGGGGGACCGAGTGGTGATCTCCGGCTTTGAGCATAACGCCGTGACCCGGCCCCTCCATGGGCTGGGGGCGGATATTCTTGTGGCCGGGCGGCGGCTCTTTGACTGGGAGGATACGCTTTCGCAATGGGAAAAAGCCCTGAAAAGTAAGCCAAAAGCCGCAATATTCACCCATGTTTCCAACGTGTTCGGGTATATTTTACCGGCGGAGGCGTTGGCAGCGCTGTGCCGCCGGTATCAGGTCCCATTTATCATCGATGCTGCCCAGTCCGCCGGGATGCTGCCCCTTTCCCTGCGGAAGCTGGGGGCGGATTTCATCGCCATGCCCGGACACAAGGGCCTGCTGGGTCCCCAGGGTACGGGCATCCTGCTCTGCGGCCGGACCCCGGACCCAATCTTGCGGGGCGGCACCGGCAGCGAGTCGAAAAATCAGGAAATGCCGGACTTCCTGCCGGACCGGGGAGAAGCCGGGACCCTGAACGTGCCGGGCATTGCGGGCCTGTCCGCCGGGCTGGCCCTGGTGACGGAGACGGGGGTGGAGCGTATCTTCCGCCGGGAGGCAGGGGAGGCGGCCTTCTGTGCCCGTGGGCTTCGGAATTTGGGCTATCGGGTGTTCACCGGACCCAACCAGAGCGGCACGGTGTCCTTTTTGCCGAATCAGGACTGCGAAACGGCGGCTTCCCGGCTGGCAGAGTTGGGCATTGCCTGCCGGGCGGGGCTGCACTGCGCGCCTCTGGCCCACGAAAGCGCCGGAACCTTGGCCACCGGGACGGTGCGGCTTTCCTTCGGCCACAGCTGCTCCCGGCAGGAAAGCCGGGAATTCCTGCGGAGGATGGGGGGAATTTTCCCGGAGGAAGTTGTAAAAAAACTGTGAATTGCTATTGCCATCCAGAGGGCGATACTGTATAATGGTACAGATAATAGCGTAGTTATGCCCGGAGGTGTTTTTACACGCCGGTTTACAGGAAAAGAGGTCGATGCACCTATGGAGACCATACAGAATCTGCTCCGGCAGGTGGCGGGAATGCAATGGTCCGACTATCTGGATATTTTTCTGGTAGCGCTGCTCATCTATCTTCTGCTGCCCATGATCAAGACCACCGGCACCATCCGGGTGGTCCGGGTGGTGGTGGCGCTGCTGCTCATTACGGCCCTGACCGAGGCCCTGAAGCTCTATACCATCCATTTTCTGCTGAGCCAGATTTTGCAAGTCGGGTTGCTGGCCCTGGTGGTCCTGTTCCAGCCGGAATTGCGGCGGATGCTGGACCATCTGGGCAGTATGCGCTTCCAGAAACTGTTCGGCATCCATCGGGACGAGCAGGTGATGGTCCCGGTCATTACCCAGACCGTGGCCGCCTGCGAGGCCATGAGCCGGGAAAAAGTGGGGGCACTCATCGTCTTTGAACGGGAAAGCCCTATGGATGAATTCATGCGTACCGGCACCACGCTGGACGCTCAGGTGTCCGAGCAGCTCATCCGGAACATCTTCTTCGTGAAGGCTCCCCTTCACGATGGGGCCATGATCGTCCGGGACGGCCGCATTGCTGCCGCCGGATGCGTGCTGCCTCTGTCCAGCAGCGACCGGCTCAGCGCCGATCTGGGAACCCGTCATCGGGCGGGCGTGGGCATGAGTGAGGTGTCCGATGCGGTGGTGGTTATCGTCTCCGAGGAGACCGGTGCCATTTCCGTGGCGGTGGGCGGAATGCTCAAGCGCCACCTGGCCCCCCAGACCCTGGAGCGGCTGCTGTGCAATGAACTCATTGTGGACGACGAAAAGGAAAAGACCAAGACGCTGCGCCTGCGGCTCCACAAGAAGGAGAAAGGGGGCGACGGGGATGAAGAATAAATTCGCTGCGGCACTGTTTTCCCTGATCGTGGCCTTCGGCATCTGGCTCTACGTCATTACCACCGTCAGCCCCGGCTCCGAGGATACGTTCTCCAACATCCCTGTGACGCTGCAAAATGAAGCGGCCCTTTCCGAGCGGGGCCTGATGGTCACAACCCAGGACGTTCCCACGGTAACGCTGCGTCTGTCCGGCAACCGGTCGGACCTCATCAAATTAAATTCTTCCAATATTGTCCTCACGGCGGATCTGTCCGGCATTTATGAGCCGGGGGAGCGGAAGCTGACCTACAACATCGCCTTCCCCGGAGACATTGCCAACAATGCCTTCGTGGTGGAAAGCCAGTCTCCCCAGTATGTGACCGTGGACATTGAGCGGAAGATCACCAAGGACGTGGACGTGGCCCTGAATTTCCAGGGAGAAATTGCAGACGGCTATCTGGCCGACACCCAGAACCCCAGTATGGACCATCCGCAGATTTCCGTCACCGGGCCGGAGTCCGTGGTGAACCGCATCGCCCAGGCGGTGGTGGATGTGGACCTGCAGGGCCGGACGGAATCCGTGAACGAGGCTCTGCCCTTCACGCTCTGCGATACCGCCGGGGACCCGGTGGACGTGGAGCAGGTGGTCACGGATGTGGCCCAGATCAATCTGTCCATTAAAATTCAGAAAACCAAGGAAATTCCCCTGAAGGTCACGGTGGAACCCGGCGGCGGTGCCACGGAGGACACCAGCGACATCCAGATCGAGCCTTCCAGCATCCGGGTGGCGGGCAGCGAGACGCTGCTGAACGCCCTGACGGAGATCAACCTGGGGACCATTAAGCTGAGCGAGCTGACTCTGAGCAAGACCGTTCAGGATTTCAACATCAAATTGCCCGAGGGTGTGACCAACCTGACCGGCGTGACCCAGGCAAGGGTGACGATCCAGTTCCCCAACCTGAAAACCCAGACCTTCAAAGTCACCAACTTCCGTGTGACCAACGTGCCCAGCGGTATGACCGCCGAGGTGGTCACCAAGGAATTGCAGGTGACCATCCGTGGCCCGGTGGCGGCGGTGAATGCTTTGAAGGACTCCAATGTGACCGCCATTCTGGACCTTTCTTCGGCGGCACTGGGGACCTCCACCGTCACGGCGGACATTCGACTGCCGGACAACTCCCCGGCGGGGTCCGTGGGCAACTATACCGTTACCGTGAACCTGACTGTGGCTTCCGCCGACGAGGAGGGGACCTAAAGTTGGAACAGCTGGTACGGGTCCGGGCCTGCAGCCCGGACGGCACGGCCCAGGTGGTCCATGTGCGGGAAAGCGCCTGCTCCGGGGACTGCCACAAGTGCGCCGGATGCGGGGCCGCCAAGGAGACCGTAGAGATCACGGCCCGGAATCCCATCGGGGCAAGCCCCGGGGACCTGGTCGTCATCCGCTCCGCCTCCGGCCCGGTGCTGGCTGCGGCAGCGGTGCTGTATCTGCTGCCCCTGGTGCTGTTCTTCCTGGGCTATGGGCTTATGGCCGCCGGAAATTTCTCCGGTCCTCTGGGGGGACTGCTGGGTGCGGCCCTGGGAATCGGCATCGCCTTCGGCTATGACCGGCTGGTGCTGAAAAAAAAGAAAACCGTATATACCATCATCGGCTACGGCCCGTCCGCAGCCCATTGAGGAAGGGGTAAATGACCTTGATAAAGAGTATGACAGGCTATGGCCGCAGCGTGGAGACAAGGAACGGCCGGGAATTTACCGTGGAGGTCCGGTCGGTGAACAACCGCTATCTGGACTGCGCCGTGCGGCTGCCCCGGCTGGTGGCCTTCGGGGAGGATGCGGTGAAGCAGGCCGTGAAGAACACCATCTCCCGCGGCAAGGTGGACGTGTTCGTCTCCGTCCGCAGCGAGGGCGGGGAGCAGGGCACCGTGACCCTGAATACCGCTCTGGCGGAGGGCTATCTGGCGGCCATGCGGCAGATGGCGGAGACCTTCGGCCTGGAAAATGACGTAAAGGTTTCGGACCTGTCCCGCCTGCCGGAGGTGTTCACCGTGGACAAGCCGGAGGTGGATGAGGAAGCGCTGCTGGCGGACCTGATGGCTGTGGCCAACGAGGCCCTGGCCGGATATGACGCCATGCGGACCACCGAGGGCGCTGCTCTGGACCATGACCTGCGCAGCCGTGGAGCGCGCATCCTGGAACTGGTGGGCCAGGTGGAAAAGCAAAGCCCCAAGACCGTCTCCGATTACCGTGCCCGGCTGGAAGCCAAACTCCGGGAGGTGCTGGCCAATACCGCCATCGATGAAAGCCGTATTCTCACGGAAGCGGCCATCTTCGCCGACAAGGTGGCGGTGGACGAGGAGACCGTCCGGCTCCGCTCCCACCTGAATCAGATGAACACCATGCTGGATGCCGGCGGGGCCGTGGGCCGGAAGCTGGATTTCCTGCTCCAGGAAATGAACCGGGAGGCCAACACCATCGGCTCCAAGTGCACCGATGTGGCGGTGGCCCGTATCGTGGTGGACATCAAGGCGGAGTTGGAAAAGATCCGGGAACAGGTCCAGAACGTGGAGTAAGCCCATGCAGCTGGTGAATATCGGATTTGGCAGTATGCTTTCCGCCCAGCGCATCCTGGCGGCCTTGGAGCCGGAATCGGCTCCAATCAAGCGCCTGGTGCAGGAGGCCAGGGATCGGGGAATGCTCATCGACGCTTCCTACGGGCGAAAGACCAAGACGGTGATCCTGATGGACACGGACCATGTGGTATTATCCGCCCTGACGCCGGAAACCATTGGGGAGCGCTGGCAGAGTGCAGACAGAGAGGAAGAGAAAGAATGAGCAAGGGAAGGTTGTTTGTGATCTCCGGTGCCTCCGGTGTCGGAAAAAGCACGGTGCTTGGTAAGGTCATGGGCGCGCGGAATGACCTGTCTTTTTCCGTATCCGCTACCACCCGGCCTCCACGGCCCGGCGAGGTGGAGGGAAAAAGCTACTACTTCGTGAGCCGGGACCGGTTTGAAGAAATGATCCGCCAGGATGCGTTCCTGGAATACGACGAACACGCCGGAAACTTCTACGGCACCCCCCGGCAGCAGCTGGAGGAAAAGCTGGAAAAAGGTTCCGTGATTCTGGATATTGAGCCGGTGGGGGCCTTCCACGTCCGGGAAAAAGCCCCGGATGCGGTGCTGATCTTCGTGATGCCCCCCACTCGCACGGAATTGGAGCATCGTCTGCGGACCCGGGGGGACACCTCCGAGGAGCAGATCAGAATGCGCCTGGACCGGGCCAACTGGGAAATGGACCAGAGCACCCGGTACGATTATGTTGTTGTGAACGATCAGGTGGACGAATGCGCCCGCCGGATCCTGTCCATTATTGCCGAGAAGGCAGACTAAGAATTTTTGGAGGAATTGAAATTATGCTGTACCCCCCTGTTGCTGACCTGCTGAAGCAGGTGCCCAGCCGTTATCTTCTGGTGAATCTGGTGGCCAAGCGGGCCAGAGACATTGCCGCCGAGGCGGAAGAATACAACGAGGACCTGCCGGAGAAGCCCGTGACCCTGGCCATTGAGGAAGTGGCCGACGGCGAGCTGGCGGCGGACCTGAAGGAAGAATACAGAGCGTAAAAGAAAGGGGAGCAGGGCAGTATGGTGGCAAAAATTGCAGTTTCTGCGGCAAATTTCGCCATTGACAAGCCCTACTCCTATGCCGTCCCGGAGGGGCTGACGGTAAGACCCGGTATGCGGGTCATCGTGCCCTTCGGACGGGGGAACCGACGCTGCGAGGGCATTGTGTTGGAGCTTTCCGAGGAAGAAGCCCACGGGCTGAAAACCGTTGAGGAGCGGCTGGACGAGGACAGCGTCCTCAGCGAGACCATGCTGCGCCTGGCGGCGTTCCTGCGGGAGCGGTATTTCTGCACGTTTTATGATGCGGCACGGGCCATGCTCCCGGCGGGGCTGTGGTTCCGCAAGAAGGAAACGTTTTCCCTGACCGGGGACGATTCCTGGAAAACTGCCGACATCCGGCAGAAGGATGCCATGGTTCTCTTGCAGCTTTTGGAGCAATTCGGCGGCGAGGCCCCGGAGGAATCCCTGCGGGAGGCCATCGGCGACGAGGAGCGGTTCCGCAAGGCGGTTGCCTATCTGACCCGCAAAAAGTGGATAGATGCCAAGCAGGAATTTTCCCGGCGGGCAAGTGACAAAACCGAAAAAATGGCGGAATTGGCGGTCAGCGTCGAATCGGCTATGGAGTATGCCGCTCAGCGGCCCAAAAGTGCGCTGATGCAGAAAAATGTGCTGGAATTGCTCTGTACCGTGGGCCGGGCCCCAGTGAAGGAAATTTTGTACTACACCGGTGCGTCCATGTCCACCGTGAAGCGGTTGTCGGAGCTTGGTTATGTAAACCTAACCGAAGAAGCGGCCCTGCGCCTCCGGGAAATTCTTCCCACCGTGGCGGCCACGCCCATCGTCCTCACCGACGAGCAGGCGGAGGCCTTTCAGGGGCTGTCTGCGCAGATGGACCGGGAGACCCCCGGTACGGCACTTTTGTACGGTGTTACCGGTTCCGGCAAGACGTCTATTTACCTGAAACTCATTCAAAAGACCCTGGATGCAGGCAAAAGTGCCATTTTGCTGGTGCCGGAGATCGCCCTGACCCCCCAGCTTCTGGGGCTGGTGGCGGCGTACTTCGGGGACACCACCGCCATTCTGCACAGCAGCCTGCCCATGGCGGAGCGCTATGACCAATGGAAGCGCATCCGCTCCGGGGATGCCCGGGTGGTGGTTGGCACCCGTTCGGCAATTTTTGCTCCCTGCCGAAATCTCGGACTGGTGATCCTGGACGAGGAGCAGGAGCACTCCTACAAATCCGAAAACGCCCCCCGTTATGCCGCCAAAGAGGTGGCCATCTGGCGGGGCTACCGGGAAGGAGCGCTGGTGCTTCTTGGCTCAGCAACGCCTACCGTGGAATCCATGTACCGGGCGAAAAACGGCGATTATGCCCTCTATACCTTAAAAAATCGGTTCAATGGCCGGGAGCTTCCCAACGTGGACATTGTGGACATGGGGGAAGAACTCCGGGACGGCAACGATACCTCCCTCAGCTACCCCCTGCAGGCAGCCTTGGAGGAGACCTTCACCGCCGGAAAACAGGCCATCCTGTTCCTGAACCGCCGGGGCAACAGCCGGGCGCTGGTCTGCGTGGACTGCCGGGAATCCCCGGAATGTCCCCGGTGCAGCGCACGGCTCACCTATCACAGCGCCAACGAGCGGCTCATGTGCCACTATTGCGGCTATTCCCGGCCGGTGCCGAGCGTCTGTCCCCATTGCGGCGGCCCCTTGAAGCGGGTAGGCGTGGGCATCCAGAAGGTGGAGCAGGAGCTTCACGACCGGTTCCCCGGCATTCGGGTGGAGCGGATGGATGCGGACACCGTCACCGCCGCCAATACCCACGAGGCCATTCTGGACCGGTTCCGCAGGGAAAAAATCCCCGTGCTGCTGGGGACCCAGATGGTGGCCAAGGGCCTGAATCTCCCCAACGTGACGTTGGTGGGCGTGCTGGACGGGGACATGAGCCTTTACGCCGGTTCCTTCCGGGCGGCGGAGACGACCTTTGATCTGCTGACCCAGGTGGTTGGCCGGGCAGGCCGGGGGAAAGCCGAGGGCCGGGCCATTTTGCAGACCATGGTCCCGGAGCATCCGGTGATCCGGCTGGCGGCCATGCAGGATTACGACGGCTTTTACGACCTGGAAAGCCGCCTGCGGCAGGTGCAGTCCCTGCCTCCCTTCGGAGACTGCTGTCAGGTCACGTTTTCCGGGCCGGAGGAGCAGCGGGTGCTGCGGGCGGCGGCGGCCTATCGGGCCAGCCTCTGCGCCATTCTGGCCGGGGCGGATTATCAAGAGGAAAAATGCACCGTGCTGGGCCCTGCGCCCTGCCCGGTGCCGAAGATCAATTTCCAGTACCGGTATCGTCTGACCCTGCGCTGCCGCCTGGACCGGAAAATGCGGCTTCTGGTGGCCCATTTGCTCCGGCAGGCATCCCAGGACAAGCAGAACCGGGGGGTCAGCGTCTACGCCGACGCCAATGCACTGGATGAATAGGAGGAAGAAACAATGGCACTTCGGAAGATTTTGAACGTCCGGGAAAGCGCTCTGCATAAGACCTGCAAGAGCGTGACGAATTTTGACGACCGGCTCCATCGGCTCCTGGACGACATGAAGGAGACGTTGGAGGATGCCGGCGGCGTGGGCCTGGCGGCCCCCCAGGTGGGAATTCTCCGCCGGGTGGTCCTGGTGGACAACGGCGAAGAAGTCCTGGAACTGGTGAACCCGGAACTGGTGGAGACCTCCGGCGAGCAGGAAGGCCCGGAGGGCTGCCTGAGCCTGCCGGGAAAGTACGGCCTGGTGAAGCGGCCTATGTACGCCAAGGTCCGGGCCCAGGACCGGAACGGCAACTGGTTCGAGACCGACGGCGAGGAGCTCACCGCCCGGTGCTTCTGCCATGAACTGGACCACCTGGACGGCATTGTGTACACGGAGGTCATGGAGCGCTTCCTGACGGACGAGGAACTGGAAGCCGAATAAAGGGGGAGAAGTCATGCGTGTTGTGTTTATGGGGACCCCGGACATTGCGGCCACCTGCCTGGAAAAGATCCTGGCAGACGGCTTCGATGTGGTGGGCGTTTACACCCAGCCGGACCGGCCCAAGAACCGGGGTATGAAGCTGACCGCCTCCCCGGTGAAAATTCTGGCCCAGGCCCACAATATTCCCGTGTTCCAGCCGGAAAATTTCCGGGAGGATGCCGACGTGGAGAACCTGCGGGCCTTGCAGCCGGACGTGGTCGCCGTGGTGGCCTATGGCCGCATCCTGCCCCAGCGGGTATTAGACATTCCCGCCAAGGGCTGCATCAATATTCATGCCAGTCTGCTGCCGGAATACCGTGGCTCGGCTCCCTATCAGTGGGCGGTGCTGGACGGCAGGCAGGAGACCGGCGTGACGGCCATGTATCTGGTCCGGGAAATGGATGCCGGAGACATGATCGACCAGGTCCGGACCCCCATCGGTCCGGAGGAGACCGCCGGGGAACTGCTGGACCGGCTGGCGGTGCTGGGTGCAGACCTGCTGTCCAGGACTCTGCGGAAAATCGAAGCCGGGACCGTGACGGCCACCCCTCAGGACCCGGCCAAAGTCACCTATGCACCCATGCTGGACAAGTCCATGTGTCCCATTGATTTTACAAAATCCGCCGCAAAAATTCACGATCAGGTCCGGGGCCTGCACCCCTGGCCCGTGGCCACTGCCGAGTTGGCGGGACGGCGGTTCAAAATTCACGCCTGCGTGGTGGCAGAGGGCTCCGGCGCACCCGGGACCATTCTGGGACTGACGAAAACCGGACTGCTGGTGGCCTGCGGCGAGGGTGCCATCGAGATTCGCCGTTTGCAGGCCGACGGCGGCAAACCTATGGCGGCAACGGATTATTTCCGTGGCCATCCTTTGGAGGGATAAAGAAATGTCTGCTAGAAAAACCGCATTGGATGTTCTCATTGCCTGCCGGAAGCAGGGCGCCTGGTCCAACGGCGTTTTGAAGGATTATATCGCCCGGGACAAGCTGGACCGCCGGGATGCAGCCCTGGCCACCCGGCTCAGCTACGGCGTGCAGCAGCACCGGGCATTGTTGGACTTTTTCCTGGCACAGCTGCTCACCGGCAAGGTGAAGGACCTGCACCCCGTGGTCCGGGATATCCTGCACCTGGGGCTGTACCAAATCTACGAACTGGATAAAATTCCAGACAGCGCCGCCGTCAATGAGTCGGTGCTGCTGGCAAAGAAATATTGCCGGTTCCAGCCGAAAATGGCGGGACTGGTCAACGGGGTTCTCCGCAATGCCGTACGGACCAAGGGAACGCTGAAAATGCCGGATTCCCTGGCTGTCCGGTACAGTCATCCCCAGAAGCTCATTGATGCGCTGGAGAAGGATTTGGGCAGCGAAGTGCTGGAGCCCATGCTGGCTGCCAACAACGACATTCCTCTGACCGTAGTCCAGGTGAACGCCCTGCGGACCACCGTGGAGGCCTTGACGGAGATGCTGGAGGAGGAACAGGTGAAGGTCCTGCCCCACGCCTGGATGCCGGACTGCCTGGTGCTGGCCAACACCGGCAATCTGGAGGCTCTGGAATCCTTCAAGGAAGGGCTTTTCTACGTACAGGACGCAGCCTCCAAGCTGGCGGTTCAGTGCGCCCAGATTCCCGTGGGCGAAAAGACACGGGTGCTGGACTGCTGCGCCGCCCCCGGCGGAAAGACCTTTGCAGCGGGTATCATTATGAAGAACGAAGGCCGCATCCGCTCCGGTGATATCCATCGACATAAGACCGAACTTATTCAACGGGGCGCCGATCGGCTTGGCCTGACCAATGTGCTGGTCCGGGAGCAGGATGCCACGGAAAATCATCCCAGCTGGTTCGAGAAAATGGACGTGGTTCTGGCGGACGTGCCCTGTTCCGGCTACGGCATCATCCGCAAGAAGCCGGATATCCGCTACAAGGACCCGGACGACATGGCACGGCTGCCGGAATTGCAGCTGCGTATCCTGAACAAGCAGGCGGAATACGTGAAGCCCGGCGGCGTGCTGATGTACTCCACCTGTACCCTTTTGAAGCGGGAAAATGAGGCGGTTGTAGAGGCATTCCTGCGGAGCCGGAAGGATTTTTATCTGGAAAAGCTGACCCTGCCCTCCGTATTCCCGGAAAATACCACCGGAATGCTGACCCTCATCCCCGGACAGTATGACACCGACGGATTCTTCATCTGCCGGATGCGGAGAAAGGCATGAAGCGGGACCTGCGGGGCATGACCCTGCCGGAAGTGGCGGAGGCTCTGAAAGCTATGGGCCAGCCGACCTTCCGGGCCAAACAGCTTTATACTTGGCTCCACAAGGGCGCCGGTTATGAGGACATGACCAACATCCCAAAGGCCCTGCGGGAGGCGCTGGCGGCGGAATATGATCTGTACCGGCCCACGCCGGTGCGCCGTCAGGAGTCTGCCCGGGACGGTACCATCAAATATCTCTGGCAGCTTGCCGACGGAAACTGCGTAGAGACAGTGCTTATGCGCTACCACTACGGCAATACCGTGTGCATTTCCTCGGAGGTGGGCTGCCGCATGGGCTGCGCCTTCTGCGCTTCCACCATCGGCGGCCTGGTTCGCCGTCTGGAGCCCCACGAAATGCTGGACGAGGTACTGTTCACCCAGCTGGATTCCGGCCTGGAGATTTCCCACATCGTTCTGATGGGTATCGGGGAGCCGCTGGATAATTTCGACAACGTGATGCGCTTTCTGGAGCTGGTGAACAGCCCGGAGGGCATGAACATCTCCATGCGGCACATCAGCCTGTCTACTTGCGGCCTGGTGCCGAAGATCGACGCATTAGCGGAGCGGAAGCTGCAACTGACGCTGTCCGTGTCCCTCCATGCGCCCAATGATGAAATTCGGAATCGCATTATGCCCGTGAATCAGGCATACGATGTGGAGACGCTGCTTTCCGCCTGCCGCCGGTATTATGCGGCCACTTCCCGGCGGATTTCCTTTGAATACGCCATGATCGACGGGGTGAACGACTCCGCCGACAATGCCAAAGAACTGCTGCGGCGGCTGAAGGGCCTCCCGGCCCATGTGAATCTCATCCCCCTGAACCGGGTGGAGGAAAGCCCCCTGGTGCCCAGCACCAAGGCGGCGGTGGAGCGGTTCCAGAAAATTCTGGAGGACGGCGGCGTCAGCGCTACGGTCCGCCGGACCCTGGGCGGCGACATCGACGCCTCCTGCGGCCAGCTGAGAAGAAAATATACCCAGCAGAAGGGGTAGGCAGTTGGATGCTCTGAGGAATGCCTTCCCCCAGGGAAAGGCATTCCTCAGAGGAACGGACCACGGGGGAAAGGCTGTCCCCCGCAATTCCTTACGAAAGGAGCAAGTCCTATGCAATATTGGTCGCTTTCCGATCCCGGATGCGTCCGGACACAGAACCAGGACGCCTATCAGGTGGAACAGCTGGACCGAAACACCCTGCTGTGCGTTCTCTGCGATGGCATGGGCGGCGCCAAATCCGGCAATGTGGCCAGTTCCCTGGCCGTGGAGGTCTTTACCCAGGAGATCAAGCGCACCTGGTTCCCGTCACTGGACCAGATCAGCGCCGACCAGATGCTCCGGGGAGCCGCCAAGCTGGCAAATTTCACTGTTTTCGATCAATCCAAGCAATTTGAAGAGTTTTTGGGCATGGGTACGACCCTGGTGGCCGCACTGATCCGTGGCCGGGACGCCACCATCATCAATGTAGGCGACAGCCGGGCCTATGCCATCGACCGCACCGGCATCCGCCAGCTTACCAAGGACCATTCCCTGGTCCAGATGATGGTCGAGCGGGGCGAACTGACCCCGGAGCGGGCCCGGACCTATCCGGGCAAGAATTTCATCACCCGTGCCGTGGGCACCGAGTCGGTTCTGGAAAGCGACCTGTTCCACTACCGGCTGTCCAGAGGAGACTGCCTGCTGCTGTGCAGCGACGGACTGTCCAACATGATGGACGATCAGGAGATCCTCTTTGAGGTGGTCCACGGGGTCAACAAGCAGCTATGCTGCCAGCGCCTGCTGGACATTGCAAAATCACGGGGAGCGCCGGACAATGTGACCAGTATTTTGGTCCAGGTCTGACGGGGAAGGAGTAGCAATTATGGATGCAGATAAGTATATCGGCCGACTGCTGGATAACCGGTACGAAATTCTGGAGGTCATCGGTACCGGCGGCATGGCCGTGGTGTATAAAGCCCGGTGTCACCGGCTGAACCGGCTGGTGGCCGTAAAAATTCTCAAGGACGAGTATTCTCAGGACGAGGAGTTCCGCCGCCGCTTTCATGCGGAGGGTCAGGCCGTGGCCATGCTGAGCCACCCGAACATCGTCTCGGTGTACGACGTTTCCACCTCAGCGGAGGCGGACTATATCGTCATGGAGCTGGTGGACGGCATCAGTCTGAAGCAGTATATGGAGAAAAAGGGCGTTCTCAACTGGAAGGAGACCCTGCATTTCTCCATGCAGATCGCCAAGGCTCTGGAACACGCTCACAGCCGGGGCATCGTCCATCGGGACATCAAGCCCCACAACGTGATGGTGCTGAAAAACGGCTCCGTGAAGGTCACGGACTTCGGCATCGCCCGCATTATGTCCAAGGGCAACACCCTGACCAAGGAAGCCCTGGGGTCCGTGCATTACATCTCCCCGGAGCAGGCCAAGGGCAGCCGGGTGGACAACCGGTCCGACCTGTACTCCCTGGGCGTGGTCATGTACGAAATGATGACCGGGCGGCCCCCTTACGACGGGGAGTCCCCCGTGGCTGTGGCCATCCAGCACATCAACGGCGGAGCGCCCATGCCTTCCACCCTGAATCCCAATATCCCCGGCGGTCTGGAGCAGATCATCATGAAGGCCATGGCCCACGAGCCCAATGACCGCTATGAGTCCGCTACCGCCATGCTCTATGATATGGAGGAGTTCCGGAAGGACCCCACCATCCTCTTTGATTACAACGCAGGCCCCACGGATGCGGCCCTGCATCTGACGGAAAAGCGGCCCCAGGAGCCGACCGCTCCCCGGACCACTGCCGAGCGGGTGGCGGACCGTCATGGGGAAGCCCCCCGGCCCCGCCGGGAGTCGGTGCCCGAGCCTACTCGCCGGACTACGCCCCCCGTCACCGGGACCCAACGTCCCCAGACCGGGACCCGCCCCCAGAGCGGCAGCACCCAGCGTCCGCAGGCCGGAAGTACACAGCAGCGGTCCCAGACTGGCAGCGGCCAGCGGCCTCAGAACACTGCCCGGCCCCAGACCGGCGCTTATGCTGCCCGTCCCGGGGAGAAGGCCAATCGGCCCGCCCCCTCCGGCCAGGAGGCCCAGCGCCGCCGGGAGGCCGAGGAGAAGCGCAGCCGGAACACAACGATTGCCATTATTTCCTGCTCCGCTGTGGCAGTCCTGGCGCTGGCCCTCATTCTGATCGCCATTTTCGGCAACGGCGTGGGCAAGAAGGACCAGACCGTTCAGGTCCCCACCCTTCTGGGCCAGGATTACAACACCCTGCCCACCTATCGGGACTTCCGCATCGTCCTCCGGGATAAGGGGTACAGCGACAAGTACGACAAGGACCAGATCATGGCCCAGGAACCCAAGGCCGGAGAAATGGTCAGCAAGGACACGGTCCTCTATGTGGACGTGAGCCTGGGCAAGGAACCGGAAAACAAGACCATGGAGAATCTGGTGGGTATCGATCAGCAGTCCGCCAAGGAGTTCCTGGTGAAGCAGGGCGTTGCCGAGGCCAAAATCCTGGTCCGGGAGGAGGACAGCCCGGAGCAGGCCAAGGGGAAGGTGGTCCGCACGGATCCCGCCGAGGGCGGCGCCCTGGATGAGAACACCACCGTGACCCTGTACGTCAGCTCCGGTATGATGACCATGCCCAATGTGGAGGGCATGACGAGAGATCAGGCGGAAAAGACCCTGTCCGAAAACGGCTTCAACAATGTGGAAATTAAAGAAGTGGACAGCGACAAGGAGTCCGGCACCGTTACCAGGCAGAGCCTCCGGGCCAATTCCCGGCAGGACCGGTCCCAGACCGTGACGCTGGAGGTTTCCAGCGGCGTCAACAAGAAGAAGGTCCCCAACGTCATCGGCAAGTCCCAGGATAATGCCAAGAAGATGCTGTCCCAGACGGGCTTCAACTATGTGGACATCAATCTGGTGGATGACAGCGACAAGGCGGCCTTCACGGTGCTGAAGCAGTCCGAGAATCCCAATGCCGAGGTGGATGTGACTACCACCATCGTGCTGGACGTGTCCAGCGGCAAGATGACCGTGCCCAACGTGGTGGGCAAGACCGAGACGGAGGCCAAGAGCGCCCTCAGCGCCAAGGGCTTCACCAATGTGCGGACCGAGACCGTGGACAGCACCGAGGCGGCGGGCACCGTGGTGAAGCAGTCCCTGGATGCGGACAGCGTTCAGGACCCCAAGACCGAGATCGTCCTGTCTGTTTCCAACGGCGGAGCCACGCCTGTGACCAAATCCGTGACCTTCGGTCTGCTGGAGGAGGCGATTGACCCCTATAAGGCAACCATCAAGGAAAGCGGCGCCAACGGCAAGGTCGTTTACGAGGGAACCATCACCGACGGCGCCTCCAAGGTCACCGTGGAAGTGACCGGGTACGGCACCATGTACTATGACATTTACATCAATGACAAGTATACGATGACCCAGCGGGTGGACTTTTAAGGCATGACGACACAAGGACGCATCATCCGCTCCCTCAGCGGATTTTACGAGGTGGAGACTCCCTCCGGCCCGGTGACTTGCCGGGGCCGAGGGAGCCTGCGCCGTCAGGCCAGCCCCCTGACCGGGGACCTGGTGGAGATCACCGTGGAGCACGGCAAGGGCATGGTGGAGAAAATTCTCCCCCGGCGGAACCGGTTCATCCGACCGGCGGTGGCCAACGTGGATGCCCTGGCGGTGTTCGCCGCCAACGTGAACCCGGTGACGGAGCCGTTCCTCATCGACCGGGTGGCAGCCATTGCCGCCGACCAGCAGGTCAGCGTGTACATTCTGGTGAACAAGTGCGATTTGGACGCCGGGGAAAAACTGGCGGAAATCTACCGCCATGCGGGCTTCCCGGTGATCCAGACCAGCGCCGAGACCGGCCAGGGCATCGAGGAACTGCGCAGTTTGCTCACCGGCAAGCTGACGGCCTTCACCGGCAACTCCGGTGTGGGCAAAAGCAGCATCCTGAACCGGCTCTGCCCGGAATTGACCCTGGCCACCGGGGAGGTCTCCGAGAAGCTGGGCCGTGGGCGGCACACCACCCGCCATGTGGAGTTGTATTCTCTGGGAAACGATACTTTTGTGGCGGATACGCCGGGATTTTCCTCCTTCGACACGGACCAGATGGACCTCATCTTGAAGGAAAACCTGCAATACGCCTTCCCGGACTTCGCCCCCTACCTGGGCAAATGCCAGTTTCACGACTGCGCCCACCGGAAAGAGCCGGGTTGCGCCATCCGCAGCGCCGTGGACCATGGGGACATCGAACCCACCCGCTACGAAAGCTACCTGCGCCTCTACGACAAATCCAGCCAGATCAAAGAATGGGAACTGTGAAACAAGCCCCCGATGCAAGAACTTGCATCGGGGGCTGCTGCTATGAAACGGGGTGGGTTTAACGGTATTGTTCCCTGATTTTTTGCACATTTCGATTCATCAGTCTGCGGCCAATGTGGCGATAGACGAAGGCTTTCAGGGGCGAAATATCCTGCCCATGGTCCCGGAGCAGGTCGTCGGGGCTGGCGTACACGCCGAAATCCTGACAGATGCCTTCACTCTGAATGAAGGTGTCGTTCCGGTCAAAGTCGATGACCGGGTTTTGCAGGTCCTGGGCGGCTACGCCGTAGCCGGAAAAGGGGCCGACATGGTTTGCGTGAATTCTTTGCAGGCTCATCAGGTAAGCCCGGTCCAGGATCAGCCCCTCCAGGCAGTACCAGACCCCGTCCAGGTACACTTCCGCCCAGCTGTGAAACACGTCCCTGGGGGCCAGAGCGTACACCAGCCCGGTCATGGCGCCCTTTTGCAGGCGCTTGTCGATGGTGAAGCCGTGGATGCGGCAGGGAACGCCGCAGCACCGGAGCAGAGCCATGAACAGGGTCGCTTTCGTATTGCACTGGCCGTAGCCGTCGGCCAGGACCTGGGAGGCCGGAAGGCCGTCGTCGGTGTTGTAGCCGAATAAAATTTCGTCCCGGACGTAATTGTAAATGGCCCGGATTCGGCCAAATTCCGGAAGATTCTTCCAATTTCGCCCGGAAATTAGCTTCTGAATGGCCGGATGGGAAAAATCCAGCATGGGCGTTTCCTGTAAGTAGGTCTCCATAACACTCATAGCGTTGAACCCTTATTTTCCAGCAAATGCCGCCGGTCGGCCAGCACCTCCATCAGCACCCGGCAGCCGTAGGAAATGCCGTAAAGAATTTCGATGCTGCTGCGGCCCTGGGACACAAGAAAGTCACCCAGCCGCCGGGCCTCGTCCATGGGGGAGCGGTACTCCGTGTCCGGCTCGCTGGGGTTGAAGCCGTCGTAGGCCACCAGGACCACATGGTAGACCCGGCCCATTCCCTGCGCCGTGGGCAGCATCCCCAGGTAGCTGGTGCCGCCCCCGTGGAGCATGACCATGCGTTCCGGGTTTTCCTGACCGAATTCAAAGCATTTCATGGGCGTTCCTCCTGAATTACCGTTCCAGGACGATGATTTTGTTGGAAATATTCCGAACGGCGGGGAGTTTGTCCAGCACCTTGTAAATGGGCGCAAACACCGCCATGCCCTCGGTGAGACTGTGTTCCCCGACCAGCCGGAATTCCGGCAGCAGCGCCGCCAGGGCCTTGCCGTTCTTCACGCCCCAGGTGAATTTGGCGTGGCTGCCCTCGATGGACCGCTCCTTGAACCGCTTGACGACCATGGGATTCATGGTCTCCACGAACACCGTGACTTTGGGGAACCGGCGGGCGATGATGGCAAAAATCTTTTGCACGTTCGCTTCGCTTAAGTACATGGTCAGCCCCTCAATGATGACCAGAGCCGGGACGTTCTGCTCCTGAATCTGGCCGCCCCAGTCCTCCATGGCGGACATGGTGATTTGGGAAATGGCCCCGTTTTCCGGCAGCAGCCGTTCCCGGACGGCCATGGTTTCCGGTAGGTCCAGATTGTACCAGTGGGTGAAGCCTGCCGTCCGGTAGCACCGGGTGTCCAGCCCGCAGGCGATGTTCACCACCGCCGCGCCGGGATTTTTCAACAAAAAGTCCTCCGTCAGCCGGTCCAGCACGATGGTCCGGGCAATCACACCGCTGTGCATGGCGGCGTCCTTGTCCGCCAGGGAGAAATCGTAGTCCAGGCGGTCGATGATCTCCTCGGCCTTGGCGTCGTGGATGGCGCCCCGGCCACGGCTCTCCTTGGCACGGGCGTAAATGGTTTGCAGCATGGTCTCCGGCACCCCGGAGAGGGTCAATTTTTCAGCCATAATTTCCTGCCTCCCAGATTTATAGTTAGATAAAGCTAACTTACGCATTTTCAAAAAGCCGCATTGCGGCTGATTTCCCTTTTCTATACTATTTTATCACGGCTTTATCCCATTTTCAAGGGTTTTCCCACAGGAAGAACGGAGAAAAATCTGCCCGGCAGCGTAATACTGCCGGGCAGGGGATGGAATGTGTTTACTTCACACGCTTCTTCCGCAGCAGGACGGCGGTCACAAAGGCCGCAGCGGCAGCGGAGCAGGTCAGCAAAACGGTGAGCAGGGGAATGTTGACCGTATCGCCGGTGTTGACGTAGGTCAGCTTGGCACCGCAGCGGGTGCAGGTGCTGTCCTTGTAGTCGTGGCCCAGAGCTGGGGTCTCCCGGGTCTCCGTGGCCCCGCAGACGGAGCAGGTCCGGCTTTCCGTGCCGGTCTCCGTGCAGGTGGCGTCCTTTGTGGAGGTCCATTCGCCGAACTTGTGGCCGGTGGCGGGAGTCACCTGGCCGTCGGCCAGCTTCTTGCCGCAGACGGCGCAGAGGGTGTCGCCGGAGGTGCCGTTTTCGGTGCAGGTGGGCGCTTTGGCGGGCCCGATGACGGTTTCCTTATGGAAGCAGGCCGTCAGCGTTTCGGTGCTATCCACATGGGTGTCATTCGCCTCGCTGTGATGGACGGTGACGGTCAGGTCCGCATCCACCTTGACGGGGTCCACCTGGAAGGTCAGGGTGGCGATCACAGTCCCGGCGGGAACGCCGTCCAGGCTTACATAACCCAGCGTGACCTTTCCGGCCTCGTCCTTATGGGAGGTGTAGTCGGCGAACATGGAAACATTGGTGAGGGTCAGCAGGCTGGCATCGTATTCCACGGTGGCCAGACCGTTGGTCAGGTCCTCATCGCCCAGGGCGACCACGTTCACGGTGACGGTCTTTTCGTCCTCAGAGACGGAAATATTGGAGGCGGAAGCCTCGACGGGTGCCTCCTGGACGGTCACATCCGCCGCAGAAGTCACGCTCGTCAGACCCGCAGGAGCGGACAACAGGCTGACCTTGGGAGCAGCTGCCTCGGTGACGACCGGTGCGGTTACGGTCTCGGCTGCGGCCTCGGTGGTTTCGGGGATGCCCTGGGTGGTTTCGGGGACGTCCTGGGTGGTTTCGGGGGCGTTGGGCACGGCCTGATAGATATTGGCGGGCCAGACGCCGTTGCCGTAGGTCCCGGCATACTCGGCCACCCACAGGTGCTTGGCACCATTGGCATCCCACTTGGGTTCGCTGGTGTCCTCGTTGATGTTATAACGGGCGGGTACGCCGTCGCTGGTGTAGGTCAGGCGGTAGATCTCGTTGGTTTCGCCGGTGAAGCAGGTCAGGTACAGCACGGAGGCACCGTTTTCCTCGGTGGCCACCATGGAGCAGTACATATCGCTGTCACTGCCGGGGAGATTCAGCTCCGGCAGAGTGGATTCAAACCAGTCCCAGCCGGTATAGGACAGGGCACCCTCTTCCTCCTCGTCGCAGAACACGCCGATGTGGATGTATCCGGCATCGTCCAGCAGGGCATAAATTTCGCCTTCCACGGTGTTCCAAACGGGCGTCACCCAGTCGTGACCCATGGCCGCAATGGTCAGGTACCGGGAAGCACCGGTCTTCCCCAGAGCGTAGGAATCTTCAAAGGACTTGTTGATGCCGGAGAAATTTTCCGGCTCGGTCAAAGGCAGAATATAGATGCCGTACACGCCGGTGAGCAGGGGCTTGTCCTCCGTGGAGAAGAAGTCGCTGTAAGCCAGGTCCCAGACGGGCAGGGAGCCGCCGGTGGCGGGTACGCCGTCATAGGTGGCCAGGTCCTTGCCGGTGGCGGGATCAACCTTGTGGAGGCTGTGCTTCTGGCTGTCTACCAGATAGACGGTGCTGTTGCGGCTGTCATAGGCGGTGGCCGCTACGGTCTCACTTTCCAGAGCGGACCGGGCAGTCCAGCGGCTCTCGTGGGCCAGGTCCCAGGTGTACAGCTGTGCCAGAGCGTTCTCATCCTGCAATGTGCCGTACAGGGTCACGGGCAGGACCTTCACGGTGATTTCACAGGTGGCCTTGGCGCTGGGGTCCTTTTTGGAGCTGGCGGTAATCACAGCTTTGCCCTCACCGGTGCCGGTCACCAGGCCCTCCGGGCTGACGGTGGCCACGGCCTCATTGGAGGAGGACCAATCCACGCCGTCGGGCTGCACGCCGAAGGGGCTGACCTCGGCGGTCAGGGTGGCATTGGCACCCCGGAACAGGGACAGGGTCGTTTCGCTGAGGGTCACGCTGACGCTGCCCTCCAGTTCCTGGGTATTCCGGTTGATTTTATAAGTGGTGTGGTTGCCGGCATAGTCGTAAACGGCGACCAGCAGGTGGCTTGCGGCCTTCATGGCCTCGTCCAATTCAATGCGGAACACGTCCTCGTGGCCTGCGGGGCTGCCTGCGGGGGTGCTACCGCTGGTCAGGGAATTGCCGGTGTCGTAGTCGATGAGGGCCACGGTGGCAATGTAGCGGTTATCGGAGGCGGTGACGGCCAGCGCCTGATCGCCGGTGGTCACGTCCTCAATGAGGGTCACGTCGCTGAGGGTGGGAGCGGTCTTGTCCACGTAGGCGTGATAGGCTTGGGTGGCGCCTGCGCCCAGGGCATCCCAATGGGTGGTGCCGTTCTCCTCCACATAGTATTCCGGAGCCAGGGTCAGGGACAGGTCCAGGGTAGCACCTTCCGGCGCCTTGGACAGGTCCGTGCCGATGGTGATGGTGTACTGCACGTTCCGCCACAGGCCGCCCACGGCGGTCTCCTGATAGTAAGCGCCTTCGTTGGCACCGGTGTCCGTGTCCAGATAAGTGTTGCCGGTGGAATCGGTCAGGCGCAGGTGGGAGTTGGAGAAGTTTCGAATGGCGGTAAAGGAAAGCTCATTGAGAAGGGTGGTGTCGGTATTGATGGAATCCCGTTCCGGCTCGTAGAAGTCCTCCTCCACATAGGGGTTGCCGCCAAAGGCGTAGGCGGTGGCGGAGCCTTTTTCCCGGGTGGAGAGCACCTGATATTGCAGGGACTTCCCGGTATTGTCGAACATATAGGGAGGACGAGCTTCTTCGCCGCTGACGAAGTAGTTGATGTAGCTGCCCACGTCGAACATGGAGCCATCGGTCCAGCTGCCGTAGTAGCCCAGTATGGGGATGGAATGGGTGACCCCCAGACTACCCTCCGCATCGGAAAGCTCACTGGCGAACACATAGCCTTCCACATAAGTACCGGTGCCGTCGCTGTAATCATCATACATGTCCAGCTGTGCCTTGTTCAGGCTGGCGGTTATCTGTACATGGACGCTGCCGTTGCCGGGAACGGAAACGGATGCGGTGCAGACCTGCCGGAAGAACAGATAGGCATCGTAGGTGTCGATGTCGCCGTCGTGATCCAGGTCGGCGTTGTTCCGGTCATTGATCTCACTGCGCACGCCGGTAACGTAGTCCAGCAGGGCCTGACCGTCCTGGGTGTTGACGGTGCCGTCGCCGTTGAGGTCGCAGGCCAGGGCAGAGGCGGGAATTTCGACCTCCAGAGGCTTCCCGTCCACGGTCCAGGTCAGGGTGGCGGGCAGGGGAGCAGTGACGGTGTCCTCATAGAGGGTAGCGTTGCTGTCGGCAGCCAGCGCCTGGGTGAAGAAATCAGCGCTGAGCCGGAAGGCGGTGGCCGTATCCTCCAGGTTATAGATGGTGAAGCCGAAGCTATAAGTTCCGCTGCGGTCCGGGTCGTCGCCCAGCTCCGCCTTGATCTTGCCGTCGGCATAGGAGCCAGTGGCATCGGCATCCATCAGCAGGTAGCTGCCTGCGGAGATGGCGTTCTGGATGTTGGCAAGACCGGCGCCCTGCCGCAGTACGGGATAGTAAGTGGTGTCCGTTTCGGAAATGGGCTCGGCGGTGGACATCAGCAGACTCTGGGCCAGCACACGGGTGCTCAGACCGGTCTTGGCTGGATAGCCCTGTTCTTCCAGATACTGGTCCAGCAGCGCCACCATGCCGGTGACCTGGGGAGCGGCCATGGAGGTGCCGGACATATTCTGGTAGGCACCGCCGTTTTTCAGGGAGTAAATATTGCCGCCGGGGGCGGTGATCTCCGGCTTCAGCTCCAGAGAACCGGGCACGCCCCAGGAGGAGAAGCTGCTCATGGTGTAATGATCGGCAGCACTCACACCGGAACCAACGGCGTCGGAAATGGTCAGCTTGCCGGTATAGTAAAGTACCTTGCCGGAATCGTCCGTTACCGGCGTGGAAGCGGCCTTCAGCGTGGCGGCATCCGCCTGACTGATGGTCACAGCAGGCTCCGTTCGGGTGTAGGCGGACAGCTCCATGCCCAAGGTCCCCGGCTGGTTGTTGGCCACGATGGTTGCAATGGCGCCATTGCTGACGGCGTTTTCCAGTTTATCGGTGAAGTTCAGTTCACCACGGTTGCAGATGGCGATTTTTCCGGCCAGCACGTCCTTGATGGCGGCGAATTCCTCCGCCGTGCCGATGGAGTCCAGATAGACATATTCCTGCTCCCCGGCCAGGGTGGTGATGGACAAATTGGTGTACTTGCTGCCGCTCTGGGATTCCAGAGATTCGGTGTAGAACATTTTGTTCCCGGCCACATCAATATAAAGGCCGGTCTGGCCCACGTTGTCCACAGAGGCAACGCCCAGGGAATTGGTATAGGTTCCGGGCGCACCGGAGGTGGCGAAGCTGACGCCGTCGGCATAAGCACTTCCCACGGCGGTCTCCTCGTACCAGCTGCCGGAGTTACCGGCAGAAATGACCACCACCATGCCACTCTTGGTGACCCGCTCCAGGATAGCGGCGTAGGCATCGGCTGCACGGGAGTTGCCGGTCCAGGAGCCGCCCAGGGAAAGGTTGGCGGAATCGGCGCCCAGCACCATGGCGTCCTCCACGGCGGCCATGTAGTCGGATTCAGAAGCACCACCGGTGACGCCAAAGACCTTCATCACCAGAAGCTGGGCATCGGGAGCCACGCCCTGGGTCAGAACAGTATCCAGGGCATTTGCAAAGCTGCCGTCCTCGGCTTTGACATAGCGGTTGGCGGCGGCGATACCGGCCACGTGGGAGCCGTGGTCGCCCTGGGTGTCCTTGTCGTGGCCGATGTTCAGGCCGTTGTCCACATAGTTGAAGCCGTAGGGAATTTTGGCGTTCACATAGAGGTCCTCGGCGGTGAGGCCCTTGTACTGCTTGGCGGCGTTCAGCTGGGAGAGGACCTTCGCCGTGTCAGCGCTGGTCATCAGGGAAGCGTTGCTCCCCTCCAGGGCGTAAGCCAAGGCATCCGGGTCCAGAGCCGGGTGGTCCACATCGATGCCGGTATCAATGATGGCAATCTTCCGTCCGGCACCGGTATAGCCGGAGGCCCAGACGGCGGTGGAGCCGATCATTTCGTCGGAGGTGGACATCATGGGGTCCGTGGTCAGTTCTTCCTTGACCACGCAGGGCTCATAGCGCCGCTCCACCAGCACTTCTTCCACGCCGGGGACCGCTTCGATGGCGGAAATATCGCCATATTCCACGTTGGCGGAAATGATGTTTGCGGCCAGGGTCAGATTCCAGACCACGTCCAGGTCCTCTCCGTCCAGGGCTTGCCTGGAAATGGTGGCCTCCATAGCCTCCTGCTTGCCTTTCAGGGACTGACGATAGGCCATGGCATCGCTGCTGAAAGCGGCGATCTCGTCGGCAGTGAAGCCCTTTTCCAGGGTGGAGGCGTCCTCCAGAACGATGGATACTCGAACGATGTCCGTATCCTCGTACAGGGGTTCCTCGGTTTCTTCCGTGCTGACTTCGTCCCGGCGGGACAGCCCGACGTTGTATTCGTCAGCGCTGACCTGCTCAAAGGATAGCTTGCTGCCCTGTTCGCGGGAACCGTCTGCCGCCAAAGCGGGCAGGGCAAGTCCCAGGGTCAGGACCAGGGCCAGCAGCACAGAAATGAACTTTTGAAAGCCTTTCTGTTTCATATGCTTGCAACTCTCTTTCTCCGGTCATACCGGGTAAGTGTTTTTCCGGAAAAGCACCCCGTTTCCGGGATTTTCCAAGAATCCAGCATAACTATACCTTCTCTGACGTACAAATGCAAGCGCTTTTGAGCCGTTCTTTCAAGTCGAAATATAGAAAATCTCCGGGACGTACCTGACAGAAATTATGCGCCTTGCCTATATTTTCCGGATTGACATGGAATGCGTGCACCGCACGCCCCGCTTTCATAAAAAAGCAGGGATCCCGTCAGATAAGGATAAAAATCTGACGGGATTCCTGCATAAGATTTTTCAATACCAGGCCTGCGGAACTTCCATTGAGACCGAAGAACATCGGAAAAATTCAGAACGAATTGTAGAACATTCTCTTTTCTCAGAAAATCCACTTGCCTTATTGGCTTTCGATGGATTTGGAGGAGAAAAGAGGTACGTTATTCCGCTGGCGTTTCTGAAAGAACTGTGACTTCCAGGGTGTCCTTATCGATTCGATACAAGACACCGTTTTCGTAGTCCTCGCTGAGCATCAGGTCGCCGGAGGTGATGATGGAAGCATAGCCGGGGACGGTGACCTGGACGCTTTCACCGGTATCCAGACAGACCCGATAAAGTCCCTCCATGGATTCCACCCAGCAGTATTTTTCGTCATAGTGGAGGCTGTAACAATCCTGATGGTCGTCCAGCTTTTGGATGGACCCATCTTCCGGATCCCAGAAATACAGGGTATTCTTGTCCCGGATGTTCAGAAAATACACGCCTTGCTCCGTCAGACGAAAATCCCGGGCAATGACTGTTTCCAGCGCTTCCGAGGATCCATTGGACAGGGTCCGGAGGGTCAGCCGGTTGTAGGCATCCAGATAATAAAGCCGCTCCCCGTCGAAAGCAAAGTTGGCGGCGCTGGAGAGGTCCATGATGGTTTCGGTCCGACCGGTGAGTAGGTCCGTGGTTTTCAGAAGCTCGTCCTGCTGGAAATACATGGTGTTTCCGTACAGGAAGAAGGGATAGCCAAACGTGGGGTCTGTTTCCGAATAGCTCCGGTCCAGCAGACCAAAAAATCGCTTGGAGCCGTCATTCCATTCGTAGACAGTCCTTTCCTCCAGGGTGTTCAGGTCCAGCGCCGTCAGGGCCGTGGCCCGGTCGTAGGATTCCCGGTAAAAACGCTCATGCCAGGTGGTTTGGGAAAGACTGTACAGGGTATTTCCGTCCAGATAGAAGAAGCCCAGAGCTGTCTGCCCGTTGTCTGCAAAGGCGCCGGCGGGGAAGGTCTGAAACGTGCCGGTTTCCCGGTCGTAGAGCGAAAACTGCTGAAAGCTGTGTTCGACGACCTCGTAACGTTCCGTAACGGCCCAGCTGTGGTCGAAAGAGTTGTAAAGGATGGACTTCTCTTGCTTCCCGCAGCCCAGAAGCAGCAGCGGCAGCAGACAGCAGAGGGCAACCGCCTTGGCCTTTTTCCGGCGGACATGGTAATTCCGGTTCCGCATCCAAAGAACGGCAATGAGCAGCAGGCAGATCACAGCGCTTCCGGCCATGAGCAGCCCCAATTCTTTCCAAGAGACCTCCGGAAAGACCCGGGGGGACCCGGCGTAGAACTCAAAATCGTCTCCGCTCAGATAAAGGGTACCGATGCTCAAGGCCCAGGGGGCGGGGAGCCGCAGAAAATATTTGGCGGAGGTGGTCAGGAAGGGCAGCGGCAGCAGCACCAGAGAACCCATCAGCGTCAGCGCATACTTTTTCGTCAGAACGCTGAGGGCCAAGATCACCAGACAGCCATAGAGATACCCCAATTCCTTCAGGGAAAATTGCAGGGCAAAGGCCTGCCACAGGGCCATGTTTTTTTTCACGGTTCCGAAGCTCACCAGAGAGTGCAGACTGTAATTCCAGTGGGGCAGCCCGAAGCGCAGGGCGCAGTTGGCAACCTGAAATCCCTGAATGAGTGCGGTAAGCCCAGCGGTCAGCGCCAGAGCGACCAGCAGCTTGGCTTTCCAGCCCTTGGCGGCGCTTTCCTTCTGGGTCAGCAGCAGTTGGTCCATCTGGCAGCCGTATTCCTGGCAGAACAGCGGTGCAAGCAGGAAGATCAGCGCCAGCCACAGCAGATAATCCGGCGATTTGTTCCCCAGCAGGGTCTCCCAGCCGCCGGTGTAGAGAAATTGCCGGTCCGGCTGCTCCCGGACGAAAATATATTGACTGTACAGCTTGGAAAATCCCGGATACCGGGCGTCCTGGGCCTGCAGATCCGCATATTGTTGCCGGAATTCCTCCTCGGAGAGAGCGCCGGTATAGTAGTCGGTTTTCAATGCCTCGAATTCGCTGTGAACGGCGTTGATCCGCTTCATTTCTCCTTCGATCCATTCCCGCTTTTCCGGGGTCAGCGGCCCTTCCACCTGGGCAAGATATTCATTGTAGACGCTGCGGTTTTCTTCCAGATTCCGGTCAAAAGGCCGGGTAAAGAGCAGAATACTCGCCAGTTCTGCAAGCAGCAGGACCAGCACGATCCAGCCGCCCCGGCGGTAGCGGAGCAGCTTTTTCCATTCATAGCCTGCCATGACGATGCCTCCTTCCCTGATGATGGTAGCTGCGGCTTCGATACAGCACCCACAGCAGCATTCCGACAGACAGCAGGGCGACGGTCATGATCAGAAAACCCGCCTGCCGCATGGGAAAGCCAAATACATTCACGAACCGGTCCCAGCGCAGCATTTCCCGGGGAAACAGCAGCTCCGTGGGGTTGAACCATTTCAGCCCTGTGCGGCTTCCAGAGCCGTCATGAAGCAAAACGCCAAGGAATAGGGCACAAAACCCCGTCAGGAAGGCCGTCAGGGTCTGCTTTGCAAGGCTGGATAGGAGCAAAACCAGACAGCCGCAGGCCATCAGCCCCAAAATCCGCAGCCCGGCGGACAGCAGGAAATAGCTGCCGATGGTGCAGCGCAGGGGCGTCTGCTCCATTTTTGCCAGCGAATAGATGGGCGCAGAAAGGGCGTCATGGTATTCTTCCAGCGTGTAGATCACAAGGAAGTCCTCACCGTAGAAGAGGATGCCGATGCCCAGCAGAAAAAGCACCGCAGCGGTGAGCTTGGCGGCCACGGTGGCCCCGGTGCCGTAACGGGTGGTGGGCAGCAGCATGGACATTTCCGATTCCTGCTCCCGCACAAAAACGCCGCACAGGCCGAAAATGCACATCAGCAAAGCCAGCATGGTGGAATAATCATAGTTCAGCAGTACATGGCTGCCCCGGGTATCCGTGAAATTCGGGATGCTCCGGCCGGAAAAGTCCCAGGCGATGCGGGTATTTTCCCGGGCGATGTAGGCGCTGACGTTTGGAGATTGGGCCAGCGTCCGGGCATTTTCCACGATGGAAATGGCGTTGTTCCGGTAATAATAGTCGTACTGCATTTCGTACACGAACAGCATTCCGAAAAACTGCTCGTCCGTGGCCTCGCTGTATGTGTAGGCGTTGGGGTCATATTCACCGCTCAACTGCATATTCCGGAGCTTTTCGTCCAGAGGCCGGTAAATGGTCATGATCTTCTGGGCTTTTTCTGCCGTAATGGTCCCGGAATAGGTGGCATAGGTCTCCTGATACTGCCGCTTGTAGGGGTCGAAGGCACCGGTGGCCCGGTGATACTGGTCCTGAATTTTCCACCCGTTCAGCGCCAGCAGGGCAGCCAGAAAGAGAACGATGCCCGGATTTCCAAAGGCTTTCCGACATTCGTAGCCCACCAGACGCAGAAAGTGCTTCATTGGGTCTCCTCCCCGCAGTGGTACAGGAAAACCTCCTCCAGATCGGCCTCCACCGGACGGGCATCCGGGTGGGGCTGGGTCTCGGAGAGGATCCGCAGGCGGATGCCGTTTTCCTCCCGGGCCAGATTGCTGATGGTGTGGTGGACCAGGGAGGCGGGAACGTCCGGTTCGGCCAGAGTCAGCGCCCAGACCTTGCCGTCCAGCTCCCGGCACAGCTCCGTGGGCGGCGCAAATTTCAGCAGCTCGCCCTGATGGAGCAGGAGAATTTTGTTGGCAATGAATTCCACGTCGGAAACGATGTGGGTGGCCAGAATGACGATGCGGTTTTCGGAGAATTGGGAGATGAGGTTGCGGAAACGGATGCGTTCCCGGGGGTCCAGACCGGCGGTCGGCTCGTCCAGAATCAGAATGCCGGGGTCGGAGAGCATGGCCTGGGCGATGCCCAGCCGCTGACGCATACCGCCGGACAGAGCGCCGATCTTCTTCCCGGCGGCGTCCGCCAGATTCACGGTGTCGAGAAGCGCATCAATGCGGGCGTCCGCCTGGTCGATGCCCTTCAGCACGCACATATACCGCAGGAATTCCCTTACGGAAAAATCCCGGTAGAATTTGGGATATTGGGGAAGATAGCCGATATTCGACAGGAAATCGCTTCCCAGGGAGCGAATATTCGTGCCGTTGATGAAGATGTCCCCCTGGGCGGGGATGATGCCCATAAAGGATAGCAAAGTTCTCCCCCGGTATAAGAGATGAACTCCCCAACGCTGTCGGAATCTGCTACCCCACAGAAGGACAGCTTAAGGTAGCCCAAATCGGTTTCTTTCGGAGGTCGGGAGGGTGTGATGACGGGAGAGGGGCCTGTATTGGTTGATGGAATCGTTGCAGTGGAAACGTCAACATCTGAAGGGGAAAAACTACAAGCACACAGAAAGACGGTCAAAGCACATATCAAAAGTCGATATAATACACTTTTTAGATTCATAAAGTTCTTTCAACTCCTGTTAGAAGTAACGCCCAACGGTTCGTTGGGCGTTACTTCACTGTTAGTTAGATGGAAATATCCGTCTGGGTGTAGCAGGCGTAGCCCTTGCTGCCTGTTGATGTACCTCCACGAATTTCTTGACATACAAAGGCATAATTGGGTGCGGTTTCAATGTTGAAATATATTGCGAAGGAGGGGTTAAAACTCTTTGCTGATTTTGCACTTTGCGCACTGGTTGGGTCACCAAGGCCCAAATCGCTTGAAAATCTTACTGTGACAACAAAGTATGCACGATCCGGGTTCTTGTCTACACTGGCAGTTGTATCCAACAGATTTACACTCGAACTTTGATAGCAGCTTGCACGGAGAGTTCCATAGATACCAGCAGAGGTGGAGGTGTTTGATGCCGACACGCCGATGGTGAGGGACAGGACCATAGCCAGGACCACAGCAAACGTGATCCAATTTCGGAATTTCTTCCTAGTTAGTTGATCCTCCTTAGTAATGCGTCATTCATAGAAAACGGACATTCGGATACGATCAAAGCCATGGAGAAGAAATTGTTTACATGGCGCTGCACATCAGCCCATCGGGTATCACCTGCTTTCCCAGAGTAGGAACGACCTTCCTTACACCGTCACAATACCAGAAATTTTGTAAAATGTCAACGGCCAATCGGCAGATATTTACAATTTCGGAACTTTTAACAAATTTATCGATTTTTGAACCGGTTCAAACCCGCCCTACTCCGTCATATTGCCACATATGGACATCTGATTTCTGAGATTTTCATAACATCATCCTGCGGGCTTCTCCCCGGCGAGCAGGAACCACGTCCCTTCACCTTGTATAAAGCCATAGGTGCGAATCTCACTGGTTCGATAATTCCTAGGGACACGGACCATGTAGATGACGCTTTCCCCGGTGAACCCGGTCATATCCAGCTTGGCGGTCAGAATTTTCTTTTCTCCGCTGGCAACGGTCATGTCGAAGGGGAGACCATCTGAAGTGAAAACCGGCTCGTTGTCCACATAGAAGATAACACTGCTTTTGATATACGGTGTCCCCCACAGCTCATAGCGCAGATCAACGGGGGTACCTGCGGTGATGTTGTAAACCCGGTTTTGGCCATTATGAGGAGCATCATTTACGTAACTTCTGCTGCCAAGGCGCTCTCGCAGGTCCTCCTCGGACCATCCGACGGTATCTCCAAAAGAGGCATCCGTAGCGGCGATTTCTGCATCCGATAAACGGACCTGCTTCTCCGGAAAATCTGCTTCCGGGGGCGTTGCTTCAAATTTCAGCCGCCAGCCGGCACCGACTGAGCCGGATGTAAAGACCATCATTTGCTGAGGCCCGACGGATGGCCGGTACTCGGGATTCAAAATCGCTAAGGTGTACATTTCCAGGTCGTCACCCTCCTGCCCGGTAATGGGTGTAAAATAGAAGTCCACGACTATGGAAGCTTTTTCGGGGTAGAACGTATGCAGATAAGTGTAGGTGCTTTCTCCTTCCAACCGGTAAGGCTGGGGCTGACCGTCCAGGAACAGAAGAATGCCGATTCCGGATTCCCGGACCCTTCCGCTGCTTCCAATTTCATATTCCATGGACATTTCGCCGCCAGTGTAGGTAATATAGGGGCCGTGGTCATCGGACGGACAGTCGTCATGTAATCCGGCACTTAGGCTTCCTAAATCGCCGCTTTCCTTCGGCGTGGTCGATGCCGTATCGGAAGGGAGGGCCGATAGGGATGGAACGGTGGAGCCGGATGTGGAAGGGACTGCAGGGGCAGCAGCGCAACTTGCGAATATAAAGGCGAATAGAATAACGACAAAAGAATAAATGGTGATTCGTTTCATACTGGCCTCCTAATATACTGTAATAGGGGACCAGATACTGGTCCCCTGGGTGAGAAGGTGCTATTACAGACGGAGCGTTCCCTCGGTGTAAGTAGCATATCCAGTCTTGGCCTGGGTGCCTCCTTGAATACAATGCGATACATAATAATAGGTCGGAGTTGCCTCGATCGTGAACTGCACCGGGAGGGAGACTGAGTAACTACGCAATCCTCTTGCGCTGGTGCTGCTTGATGTAGATATGGAGGTAATGCCGTTGGTATACTCCCCCGAAATCTTGAATGAAGTGACCCCCAAAAGTTAGACAATATTTTGAAGTAAAAATTGTTCAAGCA
>ERZ841120.298-NODE-298-length-40551-cov-8.137643_pt1 | contig 40551 bp, 39 predicted proteins | sample MGYA00519572_ERZ841120 | MGnify/ENA primary metagenome ERZ841120 (study PRJEB31850, sample SAMEA3708890) | human gut metagenome | biome: human gut; feature: human-associated habitat; material: faeces | place: China | collected 2014 ...
TGCGCCAGCTTCCCCTCCAGGGGAAGCCTTTGCTCTGTCCCATCAGTTGCAGCGTTGATTTTAACTACTCTGGAATTGTAGACTGGCGGGCGGGGCATGCCGCCGCCCCTACATTCAGGAACGATACTGCCTACCGCCCCACATCCGGCCCTTCGGGCCACCTTCTCCCCAGGGAGAAGGCTATTTTCCGCCTCGCCAGGGGGCTCACAGGAACAGCATGGTCTGTTTCTCCACCAGCGAGCGCAGATGCTCTTTATCCAGGGCGTAATAGACTCTGGCCCCCTCCACGGTGCAGGTGACCAGGCCCGCATTATAGAACTTATTCATGTGGTGATGGATGGTGTTCCGGGCCAGGCCGAAGTGGTCCGCCAATTCCTGGCCGTAGGCCGGATGGTCCCGGAGATAGAGCAGAATTTCCAGTCGGGTCCGGTCCGCCAGCAGGTGGAACGCCTCGCAGAGCTGGGACACGTTGCCCTGGGTCTCGCTGACCAGCCGCAGCAGAAGCTGCCGCAGAACTCCGCAGTAAATGACCACGCTGCCATCGGCCTGGGGGCAATCCAGGAACAAATTGGTATCCGGCCCCAGAATCATGGGATAAATCCGGTAGTTCTCCCCTTCCCGCTGGGTCAGGCTGGTGATCTCCCGGAGATAATTTTCCATGCCGGTATTCTCCAGCTCGCTGCCGAAGGCCGCCGCCAGAGCGTCCATTTCCGCCCGGTGGCCCTCAATGGCCGCCATCACGGGCCGGAGCATGGCACCCACCTCGGGAATTTTCTCCCGATAGCTCCGGTGCAGCTCCAGCAGGGCCAGACGGCTCTCCGCCGGGACGGTCATGGACAGGACGATGCCCGTAAAGGTGCTTTCCGTGTCGTCGTCCGGCTCCCCCTCCCACATATCCAGGGCCAGGAGAATATCCCGTGCCACCTGGGCAGGGGTCCGGTCCATGGCGGCGCTCAGAAAGGCGTCCAAATCGCCGTTATAGGAAAAGGCCGGAGCAAACAGCAGCAGAAACGCCGGAGAAAAGGCCCCGGTGGTATTGTACTGGAAGCCGGGCAGGTCCCAGAACAGGGCCTCCAGCCGCTCTCGGCTGCCGATATTGGCCTGCCGGAGAATATCCTCCCGCAGGGCGGCGAAGGGGGCGTAGCGCTGGCGGAACACCGTCAAATCGTCCACGCCCTTGGAGCGGAGCCGTTCTTCCAGCCGGGCCTGACCGAAGCCGTTTGCCTCGGCTCCCAGAATGACCATGGCTTCCAACAGTACATTGGGGGTCTGCACATATTCCATAAAGAGTACCTCCTGTTATCCGGTGCGTTTTGGAATAGTATAGCACACTTTCCCGGAAAGGCATAGAGAAACTTTTCCGGATTCTCCGGGGCCTGAAAAATTTCCAGATTTTTCCAAAATAGATAATACAATGGTTGTATTCCTCCTTGACACACCTGTCTTTTCGGAATATAATGGCATCAACATATAGATATAGAAACCAGATATTCTATAGACATATGTTGATTCCACACCGGCGACCCTCTGCCGGTGCAGAAAAAATTCTGACGAGAGGAAGAAAAAGATATGATGAAACGTATGACCGCTCTGGTCCTGGCGCTGTTTCTGGTCATCGGCCTGCTGCCGGCGGTCCGTGCAGCGGAGACCGACGAGAGCAGCCAGGACCAGACCGTTTCCGCAACAGAGCTGCCGGGCCAGACCAGGCTCAGTGCCGGAGCAGACGGGGAAGATCCCTCCCTGTCCGCCTACGCCGATACGGATATGGTCACGGTGATCGTGGAGCTGAATGCCCCCTCCCTGATGGACGGCTATTCCGCATCCACCTTCTCCGCCGAGGAAAGTGCCGGTGCGGCCCTTTCCGACTACCTGACCTCCGCAAGCGCGCAGGCCGCTTCCGAGGCTCTGGTGGAGCAGCAGAACGAGGTACTTGCCCAGCTGGATAACGGTGTGGCCACCTATTCCGCTGACAACACCCAAGTGCCCGTGCAGGTGCTGTCCCAGTGGACCTCCCTGGTCAACGGCATGGCCATCCGCATTCCCTACGGCCGTCTGGCCGAGATCCAGTCCCTGCCCGAGGTGAAGAACGCCTATGTGGCCCACACCTACGAGGCCCCCGCTCCCGCCATCGGCGGTGAGAACAGCACCTACGGTTACAGCTATGACCTGGTGAACCTGTCCACCGCCTGGGGTAAGGGCTACACCGGCAAGGGAATGCTGGTGGCGGTGCTGGATACCGGCCTGGACCTGAACTATGAGGAAGGCAAGGGCGTGACCCGTGTCCACGAGGCATTTACGGAGAATTCCTTCCGTTCCGACGTATCCGACACGGACCTGCGCTTCACCAGCGACAGCCTGAAGGCCATGCTGAACCGGGTGCAGCTGAACGCCACCACCGATTCCGACGGCAGCAAGATCACCTACGCCGACAACGGCCTTTACAAGAACCGGAAGGTCCCCTTCGCCTTTGACTACGCCGGAAGCGACGGCAACGGCCGGGATCTGAACGTCCAGGCCGGGCAGGACCACGGCGTCCATGTGGCCGGTACCATTGCCGGTTACGCCGAGACCGCCGAGGGCCAGGTCCGCTTCTCCGGCGTGGCTCCCGATGCCCAGCTGATGATCATGAAGGTCTTCCCCGATGGCAACGGCGGCGCCAATGATGCCAACATCTTCAACGCTCTGGAAGATGCCATGAAGCTGGGTGCTGATGTGGTGAACCTGAGCCTTGGCTCCGACAACGGCTTTGCCCACGACGATTCCATCCTGAATACCCTCTACGCCAAGATGGAGCAGGCAGGCATTCTGGTGGTCACCGCCGCCGGCAACAGCGACACTGCCGCCACCAACAATAATTATGGCGGCCACATTCTCGCCTCCAATCCGGAGACCTCCATGGTGGCCGCTCCCTCCGTGTACGACTCCAACCTGTCCGTGGCTTCCTTTAACAATGTTGTGAAGAGTGAAGCCGTGCTGAACTGGAAGGCGGAGGGCGGTACGGACACCTCCGTGGCCTTCACCGACCCCTTCACCACTTCCATGAAAAAGGGCTTCAGCAGCGAGGACTGGGAGGTCATCGCCGTGCCCGGTTAGGGCACCTACAACGACTTCTCCGCCGCCGGTTTCAGTTGGTACGGCGGTAAGACCGGCATTGCCCTGGTGAAGCGGGGCGGCGGCCTGAGCTTTGACTACAAGGTCCAGATGGCCCAGTACAGCTTCCCGGGCGTCAAGGCCGTCATCGTCTATGACGAGGACCCGGAGGCCACCACCCTGATCAATATGGCCATGGAGCATGCTACCCTGCCCTGTGCGTTCATTTCCGGTAAGGATGGCGCCGCTCTGGCCGCTGCCTGCGCTGAGGGTAAGGTGACCCTGCGGGTCCAGAAAGAGGACCGCATCAGCGCTTATGAGTCCGCCAGGCAGATGTCCTCCTTCAGCTCCTGGGGCGCAGGTCCCGCACTGGAGCTGAAGCCCGACATCACCGCCCCCGGCGGCAACATTTACTCCACCGTCGTTGACCCCCTGTACGCAGGCGGCGACTACACCGGCAGCTATGACATGATGAGCGGTACCTCCATGGCCTCTCCCCATGTGGCAGGCCTCTCCGCCCTGGTGGCGCAGTATGTCCGCAAGGGTCTGGCCTACACGGACACTCTGGAAGCCGCAGCCATCACCAATGCGCTGCTGTCCAGCACCGCCCTGCCCCAGAAGGACCCGGACGGGATGTATTATAGCCCCCGTTCTCAGGGCGCAGGCCTTGTGAATGTGGGTGCAGCCGTGTCCACCCCCGCTTACATCAGCGTGGAGGGTCAAAAGACCGGCAAGCTGGAGCTGGGCGACGACCCCGAATGCACCGGTCACTTTGACCTGGACTTCCGGGTGAATAACCTGACCTCCGACACCCTGACCTACAACGTGAAGGCCATCGTGCTCTCCGCCGCCACGGAAGAAGCCGACGGCAACACCTACATCTCCAACAGCGAGCAGCTTCTTGGCGAGATTGATCTTGGCACCGTCACCGTGCCCGCCGACGGCGTGGACGTTTCCAAGAGCATCCAGCTGACCAACGACCAGATCACCAGCCTGAAGGCTCAGTTCCCCAACGGCGCTTATGTGGAGGGCTTTGTTGTCCTCACCGACGCCAACGGCGAGAATCCCCAGATCGGTCTTCCGTTCCTGGGTTTCCTGGGCGACTGGACCGCTGCCCCCATCTTTGACTCCGTTCTGTGGACCGATACCCCCGATGACGGCACCGATATCCGGAACAACAAGTCCACTTGGGGCGTCAGCCTGATGGAGAGCGCCTACGTGCTGGAGAACACCCCCCTGGATGTGCAGGTACTGGGCTCCAATAGATTTGACAACGAAGGCAAGGACCAGGTAAAGTTCATTGCCGACAACATCGCCATCTCCCCCAACGGCGACCACATTCTCGACAGTGTCAACGCCGGTGTGCTCTATCAGCTCCGCAATGCCAAGCTGCTGGTGGGCGAGGCCCGGAACAAGGCCACCGGAGAACTGTACTTCCGCAGCTATGCGGCCAACAGCTTCAAGACCTACTATTCCGCCAACTACTCCGCCACGCTCATCTGCTCCACCTTCCTGGACCGGTTCCTGGATGAGTGGGCCGGTACCGACCTGGAGGGCAATCCCCTGCCCAGCGGCACCGAGTGCGTGTACACCATCTACGCCTACACTGACGGCGACTATCCCAGCCATGTGGACGAAACCACCGGCGAGACCGTATATGATTACGACCAGGTCATCCCCGGCGAGAACGAGCCCACCTTTAACGGCCATGCCATGGATATGGCCGGAGACATTGTCTCCTTCCCCGTGACCGTGGACACCAACGCACCCAAGCTGGTGGACGGTGCCGTGCATCTGCGCAAGGATGCCGACGGCAACACCTACATGAGCGGCACCTTCACCGATGACGGTGCCTTGGCCTCCGTTGAGGTCTATCCCCTGGTGAAGATTGTGGACAGCTGGTACGGCACCGTCTCCTACAATGTGGATACTGCCCATCCCCTGTATGTCCACAACATTTACGATGCCTCCGTGAAGCAGTTCTCCTTCGAGACCGAGGCCCTGAAGTACACCGGCTCTTATGAATGGACCGGCATTGCCTATGTCTACGGCGGCGACTACGGCGCCAACGACCAGGGCTACGCCGTGATGGTGACCAACAGCGACGAGGGCATCCAGCTCTCCCAGAGCAGCGCCCTGATGTACACCGGCGACGTGCTGCACCTGAGCGTCAACAACAACACCGCCGAGGAAGGCACCCTGGTCCGCTCCTCCAGTGACCCGGCCGTTGCCACCATCGATGCCGACGGTAACATTGAGGCCAAAGCCCCCGGCCAGACGATCATCACCGTGTCCAACGGCACGGCTTCCGCCGTGTGCGTCATCGCCGTGGAAGAAAAACCCACCAAACTGACGGACTTCACCCTGGCCCTGGAGCAATTTGACGGTTTGAAGCCCGCCGGTCAGCTGGAGATCCGGGTCACCGACATTCAGCCCGGCGATGTGGTCCTGGACGATGAGAATATCACCTACCGTCTGGAGCTGGACAACCCAGAGCAGGAAGACCTGTTCACCGTGGAGCGGAGCGATGATAACTCCGCCTTCTACCTGTCCCTGCGTTCCACCGGCACCCCCAAGGACGCCGGTTCCGGCACCCTGTATGTGACCATCGACGGGATCACCCGCAGCGTGAAATTCAGCTGGGAGGAACTGTACGAAGTTTCTGACCAGGATGACATCGTTTCCAGTAGTTCCGACGACCAAATTCTCTATGTAAAGCCCGGCGAGACCATCGATCTCGTTGCCCAGTACAACAATTCCTCCACCCACAAAATCGTGCCCATCGTTCTCTGGACCGGCGACACCACCAAGGACGAGGCCGCTACCGGCCTGGTGCTGGACGGCCCGGCCTACTGCACCGCAGGCGGTGCCTGGACCGGCAAGCTCGTGAACACCGAGGGCTACGCCCTTCCGGAGAGCATCCATATTTACGAGCGCTATTCCTACGGCTACGACAGCGAGTGGCGCAACAGCGAATACTCCACCCGTTACACCTACGACGCCTCCACCGGTGAGATCTCCTTCTCCAACGGCCCCTTCTCCACGGATTCCAAGCTGCTGATCCGTGCCGATGGCGTGGCCAGCGAGGGCAATCCCGCAGGTGCTCTCAGCGGAATCGAGTACCCCGCCCCCGACGGCCAGTACGGTCCCTTCCAGTGGACCCTGGACAGCGGCTCCGGTACACTGAAGGCTGAAGAGGGCTTCGAGATCGACTACGAAAAGGTCAACGGCGCCCACTTCACCGCCACAGAGCCTGGCGTGAACTGCATCACCGCCGCCAGCAAGGACGGCAAGTACGCTCTGCATTACGCCGTTGTATGCCTGAGCGTTCAGGCTGAGAGCCTGAAGCTGGATGCGTTGGACGTGAAGATGGCCGTGGGCGACACCCTGACCCCCGCCGTAACGTTGGACCCGGAGCCCACGCTGGATACCGACAAGGTCCTTCGCTGGACCTCCTTCGCCCCGGAGACCGTCAGTGTGGATGAAAACGGCGCACTCACCGCCCACAAGACAGGCTATGCCCTGGTCAAGGTGGAGCTGGCCAACGATTCCTCCGTGTACAACTACCTGACCGTGTCCGTCACCGGCAAGAGCACCGTGACCTACACCGACGGCGTGAACGGCGAAGCCTTCGCCGACCAGCGCTACGAGGTGGAGACCGGCGGCTTCACCCCCGCCTTTGTGGGGACCCCGGAGCGCACCGGCTACACCTTCACCGGCTGGGACAAGACCGTTTCCGCTCTGGTCCTGGAGGACACCACCTACACCGCCACCTGGCAGGCCAACACCTACACCGTGACCCTGGAGGCCAACGGCGGCGAGTTGGATGCCAACACCCTGACCGTGACCTTCGGTGCGCCCATTGGAGAACTGCCTGTGCCGATCCTGGCCGGGCACACCTTCCTGGGTTGGTTCGATGCCAACGGCGAGGCCGTGACGGCGGAGACCCTGTACCGGTTCGCCGGGGACAGCGTGTTCACCGCCAAGTGGTCCGAGAACACGCCGCCCACCGAGCCTTCCGTTCCCACGGACCCCACGGAGCCGAAGCCCACCGAACCCAAACCGACCGAGCCGAAGCCCACGGAGCCTGCTCCTACGGAGAAGCCCACCGAGGCTACGAAACCCGGAACCAGTACCCCCGCTACCGGCGACACCCTGAATGTGCCGGTACTGGTGGCCGTGCTGGTGGTGGCTGCCCTCGGGATCGGCCTGCTGCTGTTCTTCCTGCTGCGGAAAAAGAAGGATAAGAAGTAAGCATACCCCCAAATGCGATTTTCCCCCAACGGGTTTTCCCCGTTGGGGGAAATTTTTGAGTGAAAAGAGGAAAATCTCCCGGCAACGCACTGTAGGGGCGGCGGTTTCCTGCCGCCCCTACGCTCAAAGTCGAAAGCCCGACCGCCCCTCATCCGTCACGGCTTGCGCCATGACACCTTCCCCCAGGGGAAGGCTATCTTTCCCATCTCCGAAAAATTTCTCCCACGCTTCACAAAAAAGTTTTTATAAAGATTTCTTCTGACCCCTTGACAGACGGGGACAATACGTGTAAAATATTGATTAGAAACAAATGAAAGTTTAGGAGATGGATGCCATGACCCAGCGTGAACGACAGATCCTCCAGTGCATCGAGGCAGACCCCATGATCTCCCAGCAGAAGCTGGCCGATCAGCTTGGCATTACCCGCTCCAGCGTGGGCGTGCATATTTACAATCTCATGCGCAAGGGCTACATCGCCGGAAAGGGCTATGTGCTCCGCTCCGGCAGCTATGCCGCCGTTGTTGGCGGCGTGAACATGGACATCGGCGGGCTTGCCTACGAGCCGCTGGTGGCCGCAGATTCCAATCCCGGCAAGATCACCATGAGCCTGGGCGGCGTGGGCCGGAACATCGCCCACAATATGTGCCTGATGGGCGTGGACGTGCGGCTGCTCACCGCCTACGGCGACGACGTGTACGGCGAAAAGGTCAGCGCCTCCTGCTCCGAAACCGGCATCGACATCACCCACGCCCTGCGGGTCAAGGGCGGCACCACCTCCACTTACCTCTTTATCTCCGGTCCCGACGGGGACATGGCCATGGCCCTTTCGGATATGGCCATCTGCGATCAGATCACCCCGGGCTACCTGTCCTCCAACCTGACCGTGCTGCAGAATGCCCAGGTCATCGTCTGCGACACCAATATCCCCCAGGAAAGCCTGATTTTCCTGGCGGAGAACGCAAAAATCCCCATTTTCTGTGACCCGGTATCCACGGCAAAGGCCGAAAAGCTGCTGCCCATCCTCTCCAAGATCCACACCCTGAAGCCCAATAAGCTGGAAGCGGAGCTGCTCTCCGGCGTGCCTATCCACGACCACAATGACGTGGAAGCCGCCGCCAAGGCCCTGCTGGACAAGGGGGTTCACCGGGTATTCATCTCCATGGGCGCCGACGGAATGTATGCCGCCACCGCCGAGGAGCAGCTGTGGCTGCCCAACCTGCCCGGCCGCATGATAAACACCACCGGCTGCGGCGACGCCGCCATGGCGGCCCTGGTCTGGGCCTATCTGGAAGGCACGGACCTGCGTGGGTCCGCCCTGGCCGGTCTGGCCGCCGGGTCCATTGCCATGGAGAGTCGGCAAACCATCAATCCCGCCATGAGCGCTACGGCGCTGCGTAACCGCATGGCGTTGGCATAAAAGAATTATAATTCGGAAAGGTCGTTATCTCTATGAACATCAACAAGTATCTGGACGTAAAACCCGAAGTTGCCGAGGCCATTGCCGCCGGGAAGCCCGTTGTGGCTCTGGAATCCACCATCATCTCCCACGGTATGCCCTACCCCCAGAACGTGGAGACCGCTCTGAAGGTGGAGCAGATCATCCGTGATAACGGCGCTGTGCCCGCTACCATCGCCATCATCGGCGGCCGTCTGAAGGCCGGCCTGACCCCCGAGGAGATCGAATACTTCGGCAAGAAGGGCCACGCCATCGCCAAGGCCTCCCGCCGTGACCTGGCCGTTCTGTGCGCCCGTGGCGAGGACGGCGCCACCACCGTGACCACCACCATGATGATCGCCCACATGGCCGGCATCAAGATCTTCGCCACCGGCGGTATCGGCGGCGTGCATCGCGGTGCCGAAAAGACCATGGACATCTCCGCCGACCTGGAGGAGCTGAGCCAGACCCCCGTGATGGTGGTCTGCGCCGGTGCGAAGGCCATCCTGGACCTGGGCCTGACCCTGGAGTACCTGGAGACCCACGGTGTGCCCGTCATCGGCTACGGCACCGAGAAGCTGCCCGCTTTCTACTCCCGTGAATCCAAGTTCAACGTGGATTACCGCATCGACACTCCGGAAGACCTGGCCAAGAGCTTCAAGGCACAGCGGGACCTGGGCCTGACCAACGGTATGCTGGTCACCAACCCCATCCCCGAGCAGTACGCCATGCCCTCCGACGTGATCAACAAGGCCATCGATCAGGCCGTGGCCGAGAGCGTAGAGCAGGGCATCCACGGCAAGGAGTCCACTCCCTTCCTGCTGGCCCGTGTGGCCGAGCTGACCGGCGGCGATTCCCTGCACTCCAACATCGAGCTGGTGTTCAATAACGCCCGCCTGGCCGCCAAGACCGCCGTTGCTTACTGCAGCCTGTAATTTGTGAAGTACCTTTCCCCTCCTTGGAGATTTCCTGGGAGGGGATTTTTGTTGTCAGGAGAACCCCGGCAGGCACAAAATAGCCTCCCCCTGGAGGGGAAGCCTTAACTCAGAAGTACGCCCCCCCTACATGCCGGGGGATTTTGTGCGCCCCATTCTCTGCCGTTGCACGTCCCCCCTTGCGTTTTTCACCGGAATTTGCTATACTATATGTAGTTAGTTATTGCTAATCAAGGAGGTATTTTCATGCAGACGGATTATAAAAACTGGGTCCCCAAGGGCATGGTCAAGGCCCTGGCCCTGGGCACCTGCATCTGCGCCGTGTTTCTTTTCGTTCTGACAGCCGCCGTCACCGTTGCCCCCTCGGTGGCCCGCTGGGTGGGCTTCGGCGTGTTCCTGACGGGCTTCCTGGTCTGCGGCATTGCCCTGCTCTGGGCCGTCACCGCCTACCGGGCCTTTTCCTTCACCGGAAAACGGCAGCTTTCCCGTCAAATCATCGATGGTGTCGCAAGTTATGTAAATCTCCCAGAGAACGCCAAGGGCCTGGACGTTGGCTGCGGCAGCGGCGCTTTGACCATTGCCTGCGCCAAGAGGAATCCCAATGCCCATTTCACCGGCGTAGACCGCTGGGGCAAGGAATACGCCGACTATTCCCAGGCCCTTTGCTTCCGGAACGCCATGGCCGAGGGCGTGAACAACGCTTTTTTCCGCCCGGGAGACGCCAACGCCCTGCCCTTTGCGGACGGAACTTTTGATGCGGTGGTCAGTAATTATGTCTACCATAACATCTCCGGCAAGAATAAACAGGCCCTCCTGCTGGAGAGCCTGCGGGTGTTGAAAAAAGGCGGAACATTTGCCATCCACGATCTCATGTCCCCTATGCGCTATGGCGACATGAACGCCTTCCGGCAGAAGCTGCTGGACATGGGCTACGAGAAAGTGGACCTCATCGACACCACGAAGTTGTTCTTCCGCTCTCCCGCCGAGGCCCGCCTTCTGGGCCTGAAAGGGTCTACATTGCTCCTTGGAAAAAAATAATGAAATCATTTGGCGGGACCGGAAGCTTCCGGTCCCGCCGAGTTTTTCAGATACTGCCGGTTTTTAGTCTCTCCGGAGGGCTTCGATGGGGTTCAGGTTGGCCGCTTTTACGGCAGGCAGCAGGCCGAAGATCACGCCGATGAGCATGGAAAACAGCACAGCGACCAAAATAGCCGGTACGCTGATGGCCACGGGAATATCCATCATTTTGGAGATCAGTTCCGAAAGGCCCACACCGCTGAGCACGCCGATGATGCCGCCCAGGCTGGTCAGCACTGCCGCTTCCGTAAGGAATTGCAGCCGGATACGGCGCTTCTTGGCCCCGATGGCCTTCTTCAGGCCAATCTCGCTGGTCCGCTCAGTGACGGACACCAGCATGATGTTCATAACGCCGATACCGCCCACCAGCAGGGAAATGCTGGCGATCCAGATCAGCTGGGTATTGGTGGACTGGCTCATGTTCTGCAGCTGCTGGGCCTGCTCCAGCATATCCTGGGAGCGATAGTCAAACTTGCTGTCGGTGCCGACGATCTGGCTGGAAGTCAGCAGCTTGGCGGCTTCCTGACCGGCGGTGGTCATCACGTCCGTGTGGGTGGTCTTGATGGCAACGGTCTGGGGCTCGTCAAACTGATACGCCGTGGGCCAGACGGCGTCGGGCATATACATGGCCCCGCCGGAGGTTTTCGCATAGAGGTTATAGTCCGACATACTGTTGATGGTGGGGGTGAACTCCTCCCGAAGGGCAATGACGCCCACCACGGTGAACACGTCTCCGTTGATCTCCACGCTGCGGCCGATGGGGTCGTCTCCGCCGAACAGACTGGACTGGACCGTGGAATCCACCAGCAGAACCTTGCGGAAATTCTTGTAGTCATTCTCGTTGAAGCCCCGGCCCCGGATGATCTGATAGCCGTACACGCTCAGGTAATCCGTATCGATGCCGTACATGCTGCCGGAGAAGGAAGTAGACTTGTAGTACACGCCTTCGGCATTCTGACGGCTGGTGTACAGAGAGACCTTCTCCACGCCGGAAACGTCCAGAAGCTGCTTCTTGGTGTCCTGGGAAATGGTCCGGACCCCGTCGGGGATGCTGTTCCAGCTCATGTCGTAGGCGTAGCCGTCCTGGTTCAGCTGCACCGTCACCACGTTATTTCCGGCACCGATGAGGTTCTGCTTGATCTGCTCGTTGGTGCCCTTGATGGTGGAGACGATGGTAATGATGGCAGCAATGCCGATGATGATGCCCAGCATGGTCAGAACGCTGCGCATTTTGTGGCCCCAAATGCCCTGGAAGGCCAGACGAATATTCTCAATCATTTCTGTGCCTCCTTAGTAGCCATAGAGTTCACTCAGGTCGCCGGCTTCCGTCGGTGCACCTGCCACCACGTTCTTCCCGTAGGGGAAGGCAATCTGGTCCGTGACGCTGAGGCCGGAGCGAATTTCATAGTATTCGCCGCCCCAGATGACCTTGCCGGTGGTCACGGTCCGCTTTTCCAGCTTTCCGTCCGCCCCGGCCACATACACATAGTATGTGCCGTTTTCCGAACGGAGGAAGGCGGTCTGTAAATAAACGCCGCCGGTTTCGCCGCCCTCGGAATACTGAACGTTTACATAATTTCCTTCCTGCAGGTCCGCACTGCCGTCCACATAGACGGTCATGGGATAGTAGGAAATATTCGGGTTGCTGTCGCCCATGTAGCTATTATCGGTGGAGGGATAGTCCCCGATGGACTGGACTGTGCCGGTAATAACGGAGCCGGAGCGCCAGTCATTGATGGTCACTTCCTGGCCGATTTTGACCGTCTCCCGGTCCCATTCGCCGATGGTGCACTGAATATAGAAGCCACCGCCGCCGGAGACTTTCAGGAAGGGCGTAGAGTTGATCTTGGCGTCCTCCTCTGTGGTCAGGCTGACCACCGTGCCGTCAAAGTCGGCAGTGATTTCGCCGCTGTCCATTTCCTTCTGCATGATCTTGTAGGCATTGTCGGCGGTCTTGATCTGGAATTCCGTGTCCCGGATGGTCTTTTCCTGTTCACTGCGCATCTGGGCGATCTGGGCGGCGGTGTAGCCGCTGCCGATGTCGATGTCCGGCTCGGTAGGCTCCACGGGGGTGTCTTCAACGGGGTCCTTGACGCCGGAGGCATCGAAGAACTGGAACACAAAGCTGCCGCCATTGGTGAACACATGAAGGCCCTGCCAGGTCAGATTGGCCCCCTTGGACATATTCTCCTCCGTGACCTTAAAGACCACATAGAAATCCTGCACCTCCGGCTTTTCCGGCTCGGTGGGCTTGGTGGGGTCCGTGGAGGGCTCCGTGGGGTCGGTGGAAGGTTCCGTCGGATCGGGAGATGGCTGAGTGGGGTCCGTGCTGGGGTCCGTAGGAGCCGTGGTGGGCTCGGTGGTCCCGGAAGGAGCGGTGGTCTCATCCTCCGCCGCCTGGGTCGTTGGGGCCTCCGTCGTCTCCGTGGGCTGGGTCGGCTGGGTGGGGGTCAGGGCCGCCTGGCGGTCCTGTGCGGCCTGCCGCAGCTGAGCCAGGAGGGTATCTTCAATGCCCACACTGCTGTTCAGCCAGCAGATCAGGGGATTTTCCGCCGTTCCGACAGCCTGATTGCCCCCAAGGAGCTGATAGTGGCCGGAAATGGGGGTTCCCTGGTCCGGCGTCACCGGGTCCGTAGGCTGGGTGGGGTCCGGAATGACCATGGGCTTCATGTTATTGATCTCCGCCAACCGGTCGTATGCATTTTGCAGGTCTACTTTCAGTTTTTCCACTTCCAGGCGCTTCCGCTCCAGGGAAAGGTCGTTGAGGGTGGTGTCGAAGCGCATCAGTACATCGCCCTTCTTCACGGTGTCGCCCTCTTTCACCAGCACCTCGGAAACGGTCTGGGTGGAGCTCAGAAATACGGTCTGGATACGGTCCGTAGACACCGGGCCGTAGGTCTCCTTGGAGTCACCCCAATAGCTGTCCATGCCCACGCTATAAAAGTCGTAGACCTTCACCGGGGCCACGTTGCTTTTCCGGAAATGGCTCCACAGGCCCAGGCCAAGAGCCGCTGCGGCAACTACCGCCGTGACGCTGATGACAATGGACTTGACTTTTTTACGCTTCTGCATGGTCTGCGCCTCCTTCCGGCTCCGCCGAAGTCCGCAGCTCGCCGTCTAGAATATGATAGGTCTTATCCGCACAGGCGGCAATGGCCGGCTCGTGGGTAATCATAAGGATGGTCATGCCCTGGTCGCTGAGATGGCGGAAAATCTCCATGATCTGGTTGCCCGCCTTGGTGTCCAGGGCGCCGGTAGGCTCATCGGCCAGAAGCAGCGTGGGATTGCCCACCATGGCCCGGGCGATGGCCACCCGCTGGCACTGTCCGCCGGAAAGCTGGTTGGGCAGGAAATTCATCCGCTCCCCCAGACCTACGGCCTCCAAGGCCGCAGCGGCCCGCTCCCGGCGCTCCTTCACGCCCACGCCCGCATACAGCAGCGGCAGGGCCACATTGTCCAGGGCGTTCATCTTAGGCAGCAGGTAAAAGCCCTGAAACACGAAGCCGATGTACTTGTTCCGAATCTCCGCCAGGGCGTCGTCGGACAGGTCCTGCAGGTTCTCCCCGTTCAGCGTGTAGCTTCCGGAGGTAGGCAGATCCAGGCAGCCGATAATGTTCATCAGGGTGGTCTTGCCGGAGCCGGAGGGGCCCATGATAGCCAGGTAGTCCCCCTGCTCCACGGTCAAATCAATATGCTTGAGGACGTGGACAGGCTCCTTGCCCTGGATATAATCTTTACAGATGTCCTTTAATTCCAGAATGGCCATTTAACCCACCTCGTTGCCGCCGTTTATCATGCCGGTGTCCACGCCGTCGTTCATGCCGGTGTCCACACCGCTGTCCTTGCCGCTGTTCATGCCGTCCTCCGGGATGGTCTCGGCAGGCTCCTCCCGGGTGGTGGCTGCGCCTTCCACGCAGTTTTCGTCCGGATAGGCCACATAGTCGGCCTCGCTGAGGCCGTCGGTAACGGCGTAGGTGTCCGTCATATCGTCATACGCGCCCAGGGTCACGGTGCGCTTTTCCAGCTTGCCGTTTTTCTCGGCCCAGACGTAGGCAGAACCGTCGTCATTCATGACCACGAAGGCACTGCTGAGCCGCAGGCCGGTCAGGTCCTCGCCGCTGTCCAAAGCCAGATAGACGTGCTGCCCCAGAATCAGGCCGTCGGTGCTGTCCAGCTCCACATAGAAGGGATAGCGGCTGCTGGAATTCAGGCTGGAAGAGCTGCTGTCGGAAGAAATATAATAGTTGTTGGAGTTATTCTGAGCAGGGTTCTCGTAATCGATGGTGGAAATGGTGCCGGTCCAGGTGTCGTCATTGGTCCGGGAGAGAACTTTTACCCGGGTACCCACGGTGAAGCTGCCCCGCTGCAGTTCGCCCAGGGTCCCCTGGACCCGGAAGGAACCGGCCTGCTGGATGGTAATGTAAGGCTGCTCCCGGCCATTCTGGTCGGTGGTACTTTCATTGATGGCCTGAATCTGGCCGTCCACGGGAGACGTGACCACCGCATTTTGCAGCAGCGCCTCAGACTTAGCCACGTCGGTCTTTTTTGCTTCCAGCTTCAGTTCCGCCTCCTTCAGATCCACCTGCATGGTCTGAATTTGCACGGTATAGGCCAGCTGCTGGCTGCTGCCCGCATTGGCCCGTTGGTTCTTCAGTTCGGAAATCTGGTCCTTATAGTTCTCGATAGTGGCCTCCAGCTGCTCCTGCTCCAGCTTCTGCTTATCCAGGTTCAGCTGCAGCTGTTCGGTGTCATAGGAGAACAGCTGGTCGCCGGTTTTCACGGTGTCCCCGGCTTTCACAAACAGCTCACCCACGGTCTTGTCGGCGTCCCGCTGAATCTTCGTTACGTTCTCCGCGACCACAACGCCAGGGAACCGGTCTCCATCGGTGATGCCGAAGCCGCTCAGGTCTCCCACGTTCTGCACATACACGCCGCCGGTCTTGCCGGAACAGGCCACCAGGCTCAGGCTCAATGCCAGGGCCAGAATGGCCGCAATGCAAGTTTTTTTCATATTCCGAAACCTCCTCATGGGTCTTTTGATTGACTACATTATACTAGAAAGGATCTGCCTTGGCAATCGTCCAAACCTTAAGTTTCTCTTAAATCTTTTCCAAAAACGTGCCAGAACAAACGCACCCCCGGCGCACAGCTTATGCGCCGGGGGCAGAGCAGATTCGTTTTTCTTATTTCTTGACCAGGTACTTCCGCATATCCAGGGACACGGCCACCAGAATGATGGCGCCCTTGATGATGTACAGGCTGGAGGAATCCACGCCCAGCATGGTCAGGGCCACGAAAATGAGCCGCAGCACCACCACGCCCAGAATAATACCGCTGATCTTACCGGTGCCGCCCACGAAGGACACGCCGCCGATGACACAGGCCGCGATGGCATCGCACTCGGCGTTCAGGCCGGTGTTCATGGCCACGGTGCCAACACGGACCGCCTCGATATAGCCGGAGTAGCCGTACATGGCACCGGCCAGGGCATGGACCATCATGGTGGTCAGGAACACGTTCACGCCGGAGACTTTTGCAGCATCGGCATTGGAGCCAACGGCGAACATATTCTTGCCGAACACGGTCTTGTTCCAGATGAACCACATGATGACCGTAATAATGACGGCGTAAAGCACATACCAGGGAATGGCAATGTTGCCCAGGCGGAACATGGTGCCGCCCACGAAGTCCTTATACTGCTGGCTCAGGCTGGAAATGGGCTGAGAGTTGTTGCCGTTCAGGCTGAAGAACCAAATGATAACGCCGTAGATGAGCAGCTGGGTGGACAGGGTGACGATGAAGGGGTGCAGGCTGAACTTGGCCACAAAGAAGCCGTTCAACAGGCCGATGAGGAAGCCCACAGCAATGGCGATGAGCAGGGTCAGGCCGATCCACCACCACTTGGAGCTGTCGGGCAGCATGGGGAACATCTTGTTTGCGAAATCCATCTTCTGCAGCAGCACGGCAGAAACGGCGGCGGTAAGACCCTGGATTCGTCCGGCGGACAGGTCCGTGCCGGTCAGGACGATACAGCCTGCGATGCCCAGTGCCATGGGCAGATAAGCGGCCACCTGGTTGATAAGGTTGGCCAGGGAGCCAAGGGTCAGGAAGTTATCCGTGCGGATGGCGGTGTAGATAACAAACACCAGCATCACGATGTACAGTGCGTTATTCAGGAAGCCGTCCAGAACGAACCGGCGCTTGTCCTTTGCGTCCATGGTACGGAACTGGGCAGAAGTTCTTTGAAGTGTGGAAATGGGGTTTTTCATACGTTTCCCTCCTTAGACATACTTGGCGGCCAGGGTCATAATGGCCTCCTGGGTGGTATTCCGGGCATCGACCTCACCGGCCACCCGTCCGCCGGACATGACCACGATCCGGTCACACACGCCCAGCAGCTCCGGCATTTCCGAGGAGACCATCACCACGGTCTTGCCGTTATTGGCCAGGTCCAGAATCAGCTGATAAATTTCGTATTTTGCGCCCACATCGATGCCTCGTGTAGGCTCGTCCAGCAGCAGCACCTCCGGGTCCGTCAGCAGCCACCGGCCAATGATGACCTTTTGCTGATTGCCGCCGGACAGGGAACGGATTTTCGTCTCCTGAGAGGGGGTCTTGGTGTGCATAGCGTCAATATAGCGCTGGGTATCCTCCCGCTGGGACTTCTCGCTGAGGAACATTCCGCCTTTCAGATGCCGATCCAGGCTGGAAATAACGGTGTTGTCCCGGATATTCAGCACGCCGAAAATGCCGGTGGCCCGGCGCTCCTCGGTGAGCAGGGCGAAGCCGTTCTTAATGGATTCCCCGGCGTTCCGGTTCAGGCAGGGCTTGCCGTCCAGGGTGATGGTCCCTTCCTTCCGGGTGCGGATGCCGAAAATGCTTTCCAGGGTCTCAGTCCGGCCGCTGCTGTCCAGTCCGGCCAGGCCCAGAACCTCGCCCCGGTGGGCCTCAAAGCTCACGTCCCGCAGCTGATTGTACATACCCGTCAGATGCTCCACTTTCAATGACACCGCACCGGGCTTGTTGGTTTTCGGCGGGAACTGATTGGTCAGCTCCCGGCCAACCATCAGCCGGATGATGTCGGCCATTTCCAGCTCGCCAGCGGGCCGGGTGGCCACCCATTTGCCGTCCCGCATGACGGTGATGGTATCGGAGATACGCTTGATCTCCGCCATTTTGTGGGAAATATAGATGATGCCCACGCCCCGCTGCCGGAGCATATTGATGATGCGGAACAGATGCTCCACCTCTTCCTCCGTCAGGGAGGAGGTGGGCTCGTCGAACACGATGACCTTGGAGTGGTAGGAAACGGCCTTGGCGATCTCTACCATCTGCCGCTGGGAAACAGGCATGGAGCCCATAATCTGGTGGGGATCCACGTCGATTCCCAGCTCCTGGAACACGGCCATGGTGTCCTTGAACATTTTCTTTTCGTCCACCAGTCCCAGCTTCGTGGGATAGCGGCCCAACCACAGGTTGTCCATGACGGAACGCTTCAATGCCTGGTTCAGTTCCTGATGGACCATGGCCACGCCGTTGTCCAGGGCTTCCTTACTGCTCTTGAAGTCGATCTCCCGGCCCTGGAGATAAATGTGGCCTTCATCCTTATTATAGATGCCGAACAGGCACTTCATCAGGGTGGATTTGCCTGCGCCGTTTTCGCCCATCAGGGCATGGACCGTACCGGCCTCCACCTCCAAGGATACATGATCCAGCGCTTTCACGCCGGGAAAGGTCTTGGTAATGTCTACCATTTTCAGGAGAACTTCCTGCTGTGCCATTGGGGTTCCTCCTTTGCGAGAATATTGGCTTTCAGCGGGACGAACCGGCAGAACTTCGCAGCTCTCTGCGACTCTCTGCCGGGCCGTCCACGCAAATGAGAAAGGGGGAAGCTGCCGCCGGAACGGCAGCTTCCCGCAAGTTTACGAATTATTCGCCGGTGTAGGGAGCGTAGGCCACGTACAGCTTGGAGGCGCAATCGGAAGCGATGCTGAACCGCACATCCTGCACGGAGGCCAGTGCGTCGCCCACGGTCTTGCCCGCAGAAATGGCCTGCACGGTCTCGCAGATAGCCAGAGCCATACCCTCAGCGTCCTGCTTCACAGTGCCGGTCATGGCGCCTTCGGCGATCAGGGTCTTGGCGTTCTCGGTGGCGTCCACGCCGAACACGGGGACAACGTGACCGCCGTCCTTGTTGTAGCCCTTGCCCTGCAGGGAGGACACAACGCCCTCAGCCATGCCGTCGTTGTTGCAGATGACCAGCTCGATCATGTTGCCGTTGGCCTCGTTGTAGGTGACGAAGTTGGTCTCCATGTAGTCGGTAGCGGCAGCAGCGGACCACTGGCCGCCCTGGTCCACCTGGTACTTGTTGGAGTTGTTGGGGTCGAAGTACTCCAGTTCGGGCTTTCCGGCAGCGGTCAGGATGGCATTGGCGTCCTCCACGCTGTACTGGGTCCGGTAGATGGCCTCCACGTTGGCCTCGTCGCCCTTCATCATGGCGTAGCTGATCTTGCCGTCCTTGTTCAGGTCAATCTCATCGTAGTGGGCCAGGATGTAGTCGCCGATCATCTTGCCCTGCATGTGGCCGGCTTCGGGAGCGTCGGTGCCGATGAAGCAGGCGGTGTTGGAACCCTTCAGGACTTCCACGTCAGAGCCATCGGTGCCGATGGCACGGTTGAAGAAAATAACGGGGATGTTGCCAGCCAGGTTCAGGATGTCCTTGGCCACGTCGGGGGTACCGGAAGTAACCACGTTCACCACCAGCAGATTGGAGCCACCGGCGATAGCGGTCTTAATCTGGTCAAGCTGCTTCGCCTGGTCACCGGCGGCGTACTGATTGTCGTACTTCACACCGACAGCATTCAGCTTGTTGTTCAGTTCGGTACGAACAGAGCTCAGATACACGTCGCTCTCGTCATACCAGAAAACGGAAACCTTCGTTTTGCTGTCAACGGTGCTGTCGCTGCCTTTCGTGCTATCGCCGCCATTGGTGCCGCCGTTGGAGCCGCAGGCGCACAGGCCCAGGACCATCACGGCTGCCAGCAGCAATGCAAGGATCTTCTTCATTTCATTTTCCTCCATTGAATATGGTTTGTTCCGTGGGTTTTCCCCCATCGGACACGAATATTTTACCATATTTTACGGGAATTTCAAGAGCTGCAGCCGTCAAAACCGGGCGTTTTCCGTTGCTTTTCCATATGGTATCCATACGTTTGTATCGATATTTTGTGTATCTCTCACAAAATACGTTTCAAAACCGATTTTCCCGGAAAACCCTTCACTTTTTCACGGTGAAAATGGCGGAAATAAAATAATTTTCAGGTTTTTCATTTTGTGAAAACGATTTTCAGGCGCTGTTTTCCCGGTCCGGTGACGAAAAATTCGGAGTTTTTCACAATTCCGACCAGTCCGCCGATTAGAAAAAGCCGTTTGCCCATTGTACACACCCGGAGGGAAAAGATAGTCGAAATATGCACATAAGGCACTCCTTGGCCCCCTCATAAGAGGGGGCTGTCTGCCCTATGGGCAGACTGAGGGAGGCAAGGCCCCACCGGTTTCTGCGTACAGAATTCGTGCGCATCGGGGCGTGCCGCCGCCCCTACACTCAAAAGCGGTAGCCCCTACCGCCCCTCATCCGTCACACCTAGCGGTGTGCCACCTTCCCCCAAGGGAAGGCTATTTTTCGCCACGCCGGGAGAGCGTTCTTCCCCTATTTCTCTCCTCCAAGCGCAAAAATGCCCCTGCTGCAAGCAGGGGCGCACGGATACCTGTTTTATTGGCATTTTACCGGCGGCGGCTTTTGGTCCGGTGGTCGGAATACTGCCGGATGGAAGAGATCTTGCTGTCGGATTCCGTCATGAACTGCTTCAGCCGTTCTTCAAAAAGCTGGTCGGCAGTCTTGGGCGCAGCGGGAGCGGCGGGGGCCCGATTGGGACGGCCGTTGCCCTCCCGGCGGGGCGCAGCATTGTTCCGGGGGCGGTTATTCTCCCGGGCAGGCTTCGGCTCCAGGCGCTTGATGGACAGGTTGATCTTTCCATTTTCGTTGCCGATGACCATGACCTTCACGTCCTGGCCCTCCGTCAGATGCTGGCGGATGTCGCTGACGTAGGTATTGGCTACCTCCGAGATATGTACCATTCCGGTACGGTTCTCCGGCAGCGTGACGAATGCGCCAAAATTGGTAATGGATTTGACCTTACCCTCCAAGATGTCTCCAACAGTGAACTCCATATTTCCTTTCTTTCCTCCATGTTTTAGGGTGTTACTTTGTGTCGAAAAGGACGGTGTCCGGCAGGTACAGCCCCAACTCCTCCTGAGCGATGCGGACGATGGCGTCCACGCTGCCCAGCTTGCTCAGGTATTCCTCCAGCTGCTCGTTGCGCTTCTCCAGGTCCAGAGCCTGCTGGCGCAGAGCCGCCGTGTCCCGCTTGGCGGTGTGGATGGCCAGGCCCGCCACGGCCATGGCGGCGATGCAGACGCACAGCATCACCAGCAGGGCGATCCGGGTCCCCAGTGCGCTGCGCTGGAAAACCACCCGGCTTTTTGTTTCCTTTGCCACGGGCGCTCCCTCCGTTTTCCCGCCGTCGTTCCCGACGTTTTTCTCCTGCTATTGTACCCGATTTTTTCCCGGATGCAAATACTTTTTTTCGGATTTCCCCGACTTTTTTGAAAATTTTTTTCCGCATGGCCCGGAGCGTGCCAAAAATCCGCCCCAAAAGCGTCCAAATGCCCCGGAACAGACCGCCCAGCAGCCAGCCGAATACCCATTTCCCCGCCGTAAGACCCAGGAGTATCCCCAGGGTGTAGCTCATGCGGATGTCCCCCCGGCACACCCGGAAGCTGATCTCCAGCCAGCCCCGGAAGGCGGCAGGCAGAAGCAGCAGGTCCGCCAGGGCGGCGTGGCGCTTCCGGAGGGGCTCCAGAAAGGCGTCCAGAAATCCCAGGGCCAGTCCCACCAGCCAGGCCGCCGCCAGACCGGCGGCGCTGCGGCGGATCATCCCAGCAGCCTCCGGAAGAAGCCTCCGGCCTGCCGGGGTTCCTCATAGACCAGGGAGGACACATTGCCCTCCACCGCCACCTGGCCCCCTTCCGCCGTCAGCTGCCGCAGGGACAGGCCCTTTCCCTGGACGATCAGTGTCCCCAGGCCCGTATGCAGCACCACGCTCTGCTCGTCGAAGCTGACCACCTCCGTCACGCCGGTGACGCTGAGGCTCCTGCGCTCGTTGAGGGTCAGCTTGTGGGGCAAAATTTTCTTTTCCTCGGCCACGGCCATTCCCCCTTTGCTTTGGGAACAGCCTATGTACGCCTTACTCGGAATATTCCTCCACTTCGGAAAGCTCCCGGTTCATCTCCTGTTTCGGGATGAGGAACCGCCGGGTGGCGAACAGCCCCGCAATGCAGGCCACGCAGGCCAGATTGCTCAGGGGGTCGTCGTGGCTCAGGATGACGTGCCGGGCAATGGCCACGATGAGCACTTCAATGGTGTTGGCGGGGGTCAGGTCCGTAAGCATCCGGACAAATTCCAGGCCCACCACGATGGTCAGAATGTTGTGCAGATAGTTGTCCACGGAGGTGAAATACCCCTCCACGGTGAACATTTTGAAAATCTCCATCCCCAGCATCCCCACCAGCACCGCCAGGGTCAGGATGGCAATGGCAAATTCCAGCAGGTGCAGCACCCGATGGATGAATTTCTCGCCTTTTTTCTGAATAACGCCCTGTTTCATGGTCTATTTCCTCCCATATAGTTTTCGCATTTCCGTTTTTGCCCGCCGGACCTCCTCCTCCATCTCCCGTGCGGACACCCGCAGCACCCCGGACCGGAGGGACGAAAGCTGGATAAGACCGTCGGAGGTCGCCACCTTGACCTGATCGTTCTTCCCGATTTCCTCCACCAGGCTTTCGATATAGGCATCCGCCGTCTGGTTTTCTCGGGTGTACACCACGGAAATGTTGTGGAACCGTTCCTTTTCGCCGGGATTTCCCGGAACCTTGTAGCCGTCGAATACAACGATCAGCGTACATTTCCGGAAGCCCGCAAAGCTGGACAATTCGTTCAGCAGATGCCGCCGGGCGGCAGACAGGTCGCTTTTGGCCGTGTCCGCCAATTCCGGCCAGCAGAAGATCATGTTGTACCCGTCCACGATCCAGGTGGTCTTTCTGGGGGGCCGGATGACCAGCTTTTCCTGAGGATCCAGACGCTCCCTGGGCCGATAGAGGGTGGTGGTCTGCTCCCCGAATTCCCGGCGCAAAATGGCCTCCAGGGCCCGGTCGTCGGGCTGCAAATTGCCCACGATCAGCCCCGGCCGGTCCGCTTTCAGGGCGCTTTCCAGGTGCATCTGCTCAAAAACATGATCCCACTTCACGATCACGCCGCTGCCGTGGGCGCAGAACACGCTGTCCGGGGTGTTGGCGGTATCCGCCTCCGGGTCGTAGGTCCGCTGGGCAATGACTTCCTCGGCGTTGTGGCACTCATCGTACCCGTCTGGGGAAAGCTGTAAGCTGCCCCGGCCCTGGGTGTAGGCCGCCACCTCCTGGGGATAGTCCCCCAGGCTGGCCACCGGCAGCCGCCCCCGGAGGACGGCAAATTCCCCGTTCTGCTCCGGCGGCTCCGCTTCGCCGCCCATGGCCCGGATGTCCGTAATACCCCGGCCCACCTGATTGGCGGGGACCGTCAGGGTAAAGGCGTACCAGGGCTCCAGCAGCACGCTTTCCGCCTGCATGAGACCCTGGCGCACCGCCCGATAGGTGGCCTGCCGGAAGTCGCCGCCCTCGGTGTGCTTCACATGGGCCCGGCCGGTGAGCAGGGTGATTTTCATATCCGTAATGGGGGACCCGGTGAGGACGCCCCGATGAATTTTCTCCGCCAGATGGGTCAGCACCAGATTCTGATATTGGGGTTCCAGCACGTCCACGGGACACCGGGTAGAAAAAGCCAGCCCGCTGCCCCGCTGCCCCGGTTCCAGCAGCAGATGGACCTCGGCATAGTGCCGCAGGGGCTCGAAATGGCCCACGCCCTCCACGGTGTTGGCAATCGTTTCCTTATAAAAGATGCGGCCCTCGTCGAATTCCGCCGCAATGCCGAAACGCTCCTGCAAAATGCTGCCCAGCACCTGAATCTGCACTCGGCCCATGAGCCGCAGGCGAATTTCCTGCAGCCCCTCGTCCCATTCCAGCTTGAGAAGCGGGTCCTCCTCTTCGATCTGCCGCAGCTTGCCCAGCACCGTCACCGGGTCGTCGCCCTTGGGCAGCTTCAGCCGGTAGGTCATCACCGGCTCCGTTTCCATGGCCTCCATGGGCGGCTCGGCACCCAGATTCTGGCCTGCATAAGTCCCGGTCAGGCCCGTTACCGCCAATATTTCCCCGGCGCTGGCCTCCTCCACGGGGGTGAATTTCTCCCCGGAGTAGAGCCGCAGCTGCTGGATTTTTTCCTCGCAGGCTTCGCCGGATTTGTTTGCATAACGCAGCCCCTGTCGGACCCGCAGGCTGCCCCCGGTGAGTTTCATCCAGGTGAGCCGGCTGCCCTGGGGGTCCCGGCTGATTTTATAGACCCGTGCGGCAAAATCGGCTTTCCAGGGATTTTCGGGAGCCAGCCGGTCCAGCAGGTCTAGCAAATTTTCAACCCCGTCCATTTTCAGCGCCGAGCCGAACAGGCATGGGAACACCCGCCGCCCGGCAATTAACCCCCGGACCTGAGCCTCCGTGACCTGACCGGTCAGGAGATAATTTTCCAGCAGGGCCTCGTCGCACAGGGCGCATTGCTCGTCGATTTGGGCCTGGGAAAAATCGATGCACCCGGCGGAAAAGGTCTTTTGCAGCTGGGCCATCAGGTCCTCCCGGCTTTTTCCGGGCAGGTCCATTTTGTTCAGGAACAGGAACACCGGCACCTGATAGCGTTCCAGCAGCCGCCAGAGGGTCAGGGTGTGGGCCTGGATGCCGTCGGTGCCGGAAATCACCAGCACGGCGCAGTCCAGCACCCCCATGGCCCGCTCGGCCTCGGAGGAAAAGTCCACATGGCCGGGGGTGTCCACCAACGTGATGCGCCGGTGGGCAGTCTCCAGCCGGGCCAGTTTGGAGAAGATCGTAATGCCCCGGCGGCGCTCCAGCGCATCGGAGTCCAGCAGCGTGTCCCCATGGTCCACCCGGCCCAGGGCCCGCCTGGCCCCGGCGGCATAGAGCAACGCCTCGGAAAGGGTCGTCTTTCCCGCATCCACATGGGCAAGCAGGCCGATATTGCAGGCCGTTTTTTCCGTTTTCAGTTCCATGGGCCACGCCCCTTTCCAAGAATTGGCATTATTATACCACGAACCCCCCATTTCGCCAACCACCGATCGATAAAAAATTCCCGGCTCATCGGAGCCGGGGAAATATGTTTTTGTAATGATTCACGCCGGAGACGTGTCCAGGCCATCTAGAAAATCCCGGAACGTCTGCTCGTCAAAGACATAGTACCCCGCATAAAAGCGGAACCCCCGGTCGGGTGTGGAGTGAGCCTGGCCGTTCCAGTTTATCCACTCCACGCTGCCGTCAGCGTAAGTGAGCCGCAGAACGGCTTCCGTATTTTCGTAGACCGGAGCCAGCGGTTCGCCATACCAATGATAGGCCTGCACCTGCCGGAATGCCGCCAGGGTCTCCGCCGCATCGACGGTCCCGACCGTTTCCTCGTGGAGTTCACCGTCATAGCCGATCTGCACGACGGCCGCTTCCTGAATTTCGCTTTCCGGGCCAAGCAGCGGGTAGGCAGCCGCTACCCGGCATCCCGCCAGCAGAAACACCAGCAGAAGCGCCATAAACGCAGAAAGAAATTTTTTCATCGCCCTCCCGCCTCCAAAATACTTTTCTTGGGGTACGCTATTAAGATTATTTTATCCTATTTTCTATTAAAATGCAAGGATTTTCAGCAAGATTTTCCAAAAATGCAAATATTTGAAAAAGTTCTTGACATCCCCGCCCAGGATTCTTTATAATCCTCTTACCCAATATCGAAAGGATCGGTTTTATGAAAGTCGATCGTCCCCTGCCGGAGCATGGGTGGGCCTATCGCTGGGAAGCGCTGGTCCGGGCGGACAATGATGCCGTTTACGGCTCTCTTTGCCGGATGGGCTGGGCGGTGCTGTGGGTCAAGCAAATTCCCGGCTATAAAAACGGCCTCCTCTCCACCATTCTGTTCTGCCGGTTCCCGAAAACCCAGGGCAAGCCCCTGACGGCCCTGCACTTTTACGGCCTCACGTTCCCGCCTGTGTTTCTGGGCCTGTTTCTCGCAAGCTGGCTGCTGTTCCTGGTGTCCGGCTGGACCGCTTCGGAGGCCCTGCTCTGCACGGCACTGTACCTGCCGGGGCTGGCGCTGGCCTCCTGGCTCCTCAGCCGCTTCACCAGCGGCGGCAAGCTGCAGACCGCCCTCATCGATTCCTTCTGGAACAGGCTTATCGCTCCATAGAAAAACCGCCGTGCTTCTCGCACGGCGGTCCTTTTTTCTGGCACTCCGTTTACGGAACGGGGGGCTTTTCCGGTTCTTCAATAAATCGGACCACATCATTGGGGGTGCAGGAAAGGGCCTGGCACAGCTTTTCCAGCGTGTTCATGGTGATGCTCTTGTTTCGGCGAAGATTCGTAATGGTGTAGGCGCTGAAGCCCAGTTTGTAAATCAGCGTGTACGTCGTTACACCACGTTTTTTCATGGTCACCCACAGCGGCGAATAATCCACCATGCTTCCCGCCCCCTTCCGCAATTTTCCTCTATTATCCCCCGAAAAGTTCCTCTTGAATATTAGCAAAGATTTGCCTATAATCTTAGGGGAGACAGGAAAGGAGGCAGGGGGATGGATTGGAAAGAACAGGAAGAACTGCCAACGGCTTGCAGAAAATGTTGGAAAGAGGAATGCGATAACTGCGACCACGCCGGGGAGCGGTGGGTGCTTTCCGAGCGGGATGACCTGCTGGTACGCAGGAAAATGCTGCTACGGCAAATCGACCGCCTGCACAGACGCTTGGAGGAAATCGAGAAGGCGTTGAAGACAATAGATGGTAACGAAGGGCAGGCCGATTGCGCCGGAAATTCCATACGCTGAGGGTCAGTTCTTCTGAGGGGAAGGCTTTTTCTCTGTCCCGGCAGCCCCTTCGTCGATTTTTACCGCTCAATCATGATACGAAAAACCCCGCACGGTCGGGATTTTCCAACCGTGCGGGGGCTTCTTATGTACTTATTTTTCCCACAATCCGTTCCTGGGATATTCTCCCCGGGCGGTTTTTTCGGCCAGGGCCGCCACCACGGCGGGCTTATCCGCCGCATAGGTCACGCCGAACCACTGGTCAGCGGAATGGAGCACCTCCACCTGGGCCTTGCCCTCGGAGAGCAGCGCCTCCACGGTGACGGGCAGGTAATACTCCGCCTTCACCGGATTTCCGGGAACCACATTTTTCAGGAAATTCGGGAACCGGGCGGCAATTTCCGGGATAAAGCTGCCGGTAAAGCCCCAGAAATTCATGGACACGGTGGTGTCCTCCGGCACATCCACCCAACTTTCCCCGCCGTCCTCGGTATAATGGATGCCGCCGGGGTACTTTTCAATGCGGGTGCGCTCGTGGATGCCCGTCAGCAGACCGTTTCCATCCACCTCGCACTGTCCCCGGGCCACGCTGCCGTGGTCGGTGACGGTCTTGCCCAGCTGGTAGCCAACCATGGCATAGTGATATTTTTCCCCGTCCTGAGCCTTGGAAAGGAAGTCAAAAATCACCCGGAAGGCGTCTTTTCCGTAATAATCGTCAGAATTGATGACCGCAAAGGGCGCATCGCCGATTTCCTCTCTGGCGCACAGCACGCAATGGCTGGTGCCCCAGGGCTTCTTCCGCTCCGGGGGGATGGGGTAGCCTTCGGGGAGCATCTTGTCCATCTCCTGATAGGCATAGCGAATTTCCATGGGACATTTTTCCAGGCGGCGGCCCACCGTCTCCATGAAATCCTCCCGAATGGCTTCTTTAATGATAATCACGGCCGTTTCAAACCCGGCCTCATGGGCATCATACAGGGAATAGTCCAGAATGGCTTCCCCGTGGTCGCCCACAGGATCGATCTGCTTCAGTCCGCCGTAGCGGCTGCCCATACCGGCGGCCATGACCACCAGAATCGGCTTTTTCATAATGGGGACCCTCCTTTTTGTGTGCGGAGGCCAGAAGTCGCCTCCATTTGGTCCATTATAACCGATTCTTTTACAAATTGCAATACCTACCCGCCGCACAGAGGGGTAAATACGGCACTGTCCATGGAAATATCGTCCTTCCGGACCCGGTCCCAGGAAAAATCCCGGGCCAATTCCGTGGCGCTGACGGCCTCCGGCTTTTCCAGCAGACCCGCCGTATAACTCAAAGCCCCCAGCAAGACCTCCGGCTTCATCCGGCGGCGCAGAGCGCCCATATCCAGATCTCCATCCCGCTTGCTGAGGCGGCGGCCGTCGGGAGAAAGCAGCATGGGCACATGGGCATAAGCGGGCGCAGAAAAGCCAAACAAGCTTTGTAAATACATCTGCCGGGGGGCCGAGGACAGCAGGTCCGACCCCCGGACCACCTCCGTGACCCCGGCCAGGCCGTCGTCCACCGTCACCGCCAGCTGATACACATACACCCCGTCCGCCCGCCGGACCACGAAATCCCCGCAGTCTGTGGCCAGATTCTGGGCATAAGGCCCCTGGAGCCGGTCCGTGAAGGACCAGACCCGGTCCGGCACCCGGACCCGCCAGGCAGGCAGGCGGTGAAAGGCCGCCCGCTCCGCTTCCGTCAGGTTCCGGCAGGTCCCCGGATAGACGTAGGTCCCGTCGGACAAATGGGGAGCGTTGGGGCTATGGAGCAGGCTCCGGGTGCAGTAGCAGGGATAGAGCAGACCCAGAGCCGCCAATTTTTCAAAATATCCATCGTAGACCGCCGTCCGGGTGCTTTGGGCGGGGGTCTCCAAATCCCAGGTCAGGCCCAGCCAAGTCAAATCTTCCCGGATAATGTCCCCCAATTCGGCGCTGGTCCGCTGGGTGTCCAGGTCCTCCATCCGCAGCAGAAAGCCCCCGCCCACGCTCCTGGCGGACAGCCAGGCCAGCAGGCAGGCAAACACATTGCCCAGATGCATCCGTCCCGACGGTGTGGGGGCGAACCGCCCCAGCACCGGCTCGCTCACAGCAGCAGTCCTCCGGCCACCGCCAGCCCCACGCCGATGAGGCCCATGACCACCAGCGCCAGCACCACTTTGCCCCAATCGGTGCCTTTCAGGTCCTGCGGCTCCTCGTACAGGGTGTCGTCGGCATAGTCCACCGGGTCGGTGTCGTCGGTGTTGTAAGCGCCGTAGCCGTTGGAGAAATTCCGATAAATTTTCGTTGCGTCCGGGTCCTCCGGTTCTTCTTCCTGAGGCTCGTCGTCAAAATCCAGCCAATCCTCCCAGTTTTCCGGCTCCTGCAAAGCCTCCGGGGGAATTTCGTCGTTTTCGGAGAGCAGTTCCTGGGAGAGCCGCTCCAATTCTTCCTGTGTATCCCGTGCCATGGGGCCACCTCCTTGTGTTTTCCTTATTTTAACGGATTTTCGGCCGATTGTAAAGAGCGGTTTGTTTTCGGGATGGTAATGGTCAGTACGATCTTATCCTCCGTCTCCCGCCGCTCGGACACGGCCCCGATGCCGCAGCTCTGGATGCGGGCCAGGGACTGGCTCAGGCTGTTGAGAAAGGCCCCCAGATTGACCTTGGGCTGGGCCTGGGGAGACTGGGCACAGAGGCTTTCAATATACTTTTCCGCCCGGGCCACGCTCATGTTCTGCCGGACGATCTCGGCGATGGCCGACAGCTTGGCCCCCTCGTCGGGCAATTTCAGAAGCGCTCTGGCGTGGCGCTCCGTGAGATTCCCGGCCCGGAGGGCGTTCAGCACCGGCTGACTGTGACGCAGCAGCCGCAGCTTGTTGGCCACGGCGCTCTGGCTTTTGCCGATGCACTTGGCGGCCTGCTCCTGGCTCATGCCCCATTGGCTCAGCAGCTGGGAAATGGCCCGGGCCTCCTCGATATAATCCAGGTCCTGCCGCTGGATATTCTCCACCAGCGCCGCCAGGGTGGACTCCCGCTCATCCATATTCATAATGATGCAGGGAATTTCCGTCAGCCCCGCCTGCTGGGCGGCCCGGAGCCGCCGCTCCCCGGCGATGAGTTCATACTGCACCCCCACCCGCCGCACGGACAAGGGCTGCAAAATGCCGTGCTGGCGAATGGATTCCGCCAGGTCGGAAAGCTCCTCCTGCCGGAACAGCTCCCTGGGCTGGGCGGGATTGGGACGGATGGCTTTGGCGGGCAGGAATACCACCCGGCCGGTTTCCATATAGGTTCGTAACTTCTGGCACTGCATGGGCCGTTCCCCCTTCGTAAGACTTGCTGTTATTCTAGTCCTTTCCCATCGGGAAACTCCACGAAAGCCGTGCCGGGAAAAGAATTTCCCGGTCTCCCGTCTTAGAAAGTTTTGCGATTTCAAACCGCAAAACTTTTCGGCATTCTTCGCTTTTGCGGATATAGAAAAAGGGCGGGAGCACATTTCACGCTCCCGCCCGAATTCGATTTTCACCCGACCACCGCCGAGAATATCCGCTTTTTGGCGGTCCCGGTGCGGATCTGGGTCATTTTGTCCCGGCCGTAGACCCGCCGGACAGACGTCCAGGCGCAGGTCTGGAAAATATCCACCCCGGTTTTCCGGGTCACGGTGAGATTGAAGCTGTCCCCCGGCAGCACCGTCTCCTTGCCCTCCGGGGAAAATTCCTCCTCCAGCGTAATGACCCACGGGGCATCCGCCAGCGCCACAGAATTCTTCTCATCCGCCTGCTGCACCGCCGTAAACCGGAGGGCATTCTGAATCACCGCCGTGCCCTGCTTGATCTGAAAGGCCGGTGCCGCCGGGATCAGAAGCCGCAGCACCCGGTAATAGCAGTCCCACCGGGTCTCGAAGCCCATGGTCTCCATCGTGACCGTCCCCAGGGCCTTCAAGGCATTGGCCGCATTTTCCCCCGCCGTTTTCAGGGCTTCGTTCCCCAGGGCAAAGGGACACAGCAGCGTCACCGCTACCGTGACGGCCCCCTCGGACTCGGATTCCTCCGTGACCCGTGCTGCAATGGCGGTCAGATAGGGCATTTTGCTCCCCGGATAGGCGGCCTCCGCCGGAATCCCCGCCGTATTCAACGCCGCAATGACCTGTTCCCCGGCGCTCATGCTCCCACCTCCATGCACACGCCCTGGCGGCACACCAGGGTGTCCTTCTCAAAATACCCCTGGCAGCGGCAGACCCGGAATTTCCGCCCCTGAAAGAGGAGAAAGTCCCCCGCCTGAATCTCCGGCTCGGGAGGCGACACGAACCGGAACCGTTCTACCGATTCCTCTCCCAGAATGCCCGCCTGCCGCCGGGTCTCGGAAAGGCCCGTGATGCTCACCGGCTGCAAAAAGCCCCGAAAATCGGTGCTTTCCGCTCCCCGCTGCCGCTGCATGGCGCTGCCGTAAGTTTCCAGCAGCGCTTCTATGGCCTTTTTCACGGTCACACCCCCTGAAACAGAAACCGCCCCGCCGTCCAGGGGGCCATCATCATCTCCGCCTGATTCCGCAGGCATTGACTGGCCGCATTTCGCTTGCCCGGATGGAGACTGACCTCCCCCACCGTGAAGCTGTCCGGCACATCCTCCGTTTCCCCCAGGGCCGCCAGGGCCATCATGCTGCAGGCCGTGGAAAAGCCCTCGCATTCCTCGGGGGACAGTCCCGGCCTCAGCCGGGCCGTCAGGTCCGCCATGGCGCATTGGCAAAAAGCCAGGAGAAGGGGCTTCTGCCCCTCCTCCACGCCGTCGCCCAGCAGGATGGCCTGCTCCATCACCTGTTCGGCCGTGATCATACCTTCAGCACCGCAGAGGCCCCGGTGCAGATTTTCCCGAAGCCGGAAATGGCCGTAATGGCCGCCCGTTCCAGCTGCCGGTCGATGAGCTTGTCGTACTCCACCAGCACGTCGCCCACCCGGACCTGCTCCAGGGCATACCGGTTGTCCAGACCGATGACGGTCCCGGCCTTCACGGCGTTGGTCCGCAGGAGGCTGGCGCCCAGGGGCGTACCGGGCTTGCCGCTGCCGGCAAAATTCAGGCCGGACAGGGGATTCTGCAATTCCTTGATCTTCATCAGGTCCGTCATGGTGGCGGTATTGCAGAGGATGGTGTTCATGGTGTAGGGGTCAAACTGCCCCCAGAACTCCACCAGCTGATCGTAGCCGATGGTGCCGGACTCGCCGGAAATGGGGTCCGTGCCCACATAGTACACCGTGGCGGCATTGCCGTTGCCGTCGCCCTTGGTCAGCACGTCCACCGCATCCGCCAGCTGCATTTTCTGAATGTAGCTGCCGATCTGCCGGAGCATCACGGAAAAAAGGTCCAGCTTCTGGAACCGGATGGCCTCGTAGCTGGCCACCAGCATCCGTCCCCGCTTGTTCAGGCTCACCAGATGGTCCTTCGTCCGAATCTGGGTAGCCGGAATGGCCGCTCCCTCCGCCACATTGCACAGGGCCTTGTCGGCGTCCTCCGCCTCGGAGTAAATGGAGCGGTAGTCCATGGAATCGATAACGGTGGTGGTGGCCGTGATGGCGGGCAGGATGTCCTGTTCCTCCATGCCCTGCCGGACGGTCCGGGAGATATACTCCGGGAACAGCACGGCGGAATCCATGGTCCGGAAGAACTTCTCCACGGGAGAAGAACCGGCCCCCTTGGCCTTGATGCCGAAACGTTTCAGCTGCCGCTGGAAGGCATCGGTGCCCTCCAGCGCCGTGCCCCGATAGTTTTCGCTGGGGTCCAGGGATTCCAGCACCTGGGTGAAGGACTTGCCCTCCTGGCGGTACATTCCCTTTTCCAGTCTCAGATTGTCATAGCCCATGTTCGTTTCCTCCTTACAGCAAAATGGTGACGGTTTTCTTCACGGTGTCCACGGCAGCCACCAGATACTCCGTTCCGGCGGTGTCGCCCTTCACGCCGCCGGTGCCGTCGGCGGAGAGCTTGGTGTAGCCCATGGCGGGCACATTGCCGGTGTAGCCCACCTGGGCAAAGCCGCCCACCTGCACGGCGGCATTGCCGCCCCGGACGTGCAGCACCAGGCCGCAGAACCGGTCCCCGGCGGTGCAGTTTGCCGCCCGGCCGCTGGTATCCAGCTTGCAGACCTTTCCGGCTGCGGCGGTAGATGCCGCCGTTGCGGTGACGCACATTGCGCCGATCTCCTCATACGAAATTGCCATTTTCTACTCCTCCTGAAAAATAAAAATATGGTCTCCGGCGTTGCCGGGAAAACCTAAATGAGATATTCGCTTTCCACGCCGGTTTTGCTCCGGTTCCCGGAAAGCTGGGTCCTGACGGGATAGGTTTCCGAAAAGCGCTGTTCCAGCCCGTTTTTCAGGGCCGTCAGTTCCTCGGCGGAGGCTTTGGAGAGGAGGCTTCGCAGCACCGGCTCCTCCGGCCCCAGCCGCAGACTCAGGCACAGCCGTACCGTCTCGTCCTCCATCTGCTTCCGGTAGGCCTTGCCCAACTGGGCCAGCTGCCACAAGGCCCGGTATTCCTCCTGGGCCCCGTGCCGGTCCGCCAGTTCCTTCAGGGAAACGCCCCGTCCGGCGGTTTTCAGCACGCCCGCCTCCCGCTGGGCAGGCACCGCCACAAAAGAAAATTCGTAAGCGTCCATAGGCTCCTTCAGAATGGCGCAGCAGAGGGTCCCGTCGTAATGCTCCCCCTTCCGGTGGCCGCAGGTGCCGTATTCCTCCCCGCACACGGAGCAGGCCTTCCGGCCCATGGCGCAGCCCACGCTGACCTCCTTCTTGATGCCCGCCTCGATGTCCGCAATGACTTCGTCGGCGCTGCCGCCCCGGCGCATGTAGGCCCAGGCCCGGATGTAGCTGCCCTGTTCCTCCCGCACCACCTGGGTCTCGAAAATGCGGCAGATTTGGCTCTGGCTGGACCATTGATGGTCGCAGATGCCGGTTTTTCCCACGAACAGCCGGGCCAGCTCCGGCAGGGCCTCCGTGTCGAATTTTTCAAAGTCCCGGTCCACCTGATCGTCGCAGAGCCGCACGGAGAACACATACACCTCCTCCGGGGTGAGTTTTTTCCGTGCCTGAGCCTGAATAGCCTCCATCTGGGTCGCCGTGGGGGTCCCGGAGGCCGCCACCTGAGATTGCTTGGTAATGTCCATTGTCAGTTTCCTTTCCGCAAATTTTCCGCCTGGGCCTTGTAAAGGTCCGCCTTGGATTCCTCGGTGATGTCCTGCAGGGAAATGTCGTTCCATTCGATCTCCACCCGGTCGTCCAGGCCCTCCAGGGCCAGATAGGTCCGGCAAATTTTCCGCACCGTCGGCTCCACGCATCGCCGCAAGGCCCACAGCTCGCTGGTAAGAATGTCCGCCTGCTGGGTGCTCATCCGCTCGGTGGTGCTCCAGTTCAGGCCCAGCAGGAAGGGCGGCAGGCCGGTTTTCGCCACCAGCTGCTCTAGAATTTGCCGCACCGGCACCTGGGAATCCAGAATGGGCGCTTCGCCGCCGATGACCTTGATCTCCACATCGCCTACGGCCACGAAATCCCGCACCGTGCCGTTTTTCCCGTCCTCCATGGCCCGGGACCATTCCTCGGCCATTTCGGCCCCCCGCTGCCGGACCGCCGCCGCATCCAGGCCGTCGTCATTTTTGCACACCACGCTGTACCGGACGTTCCCGGCCCGCTCCCAGTTGCTGCCCATGGCGGTGTAAATCTTCATCAGAATGTCCGCCAGGAACGGCATCCCCCTGAACAGGCTCACCCCGTAGGGATGCTCCGGTTCCGGCCGCCATGTCGTAAACAGCAGCAGCTCCTGGTAAGGCAGCGGCTCCACCCGGCCGCTCTCTCCCGGCGCACACAGCCGCAGGTCCAGGGGCGTTTCCCCCTCCTGAATCTCCACGCTCCGCACGTCTCCCCAGCAGACCGCCCGGAGATGCCCATTGTGGACCACCAGTTCCCCCACGGCCCGGCCGTAGGTCAGAAGGCTGTCCACATAGCAGCTCAGGAAGCTGTCCACGCCAATCTGAGCGTGACCGGTAGGCACAGTTTTCAGGAAATCCTCCAATTTCCCCTGGGCCGCCTTATCCGGGCATCGGACGCTGAATCCGCCGCTGAGCCGCACCAGCTTCCCGATGGCCGCATCCAGCACCGGGATGGCCTCCCGAATTTCGTGATAGATTTGTTCCTCCCCGCCGCCCAGGGGCACATACCCCCGCAGATTGCTGAAGGGATGCTCCTTCCGCCGCAGCTGGCAGGCCACCGCCCCCACCGCCGGGGCGGCCTTTTTCTTCCATTTCATCCGCTCTTCCTCCTTACATTCGTTTTCGGCTCACCGCATGGGCGGCGAACCCGCCCCGCTCCCGGCTGCCCAGCACCGTGGCCGCAAAGTAGCGCATATCGTCCATGGCGTGGTCATTTTCCTTCTTCACCCGGTCCTTCCCGCCGCCGGACAGGTCCCAGACGTACTCGTCCATCTCCCGCAGGCAGTCGGCGCAGGTACCGCAGATGCGCATTTTCCCGGTTTTCAGAGCGTCCGCCGTGATCCGGATGCCGGAAAGCACATCGTTGTCCGCCTTGCGGACCCGGAGGCCCCTCCGGCGCAGGGTCTCCTGAAAGCTGGCGGCGCTGGGGTCCACGATGACCGCCCGAATTTCCCGCCCTCCGGCCAGATTTTCCAGAGCGTCGGCGTATTCCTCGTCGGTAAGCTGCCGGTTTTCCCGCCGGGAGCTGAAATAGAACTCTTGCACCCGGTACCAGGTCTCTCCAAACCGTCCCCACAGCCCCATGGACGTGGGATTCACCGTACCGTAGTCGCAGGAAATGTACCATTCCGCCCCTTCACCCTCGGGGACCTCCGCCACCATGTCCGCCGTGAAGAAGTCGTAGACCCGCCCCTCCGCCTGGACCCATTCGCCCAGAATGTAGCGCCGGTAGAATACCCCGGAGTAAAGTCGCCGGTACCGCTCCCGGATGGCCGGGGTCAGAGAGGGGTTGTCCTCCATGGTGAAGTGGAGCCGCAGGCAGTTCCTCGACCCGGCCTTTTGGACCCATTCCCGGTAAAACCAGTGATTGGGACCCGCCGGATTGCAGTTGAACCAGAGCCTGCTCCCCGCCACGCTGCACCGGGCGCAGGCCTGCTCCACAAAGGACCGGGGCATCAGCGCCGCCTCGTCCAGCAGCACCCCCGCAAAGGTGATGCCCTGAATGAGGCTTGCGGAGCTTTCATCCCGGCCGCCGAAGATGTAGAACCGGTTCTCCCGTCCCCGCATGGTCACGGTCAGCAGATTTTCCGTCCGCTTTTCCTTCCAGCTGACCCCCAGTTCCTCCAATTTCGGCAGCACCTCCGCCAGCACGTTCCGCCGCAGCGCCGCAATGGTCTTTCCGCAGATGCCGAACCGCTCCTCCCGGAAGCAGCTCATGGCCCACAGGAAAAAGCTCACCCCCATGGCCATGGTCTTGCCGGACCGGACCGCCCCGTCGCAAAGAATGGCGTCGTACTTGGCGTTGGGATTTCCCGGTGCCCACCAGGTCAGCACCTGCTTTTGCTTCGTGGAAAATTCCGAAAAGCCCATTTACCCCTCCTCCCGGTTCAGCGCCCGCAGGAATTCCTCCATACCCTCGCCGCCTTCCTCGGTCAGCGCCGTGAGCATTTCCAGCGCCTTCAGCCGGTCCAGCAGCTTCACCTCCACGGCGCCCTTTTCGCTGCGCTTCACCTCGCTCAGCAGACTCAGGTCCAGCTTCCCGGCATCGGCTCCCGGGTCCAGCACCAGCGTGGCGCAGTCGTTGGCCCTGCCGTAGGCCAGCTCCGCCAGCTTTCTCGCCACATCCGCACGGGTCAGTTTTCCCGCCCGGATGCGCTGCTTTAAGGTCGTTTCCTTCATAGCCCCCCTCCCTTTCGCCCGTAGCCATAAAAAAACGGGAAGTTGCACGCTTTCATGCAACTTCCCAAAATTTTCTGAAATTTTTATCCTTTTCCCACCCCAAAGGCCGCTAAAATCGCCTGATTCTGTTCATTCAGCGCCTGAGCGATCTCCTCCGTGGCCGCAAATTGGGGGTATCCCGCAAATTCCCGGAATTCCGCCGTCCGCATTCCCTTGGGCAGCGCCTCGACCTTTGTCCCGTCCGCCGGGATCAGGCCCGAACTGAAGCTGACCGGGAAATTCTTCGTTTTTGTCTTTTCGTTCAAAGGATTTTCTTCCAGACAGATCAGATACTGCTTCCCCGGCTCCATCAGATTGGTGGTACTCCGCAGGGTAATGACCCCGCTCATTTCCTCCAGACAGTAATACCGCCAGATCATGCAGTTTTCCCCGGCGGTGATGCCCGTGCCTTGCAGCACCCGGTCCACCGTCACTTCCTGCCCCGTGGTCCCATCCGTCACGTCCAGCTTTTCCCCGGCAGTGGCCAGCACCACCAGAGCGCATTCCTTGGCCTGTTGGATGGTCGATTCCGTCCCGTTCCGAATGCCCGTGGCATAGTTGGGGATGTAACTCATATCCGGGCTGGGGTCTCCCGTGGCCCATTCCATGCGGACCTGCTTGTCCATCAGGTCCGACACGCTCCTGACCTCCGCCAGCCCGCAGTCCGGGGCCGTCCGCACCAGGACAAACGCTGCCAGCAAGGAAATGAGAAAAATCCCCAGCACCATCCAGTAAAAATACTTTTTCATACCCTGTCCTCCAACCGTCCCCGGTCCATCCGGTAGACCTTGCAGCACAGGTCGTGAATATCGGCGCTGATGTGGCTGGCCAGCAGCACCACCGCTCCCCGATCCGCCTCCTGCCGCATGATCTCGTGGGTCAGCGCCACGCCTTCGGCGTCGATGGCATTGGTGGGTTCGTCCAGCAGCAGTACCTGGGGCTTTTCCATAATGGCCTGGGCCAGCAGCAGCCGCTGCTTCATGCCCAGCGAGTATTTCCGGTAGGTCCGCCGGTCCTTGGGGTCCAACCCCACCCGTTCCATGGCCTCCGCCTGGGCGTTTTTGTCCGCAATGCGCAGAATGGACGCAAACAGGCCCAGATTTTCCATGCCCGTCAGGTCCGGGTACAGCGCCGTGTTCTCGATCATCACGCCCAGCACCGGCTTTGCGGTTTTCCGGTCCTGGCCGTCAAAGGTGACGGTCCCCCGGTCCGGCCGCACCAGGCCGCAGACGGTCCGCATGAGCATGGTCTTCCCCGAACCGTTCTCGCCCATCAGGCCGTAAATGTTCCCGCCTTCCAGGGTCAGCGATACATCGTCCAGCACCTTGGCCCCCCGAAGGGTCTTGCTTATGTGCGAAATTTCCACTTTCATGGCTTATCCGTCTCCTTCCGCTGCGAAAATATCTCTCCTGCAAAAGAACCGGCCTGCCTCGGCCACCACTGCCGCCGCTTCCAGCAGCAGAATGCCGGTTTTTTTCAGGAATATCCGCTGCTCGACGAAGCATTCTCCGGGGAATCCCGCCGGGTCCCATTCCAATATCCTGGGGTCCTGCCCGGCCCCCGTAGCCAGGGCTGACAGCAAGATCAGCGCCAGCGCCCCGCCGACAATACCCACGGCGGCGCCCATGCCGCCGCACAACCGGCTGCACAGCATTCCGAAGAGCCACGTCACCAGGCTCATCAGGCACCAGACCCGTGCCGCCGCAGGCCAGAACCGCCCGTCGTCGGGCAGGGTGGTCCGGGTCAGGGCCACGGCTCCCTGACAGGCCAGATACACGCCGCAGTAGGCCGCCGCCCAACCCAGCATAGTCAATGCCTGACCGGCATACCATTTCCGCCGGTCCGCCATCCGGGAAAACCGGTACACGGCCCCGGTCCGCTGTTGGGCCGCCACGCTGTCCCCGTAGAAGATCAGGAACAGCATCAGCACCAGCGTATTTTCCATGGCCAGGATCATGGCCGACCGGAATTCCCCTGTCTGCCGGGATACGAATGCGTTGATCAGCATATCCGCAGGGGTAACTTTTCCGGGTTCCCCGAAAATGAGCAGCATATTTTGAAAAAAGGCGACCCCCACCGGCAGAAGCAGGGGCCGCAGCCTTCGGCCGTTCATCCCTGCACCGCCCGGAATCCGTTCCGAATCCCCAGCGTCGTGCATCCGATGGTCACTGCCGCCAATATTCCGCACACGACGGCAACATATACCCCGCTCAGGGACCCAATTCCGAAGGGAGCCAGATAGTCCATCCAGTAGGGATTCACGAAAACGCTGTTTGCAGCAATGGCTTTATCCCACAAAATGGTCCGCAGTCGCAGCGACCCATATACGATGATATACAGCGGCAGGAACAGGGCAATGCGGGAGTTGCTCATGCACAGAGAAAGGGCGCTGATGGTACAACCGCACAAAAATGCGAAGCCGCTGTTAATGATTATGTAAGCCAGTTCAAACAAAAACGGATGGTCCAGATACAACCCATACAAGGGGGTCTCCGGGGCGCAGGACCGATACATCTGATTGGTTCCAAGCAGCTGCCGAATGAAATTGATTCCAAAATATTCCTGCAACTGCACATTATGATTCACCGGATAGATGACGTAGCTGACCAGCAGCTCGGCCAGCAGTGCTCCGCCAATGACCATCATGCTGCCCAGTCCCGCCACGACCACTTTGCTGACCATGAACCGCCCATAGCTTCCACGGGACACAGCCGGAACCACAATTTGGTCTTTTTTCTCCCCGATAAAGGAGGTCGCAAAGGGGAGAACCACCAAAAACGGCCATAAAGCGCTGAAAACGCTCCACCCAAAACTCAACCCATTTCCAGTGTACCATTCTCCGGCAGAGAGAATGCGGGAGGCGTCCATTCCGTGACTGCTCCAGGCACCCCGCAGGAGGTTCCCGCAGATCACCAGCATGGCCAGAAGCACCGCCGCCCGGAATTCTCTGCACCGCAGCATTCTCCGAAACTGAAACCGAAACATCTTGAACACCTCCCGAATCCTATGTCAGAATCAGTGAATAATCCAGTATCCGCTTACTTGACAATCCAGGCTGGGGTCATTACCCATCATGTAGAGAATCAAGTACCGGGAAGAACCACGATTGCTGTCCGGAATGGTGAGCGTTGTATATGTATTGATGGTGACTCGCCGTGCTTGCCCGTCGTAAGCGGCTTTAGCCCACACCCTTGTGTAGTCACTCGGGTCACCGTTAGCTTTGTAGATGTTCGAGACATATACAGTCGCTGTTTCGGAATCCGTCTCCGTAAAACCAGCCGCTACGTTGGAATAGGTATTGCTGTCTACGTACTTACGGTTAAAGACTACCTCCGTACCCAGAACCGACACTGCCATCGAGGCCATCAAGACAACAAGGCAGAGGGTCAATACGACAGTTCTTAACTTTGTTTTCATTGAAAATTCCTCCTTATATTTTGGGGTTCAAATAAAATTCTGTGGCAGCTGTCCCGCCGGTCCGTTTACTGAGGCATCGGATTCAGTCCCTTCTTAGCTGTTCTTGACAGCTTTCTTTCTGCCTTTACTGTAATCCGTTTTTTGAATACTGTCAATGATTTTGTGCTATTTCAGGTGTAGAATATTTCCGGCATATTTTGTGCATCCTGTCTAAATTTTCTGCCTTTTAGAAAACCCTCCCCATCCGGAACGCACCCCCGGCGTGGCATTGTAGGGGCGTGGGCATGCCCCGCCCGCAGGAATTTCATACGCCGAACCGGCGAGGCGTAAGGCTCCCCTGTGTAGGGGGAGCTGTCATGGGCCATTGCCCATGACTGAGGGGGTGT
>ERZ841120.300-NODE-300-length-40500-cov-6.337594_pt1 | contig 40500 bp, 35 predicted proteins | sample MGYA00519572_ERZ841120 | MGnify/ENA primary metagenome ERZ841120 (study PRJEB31850, sample SAMEA3708890) | human gut metagenome | biome: human gut; feature: human-associated habitat; material: faeces | place: China | collected 2014 ...
AGCTGCCGCACCTCGCTCGCCGTATCGGCACTTAGAATTATGCGGTATTGCCTTATCCCTTTTTTATTGCCCCGCTCTCAGCGTTCTGCGCCGAAACTCTGTCGGCCCGCATCCATACAACTGCCGGAAGGAACGGGCAAAATAGCTGGAATCCTCGAAGCCGCATTGGGCGGCAATGGCGGTCACCTGCAGGGTGGTGCCGCACAGCAGCTCGGCGGCGCGCTGCAGGCGCTGGCCGCGCAGGTACTGGTTGGGCGTGGTGCCGATCATATCATGGAAGCACCGCAGGCACTCGCTGGGGCTGATGGACGCACTGGCAGCGATCTGCTCCACGGTCAGGTCCTCGGCGTAGTGGGTCTGCACAAATTGCAGCATCGTTTTAATGCGGTCGGCGCTGCGCAGCGCCTTTTTGGGCACGGCGCGTGTGGCGGGGGCGCGGGTAACCAGCAGGTACATCATCTCGGAAAGCGCAGCCCGCGTCTTGAACTCGTACCCCGGTATCTCGTTGACCACGGCACGGAACGCCCGCTCCATGCAGTCCATGGCTTCCCGCTGCCAATCCACGCTGCGGCGCAGCACGGCGCAGGGGCGGCTGGGGTCGGTCAGCAGCGGCTGCAGATATTTTTGCCAAAACACGCTGTCCGGGCTGCCGCCCACCAGCCGGGGATGGAATACCACGCTGTGCAGCCGGCAGCGCCCGACGGCCAGCGGCCAGTCGGCATGCAGCACCCCGGCATTGATGAACAAGCCGTCCCCCTCGGCCAGCGTGTACTTTTCCCCGGCTGCAGCGGCCAGCACGCCGCCCTCGCTGGCAATCAGCAGTTCCAGCTCCTCATGCCAGTGCCAGGGTACGGGGGCGGCTTCCAGATCGTCGTGGTAGCAGGCGATGGGAAACGCCGCGGTACCGTGGACGGTCAGTTCCCGCCCAGCGGAATCTGTCTCGGTATTGCAGGCGGACAAGGCCATGGCAAATCCTCCTTTTTTGGCGAAATAATCCTGCCTATTTGGCGAAATAATACGATACATCCGTCAACTTTGATGATATAATCATAGGGCAAGTAAAAACGCCTGTCAAGGAGAAAATTTTATGGTATCTCTGCTTTTACCCGTAATTTATTTAGCTTTTATCAGCCTGGGCCTGCCGGATGCCCTGCTGGGTGCGGCCTGGCCCAGCATGTACCTGGGCTTGGGCGCGGGCCTGTCCTGGGCGGGCATAATCTCCATGATCATCTCCGCCGGTACAGTAGTGTCCAGCCTGGCCAGCGACGCCCTTACCGCCCGGCTTGGCCCCGGCAGGGTCACGGCCATCAGCGTGGGCACGACGGCCGCAGCGCTGTTTGGCTTTTCCACCTGCACGGCGTTCTGGCAGCTTTGTCTGTGGGCCGTGCCCTATGGCCTGGGCGCGGGCAGCGTGGATGCCGCCCTCAACAACTACGTTGCCCTGCATTACGAGAGCCGCCACATGAGCTGGCTGCACTGCATGTGGGGCCTGGGCGCCAGCGGCGGGCCGGTCATTATGGGCTGGACGCTGGCCCACAGCAGTTGGCAGAGCGGCTACCGCATTATTTCTGTGCTGCAGGTGGTGCTGACGGCCATCATCATTTTCAGCCTGCCACTGTGGAAAAAACCGGGCGAGGAGACCGGCGAGGAAATCGCCCGCGAGCACCGCACCCTGCCCCAGCTGATGCGGGTGCCCGGCGTGCCCGAGGTCATGGCGATGTTCGCCTGCTACTCGGTGGTCGAGACTACGGCAGGCATGTGGGCGTCCAGCTATTGCACGCTTCAGCGCGGTATCGACGCTGGTACTGCCGCCAGCTGGGCCAGCCTGTTTTACGTGGGCATCACGGTGGGGCGGTTTTTAAGCGGTTTTATCGCTATGAAACTCAACGACCACCAGATGATCAACCTGGGGTTTGTGCTGGTGGCGCTGGGCATCTTGCCCATTCTGCTGCCGCTGGGCAGCGCTGCGCTGGTGACTGGGCTGGTTACGGTGGGCCTGGGCTGTGCGCCTATTTATCCCAGCATTATCCACGAAACTCCGTTGAATTTCGGCCGCAACTTAAGCATGGCCCTGACCGGCGTGCAGATGGCCGCCGCCTATGTGGGCAATGTGGTGTTCCCGCCGCTGTTCGGGCTGCTGGCGCAGTATATCAGCATCAGCCTGTACCCATGGTATCTGCTGGCCGCGCTGGTACTGATGGCCGTTATGTCCCGCGCCTTGCACTGCAAGACTGCCGCCAAACGTGCCGCCAACGGATATTGAAAAATTTCGATTTTTTGCCAGAGGAAATGCCCGATTTCGCGTTTTCTCCGGCTTTTTTTCGTTTACATCTGTGTTTACATCTACTATAATATAAAATGTAAATTTTTATGCTAGGAGGTGCCCTATGGAAAAGTGCAGCTTATGCGGCGGCAAAATCGTGAACCATCGGTGCGTGGATTGCGGTATGCCGTACCCGGAAAAACCGCACTACACCCTGCGCAGTGAAACCGCCCACACCCATAACGTCAACGGCGAGGAAGTGCTGCACCGCGTGCGCAGCGCCGCAGGCAAGGACCCCGTCTATACCTGCGATGCCGAGGACGAGCAGGACCGCATCGACCTGGAAGGCGCACGCCCCCACCTGCATGCCCCGGCCCGGCAGCTGAACCAGACGCGCCGTCCGGCCCGGGACAAGCGGCGCGGCGGCTGGCTGGTCACGCTCATCATCTTTGGTCTGGCGCTGCTGCCTATGCTGTTCAACCTGTCCGAGCGAGTATTTTACAGTTTGGCGGACCTGGGCGGACGCAGCAGCTATGCGGAAACCGAAGCGCCCGAAGCAAGCATCCATGCCGAAGCCCCCGCCGAGGATATGACCGGCGTCAACCCCTACGAGGGAGTGGACTGGGGCCTGCCCACTGCGGGCGGCGGCTTTGGCTGCATTCTGGAGCCGGGCTACTACACCATCGGCCAGCAGATCCCCGAGGGCGTTTACACCATCACCCCCGATGACGGCAGCTCACTGATGATGACCCACGACGACGAAGCCCACGACCGCTGGTACCAGACCACCTTGCTCAGCTGCCCCGAAGGCGGGGAGCCCGAACTGGTGCTGACCAACGTGCAGCTGGCGGCAGGCGGCACTCTGTGGGTGGAGGGCAGCGGCACCCTGACGCTGGAAAGCGGCAACGCCCAGTTGGACACCCAGGCTGAACCCCAGGGAAACCCGGCGGGCGAGTCTTTCGAGCTGTGCGCCTGGGGAGATGACATTCAAGCCTACACTGTGGGGCAGGAGATCCCGGCGGGTGTGTATGACGTGAACTGGAACCAGGGCAGCGGCTTCCTGGGCTGGGATACACAAGGCTCGTACCACCTGACCTATTACGGCGGGGACGGGTTCAACGGCACGGTCGTTTTCCACAGCCTGCCCTTGACCGAGGGCGACACCCTGACGCTGGAATGCTATTCCAACGAGGATTGCATCCTTTGGCTGACCCCGGTTGCGGAAATTTACGGGTAAAAAAGCAGCATGCCGCTGCAAATGGCCCCCTCTGCGAGGGTGACTCCCCACGGTGTGGGGAGATGTCACGCAGCGACAGAGGGACCTGTTGCGTAAGCAATCCCGCGAAGCGGGTGGAGGAAAGGCAAAGAAATTAGCAGCAGCTAAACAGATGGTCTCTCCCTCCGTCTGCGCTTCGCGCAGCCAACTTCCTCCCAGAGGGAGTCAAAAAAGGTTACTTGAGGAGTATCTATGGTTTTCAATTCGGCACAATTTTTGTTGTTTCTGCCGCTGGCGGCGCTGGGGTATTTTGCGGTGCCCCAAAAGGCCCGGCGGCCCTGGCTGCTGCTGGCCTGCTATTTCTTCTATTTCTGCTGGAACCCGGCCCATGTCCCGGTACTGGCGTTCGTCACCGCCGTGGGCTATCTCGGCGGCCGCCTGCTGGATGGCAAGCCCCGCAAGGGTGTGCTGGCGGCAGGCATCCTGCTGGCCTTGGCCCCGCTGATCGGGTTCAAATATCTGGGCTTTCTCACCAAATCCGTGCTGTCGGTGCTGGCGCATCTGGGCGTGCAGATTGCTCCGCCTGCGTTCGACTTTCTGCTGCCCATGGGCATCTCCTTTTACACGCTGCAAACTGTGGGCTACCTGGTGGATACCTACCGGGGCGAAAAGGCCGAGCATAATCTGCTGGATTTTGCGTTGTTTGTCGGTTTCTTCCCGCAGATGGTCTCCGGCCCCATCAGCCGGGGCAACAGGCTTTTGCCCCAGCTTTCGGCGGCCAAGCGCCCCGCCTTTGACGACCTGCGGGACGGTGTGCTGCTGCTGATCTGGGGTTACTTCCTCAAAATCGTGGTGGCGGACCGCGCCGCGCTGTTTGTGGCGGCAGTCTATGCACCGGAAAGCGAGTACGAGGGCTGGTTTTACATCGTGGCCACGCTGCTGTTCTGCCTGCAGCTCTACGGCGATTTCGGCGGCTGCTCGGTCATGGCTATGGGCACGGCCAAGATCTTGGGCATCGACCTCATCGACAACTTCAATGCGCCCTATTTTTCGCAATCTATCGCTGAATTCTGGCGGCGGTGGCATATTTCGCTGTCCACCTGGTTTCGGGATTATCTCTACATCCCCCTGGGCGGCAACCGCAAGGGCACGCTGCGCAAATATTTAAACGTGCTGGTCACCTTTGCCGTCAGCGGCCTGTGGCACGGTGCCCAGTGGAACTATATGGCCTGGGGCCTGCTGAACGGTCTGTACCAGGTCATCGGCGCGGCGCTGATGCCGCTGCGCACGGCAGTGGTGCGCGCGCTGCACATCGACCCCAAGTCCCGCCCCCACAAGCTGCTGCGGGTGGTGGTCACTTTTGTGCTGTTCAGCTCCACGATGGTGTTCTTCCGCGCTTACCGCCTGATGGATGCGGTGCGCATCTTCATCAGCATGCTGACCGTACATAACTTTGAGATCTTCACCGATGGTTCGATCTTTGCCTGCGGCATCGACGCCTTTAACTTTGCGCTGCTGGGTATCTATGTGCTGGTCATCTTTGCCGCCGATGTCTGCAAGTACAGGCGGATAAAAGTGCGATCTGTCATCGAAAAGCAGCACTGGCTCTGTCAGGTGGCCGTGGTGGCGCTGGGCGTGCTGACGGTGCTGCTGCTGGGTGTTTACGGCCCCGGCTTCGAGGCATCCAATTTCATCTATTCGCAGTTTTAAGGGAGGGGAGCAGAAAGTATGGCTAAAAAATTGGCAGCGATCCTGCTCTGCGTGGTGCTCATCTTCGTCGGTGTGCTGGCGCTGGGGCATCTGACCCGGCCCCTGGGCGACGATGTGGCCATCGCCAACGTGGAAAACTTCCACAAACTGCCGGAAAATTCCATCGACGTCATCGTTTACGGTTCCAGCCATGCCTGGCGCAACGTGAACGCCGACGAGATGTACGACAAGTACGGCATCGGCGCCTACAATTACGCCGCCAATTGGCAGCACCTGGACACCACCTGGCTGTTTGTCCACGACTCGCTGGCGACCCAGACGCCCAAGGTGGCGCTGATCGAGGGCATGCACATCAACAGCAACGAGTTTGACACCGACATGGACGGCGAGATCTACTACACAACGCCCATCCCGGAGTCGAAATACAAGCGTGCCTACCTGAAAATGTGCTTTGAAAATCATATAGAGCGGTACATTTCCTACTATTTCCCGCTGGTGGCCTATCATGAAAATAAAAACGCCCTGACGGCGGTAAGCTTCGGCAGGACGTCTAACAGTATCGATTTTATGGACACGATGGGCTTCTACCCCCGCGACGGCATGTTCGTGGCCGACGTCAAGGATTGGACCGAGATGGAGGATTGGGTCATCGGAGACCGCTCTCTGGAACTGATGGACGACATGGTGGCGGCCCTGCAGGAAAAAGGCTGCCAGGTGGTGTTCTGGGTGGCCCCCTGGTCCACCGAGGAGTACCAGTATTTCAACGTGCTGCAGGAATATTGCGAGGAGCACAACTGCGGCTACCTCAACATGTTTGAGCACATGGAGGACGCCGGCATCAGCGCCGAGACGGATTTCTGCGACCCGCACCACCTGAACGTAAGCGGCGCCACCAAAATGGCGGACTACCTGGGCGCCTATTTAAAGGAAAACTACGACCTGACCGATTGGCGGGAGGTACCCGGCAATTTGTGGGAGAATCATAGCTAACGCTGCGGTTTGTTTTGTTGGTTTTAATATGCAGCCTGACCGGCCCTGCCAACCTTGCGGCAGGGCCTTTTTTAACGGCAAGATGCCGTAATAAAAAAGAGGGACCGCATGGTGGTCCCCCTTGGCAGCATGAACTTATAAATCAAAAATTAAAAGTAGCACTTAATCTGGAACTTATCTGCCGGGGCAGCCTCCTCAACCACCAGCTTCTCATGGTTGAAATCAAACTTCACGCTCTTGCAGTCGTCGGTGTTGCGGGTCAGGCGCAGCAGCTGGTCTACGCGCTTCTGCTCGTCTTTGGTGTAGAACAGGTAGCTTGCACCCTGCTTGCGGGCGCGGCCCGTGCGGCCAATGCGGTGGGTATAGTGCTCGTTTTCCTCCGGCACGTCGTAGTTGATGACGGCGTCCACGTCCGAAACATCAATGCCACGGGCGGCCACGTCGGTGGCCACCAGCACACTGATCTCACCGGCCTTGAACCGCGTCATAATGCGGTTGCGCTCTGCCTGGGACAGGTCGCCGTGCAGGCAGTCCACGTTAAAGTTCAGGCGCGCCAGCTGGTTGGCCAGCATGCCGGTGTTGTACTTGGTGTTGCAGAAGATCATCACCCGCTTGTACCCCTCGCTGATGATGATCTGCGCGGCGTCGGCCAGCTTGTCGCGGCCGGTGGTCAGCAGTTTATATTGGGCAATTTTCGGGCTGGAATCTTCCACCGGCTGTACGCTGACCTCGGCGGCGTTGTGCTGGTACATCCAGCCGATGTCCAGCACCTCGCGGCTGATGGTGGCCGAGAACATCGAAAGGCTCTTGCGGTTCTTCATTGTGTCGATGATCTGCTTGACATCCTTGTAGAAGCCCATGTTCAGCATCTCGTCGGCCTCGTCCAGCACGATGGTCTCCACGTGGGAAACATCGATGGCGTGGTGGCGATAGTGGTCCATCAGGCGGCCGGGGGTGGCGACTACAATCTGGCAGCCCGCTTTCAGCTGGCGCTGCTGCTTGTCCAGCCCGGCGCCGCCGTATACGCAGACGATCTTGATGTCCGGCAGGAACTGCGCCAGGTTTTGCAGGTCCTGGGCGATCTGCTGGGCCAGCTCGCGGGTGGGGCTCAGGATGACAGCCTGGGGCTTCAGGCTGGCGGGATCCACCTTGGACAGGATGGGGATGCCGAATGCCACGGTTTTGCCGGTGCCGGTGGGGGCCTTGGCAATCATATCGTGGCCGTCCAGCATCAGCGGGATGGCCTTCTCCTGGATCTCGGTCATTTCGGTAAAGCCCATGGCCTGCGTAGCCTGCAGGATCTCGGGCGCAACGCGGGTAAGTTCCGTAAACTGCATGTTTGTACTGCCTTTCGTCTGTTTTACACTTATCTTTTATTATAACAGGCTTTGCAATGCGCCGCAAGATGGGGACACGCAAAAAGGCCTCCGCCGGGAGCAATGTCACTCAGTTAAACAAACAAATCCCTCTATACCAACGCAAGAAGTGGTATAGAGGGATTTGTTCTTCTAAATATTTGACAACAGACGCAGAATGGGCGGCTTCTTTGCAAAGCTCACCATGTACAACTTCTGTCAAATGATTACCCAGCCCGCAGAATCTTTGGTGGGTAATTCTGCGGGTTGGTTTCTGTTTCTTTTTGGCGCTAATTAAGCGGCATTGGCCGAAGCTGCACTTTTTTGTTGCCTTATGCTTCTTACACGCTCAGCCGGTCGATCTCCGCCAGTTCCTCGGCGGTAAAGCCGGTGTTTTCCACGGCCTTGATGTTGTCCAAGATCTGGCTCGGGCGGGAGGCGCCGACCAGCACGCTGGTGATCTCCTCTTTTGCCAGCAGCCAGGCCAGCGCCATCTCGGCCAACGTCTGGCCGCGGGCAGCGGCCAGGTCGTTCAGCTTGGCAATGCGGCCCAGCAGTTCGGGCGTCAGGTCGCTTTCCTTTAAAAAGCGGCCGTCGGTATGCACGCGGCTGTCAGCCGGGATGCCATGCAGGTAGCGGTCGGTCAGGCGGCCCTGGGCCAGCGGGCTGAAGGTGATGATGCCCTTGCCCAGTTTGGCGGCAGTCTCTTTCAGGCCGTTTTTCTCCACCGTGCGGTCCAGGATGGAGTAGCGGTTCTGGTTGATAACAAACGGCACATGCAGCTCGTCCAGAATGGCGGCGGCCTTTTCCAGCGTGGGGCCGTCATAATTGGACAAGCCTGCATACAGTGCCTTGCCGCTGCGCACGGCCTGGGCCAGTGCGCCCATCGTCTCCTCCAACGGGGTCTTGGGGTCCATGCGGTGGTGGTAGAAAATATCCACGTAGTCCAGCCCCATGCGGCGCAGGCTTTGATCCAGGCTGGCCAGCAGGTACTTGCGGCTGCCCCAATCACCGTAGGGGCCGTCCCACATCGTGTATCCCGCCTTGGTGGAGATGATCAGCTCGTCGCGGTAGGGCATCAGGTCGTCCCGCAAAATTTTGCCAAAGTTGGTCTCGGCCGCGCCCGGTTCCGGGCCGTAGTTGTTGGCCAGGTCAAAGTGGGTGATGCCGTGGTCAAAGGCGGTACGGCAGAGCGCCCGCATGTTCTCGTAGGGCGCAGTATCGCCAAAATTGTGCCACAACCCCAGTGAGACGGCAGGCAGCAGCAGTCCGCTGCTGCCGCAGCGGCGGTAGGGCAGGACAGTGTAACGGCTTTGGTCAGCTTGATACATGGTAGAGGACCTCCCTAAATCAATTTATGGTATGCCACTATTCAATCTCTTTTGCGGCGTCATTGCCATGGATTTTTTCATCATGGCCTAACCCCTGCACCCAATCGATGAGCAGGCTGGAGACCGTTACCGTCACCAGCGAAAACGCAATGCGCCGCGCCGGGATGTAAGAGAGCGATGCGCCCAGCACGACCAGATCGGTAAACAGGTACGACCGCGCCAGCTTCCACCCGGTCAGTTGGTGGATGACCAGCGCCAGGGCATCGTCACCGCCGCTGGAGCCACCCTGCCGCACGATGATCCCCACGCCGATGCCCACAAACACGCCGCCCAGCAGCGCCGCTGCCAGCGGCCAGGGCGTCATGTCGGGCAGCATGGGCGGGAAACTCTCCCACAGGCGGTAGAACCCAGCCAGACTCACGCTGGCCACGGCGGCGGTCAGGATGAAATTCAGCCCCAGAAACTTGAACGCCAGCGCATAACAAATAAAATCCAGCAGCGGCGAGGCGATGGATGCCGGGATGCCCAGCCAGTGGTTCATCAGCAGCACCAGGCCGATGACGCCGCCCTCGGTAATGGCGGCGCGCTGGTGGATGTTGTGGATGCCGAAGGACAAAATGGCCGTGCCCAGCACCAGCCAGAACAGCCGTTTCAGCGTGAAATCGGAAACAAATTTTTTGAATGGCTGCATAGTTACCTCACATACAAAGTGCCACCAGTATAACATAGCAGCCTAAAAAAGTCAAAAAGCGGTCAAAAATTTATCAGGCCGCCCCCAAAACCCTTGTAAACAAAGGACTTTTGCGGTATACTGTTGCACGGCGGGCCGCCCGGCCCGTACATTTGCGCTGTACTCCCGAGATGTAGGAGACGGCAGCAGGAGGAAAATTGAATATGAAAAACCGTACCAACGTCCGTTGGCTGACCCAGCTTGCACTGCTGGCGGCCATTTTGCTGGTGATGAACTACACCCCGCTGGGCTATCTGCAGCTCGGGCCGCTGTCGGCTTCGCTGCTGACAGTACCGGTGGCCATCGGCGCTATGACGATGGGCCCCCTGGCCGGTGCCATCCTGGGTGGAATTTTTGGTGCCACCAGCTTTATCCAGATGGTCGAGGGCAAAAGCGCCATGGGCGCTGCGCTGTTCAGCGTCAACCCCTTCGGCGCCTTCGTGGTCAGTTTTGTGGCCCGCGTGCTGGAAGGCCTGTGCGCCGCGCTGATCTTCAACGCCCTGCGCAAGGCCATGCCGAAAAAGGAAAAGCTCTGCTGCGTCATTGGTGCCATCTGCACCCCGGTGCTGAACACTGTGTTCTTCATGGGCTTCCTGGTACTGTTCTTTTATAACTGCGATTACGTGCAGAACCTGGCCCAGACCCTGGGCGCTACCAACGCCTTTATGTTCATCGTGCTGCTGGTGGGCGTGCAGGCCGTCATCGAGTGGCTGATCTGCGGCGTGGTGGCCAGTGCCGTCACCCTGCCGGTGCGCAAGTATCTGAAACTGAACTAAGAACCTATCCCAAGGCATCCCCAAAAACGGGGGTGCCTTTTTTGCACGCAATTCGCCAAGCTGGCTCCATAAAAAATGTGTAATTTGGTACTTTGATGGTGCCAGCAAAAGGCGTATGATGTGCCTATACCACAAAACGAGAGGGGATATAGGAAAATGAACGGATACAACCTGATCAAAAAGAAGCCTGTACTGTGGCTGACGATGGTAGCGGTGCTGATGGCCATGAATGTGGTACTCAGCTCCTTCAGCATCCCGGTGCCGGGCGGGCATCTCTACCTGAACGACATCGTCATCTGCACGGCGGCCATCCTGCTGGATCCGCTGGGCGCGTTTATCGTGGGCGGTGTCGGCGCGTTCCTGGGGGATTTCTTCTTCTACCCTGCGCCGATGTTCGTCTCACTGGCGTCCCATGGTCTGGAGGCTGTCGTTGTTTCGCTATGCGCCCACAACCTGTTCAAAGAGAAAAAGGCCCTGGGCGCGGGCATCGGCGTGGTGCTGGGGGCTATTATCATGGTCATTGGCTACACGCTGGGCCGTGCCTTTGTCTACAGCACGCCGGAGTACGCCATCATCAAGCTGCCGTTTGAAATTTTGCAGGCTGGCATCGGCGCTGTGATGGGCATGGTCCTCTGCTTCTCCCGCAACCTCGCCCAGCGCTTTGAAAAGATCTGCGCGTAACTTTCTTAGGGCAATACCGCACAATTCCCGCCTGACGGCTTAAGCACCGCTCCGGCGGCTGCGGCACGGCATCTGCGTTGCCAAAATGCTCGATAATACACAAAGTATTATCTGCGCTTTTGGCTTAGCATCTGCCGCACCTCGCTCGCCGTATCGGCACTTAGAATTATGCGGTATTGCCTTAGGAAAAGAAAGTTACCAAAGAAACTTTAATTTGGCTCGCCGTAAAGAAGATATAAGGAAAATATAGAACGGCCCTGCCGGTGGTTTTCCACTTGGCAGGGCCGTTTTGTTGATAACTTATTTATTTTTATTGAAAGCTTCTTTGCTTCTTTCTTTTCAAAGAAAGAAGATCAGCTTATTTCCCGGCCAGTAAAATCGCCAGCACAGCCTTCTCTACGTAGATGCGGTTCTCGGCTTCGTCGAAAATTTCGTTGGCGTGGGCTTCCAGAACTTCGGCGGTGATCTCCTCGCCGCGGTGGGCGGGCAGCGGATGCTGGATCATGCAGTCCGGCTTGGCCAGCGCCATGCGGGCGGCATCCAGCGTAAACCCGTGGAAATCCCGGCGGCGCTGCTCCACCTCGCGCTCCATGCCCATACTGACCCACACATCGGTGAACAGCACATCGGCATCGCGGGCGGCCTCGTCCGGATCGGTGACCAGCTTGAACTTATCACCGTAGGTTTTCGCCAGCATCAGCACATCGGCGGCGGGGCGGTAGTGCGGCGGGCAGGCCACCGTCACCGTCATGCCCACGGCCAGGCAGCCCACGATCATGCTGTTAGCCATGTTGTAGCCATCACCGATGAACCCGGCGCGCAGCCCGGCCAGCCTGCCCTTGCGTTCCCGCACGGTCATCAGGTCGGTCAAGACTTGCAGCGGGTGGGCGTAATCTGTCATGCCGGAGATCACCGGCACGCCGCTGTACTGGGCCATGGCGTCCAGCGTGGTCTGCTTGTAGGTGCGGCAGACGATGGCATCATAGTACCGGCCCAGGGCGCGGGCGGTGTCCTGCACAGGCTCGCCGCGGGCGGTCTGCAGGTCGTTGGCGCTCAGGTAGGTGCCCAAGCCGCCCATCTGGTAGATACCCACCTCTAAACTGGTGCGGGTGCGGGTGGAATTTTTGGCAAAGATCAGCGCCACCGCCTTGCCCTGCAGGTCCTTGGGGTCGACGCCCTGTTTGTGCAGGCGCTTGTACTCGTCGGCCACATCCAGGATGTGCAGGATCTCTTCGGGGGTCAGGGCGCTCAATTTCAACAGATGTTTCATCAGAACTTCTCCAGAACAGTACGCAGGGTGTCCAGCGCGGTGTCAACATCGGTCTCGGTCAAAATCAGCGGCGGCAGCAGGCGCAGGCGGGTCTTGGCCGTCAGTACCAGCAGGCCCTCTTTCTCGCAGGCGGCGCGGACATCGGCGGCCTTGATGCCGTCCTCAAAGGCGATGCCTACCATCAGGCCCAGGCCGCTGACCTCGGTAACATGGGGCAGGGTCTTGAGGCCCGTGCGCAGGCGGGCGGCCTGGGTCAGCACGTTATCCATAAAGGCTTCGTCCATGGCATCCAGCACGGCCAGCGCACCGGCGCAGACCACCGGGTTGCCGCCGAAAGTGGAACCGTGGGTGCCGGGTCCCATATGCTCGGCAACCTTGGCGGTCATCAGCACGGCGCCGATGGGCAGGCCGCCGCCCAGGCCCTTGGCCAGCGTGACGATGTCCGGGTGCAGGTCAAAATGCTCGCAGGCCAGGAACTTGCCGGTGCGGCCTACGCCGGTCTGTACCTCGTCCACGATGAGCACCAGGTCGCGCTTTTTGCAGAACTCGGCCACCTTGGCCACGTAGTCGGCATCCAGCGCCACCACACCGCCTTCTCCCTGGACCAACTCCAGCATGACGGCGCAGACGGTGTCGTCGGCAGCATCCCGCAGGGCGGAAAAATCACCGGCGGGTACATAGGCAAAGTTGCCGGGGAACGGTCCGAAATACTGGTGGAACACATCCTGGCCGGTGGCGGTCAGGGTGGCCAGCGTGCGGCCGTGGAAAGAGTTTACCAGCGTGATGACCTTGTTGCGGGCAGCACCATAAGTATCAGTAGAATATTTGCGGGCGGCCTTGATGGCGCCCTCGTTGGCCTCGGCACCGGAGTTGCCAAAGAAAACGGCATCCATGCCGGTGCGGCGGCACAGCTTTTTGGCCAGCTTGCCGCAGGGGGCCGTGTAGTACAGGTTGGAGGTGTGCTGCAGGGTGGCGGCCTGGTCGCAGACGGCCTGCACCCAGGCAGGGTGACAGTAGCCCAGCGAGTTGACGCCGATGCCGGAGGTGAAATCCAGATAGCGCTTGCCCTCGGGGTCGGCGGCGGTCATGCCGTGGCCCTCGGCCAGCACGACCTGGCTGCGGGCGTAGGTGTGCAGAACGTACTTGTTATCGCGTTTGATGACTTTTTCGGTTTGCATGGCGTACCCTCCTTAATGGTTGCCGCGGCGGTAGAACATGGTACCGGCGCCGCGGTCACTGAACATTTCCAGCAGGATGGAATGGGGCACACGGCCGTCGATGATAACGGCCTCGTGTACGCCTTCATAAATGGCGTCGGCCATACCTTCGATCTTGGGCAGCATGCCGCCGGCAATGACACCGGCCGCCTTGTAGCCCTCGATCTCGGAGACTTCGACCTCGGGGATCAGGGTGGATTCATCGTTCTTGTCATAGAGCAGACCGACAATATCCGTCATGCTGACGAGTTTTTCGGCATGCAGGGCAATGGCAATCTCCGCCGCAGCTGTGTCGGCGTTGATGTTGTAGGGGATGCCGTTGTCGTCCATGCCGACAGTGGCAATGACCGGGATGAAGCTGTCGGCCAGCAGATGCTCGATCAGCGTGGTATCCACCTTTTCGATCTTGCCCACATAGCCCAGGTCCACATCGGACTTGCGGCTGCAGGTGATGGTGTGGCCGTCCATGCCGCACAGGCCAACGCCGCGGCCTTTCAGCAGGGCGACGAGGTCCTTGTTGACCTGGCCCGCCAGCACCTGCTGTACGATGCCCATGGTCTCCTCATCGGTGTAGCGCAGGCCGCCCACAAACTTGGACTCCTTGCCCACGCGGGCCAGCATCTTGTTGATGGCCGGGCCGCCGCCGTGGACCAGCACCACCCGCACGCCCAGCAGGGTCAGGGTGACCAGGTCGTTCATGACGGCCAGTTTCAGCTCATCGTTGACCATAGCGTTGCCGCCGTACTTGATGACAAGCGTTTTGCCGTGGTATTTTTGGATATAGGGCGTAGCTTCGCTAAAAAGCAGCGCCATCTCTTCATTTTTCATTGCACATTCTCCCCCGTCCCCGGCCTGTATCAGGTGCGGTAGTCGCCGTTGATCTTTACGTAATCGTAGGTCAGATCGCAGCCCCAGGCCTTAGCGGTAAAGTCGCCGCTGCCCAGGTCGACCAGGATCTGGATCTCGTCCTCTTTCAGCACTTTGGCGGCCTCGTCCTCGCTGTAGGGGTGGTAGGCGGCGTTCTCGCAGACAAAGACCTCACCGGCCTTGCTCTTGAGGCGAACGGCCGTCTTGCTGATGTCGAAGTCGCCGGGGGTGTAGCCGATGGCGCAGAGCACACGGCCCCAGTTGGCATCCTCGCCAAACATGGCGGCCTTGAACAGGGCGGAGTGGATGACGCTCTTGGAGACAGCGCGGGCAGTCAGCAGATCGGGCGCGCCGGTCACGATGCATTCCAGCAGCTTGGTAGCGCCTTCGCCGTCACCGGCCAGTTCACGGCTGAGTTGCTCGGCTACCTGGGTCAGGGCTGCAACAAAGGTGTCATAGTCAGCGGTGCCGGGCTGGACCTCGGCACCGGACAGGCCGCTGGCCAGCAGCAGCACGGTGTCGTTGGTGGAGGTGTCGCCGTCCACAGAGATCTGGTTGAAGGTGGCGGGCACCACGCTGGACAGGGCAGCCTGCAGCACAGCGGGCTCGACCTTGGCGTCGGTGGTGATGAAGAGCAGCATGGTGGCCATATTGGGGTGGATCATGCCGGAACCCTTGGCGATGGCGCCCATGCGGCAGGTCTTGCCGCCCATGGTGAATTCGATGGACACCTCTTTAGAATGGGTGTCGGTGGTCATAATGGCGGTGGCTGCGTCGTGGCTGCCAGCCGCGGTGGCGGCCAGCTTGGCGGCGGCCTCAGGGATGCCCTTGGCGAACGGCTCAATGCTCATGGCCTGACCGATGACGCCGGTGGAGGAGGGCAGCACGTCGTCGGCGCTGATGCCCAGCTCCTTGGCGACGATCTCGCAGGTCTCCTTGGCCAATTCAATGCCGTTGGGGGCGCAGGTATTAGCGTTGCCGCTGTTGACCACGATAGCCTGGGCGTAGCCGTCCTTCAGATGCTCGCGATCCACCGTGATGGGCGCACCGTAGACCTTGTTGGTGGTGTAGCAGCCGGCACCGGCGCAGCGGACGTCCGCCTTGATAAGTGCCAGGTCCAGCTTGGAATGGTTATGCCGGATGCCGCAATGCACACCGGCGGCGGAGAAACCGGCGGGTGCACAGATGCCGCCGGGGATCAGCTTGAAGTTTTCCATAATTGTCTCCCTCTAATTCTCTAATTACCCTTTTCGTTTACCCTATTCTTTTTACAGTGCCAGACCGGCGGTCTCGTCCAGGCCCAGCATCAGGTTCATACATTGCACAGCCGCGCCAGAGGAGCCTTTGCCCAGGTTGTCGAACAGGCTGATGAGCTCCATCTGGGTGCCGTCGGGGTTCGCCAGGCAGAAGATCTCCAGCCGATCCAGCCCGGCCAGCTTATTGGCAGCCAGGAAGCCGCCGTCGGTACCCTCGTTCAGCGGATGGACCGAGATCATCTTTTGCCCTGCGTAATAGTCGGCCAGGGCATCGGCCACCTGCTGGGCGGTCAGGCCCAGAGCGGGCAGATCCAGCGGGACCATCGTCTCCATACCGGCGTAGTAGTCGGCCACCACCGGCACGAAAGTCGGCGGGGTAGTCAGGCCGGTGATGGCGGCCATCTCCGGCAGGTGCTTGTGGTGCAGTGCCAGGCCGTAGGAGCGGGGCGCGTCCAGCGCGGGATCGGTGCGCTCGGTTTCATACTGGGCAATCATCTTTTTGCCGCCGCCAGAGTAGCCGGTCAGGCTGGTGCAGTGCAGCAGCGCGGTCTTGGGCACCAGGCCCAGTTCTACCAGCGGGGCCACCGGGGCAATAAAGCCGGTGGCATGGCAGCCGGGCACGGCCACACGGGTAGCGGTGCGCAGGGCTTCGCGGGTGCCGTGCAGTTCCGGCAGGCCGTAGGTCCAGCCGGGAGCCGTGCGGTGGGCCGTGGAGGTGTCCAGCACACGGACATCCGGCCGCAGCAGCGGCACCACCTCGCGGGCGGCATCGTCCGGCAGGCAGAGGAAGGAGAGGTCGCTCTCATTGATGACCGCCGCGCGGGCGTGGACATCCTTGCGGTCAGCCTCGGAAATAGACAGGATCGTGAATTCCGGCCGCTCGGCCAGACGGTCCGCAATGCGCAGCCCGGTGGTGCCGGAGCTGCCATCTACAAAAATCTTATACTTTCCCATTTTACACCCCTATCATGTAGGCAAACACACAGTTTGTAGGGGCGGATGCTTGCATCCACCCGCGGGTCGATGCAAGCATCGCTCCCTACAGAGCCGCAAATATTCCTTTAGGCAAGTTTCTCTTTTACCAATTCGATCTGCTTCAGCACGCTGGCTTTGGTGGGGCCGCCGTAGCTGGTGCGGCCCTCGCAGCAGGTAGTCAGGTCGATGGCGGTATACACGTCCTCGGCAAACAGGTCGCTGTACTGTTTGAACTCGTCCATCGTCAGTTCTTCCAGTGTCTTGCCCTCGCGGATGCAGGCGGCTACCATCGTGCCGGTGCACTTGTAGGCATCGCGGAAGGGCATGCCCTTCTTGGTCAGGTAATCGGCACAGTCGGTGGCATTGATAAAACCCTTGGCGGCGGCGCGGCGCATGTTGGCGGGCAGCGGGGTCATCGTGGCCAGCATGGGGGTCACGGTGCGCAGGCACAGCTCCAGCGTGTCCACCGCGTCAAAAATGGCCTCTTTATCCTCCTGCATATCCTTATCGTAGGCCAGGGGGATGCCCTTCATCATGACCAGCAGCGTGTTCAGGTCGCCGTAGACGCGGCCGGTCTTACCGCGGATCAGCTCGGTGACGTCGGGGTTCTTCTTCTGGGGCATGATGGACGAGCCGGTGGTAAAGGCGTCGTCCAGCTCAATGAACTTGAACTCCCAGCTGCACCACAAAATGAGTTCCTCGCTCAGGCGGGAAAGGTGCATCATGCAGGTGGCCATGGCACTGCACAGCTCAATGCAGAAGTCGCGGTCCGATACACCGTCGATGGAGTTGCCGCAGGGGGCGGCGAAGCCCAGCTGCTCGGCGGTGTAGAAGCGGTCCAGCGGGTAGGTGGTGCCCGCCAGTGCGCCGGACCCCAGCGGGCACTCGGCGTCCATGCGGGCGGTGGCATCCTGCAGTCTCCCCAAGTCACGCAGCAGCATCCAGGCGTAAGCCATCAGCTGGTGGCCGAAGGTCACGGGCTGGGCGCGCTGCAGATGGGTGTAGCCGGGCATGACGTAACCGGCCCCTTTTTCGGCCTGATCACACAGCACGGTAATCAGTTCTTTAATCTGGCCCTGGATATGCTTGCTAGCTTCCCGCAGATTCAGGCGGATGTCCAGTGCCACCTGGTCGTTGCGGCTGCGGCCGGTGTGCAGCCGCTTACCGGCATCACCCACGCGGGCAGTCAGGGTCTGCTCTACAAAGGTGTGTACATCCTCGGCGTTGGGGTCAATTTCCAGTGCGCCGCTGTGCAGATCCTCCAGAATAGAGTGCAGCCCCTTGTGAATATCGTCCACATCCTGCTGGGAGATAATCCCCTGACGGCCCAGCATGGCCGAGTGTACCAGGCTGCCCTGGATATCCTGCTCAATCATCCGCGCATCAAAGCGGATGGATGAGTTAAAGTCGTTTACGCGGCTGTCTACGGCCTTGCTTGCACGGCCCTGCCAAAGTTGCGGCATACGGTTCCTCCAATGCTGTTTTGTTTGTTATAGCGTGCATGCGGGGCGGTGCAGCCGCCCGGCACGCACAGTGTATAGAAACGCCAAAACCGCCAAGTGGGCGCGTGCCCTCCTGGCGGTGCTTATAGCGTTGGACAGATTAGTCCTGAGCGGGCCAGTTCTGGGCCAGCTTGGCACGCTCTGCAATGGGCAGGCCAAACAGGTTGATGAACCCGTTCGCATCGGCCTGGTTGTAATCGTCATCCTCGCCGAAGGAAGCGGTCTGCTCATCGTACAGGGTGTACGGGCTGGTGACACCGGCATTGATCATGTTGCCCTTGTACAGCTTCAGGGTAACATCGCCGGTAACAGTTTTCTGCAGGTCGTCGGTGAAGGCACTCAGGGCCTCACGCAGCGGGGTGAACCACTGGCCGTTGTAGACCAGTTCGCCCATCTTCTGGGCAATGCTCTCCTTGAAGTGGAAAGCCTCTTTGTCAATGGTGATGGTCTCCAGCACATTGTGGGCCTTGTACAGGATGGCACCGCCGGGGGTCTCATACACACCGCGGCTCTTCATGCCGACCAGACGATTCTCAACGATGTCCAGCAGGCCGATGCCGTTGGCGCCGCCCAGCTTGTTCAGGTACTCAATCAGGGCCACACCATCCATCTCCTGCCCGTCAACAGCGGTGGGAATGCCCTTTTCAAAGTGAATCTTGACGTAGGTCGGCTTATCGGGGGCCTGCTCCGGGGAGACGCCCAGTTCCAGGAAGCCGGGCTTGTTGTACTGGGGCTCCAGAGAGGGCTTCTCCAGATCCAAGCCCTCATGGCTCAGATGCCACAGGTTCTTGTCCTTGGAGTAGTTGGTCTCACGGTTAATCTTCAGGGGCACGTTGTGAGCCTCGGCGTAATCGATCTCCTGATCACGGCTCATGATGTCCCACTCACGCCAAGGGGCGATGATGGCCATTTCGGGGGCCAGGGCCTTGAGGGTCAGTTCAAAACGGACCTGATCGTTGCCCTTACCGGTGCAGCCGTGGCAGATGGCGTCGGCATGCTCCTTCTTGGCGATGTCAGCCAGAGCAGCGGCGATGCAGGGACGTGCATGGGAGGTGCCCAGCAGGTAATCCTCATACTTGGCGTCAGCCTTCAGGCAGGGCCAGATGTAGTTTTCCACATAATCCTTCTTCAGGTCCAGAACATACAGCTTGGAAGCGCCTGTCTTGAGGGCTTTCTCCTCCAGGCCGTCCAGTTCGGTGCCCTGGCCGACATCGCCGGAAACGGCAACGACTTCGCAGTTGTTATAGTTTTCTTTCAGCCAGGGAATGATGATGGAAGTATCCAGACCGCCGGAGTATGCCAGAACGACTTTTTTGATGTCTTGTTTGTTCTTTTTCATGATTCTTACCTCTCCCAATCATATTTGTTCAGGACGCCCGGAATGTTGCTTGCCGTCGTCGTGAATATTTATTCATCTGATACTGCATATTATACAACTTTATACAAGATTTGCAAGCGGTAAAATCCACAAAGGATTTTCTACTTTTTCTGCTTTTTTAGGCATAATATACAGTAAAAAGCACGCTTTATACAGAAAAAACGATGAATATACATTCCTTAGCAGGAAACAGCCCTACTTTTTATAAATATAGCACGCTTACGGGGAAAAAACAAGAATAAAAACAAAAACGAGACGGCCACTGCCCCGTCTCGTTTTCTTTAAAAAGAAGGAGAAAAACAGAACGTCTTGCCGGCGCCTGCATCGAATGGAAACCACCCCTCTACAAGTGGATGCCGTTCCTTGGGAATCGGCAGGGCGCTCTGGTATTCTTCCTCTTTTACCTATTGGGAAAGCTTTGCAGCGCCTCAAGCGCTCTTTGCTTTCGATGCCTAAATATTACACTATTTTTGTCGAGATTGCAAGATGCGGATTTATACAACCTGCAATAAATGTTACGCTGCATTTTGTTAAAATTGCATAATTGTCAACTCAAAAGCCATACAAAAAGCCCCGGCGCGTTCAAAATGCGCCGGGGCAAAAAACATGCGGTTTATAGGGTTTATAAAAGGTTACTGGGCATCAACGGGAACCGTCCAGCCCTTGGTGTCGGGCAGCTTGCCCCACTGGATGCCGGTCAGGGTATCATACAGCTTCTGGGTCAGCTCGCCGATCTTGCCGCCGCTGATATGGGCAGCCTTGCCCTCCCAATCCAGCTCCTTGACGGGGGAAACGACAGCAGCCGTGCCGGTGCCAAAGACCTCTTCCAGCTTGCCCTCGTCGGCAGCCTTCATGATGTCAGCAATGGCAACACGCTCCTCGTGTACCTTGTAGCCCCAATCCTTCAGCAGCTCGATGATGGAACGGCGGGTAACGCCGGGCAGAACGGTGCCCACGCAGGGGGCGGTGTAGATCTCGCCGTCGATCTTGAACATGATGTTCATGGAGCCGACTTCCTCGACGTACTTCTTCTCAACGCCGTCCAGCCACAGCACCTGGCTGAAGCCGCGCTCCTCGGCCAGCTCGCCGGCCTTAATGGAAGCAGCGTAGTTGCCGCCGCACTTGGTAAAGCCGGTCAGGCCCGGGGCGGCACGGATGTACTGGTCTTCGACGTAGATGCGGACGGGGTCCAGACCCTCGGCATAGTATGCGCCGGAGGGAGCAGCGATGATGGCAAAGCGGTAATGCTTGGCAGCATGCACGCCCAGGCCCACATCGGTAGCGATGCAGAACGGGCGGATGTACAGGGAAGCACCGTCCGAATGAGGCACCCAGTCGCGGTCAACATCGACCAGGGTCTTAACGGCCTGGACAAAATCCTCCGGCGGGATGGGGGGCATGCCCAGACGGTCAGCAGAATCATTGAAACGGTTGGCGTTGCAGTCGGGGCGGAACAGCTGGATCTTGCCCTCGGCGGTGCGGTAGGCCTTCATGCCCTCGAAAATTTCCTGGGCGTAGTGGAACACGGTGGTAGCGGGGTCCATTTCCCACGGGCCGTAGGGGACGACACGGGCATCGTGCCAGCCCTCACCGGCGGTATAGTCCATCACGAACATATGGTCGCTGAAGATCTTGCCGAAGCCCAGCTTCGACTCGTCCTGCGGTTTCTGTTTCGGATGTTCGGTTTTAACAATTTTAATATCCAACATGATTTGCACTCTCCCTTATATTTCCAGGCGCGCTTAGCCGCACAGCAAAGCGCGGATGATGGTTAAATTCATTATAGCGCTGTAAAGCGGTAAAAACAAGTCCCTATTTTATTTCATATTGCACCGGGGCACAAAATGGGGTACAATAACCTTGGGCAACACCGCATAATTCCCGCCTTACGGCTTAAGCACCGCTCCGGCGGCTGCGGCACGGCATCTGCGTTGCCAAAATGCTCGATAAGACATCCAGTATTATCTGCGCTTTTGGCTTAGCAGCTGCCGCACCTCGCTCACCGTATCGGCACTTAGAATTATGCGGTATTGCCCTTGGTTTCCCCCGCTTTCTTTGAAACCTTACTTTCTTTGAAAAGAAAGTAAGCAAAGAAACTTTCAATATGTTTCCTGGAAAAGCAACGATTATAAAGCAACGATTATTTTAAGGAGTTACCAATGGTCAAAGCAGTCATTTTTGATATGGACGGCCTGATGTTTGATACCGAGCGCCTGTGGGATACCCTGTGGGAGCCTGCCTGTAAGGAGCTGGGCCTGCCCCTGCCCCCGGATATGGCCAAGTTCCAGGCGGGCGGCCGCGGCCTGGCGGGCGATAACCTGCGCCGCCACGTGGCCCAGTATATCCCCGGCGACCCGCAAAAGGTGCTGGACAAGGTCTGGCAGCTGGCCGACGAGCGCTTTGCCCAGGGCGTGCCCTGCAAGCCCGGCCTGAAAGAGCTGCTTTCTACACTGGAAGACCTGGGCATGCCCCGCATCGTGGCCAGCTCCAGCCCCCGCAATATGATCGAGATGAACCTGCAGACTTCCGGCACCGCCCGCTATTTCCATGATGTCGTTTCCGGCACCGAGGTCGCCCGCAGCAAGCCTGCACCCGATACCTTTCTGCTGGCGGCCGAAAAACTGCACACCGACCCCAGGGATTGCCTGGTGCTGGAGGACAGCTTCAACGGCGTGCGCGCCGGCCGCGCTGCCGGCTGCGTGACCGTGATGGTCCCCGACCTCATGCAGCCCACCGACGAGATCAGGGCCTTGTACACCTGCTGCTGCAAGGACCTGCTGGAAGTCCGCGACCTGCTGCTGGCCGGCAAGCTGTAACCTTATAATAAGAAAGCCCCCGGCGGGTGGAAGATTCCACGCCCGCCGGGGGCTGTTTTGTGGTTGCTTACAGGGCCGCGCCCTTCTTGGGGATAAACAGGCGGCTCATATCCGCGTGTTCCAGTTCCAGCAGCTTGATTTTTTTATCAATGCCTCCGGCGTACCCGGTCAAGCTGCCGTTGGTGCCCACCACGCGGTGGCAAGGAATGATGATAGACACTTTGTTGTGCCCCACGGCCCCGCCCACCGCCTGGGCGGAACTCCTGCCGCCCTGCTGTGCCGCCAGCTGCCGGGCAATGTCACCGTAGGTGATAATCTGCCCGTAGGGGATTGTCAGCAAGATTTTCCACACCGATTGTTGAAAACTTGACCCGACCGGGTGCAGCGGTGGCAGGAAGTCGGGCTCCTTGCCGGCAAAATAGATGTCCAGCCAGCGCTTGCCCTCAGCCAGAATGGGTGTGGTCTGGGCACAGTGTCCGACGGGCAGGGTATTGGCAAAATATTTCTGCCCCTCAAACCACAGCCCCACCAGCCCGACCTCGTCTGCTGCCAGCAAAATCCCGCCCAGTGGGGACTGGTATTGTTGGATAGAAACCATAGCGGACACCTCACAGGGATAGCGGCTGTGCCGCTTTTTTTGCCATAAGGGCATAAAACAAAAAAGGCAACTTACCATTCAGTAAGTTGCCTTGGTGCGCCGGAAGAGACTCGAACTCCCGACCTTCTGATTCGTAGTCAGACACTCTATCCAGCTGAGCTACCGGCGCGGAACGTGTATTATAATACCATCCGTTCCCCCAAATGTCAAGCGTTTTTTCAAAAAAAGTTTTTACTTTTTTAAATTGGGCGGCAGGGCCGATTTCGGGGCCGTATGCTTGCAATTCGGGGGTAAACGTGATAAATTTATAACAACCACTATGCCGATTTTGAATCGCATCTGCCAGCGCTGCAAGATTGCGGCGCCGGCCCGGGAAAGGACATTCTACCATGACCAATACAGAACTGTTTGACCTCTGGCGCGCCCGCGCAGTGGAGGATCCTGACCTGCTCACCGAACTGGACGGCATCCGGGGTGATGCCGATGCCATCAACGACCGCTTTTACCGCGACCTGGCCTTTGGCACAGGCGGTCTGCGCGGCGTCATCGGCGCAGGCAGCAACCGCATGAATATCTACACCATCCGCCGCGCTACCCAAGGCCTAGCAGACTACATCAACGCCGCAGGCCTGCCTAAAAAAGTAGCCATCGGCCACGACAGCCGCCACAAGGGCGAGCTGTTCAGCCGCGAGGCCGCCCGTGTGCTGGCCGCCAACGGCATCACCGCCTACCTGTATCCCCGGCTGGAGCCTACCCCGGCGCTGTCCTGGGCTGTGCGTTATCTGGGTTGCGGCGCGGGCATCTGCGTGACCGCCAGCCACAACCCCGCCAAGTACAACGGATACAAGGTCTATGGTGCCGACGGCTGCCAGATCACACTGGAAGCCGCCGATGCCGTGCTGGCTGCTATCGACAAGCACAATTATTTCGATTCCATCGAGCTGACCGACTTTGACGCCGCCGTGGCCGCAGGCAAGATCGTCTGGATCGACGACAAGTGTCTGCGCGACTTCGTGGATGCCGTACTGGCCCTGCGCCCCGGCAACGATGTCTCCAAACTCAAACTGGTCTACACGCCGCTGAACGGCTCCGGTCTGGAACCTGTCAAGATGCTGTTGGACCGCATGGGCGTGACCCAGGTCACCGTGGTGCCCGAGCAGGAGAAGCCGGACGGCTCCTTCCCCACCTGCCCCTACCCCAACCCAGAGATCCGCGAGGCCATGGAGACCGGCCTGAAGCTGTGCGACACCGTAAAGCCCGACCTGATGCTCGGCACCGACCCGGACTGCGACCGCATGGGTTCCGCCGTGCCGGACGGCAAGGGCGGCTATCGGCTCATCACCGGCAACGAGATGGGTGTGCTGCTGTTTGACTACATCTGCCGCACCCGCATTGGCAACGGCACAATGCCCAAGGACCCCGTGGCCGTGACTACCATCGTGTCCACCGACATGGCCACCCCCATCGCCAAAAAGTACGGCGTGGAGCTGCGCCGTACCCTGACCGGCTTCAAGTTCATCGGTGAGCAGATCGGCTTCCTGGAGGCCGAGGGCCACCCCGAACGCTACATCTTCGGCTTTGAGGAAAGCTACGGCTACCTGTCCGGCGCACACGTCCGCGACAAGGACGCCGTCAACGCCGTAATGCTGGCCTGCGAGACCGCCGCCTATTACGCCGCCCAGGGCATGAGCCTGCTGGACGCTGTGAACGCATTGTACAGGGAGTTCGGTTTCTACCGCAACGCACTGGAAAGCTTTACCTTTGAGGGCGAGACCGGCATGCACAAGATGCAGGGCATCATGGCCGGGCTGCGCACCAGCGCCCCCAAAACCATTGCCGGGTACGAGGTTGCCGAAGTGGTGGATTACGACACCGACGGCACCGGCCTGCCCCGCGCCGATGTGCTGGAATACCGCCTGGTCAACGGCGCCAAGCTGATGGTCCGTCCCAGCGGCACCGAGCCGAAGATCAAAGTTTACCTGTCTGCTGTGGCTGACAGCGAGGAAGCCGCCGATGCCATCAACACCGCCATGGCAGATGCGGCCAAGGATTGGATGAAGTAAGGCTGTAAAATAAAAACGAAACCTCCCCTGAAACCGTAGGGGCGGATGCTTGCATCCGCCCGCGGGTCGATGCGAGCATCGACCCCTACAGATTCACGGGGAGGTTTTTATTTTATAGATTTATTTTCCGTACCGCGCCACGCCGGATTCGATCAAAATATCCGGTTCCAGCTTCAAGCCGGGCTTGCGGCCTTTTTGGGCTTCGACCAAAAACAGCCAGGGCGTGCTGCCGGTGCGCTGGCACACAAAGGCCAGTCGCTTGGGTTCCAGCCGGGCGGCGCGCAGGGCACACAGTACTTCCACCAGTTGGTCGGGACGCTGGCACAGCACAAAGCGGCCGCCATCCCGCAGAGCGCGGCGGGCGCACTGGGCCACATCCTCGGTGGTGCAGGTCACAGTGTGGCGGGCGGCGGCCCGCACCGGGTCGGGACTTTGGGGGCCTGCCGTAAAATAGGGCGGGTTGCAGGCAGCAAAATCATATTTTCCCTGCTCCGGTCCGGCGGCGCAAAACATCCGCAGGTCGCCCTGCACAGGGGTAATGTGGTCGATGCCATTCTCCGCCACGGCCTGAACACACAGGGCGCTGGCGTCAGGGTCCAGCTCCAGCGCTGTGCAGGGGCCGCGGTACCCGGCATCGTGCCATAACAGCGAGATTATGCCGCACCCGCTGCACATGTCCAAGGCCCGCTCGGCCCGGCGGGGCTGGGCAAAGCGGCCCAGAAGCAGGGCATCGGTGCCAAAGGCGGCGCGAGGAGCGGTCAGCACTCTGGTGCCGTTATCCAAAATTTCTACACCGCTCATGCTTTATCCCGCAGCAGCGCGTATTTCATCAGGCCGATCTGGGTCTTGCTGTCCTTGATCTCGCCATGCAGCACCTTTTGCAGGGCTTCCTCAAAGGGCATGCGCACCACATCCAGGAATTCCCCGGCATCCAGGTGCTGACCGCCCTTGTGCAGGCCGGTGGCGGCCCACAGATAAATCTTCTCGCTGTCATAACCCACAGTGGGGTAGACGACACCCAGGTCAATGTAGTTGTCGGCGGACAGGCCGCACTCCTCGCTCAGTTCCCGCTTGGCGGATTCAAATGGGTCCTCGCCGGGTTCCAGCTTACCGGCAGGCAGCTCCCAGATCTCCTCGCCCAGCGCGTAGCGGAACTGGCGGACCAGATAGATGCAGCCCTCGTCGTCGATGGGCAGCACGCAGGCGCCGCCGTGGTGGTGTACGACCTCTCGCAGGCTGGTGCGGCCGTCTTCCAGGCGGACGGTGTCCAGCGTAACGTGGATGACATGGCCGTCAAAGATCTCTTTGCTTTCCAGTTTGGTTTCGGTATGCGGCATGGGACAGCACTCCTTTTATTACAGTTTTTACAGCAGGCGCAGACAGAAATCGATATACTCCAGGGTATACCGCTGGGTACACACCAGGCTGGAATCTTTTAAATTGGACATATAATCGGCCAGCCGGTTGGCCAGCATGGCATCCCGCAGGGTGTATTCACGGCAAAAGCCCTCCTGCGGATCGTCGGACAAAGTGCAGAATACCACGCTGCGACCACGGAAGGCGGTTACCGTAATGTGGGGGTCCAGGGGAAAGGCTTCGGCACTGACGATGCGCAGCACAGCGGTGTTGTTCTCGCAGGCTGTGCGCATCCGCAGCAGCAGTTCCCGGCGGGCTTCCGGGGGCAGCGGCCCGGTCAGGGAGGCATCTACATCCACTATGCGGCCGGTGCGCACAAAATCCATCAGGCCGTCCTCGCTGAAATAGAACTCATACGGGGCGGTCAGCCAGGCCTGCATGTAGTCGGCCAGGCCCGGCATGGTTTCCAGCGCCGCCAACGCCTGGGGGGCATAGCGGCCGATCATTTCCATATCGATAAACTTGGAGACCGGCGGCTGGGCACGCATATAGCAGGCTTCGGTCTCGTTGTCCAGCTGCTGGTTGCCAAACGCCATGGCCTGCTCAAAACTGTGGGCGTCCGATGCCAGAGAGAAGATCACCGGTGCTTCCAGATACTGGCGGCTGAACTCCATGCGCAGGCACTGCACCACCGATGGCTCGGTCAGGCAGATGCACTTTTGCAGGTTGAGATCCATAAACACGACCACATCGGGGAACAGCACATAGACCGGCATCAGCAGACCGGGCAGCGGCCCGGCAGAAGGCGCACAGGAAAGCCGTGCCTCGTACTGCATTGAGCGCAGGACCAGAAAAGGCAGCGCCCGGGACACGGTGCGCACGTTGCCGATGAAATTCTCCTGTGCATCGTTATTGGTCACAAACCGCAGCAGATGCCATACCGGCTTTGGCGAAGCCTCGGCGGAAAAGGCACCGATGAGGATCGAACTGAGTGCGCGTTCCCCCACAAACGGGGAAAGCATCAGTGGGCGCTTTTCTTCGCTGCGCAGGTAGCGGGTCAGCAGCAGATGCAGCTGCTGTGTCACCGCCTGGTAGCCCTGGTAGCACCGGCTGGTGAAGGCGGCTTCCAGGTCGGCTTCGCTGCGGGGCATGGGGGCCAGTACATCATTCATCAGGTTGTCGCGGGAGCGCATCGCCGTCTGCAGCAGCTCGTACAGGGCTTCATCGGTACGGTGGGCCTGGGCGCCGCTGCGCAGTTCGTCGTATTGGGTGGTCAGGTGCTCGGCCTGGCGGGCGTTCAGGCCCAGGGCATGAATGAGCCGCTGCAGCTGGGCGCGGTTGGGCATCCGCTTGCCGTCCATTATTTTATATAAGGAAGATCGGTCGATCTGCGCCTGGCGGGCCAGTTCGGCCATCGTGCCGGGGTAGCGGTCCACCAGGATCTTCAAGCTTTTGCTCAGGTCATTCATGGGAGATTCTCCGTTGTTGGTTTGTTATCTGTATCATACCGCAAAGCGGGGAAATATGCAAATGTTGGTTTGCTTTGTTTTGCTGCTTTGGGCGGCCCTGCCTGCCTTGCGGCAGGGCCTAATATAACAGGCTGCATCCGTTAAGCCTGCCTTTTTTGGCCACAAAAGAGTATGCATAGCGGCTGAATGCTGTTAAAAAACGAGGGAAGCGCCGCATGATGGCGCGGAACGAAAGCCGCACGATAAAAAGCACCCATTTCAAACAATTTTCACTAAAAGCATTTTATTGCTGCGCAATTTGTGTTATGATAAAATCAACTGATTTTCCGGGAATGGTGCATGCGTTATGATGAGTTACGAAGAATTCACCCAAAAGGAAGCCGCGCTGGAAAGCGCACCACGGGCAGAGCGCGAGGCGTTCTATGCGGAGATCCTGGAAAAGGAGACCGCCAAAACCGATGTACGGATGATGGCCTATTTCCATGCGGCGCTGCTGCATTACCGGGAGGGAGACTTCCGCGCCGCGCGGGAGATTCTGGAGCCGTTCGTCATCGACTACCAAAGCTATGCCTATCGCCCGGAGATCATCGCCTGTTTTAACCTGATGGGCGTGGCCGTTTACTGTGAGCGCTCCTATGCCCTGGCTCGCTTTTATATCCATGAGGGTCTGAAGATCGCGCGGGAAAACCACGAGACCAGCCGCTATTCCTACGAGTACAATAACCTCGCTGTGACCTACCTGGCCCAGCACGAATATGAAAAGGCGCTGGAGGCCATCCGCGAGGCCAAACGTCATCTGCCCGATTCGGACCGGGAAATGCACGCCTACATCTACCGCAATCTGTCCGAGATCTGCTGCCATCTGGACCGCCTGGACGAAGCGCAGGCCGCGCTGACCCGCTGTGTAGAGGAGTACGACGGCAGGACCCTGCTGCCGGATGACATTCTGCTGGTGGAAATGCTGCTGTACTACAAGCTGGGCGATGCCGAGCGCTACGAAAAATGCAGGGCTGAAGTCTGGCAAAAGCTGCCCGCCATGCATGCAGCCGAGTTCGGCAATACGGCCAACAACCTGTTTGCCTGCGAGATGGACGCCGGGAACTACCCGCAGGTCGAGCGCATCCTGACGGCCATGGACGACTACCTGGTCCGCAACCCGGGCGAAAGCGCGGTCAATGCCTACGCCCAGGCTGCGCCCGGCACTTACCAGGCCATTTTGATGGATCTGATGATGCCGGTCATGGACGGCTACGCCGCCACCCGCGCCATCCGCAGTTCCGGCCGCCCCGATTCGGGGACCATCCCCATCATTGCCATGAGTGCCAACGCCTATGCCGAGGATGTGCAGAAATGCCTGGACACCGGCATGAACGCCCACATTAGCAAGCCGCTGTATAAGGACGTTATGCTGGAGACGATCGAGCGGTTTGTATAAAAGGATAAAAGCGAAAACGACCGTGCCTTACAAAGGGTACGGTCGTTTCCGTTGGTATAGGAAAATAAGGGAATGGTAAGATTGGCCCGCGTCAGACGATCTTGCGGGACTTGTGGACACCGGTCTTCAGGAACTCGACCCACTCGGCCACGTTGACGGCATGGTCGCCCAGGCGCTCCAGATACTTGGCGATCATGAACAGGTCCAGCGCGGTCTCGGCGTCGTCGGGGTGGGCGGCGATGTACTGGGCGATCTCGCGGCTGATCTTGGAAAACATCGCGTCGCAGTCATCGTCCCGGGCAATGACCTGGGCGGCGGTGGATAGATCCACCTGCACGTAGGCGCCAATGGCGGTCTTGACCATGTTCAGCGCCACATCGCCCATTTTATACAAATCATCCATTACGCCCACGGCGGCAGCGCCCTCGGCGTGGAGATGCAGGGTGATCTCGGCAATGTCGCTGGCCTGGTCGGCAATGCGCTCAATGTCGGTGACCATTTTTAGTGCGGTAGAAACTTTGCGCAGGTCGCCCGCCACCGGCTGCTGCCGCAGGAAAAGCGTTAAGCAGCGGTGCTCGATCTCATGCTCGGCGGCGTCGATCTCGCTGTCCCGGGCAATAACGCTGCGGGCCATCTCGGCATCGCCGGTGCGCAGGGCTGTCATGGCACTTTCAATGGCGCCGCCCGCGGCGTGGCCCATGCGGGCCAGCATCGTATCCAATGCCATCAGTTCGGCATCATACATTTTGCGTAAACTGGTTCCCATTTGGCTCATCCTCCCTGTATCAACCGAAACGACCCGAGATGTAATCCTCGGTGCGCTTGTCCACGGGCGTGGCGAATACACGCTCGGTGGGGCCCATCTCGACCAGCTCACCCAGCAGGAAAAACGCCGTCTTATCGCTGATACGCGCGGCCTGCTGCATGTTGTGGGTGACCATGACGATGGTGTACTTTTCTTTCAGCTCCGTCGCCAGTTCCTCGACCTTGGAGGTGGAGATAGGGTCCAGGGCGCTGGTGGGTTCATCCATCAGCAGCACTTCCGGCTCCACAGCCAGTGCGCGGGCGATGCAAAGGCGCTGCTGCTGGCCGCCGGACATGCCCAGGGCGCTCTTGTTCAGGCGGTCCTTGACTTCGTCCCAGATGGCGGCGTCCCGCAGGGATTTTTCCACAATCTCATCCAGCCGGGCCTTGCTGCGCACACCATGGGTGCGGGGACCGTAGGCGATATTATCGTAGATGGACATGGGGAAGGGGTTGGGCTTCTGGAACACCATGCCCACCCGCTTACGCAGGACGTTGACGTCCATCTTATCTTTGTAGATGTCCACGCCGTCCAGTTTGATGTCGCCGGAGATGCGGCAGCCCTCGACCAGGTCGTTCATACGATTCAGGCTTTTTAAAAAGGTAGACTTGCCGCAGCCGGAAGGGCCGATGAAGGCGGTGATCTCCCTCTCCGGGATATTGATGTTGATATTTTTCAGCGCATGAAAGCTGCCGTAGTATAAGTCCATGTTGGAAACTTCAAATTTATTCACAGGTATCCTCCTCGTGTTCTAAACGGCTCCCTCTGGGAGGGAGCTGTCGCCGCAGGCGACTGAGGGAGAGAGCCCAACGAAAGCCGACAGTTAAACTGAATGTCTCTCCCCCACCCGCTCCGCGGGAGCCTCCTCGCAGAGGGGGCCTTTCCTCGTTACTTCTTCGCCAGCTTGCCGGCGATAAAGCCGGACAGGCAGTTGATGGCCAGCACCAGTACCAGCAGCACCACGGCGGTGCCGTAGGTCTCGTTGATGTACAGGCCCTCGTTGGAGAGCAGGTACATATGCACGGCCAGCGTGCGGGTAGAGCTGAAGATGCTCTTGGGGATCTGGGGCATCGAGCTGGCGGTGTAGATCAGCGCAGCGGTCTCGCCCACGATGCGGCCCGTGGCCAGGATAACGCCGGACAGGATGCCGGGCATGGCGCTGGGCAGTACGATGGTAAACACGGTGCGCAGCTTGCCCGCACCCAGGCCGAAGCTGCCCTCGCGGTAGGAATCCGGCACGGCGATGAGCGCTTCCTCGGTGGTGCGCATGATGACGGGCAGCACCATAATGGCCAGCGTGAAGGCACCGGCGATCAGCGAGTAGCCCCAGTGCAGCTGGGTGACGAAGAACAGCATGCCGAACAGGCCGTACACGATGGACGGGATGCCCTGCAGGGTCTCGGTGGTCAGGCGGACCAGACGCACCAGCTTGCTGCCGCGGTGGGCGTACTCTACCAGCCAGATGGCGGCAAAGATGCCCAGCGGCGTAGCAATGACCAGCGAGAAGGCGGTCATCAGCAGCGTATTGATGAGGGCGGGCATCAGCGAAACGTTCTCGCTGTTATATTCCCAGGCGAAGAGGGAGGGTTTGAGGTTGGGGATGCCGTTGACCAGGATGTATCCGATGAGGAACAGCAGCACAGCGGCGGTCAGGGCAGCAGCCAGCCCCACCAGGCCGCGCAGCAGGGCGGCCTGCACGCGGGCGGTGGTGCGGTTGCGGCCCCCGTTGGGGTAAATGGCTTTGGCGGCGGCACGGCTCATGTCCGGCACAGCAGTGCCGTTGTTGGCAATGGTATCAGGCATGGTCCTTGCCTCCTTTCAAAACGCTGAAGCAGAGGTTTATCAGGAGAATAAAGACGAACAGCACGACGCCGGTGGCGATCAGCGCTTCGCGGTGCAGGTCGGTGGAGTAGCCCATCTCGATGACGATGTTGGAGGTCATCGTGCGCAGGCCCTGGAACAGTCCCTTGGGCATCCAGGTCTGGTTGCCCGCGACCATCACGACGGCCATCGTCTCTCCGATGGCGCGGCCAATGCCCAGGATGACGGCGGACAGCACGCCGGACTTGGCGGCGGGCAACACGGCGTAGAACACGCTGCGCTCATGGGTAGCGCCCAGGGCCAGGCTGCCCTCGTAGTAGCTTTCGGGCACGGCGTCCAAGCTGGTCTTGCTGACGGTGATGATGGTGGGCAAAATCATGATGCCCAGCAGCACGCTGGCGGTGAACAGGCTCATCCCCTTGCCGCCCTTGACATGCAGCACTGTTTTGAAAAAGTCGCTCTTGACCATGGCCTGCACGGCGGGCACCAGCACGATCATGCCGAAGAAGCCGTACACGACCGAGGGAATGCCGGCCAGCAGCTGCACGGCAGGCAGCATCACCCGCTTGATGGAGGGCGTGGAAAACCGGGACAGGTAGATGGCAGTGAGCAGACCGACGGGCACACCCACAATGATGGCCCCGGCGGTGACGTACAGCGAGCCTAAGATCATGGGCAGGATGCCGTAGATGTCGTTGCCGGGCTTCCAGGTGGTGCCCAACAGGAACTTCAGCGGGCCGATCTTGCCGATGGTGGGCAGGCCGTTAGCAAACAGGAACACGCAGATCAGCACGACGGCTAAGATCGAGATGCAGGCGCAGGCAGTAAAAACGGCCTGCATAATGCCTTCCCGCAGATGAGCGGTCTTCATTTCCCTATACACTCCTTTTATCACATAAAGGCTCCCCCTGAGGGGAGCTGGCTTGCCGAAGATCGGTACCGTTGCCGGATAGAGGTTGTTGGGGCGAACATTGTTCGCCCGCCAACTTGGCGTTGCAACCCGTTCCGGGAAAGACCGCTCACAAGGCAAACGGCCACGGGCGAACACTGTTCACCCCTGCAGAGCACGTTTTGAAAGCCTGAGCAACACCCTCAAAAGGGGAGCCTATTCAAATTACTGCAAATCGCTCCAGACGGTCAGCTCGCCGGTGTAGATGCCCTTGATCTGGTCAACGGTCAGATCCTCAACAGAATTGGCGGGGTTGACGACGACGGCGATGCCATCCTGGGCCAGGACGGTGGAAACGGCGCCGCCCTCGGTCTCGGAATCTTTCAGCTCGCGGCTGGCCATGCCGATGGTGTAGCTGCCATCCAGCGCGCCGGAAACACCGGTGGTGGAATCAGAGGTCAGCAGTTCCAGTTCGGCGTTGGGGTTCACGGTCTTGTAAGCTTCGATCAGCTTTTCCATCAGCGGAGAGACGGAGGAGGAACCACCGACGGTGATCTTGCCTTCCGGCTGGGCGGAGGTGTAATCCTCGCCCTCGCTGCCAACGTAGCCTTCCTCGGTAGCCAGAGCCTGGCCGTCCTTGCTCAGGCAGTAGGCGATGAAGTCAACGGCCACGGGGTCGGTGGCTTCGCCGTTGGTCACGATGTTGAAGGGACGGGCCAGGGTGTAGCTGCCGTCCTTGACGGTCTCGGCAGAAGCCTCGATGCCGCCGACCTTGACGGCCTTGACGGAATCGTTCAGGGAGCCAAGGCTGATATAGCCGATGGCGGTCTCATCGTTGGCGACGGCGGTCATGATGCCGTTGGTGCTGGACTGGATGGCAGCGGCCTCGGTGGTGTTGTCGACCTTCTGGCCGTCGGCGTTCTTTTCCTCCACGCCGGTCAGCTCGATAAAAGCACCGCGGGTGCCGGAACCGTCCTCACGGGAGATGACGGTGATGTCCTGGTCGGTGTCGAAGTCAGCAGCGGCTTCGCTCTCGGCCGGGGCGGCCTCGCCGGAAGCAGCCTCGGAAGAGGCGGTGCTCTCAGAAGCAGCGGGGGTAGAATCGGCGGCGGAGCTGCCGCAGGCGGCAAGGCTCATCATCATAGCAGCGGCGGTAACAACAGCAGCAACAGATTTGCGTTTCATAGATGTACTTCTCCTTTGCCCAAAGAGGCATTGCATTGCGGCACACAGGCCGGTACTGGGTTTTCCCGGGTACAAGGCTATTGTACTGCGCCGCCGGGGCGGTTTCGACCATAGTCAGGTACAATCCCCGTAAAGCTTGTGAAAAGCAGGCAGCTGTTTTGCAAAAAAGCTGTAAAATTGGTAAAGTTTTGGGTCATATCCCAGCGGCTGTACAGTTTATATAAGGTATCAGACGACAAAATGTACGCAGAAACGGCATTTTACACAAACTTTACAAAACCTTTACGCATCTCTGCTGGTGAAATGCCCCCGAAACCAGCTATAATATACAACGGTATAGAGAAATAAAAGCAGCACTGCATAGGCCTGCGTTTTGGGCGCGGGGAACGGTAGCGCTGCCTAAAAAGAGAATGGACGTGTAATCCGATGACCATTTTTAATGTGTTCACCCTGATGGGCGGCATCGCTATGTTCCTGTATGGCATGGACCTGATGGGCAAGGCGCTGGAGCAGACCGCCGGCAGCAAATTGCAGGGCATCCTCTCCACCATGACTTCCAGCCCCATCCGGGCGCTGCTGCTGGGCGTGGCGGTCACCGCCGTTATTCAGTCCAGCGGCGCTACCACCGTTATGGCGGTCGGCTTCGTCAACTCCGGTCTGATGGAACTGCACCAGGCCATCGGCGTCATCATGGGTGCCAACATTGGTACCACTGTTACCGGCTGGCTGCTGTCTTTGTCGGGCCTCGAGGGCGAGAGCTTTATCACCAAAATGCTCAACCCCAATGCCTGGAGCCCGATCCTGGGCTTCATCGGCATCTGGCTGTATATGGTCGGTAAGGACCGCAAGCGCGGCGTAGGCAAGATCCTGCTGGGTTTCGCCATTCTGATGGCCGGCATGAACACTATGTCCAACGCCATGTCTCCCCTGGCCGATGAGCCCTGGTTCATGAATCTCTTCCTTAGCTTCAGCAACCCGGTGCTGGGCGTCATTGCCGGCGCTGTGCTGACCGCCGTGCTGCAGTCGTCCTCGGCGGCGGTGGGCATCCTGCAGGCGCTGACCAGCACGGGTGCTGTCACCTACTCCGCCGCCGTGCCCATCATCATGGGCCAGAACATCGGCACCACCGTTACGGCGCTGATCTCCTCGGCCGGTGCGAACAAAAACGCCAAGCGCACTGCCTTCGTCCATCTTTATTTCAACGTCATCGGCACCATTATCTTCCTGTGCGGCTTCTACGGCCTGCATGCGCTGATCTGTTTCAGCTTCTTTAATGCGACGGCCAATACCTTCGGCATCGCTATGGTGCATACCATTTTTAACATAGTCACCACCGCCATCCTACTGCCCTTCAACCGCCTGCTGGAAAAGCTGGCCATCATGACCGTGCCCGACTCCCCCGCCGACAAAAAGCAGGAGAACTCCCTGCTGGACGATCGTCTGCTGGCAACTCCGTCTGTGGCTGTCGCCCGCGCCATGCTCACCGGCGGCGATATGGCCGAGATCTGCCGCACCTCGCTGCTGCAGGCCATGTCCACCACTCATAAGTGGAACGATGCCATCGCCGACGAGGTCGAGCGCAAAGAGGACGCCGTCGACCATTACGAGGACGTGCTGGGCACCTACCTGGTCAAGCTCAGTGCCAAGCATCTCTCCACCGAAGATAACCGCACGATCAACACCCTGCTGCACACCATCGGCGATTTCGAGCGCGTCTCGGATCATGCCGTCAACCTGATCAAGACGGCCGAGGAGATCCGCGATAAATCCATCCAGTTCAGCGAGGAAGCCCTGGGCGACCTGGGCGTGCTGGAAGCCGCTGTGCAGGACATCGTCAACCGCACCGTCGATGCCTTCCAGAAGGGCGACGTCTACGCCGCCGGCAAGATCGAGCCGCTGGAGCAGGTCGTGGACGGCCTGGTGCGCGAGGTCAAGACCCGCCATATCGCCCGCCTGCAGGCTGGTGTATGCACCATCGAGTACGGCTTTGTGCTGGATGATCTGCTGACCAACTACGAGCGTATCGCTGACCACTGTTCCAACATCGCTGTTGCAATGATCGAGGTCGCCGCCGATAAGTTCGATACCCACGAGTACCTGGCTTCCGTCAAGCATGGCGGCAGCGTGAAATTTGAGCAGCGGTACGAGAAATACCGCGGCCGCTATACCTTCCCGCCGGAGACTTACGCCGAGATGCAGCCTGTTTCGGCCCCCGGCAACGCGGAAGAAGACGCATAACCGAAAGGGGCTGGGCGCATGGCCCGGCCCCTGTTTTTGTAAGAGAGGGGAACTTATATGATCTACATTGTGGAGGATGACGCCAGCATCCGCGAACTGGAACAGTATGCCCTGCAAACCAACGGCTACGAGGCCGCCGGCTGTGAGGACGCCGCCAGCTTTTGGGCCGCCATGCACCAGGCCCGGCCGGAACTGGTCATCCTGGACGTGATGCTGCCCGATGAGGACGGCTACCAGATCTTGTCCAAGCTGCGGGACGACCCTGCCACCCAGACACTGCCGGTCATCATGGTCACCGCCAAAACCAGCGAGATCGACGTCGTCAAGGGGCTGGACCACGGCGCGGACGATTACCTCTGCAAGCCCTTCGGCATTATGGAGTTTATTTCCCGGGTCAAGGCCGTGCTGCGCCGCGCCGCGGCAGCCGCCCCGGCCCCTGCGCCCAAGACGCTGCAGTTCGGCGGCATCGTCATCGACGATGTAGCCCGCACCGTCAAGGCCGACGGCGTGCCTGTGGAGCTCACCTTTAAGGAATACGCGCTGTTGCATCTGTTTTTGGAGCATCCCGATCAGGTGTTGGCCCGCGAGCGCATCATGAAAGAAGTCTGGGACACCGATGACCTGCTGGAATCCCGCACCATCGATATGCACGTGCGCACCCTGCGCCAAAAGCTGGGCGCTGCGGGCGAGGCCATCCGCACCGTGCGCAAGGTGGGCTACAAGCTGAGCACGGAGGGCACCGATGAGTGACGAACAGCAAAAAGAAAAGCGCCCCCTGAGCATGACCCGCCGCTACCGCCGCGGGCTGGTCATCGTGGGCCTGCTGTGCATGATGGTTACGCTGGCAATCGCCACCGTGCTGTTCCAGCGCAGCTACACCGTGCGGGTGGATAAGTACCTGAGCCAGATCTGCGACAGCGTGGCTGCCGGATACAAAGCCCAGCCCACCCATGATGCCGTGACCCTGGCCAACCTGCTGCCCGAGAGCGACACCTCCCTGCGCTTTAGCTTAATTGATGGCGGCGGCACTGTGCTGTATGACAGCGAGGCCGCCGCGGGCGTGGTCTATGACAAGGACGGCAAGGTCTACGCCGTGGATGCCCCCGACCTTCCCAGCCATGCCGACCGCCCGGAGTTCATCGCGGCTATGGCCGACGGCAGCGCCAGCGCGACCCGCGAAAGCCAGACCATGCAGGAGGAGACCCACTACTACGCCCGCCGCATCGTCACCCCGGAAGGCACCCAAGTGCTGCGTGTGGGCGAGGACGTGGCCAATATCTGGGGCCTGAGCGCCGACACCCTGCCGCTGCTCTGCGGCGCGGTGGCGGTCATCCTGCTGGCCACGGCGGTGCTGGCCTGGTGGCTGACCCGCCGCCTGGTGCAGCCCATCAACCATCTGGCTGAAAACCTGGATACCATCGAGGCGGACGTCCCCTATGAAGAACTGATCCCCCTCGCGCGCACCATCCAGACCGACCGCAAACTGCGGGAGGATAACGAGACGATGCGCCGGGAGTTTACCGCCAACGTCAGCCACGAGCTGAAGACTCCGCTGACCAGCATTTCCGGCTACGCCGAGCTGATCGAGACCGGCATGGCTAAGCCCGCCGATGTGCCCACCTTTGCGGCGCGCATCCATAAAGAGGCGCAGCGCATGATCGCGCTGGTCAGCGATATTTTACAGCTGAGCGAGCTGGACAGCACCCAGGCCAGCCAGAGCCGGGAAAAACCGGTGGAGATGGCGCCGGTGGACCTGGCCGCGCTTCTCAAGGAAACTGCCCAGAACATGACGGTCAACGCCCGCAAGGCCTACGTGACGCTGCAATACAGCGCCCAGCCCGCCACCGTGCAGGGCAGCAAGGATCTGCTGGCTGAGCTGGCCACCAACCTGTGCGACAATGCCATCCGCTACAACCAGCCCGGCGGCCATGTGGAGCTGCGCTGCGGCACCGGCCCCGACGGCCCCTGGCTGCAGGTAGAGGATAACGGCATCGGCATCCCCCAGGACAGCCAGGCCCGCGTGTTTGAGCGGTTCTACCGCGTGGATAAAAGCCGCAGCAAGGCCACCGGCGGCACCGGTCTGGGGCTGGCCATCGTCAAGCATATCGCCCTGCTGCACCACGCCCGCATCGACCTGCAAAGCCAGGTCGGCAGCGGCACCACCATCAAGGTGACGTTCCCGAAGGCATAATAACAATAAAAAAAGCTCCTCCCGGCATGATATGATATGCTCCGAGGTTGCCTTTTCTTTGTTAGCCTTGTCAATGTAACCGGTCAGCGCAGGGATAAGCAGCGCCGCCAAAATGCCAAGAATGACCAGCACAACAATGAGCTCTACCAGCGTAAAGCCTTTGCGGTCCTTGAGGTTACGAATTTTTTCGAGCATAAGAATTTCCTCCACACTTTATTTAGGGAGGGAATCCCCCACCCTATTACTTACACATTATTCTACTCTATTTTTTTCAATCTATTTTAAGAAGTTGCGCAAGAAATGCTCGAATTTTGTCGTTATTTGTTGATTTTGTTCTGTAGAGGAATAGCCTTTGTGACATTTTATCGTTGTTATGAAAAAATACGCACATCATTCAATTTCCGATGTTCACACTACGGGCAAGGCGAATATATTTTGTCACAAAATAATAAAAGTACAGACTCCGAGTCGTTAGCCTCAAAGGTCTGCGCTTTTATTATTTATAGTGGTTTTCCCTATACGGTGCGGACGCGGAAAAGTCAAAACAAAAAAGTGCGCCGCAGAGCGTTTCCACTCTGCGGCGCACTTTATATCAGGTCAGGTCCGCTGACGAAGGAACTGTTACTGGATCTCGATCAGCGTGGTGGGCTTTTCGGGGATCTGCTTGTCAGCCTTGGGCAGCTTCAGCTCCAGGATGCCATTCTCGAACTTGGCGGCAACATCGGTGGGCTTCAGGCTCTCGCCTACATAGAAGCTGCGGGCACAGCTGCCGGTGCAGCGCTCCTGGCGGATGTAGCGGCCCTCGTTGTCCTTCTCGTCCAGATCCTCACTGCGGTTGGCGGTGATGGTCAGGTAGCCGTTCTGCAGGTCCAGCTTGACGTCCTCTTTCTTGAAGCCGGGCAGATCAACAAAGACATCGTAGCCATCCTTCGTCTCGCGCACATCGGTCTTCATCACATTGGCGCTGCGTTTGCCAAACATGTGGCGGGGCTGCATGCTGTGCATAGCGCGGTCGAAGTCGCGCTCCCAATTATCGTTAAACAGGTCATCCATTAAATCATCATTGAACATATACGGAACCATCATCATAAGTCATTCCTCCAATTCTCATCGGCCGCCTATTGTATAAGCGGTGGACTTTTGCGATTCTGGTTTTTCTTTTTTGTTCTTGGGGTTCTTTTCCCTTCGAACACCCTCAGTATAGCACAGAAATTAGCACTGTCAAGCGCAGAGTGCTAATGTTTACAATCCATGCAATGTTTGTTCACAAAATATGCGATTCTGGCCAGAAATTGCCCGCTTTCGGCAACAAATGCCGAAGTGTACTAAAAATTTAACGAATTTTTTATTGCTTTTGCGGCGGAAATCTGTATAATAAGAACTAAGGTGAGGAAGTAGCGGGCTGGGCTCCTCATACCGCGAAAAGTGGCGTGCGCACCACTTGGATCACAGCCCAAAACAGACTGATAGAGAAAGAGGTATCTGCATCATGGCAAAGTTGGATTTGACCAAGTATGGCATTACCGGCACGACTGAGATCGTGCACAACCCCTCTTACGAAATGCTGTTCGAGGAGGAGACCAAGCCTGAGCTGACTGGTTACGAAAAGGGCCGGGTCAGCGAGCTGGGCGCTGTCAATGTTATGACCGGCGTTTACACCGGCCGCTCCCCCAAGGATAAGTACATCGTCATGGACGAGAACTCCAAGGACACTGTCTGGTGGACCAGCGACGAGTACAAGAACGATAACCATCCCATGAGCGAGTCCACTTGGGCTACCGTTAAGGATATCGCCAAGAAAGAGCTGTGCAACAAGCGCCTGTTTGTTGTTGATGCTTTCTGCGGCGCCAACAAGGATACCCGCATGGCTATCCGCTTCATCGTGGAAGTGGCCTGGCAGGCACACTTTGTTACCAACATGTTCATCAAGCCCTCTGCTGAGGAGCTGGAGAACTTCGAGCCTGATTTCGTTGTTTACAATGCCTCCAAGGCTAAGGTCGAGAACTATAAGGAACTGGGCCTGAACAGCGAGACCTGCGTTGCCTTCAACATCACCAGCCATGAGCAGGTCATCATCAACACCTGGTACGGCGGCGAGATGAAGAAGGGCATGTTCT
>ERZ841120.305-NODE-305-length-40067-cov-9.442517_pt1 | contig 40067 bp, 30 predicted proteins | sample MGYA00519572_ERZ841120 | MGnify/ENA primary metagenome ERZ841120 (study PRJEB31850, sample SAMEA3708890) | human gut metagenome | biome: human gut; feature: human-associated habitat; material: faeces | place: China | collected 2014 ...
ATGACTGCCACCGGCAGTCATAAAGATTTTGGATTCGCTGCGCGGAGCACCACCCTCCAGGGGAAGGCATTTCTCAGAAGGGTCGGGACACTTCTGCATCGTCCGACCGTGCCCCGGCGGGGATTTCCCCAGGGTTTTTTACACCGTTGTTGCATTTTGGTAAAGTATATGATATACTGTTTCCGGATAAAATGCAATACTTTGTGAGGGAATACGGCTGTTTTTCCCTTAGAGAATACGGGAGGATCGGCGGATGCGGATCGGATTGCTTGGATTCGGGACAGTGGGTCAGGGCGTTTACAACCTGACCAAGCCCCGGGAGGATATGGAAGTGGCCTGGGTTTTGTGCCGCCGGGAGCTGGCGCTGCCGGACGCACGGGTTACCCATGATTTTCTGGATATTTTGGGGGACGCCTCCGTGGATACGGTGGTGGAGGCCATTGGCGGTCTGCACCCGGCCCGGGAGTATGTGATGGCCGCCATGCAGGCGGGCAAGAATGTCGTCACCGCCAACAAGGCCATGATGGCCGAATTTTACGATGAGCTTTTGCCTCTGGCCCAGGAAAAGGGCGTGCTGCTCCGCTGCACGGCCTCGGTCGGCGGAGGCATCGGCTGGCTCTCCGAGCTGGAGCGGGTCCGGCGCATTGAGACCGTCCGTCATGTGGGCGGCATTATGAACGGCACCTGCAACTATATTCTCGATTCCATGACCCGGCTGGGCCTGGGCTATCGGGAGGCCCTGGCCAACGCCCAGGCCCTGGGCTATGCGGAGGCGGACCCCTCCACCGACGTGGACGGCTTCGACACCCGGCACAAGCTGGTGGTCAGCGCAAATATCGCCTTCGGCGTGAGCCTGGATTTTTCCGCCGTGCCTGCGGCGGGTATCCGCTATATTTCCGATACGGACGTAGCGGAATTCAAAAAACACGGCCTGGTGTGCAAGCTGGTTTCCTGCGCCAACGCCTACGAGGACGGGTACGAAGCCTATGTGGAGCCGACCCTGTACCCCATTACGGCTCTGGAAGCCGCCGTGCCCACCAATTATAACCTCATCACCCTGGAGGGCAGCACCTCCGGCCGCCAGAGCTTCTACGGCCAGGGGGCGGGCCGCTATCCCACCGCATACAATGTGGTGCAGGACTGCATGGATTTCATCCGGGGCCGGGGCTTCTACTGCGCCTACGGCCCCAAGACTCCGGTCCGCAATGACCGGAAAAAATGTTATTATATCCGCACGGCCCACCCGGACGGCTGGCTGGAAAGTCACACCGCCGGCCATTGGGGCGAAGCCGTCATCACCGAGCAGGTAGCCGTGGCCGAGGCCCACGACTGGCTCCAAAATCATCCCGGAACGTTCCTCTGTGCGCTGCCGGATGGAAAAGAGGGAATCGAAACATGCTGAAAGTAACAAAATTCGGCGGGTCCTCCATGGCCTCCGCCGACCAGTACCGGAAGGTGCGGGACATTGTCCTCTCCGACCCGGACCGCCGGGTGGTGGTGGTCTCCGCTGCCGGAAAGCGGGACAAACACGACCATAAAATCACGGACTTGCTCTATCTCTGCTACGCCCACACCCGCTACGGGGTGGACTGCGGACAGGTGTTCGACATGATCACGTCTCGCTATCTGGAAATTCGGGACGAGTTGGGCATCAAGCTGGACCTGGAAACGGAATTTGCCGACCTGAAGACCCGGCTGGACGAGAAAAGCGTCACCCAGGACGAATTGGTCAGCCGGGGCGAGTATTTCTCCGCCAAGCTGATGGCCGCCTATCTGGATTTCCAGTTCGTGGACGCCGCCGATTGGGTGAAATTCCGCATGGACGGCTCCGTGGACCAGGAGTCTTCCTATGCCTGCCTGCGCCGCCAGGCGGTGGGCCGTGGACTGGTGACGCCGGGCTTTTACGGCCTGATGCCCGATGGGCAAATTCACACCTTCTCCCGTGGCGGCAGCGACATTACCGGTTCTCTGGCCGCTGCGGCGCTCAATGCCAAGGTCTACGAAAACTGGACCGACGTGTCCGGCATTCTTATGGCGGACCCCCGCATCGTGGACAATCCCCAGGCCATCCCGGAGGTCACCTATGACGAACTGCGGGAGCTGAGCTATTCCGGCGCTCAGGTGCTTCACGAAGGGGCCATTTTCCCTGTGCGGGAGAAAAACATCCCCCTGAACATCCGCAACACCAATGCCCCCAACGACCCCGGCACCATGATCCGGGAGCGGTTCGACCAGGATTCGGACCCCGACCGGTTCATCACCGGCATCACCGGCAAAAAAGATTTCTCCATCGTCTCCATGACCAAGCGGGGCATGTCCGGTCAGGTGGGCGTGCTGCGGTCCATGCTGACGGTGTTTGAGCGCCACGGCATTTCCGTGGACTACACCCCCAACGGCATTGACAACGTGTCCGTGGTGGTCCCCACCGAGTCCGTGGCTCCCTGCCTCTATAATATCCTGGCGGAAATTCAGCAGGAGGTCAAGCCGGACACGCTGGACGTCCATGACCAGATCGCCGTGGTTGCCGCCGTGGGCCGGAAAATGGCCTTCCGGCCGGGCATTTCCGGTAAAATCTTCGCCGCTCTGGGCGAGGCGGGCATCAATATCCGCATGATCAACCAGGGCCCCGACGAACTGAACATCATTTTCGGCGTAGACAACCGGGATTTCCAGAAGGCCATCCGGGTGCTCTACAACAGCTTTGCAAAATAAGGAGGAATATTCCATGAAAACCTATACCGTTGCCGTTCTGGGCGCTACCGGCGCCGTGGGACGGGAAATGCTGAAAATTCTGGAGGAGCGGAACTTCCCGGTGGGGAAGCTGGTGCCTCTGGCCAGCGCCCGGAGCGCAGGCAAGACCGTCCCCTTCCGTGGGGAGGAAGTCACCATTCAGGAAGCCAGAGACGAGGCTTTTGAAGGGGTGGACATTGTGCTGGGTGCGGCGGAAAACGACATCGCCAAGAAGTTCGCCCCGGCCATCGTGAAGGCGGGAGCCGTGTTTGTGGACAATTCCTCCGCCTTCCGGCTGGACCCCAATGTGCCGCTGATCGTGCCGGAGATCAATCCGGAGGACGTAAAGAACCACCACGGCATCATTTCCAACCCCAACTGCTCCACGATCATTACCGTCACGGCGGTGAATGCCCTGAACGCGCTGTCCCCCATCCGTACCATGACCGCCAGCACCTATCAGGCGGTGTCCGGTGCGGGAGCCGGCGGCCCCATCGAGCTGATGAACGAGGTGGAGGCTCTTTCCAAGGGCGAAACCTATGAGCCGAAGGTGTTCTCCCATCAGATTGCCTTCAACCTGATCCCCCAGATCGGCTCCGAGCAGTTTGAGGGCTATACCAGCGAGGAAATGAAGATGCAGAACGAGGGCCGGAAGATCATGCACCTGCCGGACCTGAAAGTCTCCTGCACCTGCGTCCGGGTGCCGGTGGTCCGGAGCCATTCCATTTCCGTGAGCCTGCATTTTGACCGGCCCATTTCCGTTCAGGAGGCCCGGGAAACGATTGCCAAGGCCCCCGGCTGCAGGCTGGTGGACGACCTGGCGAAAAAGGAGTACCCCATGCCTCTGGATACGTCCAATCAGGACATCGTGTTCGTGGGCCGCATCCGCCCGGACCTGACCGACCCCAACGGCCTGTGCCTGTGGTGCTGCGGTGATCAGGTCCGGAAAGGCGCCGCGACCAACGCCGTCCAGATCGCAGAGCTGCTGGTGAAGTAAGACAGCAGAAAGAACACATATCGCCGTAGATACCCAAGGCCCGCTTAATGCGGGCCTTGCTGCGTTTTGGAGAACCCCTGGGTGCGGCATCGTAGTGACGGCAGGCCCCGCCCCTACAAAGCCAATTTCTCCTTCCTTCGTTCGTCCTATAAAATCGCCCACCGGGAGGGAGACCCGGTGGGCGATTTTCTTTTTAGGCCCGATCGATCCAGATGGGGCTGGACCATGCCATATGCTCGTCGGGCTGGGTGACCCGAACGTAATACCAGTCGGTGGCGTTGATGCCGGTGTCCGTCAGGGACACGTCCAGGCAGTCGCTGCCCGGCTCCCAGGTCTTGAGAACCTGATTGTTCCGCAGCAGGTCCACCTTCACGTTGGACGTGCCCAGAACGCTGATATCGATATCCACGGCCTTGCCCACGGGACGGGTCAGCTCGCTGCCCATCATGTGGCCGTCGATTTTCAGAGACACGAGAATCCGGGCGCCGGTGGTGCCGTAGGTATGCCGGGCGTACATGGCATCCCAGATGCCCTCCCGGTCATGGGTGGGGGTGAAGGCCGCCACGATGCCGCCCTCCACGCCGTGCTCCATCTGATGGGAGTCGCTGCCGGCGGTGAATCCCATCCGATAGCCCTTGCTCAGGGCCTCCTGAACGCTGTGGTGGGGCATTTTCTTGATGTTCTTGGTGAACTTGGAGCGGCTCTCATCGTCCTCATAGGGAGCGTGCCGGGAGAAGATCTCCGCCAGGCGCTCCACGCTGTCATCGTGGAAATCCCAGTCGGTGGCGGCGCTGACCATGCCCCAGTCGGCGGCGGGGTGGTGGGGAATGCACATGGCCCGATAGTTTTTCAGGCTGGCATACAGGTTGGTGGGAGTGATGCCGCCCTGGTCGCCGGAACGGAAAATGTCGCCGTTGTCGTCCCGGTAATAGACGTTCTTGTGGCCGAAATCATAGCGGAACTCGTTGGGGGTCCACTCGAAGGACAGCAGGCAGGTCAGGGCATCGTCCTCGTTCATCAGCCGGGCAGTGGTCCGCATCAGCTCCCACTCGGACTGGGAAATCCAGTCGGGGTAGCAGTCGTGGTCCGTCAGGCAGGAGAACTGCAGGTCCGCCTTGTCCCGGCTCCGATGGTAATACTGGTCGATGGTGCCCATGCCGTCGGAAATGCCGCTCTGGCCGTGAATGTCGCCGAAAAGCAGCTTGCCGGTATAGCCGTTCCTGGCCAGCCAAGCGGAAACCTCTCCATCGGTCCGGCGGGGCAGGTCCTTATCCTTGTGAATGGGCAGGCAGAAGGTGTTCTCGGCGATCTCGGTTTTGGGATTCCCCCGCTTTTCGATGTCCTCCGGGGTGAACCGGGTCAGCACTGCCTGGGCGTTCCGGTCATAGTGGCCGTTGCGGAGGGCAAACTGCCAACTCAGCAGAATGGTATCCTGTTCGGGGATCAGCAGGGAGGGATGGACGGCGCAGTGAATGTCCTCAAAGGACACCTGGGCCCCCAGGGTCCAATCCTGACCGGGGCGGCGGATTCGGGCCTGGACCTTGTCCTTGCCCCAGGTGTAGGCCAGGACCTGCACCCCGTCCGGGGCGGTCTGGGCGGCAATGTCCATATACCAGCCCACATTGTTGGTGATGGTCACGGCAGGCCGGGCCGCAAATTTACCGTCCCGGGAAAGGTCCGCCGAGCAAATGGAGAAGGTCGCGCCATAGCCGAAGGTGTACCACACCACGGTGGCGCCGGCGGGTGCAGGAATCACGGTAGAGCAGGTGGTCCACTCGGCGGTGTTGTCCAGCCGGAGTTCCTCGCTCCACGTTCCCTCATTCAGCACCCGGGCCAGGGTGTGATAGGCCCCGTCCATGTATGCGTCATAGGTCAGGTACAGCCGTCCGTCGCCGCCCACGCAGGCGTTGGGACGGTAGACCTCTTTGGCCAGGGAGACCTTTTTCGGCTCCGTGGCACCGTTTTCGGTGAGTTCCACGCAGAGGGCGTCTGCGCCGCCCTTGTACTGGCGGGTGTAGAACAGCAGCAGCTTGCCGTCAAAAGCGCACAGCCGGGGGTAGAACAGGGCCTCGTCCTTGGCAACGGTCCGGATTTCGCCCCAGCTGCCGTTCTTCCGGCAGCGGACCCGAATCTCCCAGCCGCCCTGAAGGGCTTCGCCCCAGGCGCACCACTCGGCGCCGTCAACCGCCAGGGCCGTGGGATACAGGGCCTCGCCGGAGCCGGAGATGACCTCCACCTGCTCCAGACCCTTCTCGCCGTAAACGCCGGTTTTCACGGTGTCGTGGCGATGGGCGTAGCTCTGGTAGAACAGCCGCAGGCCCTCTTTGGTGGCCAGGGTGGTGGGGAACTGTGCGCTTTCCTCATAAATGTCCGTCAGGACCGCTCCCTGGGGAGCGAAGGGGATGGTTTCGTACATATTGCGTTACACTCCTTGTAATAAAAATTCAATCCGTTTCGTGCTTGCCCACACCGGCAGGAGGCTGAATATGCTTCACGCCCACAGCCAGTACGATGAGGGTCATCAGATAGGGCAGCATCTGAATGAGCTGGGCAGAAACGCCCTGGCCCTGCAGATAAATTTGCAGAGCATCGCAGAAGCCGAACAGCAGGGCAAAGGGAACGATGTGGCCGGGATTGTACCGGCCCAGAATGGCGATGGCCACGGCGATATACCCACGCCCGGCGGTCATGCCCCGGACAAACATGTTCAGCTGGTCCAGGGACAGGAAAGCGCCGCCGTAACCGGCCAACGCGCCGCAGATCAGCACGCCGGAGTATTTCAGCCCGTGGACTTTCAGGCCCACGGCGCTGGCCGCCTTGGGCTGCTCGCCCACCATCCGCAGCCGCAGGCCGTAGCGGGTGCGGAACAGCACGATCCAGCTGATAACGGCCACGGCCACCATCACAAAGAAGTTGAAGGACTGGCCGGAAATGATGGGAATGGGCCCGCCGATGGTCTTGTCAATGGAAGCCACCAGCTCGGAGGTGCCTTTGTTCTTCCAGATGACCTGCATCAAGAGGGTCGTGGCGGCAGTGGCCAGCAGGTTCAGGCCGATGCCGCTGATGACCTGATTCATCCGATAGCGGACGGAAAGAATGGCATGGAACAGCGCGATGAGCATTCCGCCCAGAATGCCGCACAGCAGGCCGAAGGGCCAGCTGCTGGTATAATAGGACCCCAGTACCGCACAGAAGGCGCCGCACATCATCATGCTCTCCAGTCCCAGGGCCATGACGCCGCCCCGGACGGAGAATGCGCCGCCGATGGATGCAAAGATCAGCGGGGTGGCCATATACACCGTGGAGGTCAGAATGGGCACCAGATATGCCAGGAAAAATTCCATTACTTGTTCCTCCTTTTCCCGTCGATGTGCAGAATGTCCCGAATCAGCAGGGGCGCCGCCACGAAAATGACCACCATGGCCTGAATGACCCCCACAAACTCCACCGGCACGCTGGTGGTCCGGTTCAGCTCCGTAGCGCCGGTGCTCAAAAGGCCGAACACCGTTCCGGCCAGGATCACGCCGATGGGGTTATCGGAGGCCAGGGCCGCCACGGCGATGCCGTTGAAACCGTATCCGGGCGAAAAGTTGTTGATGAGCCGCCGGTCCACGCCCAGGACCTGATTGGCTCCCGCCAGGCCGGCAATGCCGCCGGAGACGCACATGGCAATGATCATCACTTTGGCGATAGAAATGCCCGCCGTTTCGCTGGCTTTGGCATTGATGCCCACCGCCCGCAGCTCATAGCCGAAGGTGGTACGATTCAGGAACCAGGCCACAAAAATACAGGCGGCAATGGCCAGGAAAATGGCGTAGCTCAGCTGATACTGGGAGAACACCCGGGGCAGCTGGGCAGTCTCTGCCACCCGCTCGGTCTGGGCAGACACGGAGCCCTCCGCCAGCAGGGGGCCGTTGAGCAGATAGCCCACGATACAGGTGGCGATGGTGTTCATCATTACGCCCGCCACCACTTCGTTGGACCCGAAGCGAACCTTCAGGAAGCCGATGATGCCGCCGTACAGAGCGCCGAACAGGAAGCCCGCCAGAATGGCCAGGGGCAGATGGAGGAATGTGGGCAGCCCCAGATTCAGTGTGCCGATGAGGGCCGTACCCAGAGCGCCCATGTACATCTGGCCCTCCACACCCAGATTGATCAGGGAGGCCTTTTTTGCAAAGGTATAGGCAAGGCCCGTAAAAATCAGGGGCGTGGCCTGCACAAAGGTGTTCACGATGCCCCGGAGAGAGCCGAAGGCACCCACCAGGATGGCCCCGTAGGCCTCGAAGGGGTTATAGCCGCACAGGGCCATAATGATGCCGCTGAGGACCAGAGACATCAGGAAGGCCGCCAGGGGCAGCACCGGCCCTTCCAGCCGCCGCAGCCGGGCCCATTGATTTTTCAGAAAGGTTTTCACGGCCGGGCCTCCTTCTCTGCTTTTTCGCCGGCCATCAACAGGCCCAGCTCCATTTCGTTCCAGGTATCATAGGACCCCTGGGCCACGATTTTGCCCTCATAGATAACGGCGATCCGGTCGCTGAGCCGCCGGACCTCATCCAGGTCCGCAGAGATCAGCAGCACCGCCTTGCCCGCATCCCGCAGGTCCAGCAGACGGCTGTGAATCAGCTCCTGCGCACCCACGTCCACGCCTCGGGTGGGCTGGGCTGCGATGAGCACGTCCGGGTCCTCGCTGAACACCCGGGCCACCACCACCTTCTGCTGGTTGCCGCCGGACAGGGAGCCGCACTTTTCCTGCACGTTGGGGGCTTTGATCTGATAATCCGTCAGCTGTTTTTCGGAAAAGGCACGAATCTCATTCTTCCGGCGGATGCCGTGCTTGGAAAATTCCTTTTTCCGGTGATAGCCCAGAATGATGTTGTCCTCGATGGTCATGGGGCCGATCATGCCCCGGACCAACCGGTCCTCCGGGATGTGGCCCACCCCGGCACTGAGGAATGCCGCCGTCTTTCCGGAAAGGGGCTGGCCGTCCTTCACCAAATCCATGGAATCCGGCTTGCGCAGGCCGGTCAGAACTTCGATAAGCTCGCTCTGACCGTTGCCCTCGATACCGGCAATCCCCAGGATTTCGCCCTTATGAACCGCCAGGGCCACATCCCGCAGGATGGGCACGCCCTTGACGGTCAGGTTCAGGTTCTGCACCTGATAGGCGGTCTCGCCTACGGATTTGCTCCGGCGGGTATAGCTCAGGTCCACCTTCCGGCCTACCATCATCAGCGCCAGGTCGCTGGCGCTGCATCCGGCTGCACTGAGGCCCTGATCCACCATGACCCCGGCGCGCAGCACCGAAACCCGGTCGGCGATCTCGGCGGTCTCCCGGAGCTTATGGGTGATGATAATGATGCTCTTTCCCGCCGCCTTCAGTTCCCGCAGCACGGAGAACAGCTCGCCTACCTCCTGGGGGGTCAGCACGGCGGTGGGCTCGTCCAGGATCAGCACGTTGGCCCCCCGGTACAGGGCCTTGAGGATTTCCACCCGCTGCTGTTCGCCGACGCTCAGGGCCTGGACCCGTGCGGAAGCGTTCAGGTGGAAGTGAAATTTGTCGATGAGGGCCTGGACGCTTTCCGTGGCCTTCTTCCGGTCAAGGAACGGCCCGTGGACCGGCTCGCAGCCCACGATGACGTTTTCCGTAATGGTCATCACCGGAGTGAGCATGAAGTGTTGATGGACCATGCCGATGCCCAAGGCAATGGCCTGAGCGGACCGGCGAATCGTAACGGGCTTTCCATCCACCAGAATTTCTCCCGCATCCGGGGTGGTCATGCCGTAAAGCACATTCATCAGCGTGGATTTGCCTGCGCCGTTTTCCCCCAGCAGGGAGTGGATCTCCCCCTGCTCCACGGAGAAGGACACGTTGTCCAGGGCTCGGACACCGGGGTAGATCTTGGTAATGCCCCGCATTTCAATGGCATTCAATGGGGTAGTGCGCCTCCTTTTTCGTAATATCGGAAAAAAGCGGGGAGAAAAGGCTCTCCCCGCAAGTCCGGCGTTGCCGGGTATTTCTTATTTGCCGTACTGGTTGGCGGCCGCCCAGGCGTCGATCTCGTCCATGGACTCCGGGGGCACCAGAGTGCCGTCCACAATCCTCTTCTCGATCTCGGTCAGGGCCTTCTGGATGTCCTCCGGCAGGACCACGTTGGACTCGGAGGCGTCATAGCCCACGGCGCCCTCGGCAATACCGGAAATCTTGTAACCGGCAGCCCAGGTGCCGTCCACCAGGGCCTTCACCTCGTTGTAGACCATCTCGTTGACCTTCCGGGCAGCGGTAGCCACAATGTGGTCCGGCTCCAGATAGTTGATGTTGGCGCCCACGCCGAAGCTGTAACGGTTGGCCTCCACGCTGGCATTGTAAATGCCCATGCCGGAAGCACCGGCAATGGCCTGAATGAAATCAGCGCCCTGATTGTACATGGACAGTGCGAATTCCTTGCCCTTACCCGGGTCGTTGAAGCTGTCCACGTTGCCCTCCAGCACGGTCACGTCGGGGTTCACATACTTGGCACCGGCAATGTAGCCAACAACGCCCTTGCGCAGGGCAGGGTTCTCCTGACCCAGGATCACGCCGATGACGTTCTCCTCATTGGCCAGAGGCATATCGCTGATGGTACCCAGGCCGGCCAGCACACCGGTCAGGAAGGTCTGCTCCTGCCACTTGGTCGCCACGGCGCTGACGTTGTCCAGCTTCAGCGAGGAGTCCACATGGGAAAACTTCTGGTTGGGGAAGTCGGCAGCCACCTCGGTGAGGGCATCGGACATATCGCTGCCCAGGCACACAATCAGGTCGTAATCCCCGGCCTCGCACATGGTCCGCAGATTGGGCACATAGTCGCTGACGGTCTCCGGCTCCAGATAGTCGAAGGTAATGCCCAGCTCGGTCTGAGCGGCCTGCATTCCCGCGTAAGCCATATCGTTGAAGTTCTTGTCGCCCAGGCCGCCGGTGCCCAGAATCAGGCCCACCTTCACGGTCTTGTTGTCGTCGGTCTTGGCGTTGTCCTTGGAGCCGCAGGCACACAGGGTCACCAGCATGACCAGAGCCAGCAGCAGCGCTGCGAATTTTTTCATTCCCTTTTCCCTCGTTTTCGTGTGATTTGGACGGCTTGCGTCCTTTACGGATATTATAATCTCCCGGAAAAAGCCGGGCAAGGAACGTCCTTGCCCGGCAATGGAAGCATTTTGACTTTTTTCGCAGTCAGCCCCGGCCAAATGGTAAAATATTGACCCTTTCTGTCACAATCTTGTCATTCGTGCCTGCTCCGGGGTGATCCCCCGATATTTTTTATAAATTCTTGTAAAATATCCCGGATTGGCATAACCCACCCGGTTGGCGATTTCCGCAATGCTCAGGTCGGTCCGGTTCAGCAGTTCCTGCGCCCGTTCCAGCCGATACAGCGTCAGATATACGCTGAAATTTTCTCCCATTTCTTCCTTAAACTGCCGGGAGAAATACTCCGGGGACCGGTACACCGCCTGGGCCACCCTTGCCAGGGACAGGTCCTCGCTGTAATGGGCCCGGATATAGCATACCGCCGTATCGATAAACGTGGAGGTGCGGCTGCTTTCCTGCATTTTCGCTACCAGACTCCGGCAGCGCTCCACGCAGGCCTCCAGCGTGTCCGGCAGTTCTTCTTTGGAAAGGCCGGATTCCGTTTCCCGGCAATACTGCTCCTCTACGAGCAGCACCATCCGGCGGCTGTGCTCCATGGCCCAGGAAACATCCCCGGCGGCGGGCTGCCCAATGGCATTTTTCCAGCCCTGCAGGGTGTCCAGAGCCTCCGGAAAGCGGTAATCCTGCAAAAGCTGCATGAATTGCTTTTTGAACTCATGAATACGTCCCCGGTCCAGGGGCCGCCGGGCGGCCAGGGCTTCATAGTCCGTCACGCCGCCGAAGAAGGCTGCGTCCAGCGCCGCAGCGCCTTGCCGCAGCAGCACCGGGAAATCCCGCAGAGCTGCGGAAACGGAGGATGTTCCGAAAGAAATGCCGGTCCCCGCCAGGATTTGCGCCACGCTGTCCCCGTCGGGCTGGAACAGCAGATATTCATATGTACGCTCGCTGGCCACCAGCGCAAAGCCCCCGGTCTCCCGTCGGAACCGTTCTGCCAGCTCCGAGTACACCATCCAGCTTTTGGGGGAATTCCCGTTGGGTACAGCCCAAACCCGGTAATCCACGCCCTCCCGGGCCCCCAACCGCTGCAAAATACGCTTCGAAGCATCGGCAGCGTCGGCGGTATTGTAAATCTCGTACAGGTCCAGGTGGCCGCTGGGAAATACCCCGTCCACCTTCGTCCGGCGAATTTTCTCCGCCTGGGCGCGGGTCTTGTCCAGCAGATTTTTGATGTCTGCGGCCCGCATTTCACTTTTCAGAATATACTCCCAGGCTCCCAGGCTCAGGGCCTCCTTGGCATAGGAGAACTCGGCATAGTTGGTGAGAATGACAAATTTCGTAAAAGGCAGCTTTTTCTTTGCCTGGCGCATCAGTTCCAGACCATCCATCACCGGCATACAAATATCAGTGAACACAATATCCGGCTGGACCTGCTCCATCATCTCCAGAGCCTCCGCCCCGTTGGCGGCCGTAGAAATTTTGTCCTCCGGGGCAATGGTACCGATGCAGTAGGTGAGCCACTGCCGAATGGGCGCCTCATCGTCCACCACGGCGACTTTCAGATTCATCGTGCTTCCTCCTTTGCTTCCCGGTAAGGCAGGGTGTAGGTAATCTTCGTGCCTTGGCCCACGGCGCTTTCGATGGACAGGCCGTAGGCGCTGCCGTAGCACATCTGAATACGCTCGTGGACATTCCGCAGACCCACATGATTCATGCGGCTTTCCTTTTGAAGAATGTCCCGTCGCTGGTCGTCGCTCATGCCCACCCCGTCATCCGCTACGACCATGGTCAGGTTTTCGCCCTCCCGCCGGGCGGTCAGGGTGATTTGAATACGCTTTCCGCCGGTGCCATGGAAAATGGCGTTCTCCACCACCGGCTGCAGGATCATGGAGGGGACCATGGCCCGGTCCGTGTCGGGCCCCAGGTCGAATGTGGCCTCAAACGTGTCCGGGTATCGATAGCGCTGCAAATTCACATAGTTTTCCAGGGCATCCGTTTCCTGGGACAGGGGAATGAATTCGTCGGACCGGGACAGGGTCTGCCGCAGCAGCTTGGAAAAATAGAAGAGCATCTCCCCGGCCTCCTCCGTCTTGTTCATTTCCAGCAGGAAGCGGATGGAGGTCAGGGTGTTGTGGATAAAATGAGAATTGATCTGGGCATGGAGGAAGTCGATCTCCGCCGCACGCTTGCTCTGCTCGCTGTGCCGGACCTCGTCGATCAGCGATTGGAGCTGTTCGGCCATCTCGTTGAAGGACCGCTCGATGCGGCCAAACTCGTCCTCCCCGGTGACGGTAAGCCGCACGGACAGGTCCCCGCCCCGGATACGATCCAATCCCTTTCCAATGGCACGGGTCCGGGCCATCAGCGTCCGGGCTGCCAGCAAAAGCGCCAGCAGCATTCCCGCCGCAGTCAGGCCGATGACCAGGAAAATAATGTTCCGCACATTCCGCAGGGCCGCAAAGGCGGACCGGGCCGGGAGCCGCTGGTAAAGATACCAGGCTGTCCCGGGAATCCGGCGGCTCAGGAGGAAATCCCCGTCCTGGATCTTATCCATAATGCGGCTGCTGTCATTCAGTGCCGTCAGGTCGGAAATGCTCACGCCGCAGCTTTGGCCGATGGCGGTCTTGTCCGCCGAGGAAATGACCGTTCCCGCCTCGTCCACCACTGCCATGGTCCCCACCGTCGTCAGGAAGGTCCGGTACTGGGAATAGAGAAAAAGCTCCGACACGTCCAGCACCACCACGCCCCGCAGGGCCGTATCGTCATAGGAGCGCATAGGCAGCAGTATCCGGAAGGTGTAGACCATCACGCCGGTACCCTGAGGCCGGAGACTTACCGGAAGCAGCACCGGCTCCGCCGACGGGTCCAGCAGAGCAGGATAGCTTTCCGTCAGGTCCGAAAAATGCTCCTCCGGCACCTGATTATAGGAAGCCGCCCGGAGACCGCCCCGGCCCAGGACTGCTACGCTTAAAAGATTCGCCGGCCGCTGGTGGGAGCTGACGAACTCCGTCAGGGCCGTGTTCAGCGCAGACATGGCCTGCCGTTCTCCCATTGTCCCGCCGTCGGCCAGCGTCAGCAGACTGCTGTCCACGCTGAGCTGCTGACCAAAGGAGCGAATTTCCGTCATGAATTTGCCCATGGAGGCCGCCGTGCCCTCCAGACCGGCATTGTTCAGCCGAAGAAATTCCTCGCCCACGGTCTGCCGGGCAAATACATAGATCAGCGTTCCCGCCGCACACAGCACCGCCAGCAGCACCGCAAAAAGCAGGCAGAAAATTCGCAGGGTGTAGCTTTTTCCCACGGCTGCCGCCTCCTTCCTTCATACCGCCTATAAGCATACCACATTTCGGCGCTTTCCCGCAAGGGCTTTTCGTTTCCCCCATTGAAAAATAGGGAAAAATCGGGTATGATATAGAAAAATCACGTCAGGAGGCGGAGCGCATGACCACGCAGGAAGCAAGAGACGAATATGTACGGGCCCTTCGGCTGGGCCAGAAGGAATTCAAGGAGCGCAGCATGGCCGGGAAGGACCCCTACCCCGCCGTGCTGGACGACATTCTGGAGGGACAGGCCCAGGGGGGCGTGGCCAACATCCCCCTGTTGGAAATTCCCGTAGAACACATCGTAGGCGTCAAGTCTCAGGGCCGGGTATCGGCCTTCACGGCAGGCTTCCTGCCGCTTCTGAACCCCGACAGCGAGTTTGGCCTGAAATGGCAGCACCTGTGCATGGCCCATCTGGGCACCGAGGGCATCCGGGACCCCATCATCTGCTTTGAATACCTGGGCAAATTCTATGTGCAGGAGGGCAACAAGCGGGTCAGCGTGCTGAAATATTTCGGCGCCGCCCGAATCCCCGGCTCCGTGACCCGGATTTTGCCCGTCCGCAGCGACGAGCCCAGAATTCAGGCTTACTATGAATTTCTGGACTTCTACAAGTCCGCCAAGGTCTACGACGTGCAGTTCCGGCACCCCGGCGACTACGCAAAGCTCTTGGCCTATCTGGGCAAGGAGCCGGGAGAGGAATGGACCGAGCGGGAGCAGCGGACCTTCACCGCCTATTTCCAGTATTTCCGGGAGGCCTTCCGGTCCCTGGGCGGCGACGATCTGGGGTTGGAACCGGAAGACGCCCTGCTGCTCTGGCTCCAGGTCTACCCCTTCCGGGACTTGGGACGGCTCAGCGCCGCAGAGCTGAAAAAAGCCCTGTCCCGGCTGTGGGAGGATGTGGTGACGCTGGATCAGGCGGACCCGGTGCAGGTCCGCACAGAGCCGGGCAAGGATGCCCGGGGTGTTTTCAGCCGTCTCATTTCCTCCACTCCGGACCACCTGAACGTGGCCTTCGTCCATCAGAAGGACCCCAAACGGAGCATCTGGGTCCAGAGCCATGACGACGGGCGCATCCATCTGGAACAGGTTCTTCCCGAAAAAGTTACGGTAAAAAGCTATTTTGACGCAGATACCCCCACGCTGGCGGAAAAATATCTGGACCAGGCCGTGGCCGACGGGGCCGAAGTGGTGTTCACCACCTCCCCCCAGCTGAGCCGGGCCACCCTCCGGGCTGCCGTAAAATACCCCAAGGTCCGGTTCCTGAACTGCTCGGCGGACACGCCCTTTTCCAGCGTCCGCAGCTACTATACCCGTGACTACGAGGGCAAATTCATCACCGGCGCCATCGCCGGGGCCATGGCCAAAAACGACCGCATCGGCTATGTGGGCACCTACCCCCTGCTGGGGGTCCCCGCCGCCATCAACGCCTTCGCCCTGGGGGCGCAATTGACCAATCCCCGTGCCCGCATTTCCCTTCGCTGGACCTGCCAGCCGGGAAACCCCACTCAGGAGCTCATCAGTGAGGGCATCCGGGTCATTTCCAACCGGGACATTCCCACCCCGGGAGGCTTCTACCTCCACGCAGGCGGCTACGGCACCTATCTGGTGGAGGATTCCGGGCGGCTGACGGCCCTGGCCTCCCCCTGCTACCTCTGGGGGCGGTTCTACGAAAACGTGATCCGGTCCATTCTCTCCGGAGCCTGGGACCAGGAGCGGGATGCCACCAAGGCCGTGAACTACTGGTGGGGCCTGAACAGCGGCGTCATTGACGTGAAACTGGCGGATTCCATCCCGCCGGGGCTGGCGGTGCTGGCGCAAATGCTCCGCAAGGGCCTGAAGCAGGGGGCCATCGACCCCTTTGCCAGGACCATCCGGGACCAAAGCGGCAAGGTCATGCACACGGCGGACCAGGGATCCTTCTCCCCGGACACCCTGCTGCGGATGGACTGGCTCTGCGAAAATGTGGACGGGGAAATCCCCGACTATGCACACATTGCCCCCATGGCCCAGCCCCTGGTCCGGGAGCTGGGGGTCCACCGGGAGCAGGTGCCGCTGGAAAAGGAGGAAGGGCTGTGAGAATTCTGGCAGTTTCCGACGAGGAATACAAGGGCTTCTGGGATTATTATCGGCCCGGAAAGCTGAAGGATTATGACCTCATTCTGTCCAGCGGGGACCTGCGGGCGGACTATCTGTCCTTTCTCGTGACCATGGCCCGGTGTCCGGTGCTTTACGTCCATGGTAATCACGACGACGGTTATGCCACCCGGCCCCCGGAGGGCTGCGACTGCATTGACGATGCCCTGGTGGTGGTCAACGGGGTCCGGATTCTGGGGCTTGGAGGCTGCCGCCAGTATCATCCGGGGGCTTACCAGTACACCGATGCGCAAATGCGCCGGCGCATCCGGAAGCTGCGCTATGCCCTTTGGAAGGCAGGCGGGGTGGACATTGTGGTGACCCATGCGCCCCCCAGAGGCGTGGGCGACGGGGAGGATCCGGCCCACATCGGCTTTGACGCATTGCTCCCTCTGCTGGACAAGTACCATCCCCAATATCTGCTCCACGGCCACATACACCTGCGCTATGGGTCAGACCAGACCCGCATCCGGGAGTACGGGGACACGAAGGTCATCAACGTCACGGAAAAATACGTGCTGGAGATCCCCAACCGGGCCCACAAATCGGCCTACCCAGGGGAGGTCCGGTGGATCACCCGCCAGCCGGAAGCGAAATTCATTGATATGGAGTATCCGTTAGGACTATGAAAACATCGGAATTTGCAGGATTTTCCCCGGAGACCTTTGATTTTCTCTGGGGCATCCGTCTGAATAATAATAAAGAATGGTTTGCCGAGCATAAAAAAGACTATGTGGACCGGCTCTACGAGCCCATGAAGGCCCTGGGCCAGGCGGCGTTCCGGCCCTTTCTGGACCGTCCCGGCAATCTGCTGAAGGTCAGCCGCATTTACCGGGACGCCCGGATGCACTATCCCGTACCTTACAAGGAAAGTCTGTGGCTGTGTATCCGACAGGACGTGGAATGGTGGGCGGAAAATCCCTGCCTGTATTTTGAGATTCGCCCGGAGGGGGCTTCCGCCGGGTTCCTGTTCTGGAAGCCGAAAACGGCCATTCTGGAAGCCTTCCGGCAGGACCTGATCGCAAGACCGGAGGTTTTCCCGAAAATTGCGGAAAAATGCCGGAAAGCCACGGGCCTCCCCCTGACAGCGGAGGTTTATAAGCGTCCGAAGCCCTGCCCCATTCCCGAATTGGAGCCGTATTTTGCCTGGAAGGGCGACATTGAATGTACGACCTCCTGGGAGCCGGGGGAGGCGCTGTTCGACCCGAAACTGGGCGATGAACTGGCGGAGATGTTTGAAAATCTGCTGCCCCTGTACGATTATTTCGGGGCGCTGACAGCAAAAGGAGTGTAAAAATTGGCGATTCTCCTGGAAAAACAGGATTTTTCGGATATTTATGATTTACTGGAGTCCAGCTTCCCCCACTCGGAGTTCCGGGAGCGGGAAGCCCAGGCGGCCCTCTTTGACAAAGCCCCCTACCGGGTCTACGGACTGCGGGAGGGGGAAAAGCTGCTGGCCCTGTGCGCCCTGTGGGAATTGCCGGGCTGGCGGTATCTGGAGCATCTGGCCGTGGCGCCGGAGGCCCGGAACGGCGGCCTGGGGGGGCGGTTTCTGGACGGCCTGACGGCGGACCAGCCCTGCGTGCTGGAAGTGGAGCTGCCGGAAACGGACCTGGCCCGGCGGCGCGTCGGCTTTTACCGGCGGCACGGGTTCGCATGGAATGACTATCCATATATGCAGCCCGCCCTGCGGCCCACGGAATCTCCCATTCCCCTGCGGCTCATGACCCGCAACGCCCCTCTGCCGGAGGAGGAATTCCACCGGCTGAAAAAAGAAATTTACAGAACCGTCTACGGGGTGGAATAAATCGGCGCAAAATCCCCCGGCGGGGCGAAAAATAGCCTTCCCCAGGGGGAAGGTGGCTGCCCGTCAGGGCAGACGGATGAGGGGCGGTAGGGGCTTACAGTTACGCACCGGCCAATGGCTCCCCTGTGTAGGGGGAGCTGTCACACCGTCAGGTGTGACTGAGGGGGTGTACGCTATCGACGTGTAGGAGACTATCGAACGACACTCCCCTACGAAATTGCTACCGTACACCCCCTCCGGCCCCTTCGGGGCCACCTCCCCCTACACGCCGGGAGGCTTACGCCTTTCTGTTTCTGCGTATAGAATTCGTGCGCATCGGGGCATGCCGCTGCCCCTACAGTGCATCGCCGGAAGTTTTCCCCTTTATTTCCCCACCAAGGAGGCCATTATGGTCATTTTTTTCGACATTGACGGCACGATCATTGACGATGCCACGCAGGTGATCCCCGCCTCCGCCGCCTCGGCCATCGCCGCTCTGGTCCGCAACGGTCATGTGCCCGTTGTCAACACCGGCCGGCCCTTCGGCCACATCGACCCACGGATCCGCTCGCTGCCCTTCCGGGGCTATGTGTGCGCCTGCGGCATGGAGCGCATTCTGGATGGCCAGGTCCGTTTCCGGACCCAGCCCGGAGAAGCCCTGCGCCGCTACACCGTTGCATCCGTCCGGGCCTGCCGCATCAACGCCCTTTATGAGGGTGAAAACGCCGTCCTCACCGACGGACGCTGGTCCCTGTGCCCCGCCGGGGTGAAGGAATGTGCCCGGATGTGGAAAAAAGGCTTCGCCGTCCGGGAAATTTCCGCCGAGCCCGGGCTGGATTTCATCAAATTCGTCACTCTGGACGCCCCCGGCTGCGACCGGGCGGAGATTCTGCGCCGTCTGTCCCCTTACTACACCTGCATCGACCGGGGCGGCGGCATGATCGAATATGTCCTGAAGGGGTACAGCAAGGCCGCCGGGCTGGCCGCCATGCTCCAGGACCTGGGTGCCAGCCGGGAGGAGGCCTACGCCATCGGGGACAGCACCAACGACCTGCCCATGTTCGAGGCTGCCGGACACACCGCCGCTCTGGGCGACGGCATGCCGGAATTGCAGGCGAAAGCCGGGTACATCACCGCACCGGTGCTGGAAAACGGCCTGGAACAGGCGTTAAAACACTGGAAATTGATATGAAAAACCCGGGACGAAAACCGTCCCGGGTCTTTTTTACGCTTTGACCGCCTTGGCCACTCTGGGTGCAAGCACCAGGGCCAGGGCCATTTTGATGGCGTCGGCGGGCAGGTAGGGGATGACGCACTTCATCAGCAGGGCCCACACGCCGATGGACTTGCCGTTGCGGAAGTACACCGTCAGGAACCAGCCGGAGCCGAAGGCGTAGCAGACCACCAGGCCCAGCACCAGGGCCAGGATTTTCACCCACAGCTTCCGGCCCAGCAGGCCGGTCACGAGCCAGTACACCAGACCCGTAAACAGGAAGCCCAGGATGTAGCCGCCGGTGACGCCCAGCAGCGCGTCAATACCGCCCCGGAAGCCGGTAAACACCGGCAGGCCCACAGCGCCCAGCAGGATGTAAACGAGAATTGCTAAAGTTCCCCGGGCGCCGCCCAGCACCAGCAGGGCAAAGAACACGCCGAAGGTTTGCAGGGTGTAGGCGATCTCCAGCACCGGGAAGGAGATCCAGGCGCACACCGCCAGCAGCGCCGCCATCAGGGCGCAAAGGACAAGATCACGAACCGTCAGTTTTTTCATGGATGATATTCCTCTCTTTCCGGGGAAAGGATACCATAGGAGGAAGGAATTGTCAACTGTTATTTTTAGAATGGTTTACGATTAAGGAATCCCCTCCCGCCGGACCTTGCAAGGGCGGGAGGCACAAACGGTGAGGCGTAAGGCTCCCCTGTGCAGGGGGAGCTGCCGCAACATCTGTTGCGACTGAGGGGGTGTAATCTTCGACTTCTCGAAAATCTGATGGAGATGCAAAATTAGCCTTCCCCTGCTTGCAGGGACCCAGTCCTTCCGAGGGGGCCTTCCCCTGGGGGAAGGCTTATCCTCAGAAGGGTCGGCACTCTTCTACTCCGTCCAACCGTACACCCCTCAGTCACGGCGCTGACGTGACTGCTCCCCCTGCACAGGGGAGCCATTGCCTCGCCGGGAGATTCCTTTCCAGGTGGGCTTTCGGTCCGAAAAAAATCTCTGCCCGGAGGGGATCCGGGCAGAGGGGAGAGAACCAGATATTCTTTTGCTTCTCCGAAAAACCTCACCGTTTCCCCTGGTCGTAGGGGATGCCCTCGGCTTTGGGGGCGCGGGATTTCTTGGAGGTGAAGGCCAGGACCACCATGGAGGCGATGAATGGCATCATGTTATAAATTTCTTTCGGCCAGCCCAGAGCTTTCAGCGCCGGGATGGAGTCGAAAATGTTTGCCATGGCCCGGAACACGGCGAAGAACAGCGATGCGCCCGCAATGTTCAGGGGCTTCCACTGACCGAAGATCATCACGGCCAAGGCCAGGAAGCCCATGCCCGCCACGCCGGTCTCAAAGTTCCAGTCGCCCACGGCGGGAACGATGTAGGCCATGCCGCCGATGCCGCCCAGGGCCCCGGACATCAGCACACCAGCCCAACGCATTTTATACACGTTGATGCCCACGCTGTCCGCCGCCTGGGGATGCTCGCCGCAGGACATGAGCCGCATTCCGAAGCGGGTCTTGTACAGGATGAACCAGGCAACGGCCAGAGCCGCCACGGACACCACAATGAACCAGTTCACGGTCAGGGGACCGATGTTGAAGGTGTAGTTCACGTTGTTCAGGTGCTGGTTCACGCTGGAGGAATAGGAGATCTTGGAAGAATCCGTGCCGTTGACCCGCTTGGCCACCACCACGGCCAACGCCGCCGCCAGCAGGTTCAATGCCGTACCGCCGATGGTCTGGTCCGCTTTCAGGTTGATGGCCGAGAAAGCCAGCAGGGAGGAATAAACGGCACCCGCCAGGGCCGAAGCCCCGATGGTGAGGAGGAGGGCCAGGGCGATGGGGACCCCTGCGGCGTTCATAATGTTGATCATCACGACACCGATCAGGCCGCCGACCACCATGATGCCCTCCAGGGCGATGTTAATGACACCGGAGCGCTCGGAGAACATTCCGCCCAGCGCCACCAGCATCAGCACACTGGCATAAAGCAGCGTATATTTCAGAAGCAGCCACATTACGCCTCAGCCTCCTTTCCCGATTCCGCCGGTTTCTGCTTTTTTCCGCTGAAGAAGGTCTTGAGAATACCGCTCTTGAACAGCAGGGCAAAGGCGCACAGGTAAATGACCACGCCGGAGATGATGTCCGCCACCTCGCTGGGGAACAGACTGGCGTTCATATAGCTGCCGCCCACGGTGATATGGGCCACAAAAATGGCCGAGAAGATACAGCCGATGGGGTTGGACGAGGCCAGCAGGGCCACGGAAATGCCGTTGAAGCCCGCCGCAGGCAGGTTGGTGGACACCAGCGGCTCCCACTCCTTGCTGCCGGACAGATAGAACAGTCCTGCGCCCAGGCCCGCCAGCGCACCGGCGATGGTCATGGACAGGACGATGTTCCGCTTGTCGGCAATACCCGCATATTCGGCTGCGTTCTTATTGAGGCCGCAGGCCCGCAGCTCGTAGCCGAACACGGTCTTGTTCACCACGACCCACACCAGAACGGCCACGGCAATGGCGATGAAAATGCCAATTGTCGGAGCGAACATGGGTCCGAAGTAGGTCTTGCCCTCCCCGGTGGGGATGTTGAAGGTGGGCAGCACGGAGCCGGGGGACACCTGCTTCAGAACATAGGTCTTGGTGGTGTTGGTGTTGTACATGACGCCGGTGCCGCCCTGGTACATGAGGGTGTTCACGGCGTACAGGCCGATCCAGTTGAACATGATGGAGGTAATGACCTCGTTCACGTTCAGATAAGCCTTGAAGATGCCGGGGACGGCCCCCCACAGAGCGCCGCCCAGCATGGAGGCGATCAGGCAGGCCCACCAGGGCATTTTCAGCACGATGGCAGAATACAGGGCGAAGAAAGCACCCACGGTGTACTGGCCCGCAGCGCCGATGTTAAAGAGGCCGGTCTTGAAGGCGAAGGCCACGGACAGGCCGGTCATGATCAGGGGAGCCGCCTGGATGATCTCCATACGGACGCCCATGCCCAAGGTATTGGCGGTCTTGAAGAAGCCGCCCTGGAGAATGGCCTTGAAGCCCTTTTCCCAGGTGGTTTTCAGCAGTTCGCCGAAGGTCATGGCGCTGCCGCCCTGTGCGGCGGTGATGGCACCCAGAATGAGCAATGCGATATAGCCCACCACCAGGCCCAGCACGATGCACTCCAGAGAGGCCAGCAGGGTGGCGAAGCCGCTGACGGTGTTGCCGCTCAGACGGGCCGGTTTCTTTTTACCCATAGCGATCAGTCCTCCTTCCGCTTTGCGCCCGCCATGTACAGGCCCAGGGTCTGCACGTCGGTGGTTTTCGGGTCGAATTCTCCCACGATCTCGCCCTCATACATGACGGCGATGCGGTCGGAAAGATTCATAACCTCGTCCAGCTCCAGCGACACCAGCAGCACCGCTTTTCCGGCGTCCCGCTGGGCGATGAGCTGCTTGTGGATGTACTCGATGGCGCCCACATCCAGACCACGGGTGGGCTGCACAGCCACCAGCAATTCCGGAGCCTTGTCCAGCTCCCGGGCGATAATGGCTTTCTGCTGGTTGCCGCCGGACATACTCCGGGCCATGGTGCTCGCACCCTGGCCGGAACGAACGTCGTACTGCTCAATGAGCCGGTCTGCGTAGGTCCGCACGGCACGGGAGCGGATGAAGCCGCCGTGCTGAAACTCCAGGTCCCAGTAGCGCTGAAGCACCAGGTTGTTTTCCAGAGAGTAGTCCAGCACCAGACCGTGCTTGTGCCGGTCCTCGGGGATGTGGCTCATGCCCATGCGGCTGCGCTTGCGGACCGGGGCTTTGGTGATTTCTTTTCCGCAGAGGGTCACGGTGCCGCTGCTGGGCTTTTCCAGTCCCGTCACAGCGTACACCAGTTCCGTCTGGCCGTTGCCTTCGATACCGGCCAGGCAAAGAATCTCGCCTGCCCGGACCTGGAAGGAAACGTTCTTCACGGCATCGTTTTTATGGGCCTTGGAGGGGACGGTCAGATTCTTCACGTCCAGAATGACCTCCCCGGGTTCCTTGGGCTGCTTGTGGGTCACAAGCTCCACGTCCCGGCCCACCATCAGCCTCGACATTTCCTCCACGCTGGTGGTAGCCACGTCCACGGTGCCCATGTACTTGCCCTTCCGCAGGACGCTGCACCGGTCCGCCACGGCCTTGATCTCCGCCAGCTTGTGGGTGATAAACAGGATGGACTTGCCTTCTTTCTTGAAGCCGCGCATGATGTCCATCAGCTCGTCGATCTCCTGGGGGGTCAGCACGGCGGTAGGTTCATCGAAGATCAGGACCTCGTTGTCCCGGTAAAGCATTTTCAGAATTTCCACACGCTGCTGCATGCCCACGGAAATATCCTCGATCCTGGCGTCGGGGTCCACCTTCAGGCCGTACTTTTCGGACAACTCCACCACCCGCTTCCGGGCGGCCTTCCGGTCCACCACACAGCCGTGCATGGGCTCGGCACCGAGAATGATATTGTCCAGCACGGTGAAGCATTCCACCAGCTTGAAGTGCTGATGGACCATGCCGATGTGCAGGGCCGTGGCGTCATTGGGGTTGCGGATCTGGACTTCCTTGCCGTCCTTTTTGATGATGCCCTGCTCCGGCTGGTATAGGCCGAAGAGAACGCTCATCAGGGTGGACTTGCCTGCGCCGTTTTCGCCCAGCAGGGCGTGAATTTCTCCACGGCGGAGCTGCAGCGTCACGTCGTCGTTGGCCTTGATGCCGGGGAATTCCTTGGTGATGTGCAGCATTTCAATGACAAAATCTTCCATGTAGTCACTCCCTTGATAAAGAGGATAGGATTCTGCTTACCATTATAACGGAAACATCCGAAAAATACAACAGCATATCGTGCAATTTTGTCAGCTTTTTTGGCTGCGTTGCATAAGTGTTCCATTTTAAGCGATTCTTTATGTGATTTTCAAGTTCAAAAGATGCGGGAACCCGATACTGTTGCGTTAAGGCTCCCCTGTGTAAGGGGAGCCTTTTTCGCTTCATCGGGGGATCATGCGAAATCCGCCCCATGCAAAAGCATGGGGCGGGTCGTATTTTACTTGGCGCTTAATTTCCGTAAGCGCCCATCAAAATCTTGCCCAAAGCGGAATCGGCATCCAGGATGACGGTCTTTTCGTCGCCGGTGAGGCTGCTCTTCAATGCCTCCAGAGCCTGGGTGAACTCGTAAAAGTCCTGCTTATCGGCGGTATTATAGGCCTCGGCCAGCAGGCGCATATATTCTCCCTCGCCGTCAGCCTCCAGCTTGGCGGCTTCGGCCTTGGCATCGGAAATGAGGATATTCACCTGCTTATCCACATTGTTGCGGATGATGCTTGCCTCGTAATTGCCGTCGGCGGTGTATTTTTCCGCCATCTGGTTCCGCTCGGAGATCATCCGGGAATACACGGCGTTCAGGTTGGATTCCGGCAGGTCGAAGCGTTTGATTTTCACATCCTCCACATGGATGCCGTAGGTGTTGGCCTGATTGTCCACGGTGGTGGCGATGCCCTCATAAATGTCGTTGCGCTTGCCGCCGTCCTCCATGTTGATAATGTCCGCTTGTGCCAGCGTGCCCATGACGGTTTTCAGGGCGTTGTAGGTCAGGGCGTCCAGCCGCTGCTCGGCGGTGGCCGTGGAGCCTAAGGTCTGGTAGAACCGCAGGGGGTCCTCGATGGACCAGAGAATGTAGCAGTCCACGGTCATATTCTGCTTATCGGAGGTCAGAACCTCGGAGGGCGGAATGTCATAAAGCATGGAGGCTTTGGAAAAGTACTTCACGCTGTCCAGGAAGGGGACCTTGAAGTGCAGGCCCGGCTGGGCGGTGGTGGAGATGATCTTGGAGAAGCGCACGGTGCAGGCATACTGATTTTCCCGGACCGTATAGGCGCTGTTGGCAGCCACGATCACCAGAAGCAGGGCCACAAGGCCGATAACCAGAGATTTGGATAATTTTTTCATATCAGTCGTTCCCTCCGTTGGAATTGGAATTACCGGCAGTCTCCACAATGGACTCCAAAGGCAGGAGCATATCCACACTGCCGTCCTTGGCGGTGTTGATATACAGCTTCACGTCCGGGAGAATCTGGGAAATGGCTTCATAGTACATCCGGGAGCGGGTAATGGCCGGATTCTGAGCGTACTGCTCGTACATGGCGTTGAACATGGCCACCTGCTCGTAGGCCTCGTTGATACGCTTCTGTTTCAGGTACTCGGCGTTCTGGGTCAGCTGGTCCGCCTGGGCCTGGGCAGCGGGGATTTGCGCGTTCTGGTAGGCCTTGGCATCATTGACCACGGTCTCCGCCTGCTGCTTGGCGGTCTCCACGGCCTTGAAGGCCTCGATGACCTCCTGGGTGGGCGGCTCGGCGTCCTGGATGCGCACATCCACCAGAGAAAGGCCGATGTCATATTCCTCCAGAATTTCCGTCACCAGCTGGCGGACCTGCATCTGGATGCTCTCCTTGCCGGTGGTCAGCACGGCGTCCACGGTGGTGGAGCCGACCACATTGCGAATCTGGCTCTGAATGAGGTTCCGCAGAATCAATTCCGGGGAATCGGAGGAGTAAAGATACCGCTCCGGGTCGGAGATTTTATATTCCACGAAGAAGTCCACGTTGACGATGTTATAGTCGCCGGTGATCATCTGGCTTTCCTTGTCGTCCACGTCGTAGCCGTAAACGCTGTTGGCATCCGTCCGGTAGCCCAACTCGATCTTCTGGTACACGTTCACGTCCACCTTCTGCACCCGCTGGATACCGAAGGGCAGCTTGAAGTGAACGCCGGCCTCGGTGACATCCGTGACCTTGCCGAAGGTGGTAACGACCGCCTGCTGCTTGTCGTCCACCGTGTAGAAGCAGGTGGAAATGGCGATCAGCAAAATCAGCAGGGCGGCTGTCCAGCCAATCCATTTCCCCGAAATTTTCACTTGCTTTTTGGGCTTCTCCGGGGGCTGAGGCGCCCAACGATAGGTTCCGTTTTCGTCCATGTTACTGTTCCTCCTTTAATTTTTCCAGCATTTTTTCCGCTTTGGTGCGGAGCCGGGCCGCCTGATAGGCGGTGAGCATGATTTTTAATGTATTTTCTACCCGGTCCCGGGCGCCCGGGGCGGGCTCCACATAATGGGACAGAGCGGCGGTGAGGGCATTTTCCGTCACCTCGCCGGTGTCGGTCCGGGCCGCCAGCCGGACGAACAGAAAATAAAGCTCCGCATCGTCAATAAGGTCGTCGGACTCGTCGTTCAGGGTGCCGTTCACATAGCCCAGCAGGCCGCAGATGGTCTCCATGGGCAGGATGCTCTTGAGCATATTGATGTTGATGATGCGGCACAGCTGCCGCCGGGAATAGCGCTTGCGGACAGGGGGCGGGAGAAAGCCCCGCTTCACCCAGTTCTGCACGGTGTAGGGCTCCAGGCCGGTCAGGTCCGTAACCTGGCTCAGAACCACGCCCCCCGCCAGAAACAGGGAGGAAATCTTTGCTTCCGCCTGGTCTGCCTCCCCCCGGTCCATTTCCAGCACCGTGCCGGGTAAGATCCAGTTCACGTTGCTGCCTCCTTCTTTGTGGTGAGGTGATTGTATCACATAGTTATATGATTGTCAAGTATAATCTTGTGATTATAGGAAAGAATTTTGTGATGGTTTGGGGACAGGCCCCCGGCGGATACCTTGGTCCCCTCTCAGAGGGGGCAGTCTGCCCTATGGGCAGACTGGGGGAGTGTACTGCCAATAGAAGTAGGGGCTTGACTGCTTTGAGAAAGGCTCCCGGCGTGTAGGGGGAGGCTCACGCCATTCTGTTTCTGCGTATAGAATCCGGCGCATCGGGGCATGCCGCCGGCCCTACATTCATCGACGATACTGCGTCCCGCCCCTCATCCGGCCACCCATAAAGGGTGGCCACCTTCCCCCAGGGGAAGGCATCCCTCAGATGGGTCGGTACCCTTCTGCTTCGTCCAACCGTACACCCCCTCAGTCAGTCCTTCGGACTGACAGCTCCCCCTACACGCCGGGAGCCTTAACTCACAAGGACGACACCCCCTGCACATCTGGGGAAGGCTATTTATCCGTCTCTTGTGGATTGGCGAAAAGTTATCCACAGGTATGGAAGAAATCGTTATGTTGACCACAGGCGGTGCAAAATTTTTTCCACAGTCTGTGTGGAAAAAGGCGTTCAACCTGGCCGACCCACGAAAATCCGGGTCTTTTTCCCCAGAGGTGGCTGTGGAAAAAACTGTGGATACTGTGGATAACTCCTGTGCAGAAGTCTGTGCATACTGGGGATGGACTTCCATTATGTCAACTTTTTCTCCACAACCCCCCGCCTTTTTCCGCTCTCTCCCTTTACTTTTGCCGAGGGCTTTGGTATGATAAGGGAAAATGGGAAGTAGGGGCCTTGAAAAATGCTCCTTCACGGTTTTTCGACGGTTTTCATCACCCGATGGAACCGGATTTCCAGTTTTTTCCAGGAAAACCGCATTTTTCCCTCTGTGAATCGAGGATTTCGCCTGTGGAAAACTACTTTAAAATGGACTTCACCCCGAAAGCGGTGAACGTTCTTTCCAATCTGGCCCTGGCCCATCTGGGGGACGGGGTGTTCTCCCTGCTTTGTCGGGCCTACCTGTGTAAAAAAGGGGACAAAAGCGTGAAACGGCTTCATCTGGATTCCATTGCCCTGGTAAAGGCCCCCACCCAGGCGGCTTTTGCCGAAAAAATTCTCCCCGGCCTGACGGAGGCCGAGGCGGACTACTACCGCCGGGGCAAAAACGCCCACACCCACGCCGCCCCCAAATCCGCAAGCCCCAGGGAATACGCCATGGCCACCGGGCTGGAATGTCTGTTCGGGGCGCTGTACCTGCTGGGGGAAAATGACCGGATCAACGAACTTTTTAATCTGGGGATGGAGGCACTTTATGGCATTTGACGCAAAATATCTCTCCTGCGTGTTGGGAGAAATCCGGGAAAAATGTCTGGGCGCCCGTGTGGAAAAAATCCACCAGCCCAGCCGGGACTGTATCATTTTATTATTGCGCTGCGCCCAGGGCCGGGAAAAGCTGCTCTTTGCCCCCAATCCCGCCGCCCCCCGGCTGCACCTGACCACGGCCAACCCGGAAAATCCGGCGGAGCCGCCCATGTTCTGTATGTTTCTGCGCAAGCACCTGTCCGGAGCGAGACTTTCCGGTATTCGTCAGCTTCCCATGGAGCGCTGGGCGGAATTTGTATTCGACTGCACCGACGAAATGGGCTACCCGGTGCAGAAAAAGCTGGTGGCCGAGCTGATGGGCCGGACCTGCAACCTGTATCTGCTGGACGGGGAGGGGCGTATTCTGGACTGCCTGCGGCGCATCGGTCTGGACGATTCCGCCCGGCCCGCCCTGCCGGGATTAAGCTATCGTCTCCCGGAGCAGGTGACGAAAAAGGACCCGGAAAATTTGAATTCTTCGGATTTTCTGGAAATTCTGGAAGAAAACGGGGCAGATATGCTCTCCGACCGACTGATGGACAATTTAGGCGGGCTGTCGCCCCTGGTCTGCCGGGAAGCGGCCCTGGCCACCCTGGGGGATGGGGACGGCCGGCTCACCGGGGCGGATTTGCCGGGCCTGGCAGAAAAGCTCAGCGCCTTTTTTGCCCTGCACCTTGCCCACCCGGCCCCCTACTATACCGCCGGGGACGACGGCAGTGTGAAGCAGTTTGCCTTCCTGCCCATCCGGCAGTACGGGGCCTGCGAAAAGGGCGAGGGCTTCTCGGCGGTGCTGGACCGGTTTTACACCCTCCGGGACCGGCGGGACGCCATGCGCCAAAAAGGCGGCGCCCTGCGGAAAACCGTTTCCAATCTGGTGTCCCGGCTGAACCGGAAAATAGCGGTCCAGCAAAAGGAACTGGAAGCCACCTACGACCGGGAGCGGCTGCGGCAGCTGGGGGACATCGTCACGGCCAACATCCACGCCATCAAAAAGGGCGAAACGGTGCTGAAGGCCCAGGATTTTTATGACGAGAATATGCCCGTCATTGAAATTCCCATTTCCCCGATTTTGTCCCCCCAGCAGAATGCGGCAAAATTCTACAAGGATTACACCCGTATGAAAAACGCGCAAAAAGAACTGACCCACCAGCTTTCCATTGCCGAGACGGAGCGGGACTACCTGCAAAGCGTGCTGGAGGAGCTGGACCGGGCGGACACAGAGGCGGAGCTGGAGGAGATTCGGCAGGAATTGCAGGAAGGCGGCTATGTGCGGCCCGACGGCGGCAAGAAAAAAATCCGGCAGGCCAAGCTGCTGCCCATGAAATTCACCTCTACCGACGGCTACGAAATTCTTGTGGGCCGGAACAACCGGCAGAACGAGTTTTTGACCTTCAAGCAGGCCCGGAAAAACGACCTGTGGCTCCATGCTCAGAAGGTCCACGGGGCCCATGTCCTGATTCTCTGCAGCAACACCACCCCTCCGGACGATACCGTCACGGAGGCGGCGGCCCTGGCGGCTTATTATTCCCAGGCCAAACAGGGCCAGAACGTGGGCGTGGACGTGACGGCGGCGGGTCAGGTGAAGAAAATGGGCGGCGGCAAGCCGGGCATGGTCATTTACCATACCTATCGGACCGTGTATGTGAACCCCAAAGCCGAGGTGGAGCGGCAGTAAGGAAAGCATAGCCTCTTGGCCTCCTCTATGAGGGGGCTGTCAATAGAAGTAGGCAGTTGGATGCTCTGGGCAAAGGCTTCTCCTGGAGGAGAAGCTGGCAGCCCGCAAGGGCTGACTGATGAGGTCGAAGCTACTAATCATAACCATGAGTTGGTACGACGCTGTTACCTTCGACCTCATCCGGTCCGGCTTGAGCCGGACCACCTTCCCCTCCAGGGGAAGGCTTTCGCTTCGCCGGGTTCTGCGTATAGAATTCGAGCGGGCGGGGCATGCCGCCGCCCCTACAGTGCCCCGCCGGGAGGGGTTCCCTCCCAAATCTCCTCCCTTTCGCCTTGACAATTTTCCTTTGGCGGGGTAGTATATAGGTTGTGCAGGCTTTGGCCCGAAACAACGTGATTCCATTGCAATTTAACATAAAAAAGGAGCGTTCACCCATGTATTATCACATGACTGTTGCCGGTCTGGAGCGGGACCTTCCCATCTGCCCGGTGAATGAGAACCTGTCCATCGCCGGTTTCGTTATTTTCGGCGACCCGGAGCTGACCGTGGCCTGCGCCAAGGATTTGCTGAAAAAGGCCCCGGAGTACGATTACATTCTCACCGCCGAAGCCAAGGGCATTCCGCTGGCCCACGAAATGGCCCGGCAGCACGGGGATGCCCGGTATGTGCTGGCCCGGAAGGGCGCCAAGCTTTATATGCGGGACATTTTCCAGGTGGACGTGCGCTCCATCACCACCGACCATGAGCAGCACCTGTATCTGGACGGCGAGGATGCGGCCATGATGAAGGGCAAAAGAATCCTCATCGTGGACGACGTGATCTCCACCGGCGAGAGCCTGAACGCCCTGGAAGCCCTGGTCCGCAAGGCCGGCGGCACCATCTGCGGCCGGATGGCCATTCTGGCCGAGGGCGACGCCCAGGACCGGGAGGACCTCATTTATCTGGAAAAGCTGCCCCTGTTCCATCCCGACGGAACCGTCATGGCGGAGTAAAATTCGACGCAGAATCTTTTAGCCCCCCTCATAAGAGGGGGCTGTCAATAGAAGTAGGGAGTTGCCCACTCTGAGTTAAGGCTCCCCTGTGTAGGGGGAGCTGTCATGGGCCTTTGCCCATGACTGAGGGGGTATACGCTATCGACACGGTAAAGGCTATCGTTCGATAGTCTCCTACAAGAACCGACCGTACACCCCCTCCGGCACCTTCGGTGCCACCTCCCCCTACACGCCGGGAGGCATCGCCCCGCCGGGAGACCTGCCCGCACACCCCATACAGAAAAGGAAGAACTATGCAAGAAAAGACCATCTATGCCCTGGGTTTTTTTGACGGGGTGCATCTGGGCCATCAGGCCCTGCTGAATACCTGCAAGGCCTTGGCGGCAGAATACGGCTGTGCGGCCGGGGTGCAGACCTTTGGGAATCACCCGGACGCTCTGGTGGAGGGCAAGGCCCCCGGCCTCATCAACTCCATCGCCGACCGGGAGGCCCTGCTTCGGGAAATGGGTATGGAGCGTGTCATCGTGCTGCCCTTTGACAACGCATTGATGCACACCCCTTGGCAGGACTATTTTCAGCGGCTCCTGACGGAATTTCACGCCGGTGGTATCGTCTGCGGCTACGATTTCCGCTTCGGGGACCGGGGAGCCGGGAACGGCGAAAAGCTCCTGTCCGCCTGCAAAGAGGCCGGTATCCCCTGCCGGGTGGTGCCGGAGCAAAAAGTGGAGGGGCTGACCGTTTCCTCCACCCGCATCCGGGGCTTCCTGGCGGAGGGCAATATTGCCGAGGCAAACCGGTTCCTGGGGCATCCCCACCGACTCACGGGAAAAGTGGTGGCTGGCCATCAGTTGGGCCGGACCATGGGCATTCCCACGGCGAATATTGCCGTGCCTGCCGGGGTGGCCCTGCCGAAATACGGCGTGTATGCCTGCAAGGCTCTGGTGGACGGGGAAGCCTACCCGGCGGTGACGAACATCGGCCTGCGGCCCACGGTGGGGGGCCGTCATGTGACTGTGGAGCCCTGGCTTCTGGACTACGATGGGGACCTGTACGGCCGGGAGCTGACCCTGCTCTTTTACGATTATCTCCGGGAGGAGCGAAAATTCCAGGATCTGGATGCGCTGCAGGCGGAGATCCGGAAAAATGCCGACCAGACCCGGAAATTCTTTGAAAAAACCTGAAAAAGTGCTTTACTTTTCGGAAAAGCCATGATATGATAATCGGGCCGGTTTTGCCGGTAACTTGATGCGCCCAGGCGCAGTGGCGGGAGAAGTCCACTGACCCCCACTTTGCTTCGGGTGAGAATATTTGAAAGGTGGATAAATTCCATGATCCAGAAGGAAAAGAAGACCCAGGTCATCCTGGACAATGCTACCCACGAAGGCGACACCGGTTCTCCCGAGGTCCAGATCGCGATCCTGACCGCCCGTATCAACGAGCTGACGGACCATCTGCGGGTACACAAGCACGACAACCACTCCCGTCGTGGCCTGCTGATGATGGTCGGTAAGCGCCGCAGTCTGCTGGACTACCTGTACCGGAAGGACATCGAGCGGTACCGTGCGATCATCGCCAAGCTGGGCATCCGTAAGTAAGTATTGAGAAAGGGCGGCGAAAGTCGCCCTTTTTTCAGAATCGTCGGGATTTTAGCAGTTGAAAGTGTGACAGAAGCGGCGTGTACCTCCACGTTCCTGCCCCAGTTTCAAGTGCTAAACCTCCCGACACCCAAAAAATTTTCTAACAGGAGGTAATTTTACCAATGATTACGCACAAACAGTTCCCCAATCACAAGGTTTATGAAATGATGATCGGCGGCCGTCCCTTTACCGTGGAGACCGGCAAGGTGGCCGAGCTGGCCGACGCCGAGTGTGTGTGCCGCTACGGCGATACCGTGGTGCTGACCACCGTTACCTGCTCCCCTCTGCCCAAGGCGGGCATCGACTATTTCCCTCTGACCATCGAGTTTGAGGAGCGGATGTACTCCGTGGGCCGCATCCCCGGCTCCTTCAACCGTCGGGAGGGCAAGCCCTCCGAGCGGGGCATCCTGAACAGCCGGATCATCGACCGGCCCATGCGGCCCCTCTTTGACGAGGAACTCCGCAACGACGTGGTCGTGACCTGCACCGTGCTGGCCAATGACTACGACAACCCCGTGGAGATCGTGGCCTCTCTGGGTGCTTCCATCTCCATCGCTTCCTCCGATGTGCCCTGGAACGGACCCGTGGCCACCACCAACGTGTGCCACCTGAACGGCAAGTATATCGTCAACCCCTCCGCCGACGAGCGGGCCGCCGCTGACTGCTTCGTGTGCATCGCCTCCACCTTCGAGAAGGTGGTCATGATCGAGACCGAGGCCAACGAGGCTCCCGAAAGCGTGGTGCTGGAAGCCATCCGTATCGCGCACGAGACCAACATGGAGATCGTGAAGTTCATCAACGGCATTGTGGCCGAGATCGGCAAGCCCAAGTTCACCTTTGAGAAGGCCGCCGTGAACCATGACCTGCTGGACGACCTGATGGCCTACGGCCTGGACCAGATCGAGTATGCCCTGGACACCGACGACAAGAACGTTCGGGAGGAGCGGCTCACCGCTGCCCGTGTGGACTTCGCCAACAAGTTCGCTGACAAGTACGAGGACTTCGAGACCAACATCGAGGTCTGCCTGTACAAGATGCAGAAGAAGGTCGTCAAGAAGTGGCTGCTTGCCGGCAAGCGTGTGGACGGCCGTGGTATGGACGAGATTCGTCCTCTGGCTGCCGAAGTCGGTCTGCTGCCCCGGGTCCACGGTTCCGGACTCTTCACCCGTGGCCAGACCCAGGTGCTTTCTATCTGCACCCTGAACACCCTGTCTGCCGCTCAGAAGCTGGATACCATCTATCCGGAGGAGACCAAGCGGTATATCCATCATTACAATTTCCCCTCCTTCTCCACCGGTGAGGCCAGAGCCGCCCGCTCCACCTCCCGCCGGGAGATCGGACACGGCGCTTTGGCTGAGAAGGCGCTGCTGCCTGTGATCCCCGATGTGGAAGAGTTCCCCTATGCCATCCGTGTGGTGTCCGAGGTGCTGTCCTCCAACGGCTCCACCTCTCAGGCCTCTATCTGCGGCTCTACCCTGGCCCTGATGGATGCCGGCGTGCCCATCAAGCGGCCCGTGGCCGGTATTTCCTGCGGCCTGATCTCCGACCAGGAGACCGGCGAGTGGCGGACCTTTACCGATATTCAGGGCGTGGAGGACTTCCACGGCGAGATGGACTTCAAGGTGGCCGGTACCACCGAAGGCATCACCGCCATCCAGATGGACCTGAAGAACAAGGGCCTGACCATGGAAATCATTGCCGACGCTCTGGAGCGCTGCCGCAAGGCCCGTCTGGAAATTCTGGACCAGATTATGCTGCCCTGCATCGCCGAGCCTCGTGCCGAGGTCAGCGAGTACGCCCCCAAGATGATCTCCCTGAAAATTCCTGTGGATAAGATCCGGGAAGTCATCGGCTCCGGCGGAAAGACCATCCAGAAGATCTGCGCCGACACCGGCGCCAAGGTGGACATCGACGACGACGGCAGCGTGTTTATCTCCGCTGTGGACTCCGCCGCCGCTTACGCCGCCAAGAAGATGGTGGACGACATTTGCTTCGTTCCCGAGGTGGGCAAGCTGTACTACGGCAAGGTGGTCCGCATCCTGCCCATCGGCGCTTTCGTGGAGATCGCTCCGGGCCATGACGGCATGGTCCACATCTCCAAGCTGGACAACCGCCGGGTGGAGAAGGTCGAGGACGTGCTGAATCTGGGCGATATGACCTGGGTGAAGTTCATGGGCTTCGACGAGAAGGGCCGTGCAAACTTCAGCCGCCGGGATGCGCTGAAGGAAATGGCCGAACAGAATAAGTAAGCACCAAAAGAGAGATTCTCAGCCCTCCCTGCGGAAATTTTTCCAACAGGGAGGGTTTTGCGGCCCAAAAGTATCCGCCACACGGAGACGGATGTTGCTGCTTTTGCGCCGGCCAAAGGCTCTCCTGTGTAGGGGGAGCAGTCATGGCGTAAGCCACGACTGAGGGGGTGTAATCTTGAAATTTGGGATTCCTTCCGGCGATGCAGAAAATAGCCTTCCCCTGGGGGAAGGTGGCCGGAATCACCGTTCCGGCCGGATGAGGGGCGGTAGGGACTGAGCCGAAGCACAGTCCAATGGCTCCCCTGAAAGGGGAGCAGTCACGGGCCATAGCCCGTGACTGAGGGGGTTAACCCCTCCGACCTCGCTGACGCTTGGCCACTTAGTAGCGGCATGACTGCCACAGGCAGTCATGAATATTTCTATTCGCTGCGCGGGGCACAACCCCTTTCAGGGGAGGCAGCGCCCCGCCGGGAGTGCGCACCAGAGCCTTCCCCCAGGGGAAAAGGCTTTTCTCAGAAACCGTTACGCCCTACTTCTATTCGAGGACACTCCCTCTGTCAGCCCTGAAGGGCTGACACCTCCCGCTAAGAGGGGGGCAAGAGACGGTGCTTCGGCTCAGTCCCTACCGCCCCTCATCCGTCACGGGCTATGGCCCGTGCCACCTTCCCCCAGGGGAAGGCTTTTCTCAGAGGGACGGAAACTCCGGGGGCGAACCCCCAAAAACACACATCTTTCACGACTTATAGAGAGGAGGATACGAGATGATCTTCGGAAAGCACATCAACCGCTATTATCTCAAGTACGCCGGGTGGCTCCTTATGGGCCTGGCGGCGCTGGTGGCGGTGGACTACTTCCAGCTGGTGATCCCGAATCTTTACCAGATGGTCATTAACGGCTTGAACCAGGGCTACGTCCTGGTGGATGGCGTGAAAATGGCCTTCGACATGAACTTCCTGCTGGACAAGATCTGTATGCCCTTGGTCTGGGTGATCCTGGCCATGGTCATCGGCCGGTTCGGTTGGCGTGTGTGCATCTTCGGCGCCGCCATCAAGGTGGAGACGGACCTGCGTAACGATATGTTCGACCACGCCAAGGACCTGTCCGTCCAGTATTACCAGGTGAACAAGGTGGGCAACCTGATGAGCCTGTTCACCAACGACCTGGAGACCGTGCAGGACTGCTACGGCTCCGGTTTCCTGATGTTCTTCGACGCTCTGGTGCTGTTCGTCCTGTCCGTTTACAAAATGTGGCGGATGAATCAGCTGCTTACGGTCCTGTGCCTTATCCCCATGGCGCTGCTGCTGGGGGCCAGCACGGTGGTCGGCAATTACCTTACCAAAAAGTGGGACATCCGTCAGGAGGCCTTCTCCAAGCTGTCCGACTTTTCCCAGGAGAGCTTCTCCGGCATCGCCGTCATCAAGGCCTTCGTGAAGGAAGCAAAAGAATTGCTGGCCTTCCGGAAGCTGAATGAGGAGAATGAGGTGGCCAACGTGGAGTTCACCAAGGCCAGCGTTCTGCTGCGTATCCTGGTGGAACTGTTCGTGGAGAGCGTGGTGGCCGTGATTCTGGGCTACGGCGGCTATCTGGTCTGGAATAAGACCTTCAACGCCGGCCAGTTGGTGGAATTCATCGGCTACTTCAACGCCATCGTCTGGCCTATTATGGCCGTGTCCGAGCTGATCGACATGACCAGCCGGGGCAAGGCGTCTTTGAGGCGTATCAGCGAACTGCTGGACGCCAAGCAGGATGTCCACGACCGGGAGAACGTTTCCGACATTGGCCCGGTCCACGGCGACATTGAGTTCCGGGACCTGACCTTCCGTTACCCTGACGGGGAGTACGATGCGCTGAAGCATGTTTCCTTCACCATCAAGGCCGGCGAAAACGTGGGTGTTGTTGGCAAGACCGGCTCCGGCAAGACCACCCTGGTGGACCTGATTCTGCGGACCTACAATGTACCTGACGGGACCATCTTTATTGACGGCAAGGACGTGAACGACGTGTCCATCCGCTCCGTCCGGGACGGCTGCGCTTACGTACCCCAGGATAACTTCCTGTTCTCCGACACCATCACACGGAACATCGCCTTCGGCGTGGATAACCCGGAAAACTCCCAAGTGACGTTGGCCGCTCGGATGGCCGACGTGGATTCCAACATCCGGGAATTTGCTCAGAGCTATGATACGGTGCTGGGCGAGCGTGGCGTTACCGTGTCCGGCGGCCAGAAGCAGCGCATTTCCATTGCCCGGGCGCTGATGAGGGACGCACCCATTCTGATTCTGGACGACAGCGTTTCCGCCGTGGATACCAAGACCGAGCGGACCATTCTGGACAATCTCCGCAAGACCCGTGCGGGCAAGACGACCATTTTGATTGCCCACCGGATTTCCACCATTGAGCAGATGGATAAAATCCTCTTTGTGGACGACGGCGAGGTGGTGGCCGTGGGTACCCATGCCCACCTGTACGCCACCAACCCGGAATACCGGAAAATGGTGGATCTGCAAAAGCTGGAAGAGGAAGGAGGCAAGCACAATGCGTGAGTATTTGCCGATTTTTATCGTTCTGGGCATCATTGGCATCTTTACCCTGGGCTTTATCGCGGCCTATGTGCGGGAAAAGCACCGCAAGGACGGCAAGGGCCAGGACCGGAACATCCCCGACGGGGAGATCATGCGGCGGCTGATGGTGTATGCCAAGCCCTACTGGAAGGAATTCCTGCTGGTGTTCTTCCTGATGATCCTCTCCAATGTGTATGCGCTGGTGTCCCCGCTGCTGGTGGGCGACATTGAGGAAATGGTGAAAAATGATTTCCCCCTGCCCCGGCTCTATGCCATGGTGGGGACCTATGTGGCCATTCTGCTGGTGAGCCTGGGCTGCACCTACATTCAGTCCGTGATCTTGCAGAAGGTGGGTCAGAAGATCCTGTCCGCCCTGCGGCTGAATGTGTTCACCCATATCGAAAGCCTGTCCCATGAGCAGCTGAACAACATCCCCACCGGCAAGCTGGTGACCCGTGTGGCCAACGACACCAACGCCATTTCCATGATGTTCACCAACATATTGGTGACGATGCTCACCAACATGATGATGGTTATTGGCGTGCTGGGAGCCATGCTGGTGCTGAACTACGCCCTGACGCTGATGGTGCTGTGCTTCGTGCCGTTCCTGGTGCTGTTTACCGTGATTTTCCGGAAATTCTCCCGGAAGGTCTACCGGGTCGTCAAGGACGGGACCACGGACATCAACACCTATCTGTCCGAGAACCTGTCCGGTATCAAGATCACCCAGATTTTTAACCGGGAAGGCCAAAAAATGCAGGACTTCCTGGATAAGAGCAACAAGCTGAAAAAGGCCAAGCAGAACCAGATTTTCGTCTTTGGCGTGTTCCGGCCCATGGTGTATATGCTCTATATTTCCTCGGTGCTGTGCCTGCTGTTCCTGGGCGGCAAGGGCTATATCCAGCCCGGAAGCGTCCTGGGCCAGACCTTCACCAGCGGTATGATCGTGACCTTCTACATGTATATCTCCCGGTTCTTCAACCCCATCCAGACCCTGGCCGAGCAGTTCAACCTGCTGCAGAGCGCTTTCGCCAGCGCCGAGAAAATTTTCACCATTCTGGATATGGAGCCGAACGTGGTGGACGAGCCGGATGCCATCGAGCTGGACGAGATCAAGGGCGAAATTGAGTTCAAGGACGTGTGGTTTGCCTATATCCCCGGCGAGTGGGTGCTGAAAGGTGTGTCCTTCCATGTGCATCCCAAGGAGACCGTGGCCTTTGTCGGCTCCACAGGCTCCGGAAAGTCCACGATTTTGTCCCTGATCGTGCGGAATTACGACATCCAGAAGGGCCAGATCTTAATTGACGGCATGGACATCAAGAAGATCAAAATTTCCTCCCTGCGCCGTCATTTCGGCCAGATGCTCCAGGATGTGTTCCTGTTCTCCGGAACGATCCGGTCCAACATCCTCCTGCGGGAGGAGGGCATCTCCGACGAAGAAGTCATGGAGGCTTGCCGGTATGTAAATGCGGACAGCTTCATCAACAAGCTGGAGCATGGGCTGGACGAGCCGGTCCGGGAGCGGGGTAACAACTTCTCCGCCGGACAGCGGCAGCTTCTGTCCTTTGCACGGACCATTATTCACAAGCCCAGCGTGATGATTTTGGACGAGGCCACCGCCAACATCGATACGGAGACGGAGGTCCTCATACAGGATTCCCTGGAAAAGATGAAGAACATCGGCACCATGCTCATCGTGGCCCACCGGCTCTCCACGATCCAGCACGCAAACAACATTATTCTCCTGTCCCACGGTCAAATTCTGGAGCAGGGGGATCACCAGCACCTGCTGTCCCTCCACGGGCGGTATTACCAGCTCTATACCCTGCAGTATAATAAGCAGGCCCTGGGGCAGTAAGAAGCGGCTATGATCAAGAAGCACATCCCGGCGGGAAACCGCCGGGATGTTTTTTTGTGAGAAAAGCTTCCCGGCGGGGCGAAAAAAGCCTTCCCCTGGGGGGGGAAGGCGTCACGGGCTAAGGTCCGTGACGGATGAGGTCGAAGGTTGCAATTTTGAACCAGCTTATGGTGATAGTCGATCGCTTCGACCTCATCAGTCGCAACGAAAGTTGCACCAGCGTAGTAGAGGTATGACTGCCACCGGCAGTCATAAAGATTTTGAATTCGCTGCGCGGAGCACCACCATCCAGGGGGAGCCTTTTCTCAGAGCATCCAAGTCCTTGCTCCTAAAGTAAGCACACTCCCCCAGTCTGCCCGTAGGGCAGACAGCACCCTCTGAGAGGGGGCCAAGGGACGGTGCGACATCGTAGTCCCTACCGCCCCTCATCCGTCTGCCCTGACGGGCAGCCACCTTCCCCCAGGGGAAGGCTATTCTCAGAAGTTCCGGGGTGGTTCTTCTGAGTCAATGGCTCCCCCTACACGCCGGGAGGCAGCGCTTTGCAAGTTTCTGCGTATAAAATTCGTGCGGGCAGGGCGTGCCGCCGCCATTACAGGCCCCATCGCTGGCCTCCCTTAAATCCCATTTTCATCCACAAATTGTTTCCCTTACATTCAAAGTTCCTTCACTTTTCGGCGGGGCGGATGTGCTAATATATAGGCACAAGGTCCGAAGGGGCAGGGGAGCCGATGCCGGGGAAAGATCTCCGGATGAGCCGACGGCACATCCCCGTGACAGGCCTCCGAGCGGCGTTTTCATAGATGTGTTCTCCTTTCTTTTTCTGTTTTCAGGCGGCAGGGTTTCCTCCCTGCCGCCCATTTT
>ERZ841120.309-NODE-309-length-40023-cov-14.851306_pt1 | contig 40023 bp, 35 predicted proteins | sample MGYA00519572_ERZ841120 | MGnify/ENA primary metagenome ERZ841120 (study PRJEB31850, sample SAMEA3708890) | human gut metagenome | biome: human gut; feature: human-associated habitat; material: faeces | place: China | collected 2014 ...
ATTCCACCAGTAAATCATACAAATAATATGTAATAAGAATTTTATATACAGGTCTTTATGAAGATAATGATTCACTTCATGCAAAAAAACATAGCGCCATTCGGATTCTGACAATTTCAAAGCATCCGGAATCAGAATGCATGGTTTTCGAAGCCCATAGATTACCGGACTCTTAAGTGGCGGAAGAGCCAGTAACGAGATTTTTTGAACCCCTTTTTTGGTGGCTTCGGATTTGATCTGAGTAAAAGCCTGCATTGGTATGCTGGTGTCTGATAAAATAACGGCATGTTTCCTTATATACTTTTGACAGTCATAATTACGTTTGATGTACTGGAGCAACGAATATAAGATGCCACAGCCCCATACAATCTCAAAAATATTCCACCAGGATACCGTATCATGAAAAAAGCGTATACGGCGTGTTTCTCCCACGATAGTGGCCAGTAAATCAGGAAGATATACATTGTGGGAGATCGATAATAATTCGACCGGAAATATCATACGAACACAAATAAGAATCACGAATCCAACCAGAAGTGGAAGTCCAAGCCGAAACATGATCTTGCGATTTCGGAAAATAAGAACCAGAAAAATAATAAAAAGATTACTTACTAAAATCGCCATATTTACAGAGGAGATAGAGAAATCTAACATAATTATTGCTCCTGTTCTTCCAAATTTTTCTTGTATTCATCTAACATTTTCTGCAATTCATCAATCGTTTCCCGTGCTTTGACAGGATCTTCCTCCGTGTCTAAAAGCGCAGAAACCAGTAACGGCTTTGAAAGTGTTTTTTCAAATGCCAGATAATCAGAAGTCACTTCATGAACAGCGAATTCTTCAGAGGTAATGGTCGGACGGTAAGAGCGAGATAAAACCGTACCGCTGTATACAATGTCTGCAACTTCGACCAACTGGTATTTCAGAAGCTTCCGAAGAACTGCCTGAACGGTATTAATCGTAAGATCCGGTCGACAATCGGCAATTTCTGATGCAATCAAAGGTTTTCCGCTTGTCCAGAGAATATTCATAATATCAACTTCGCGGGAAGTCAGTTTGGGAAATTTCTTTTTCTTAAATAACAAATAAAATCACTCCTTTATTTAAACTGTAAATATAATATATACCGAAAAAATGGTGAAGTCAATTTAAAAGCGTTGACAAAACAATAAAGTAAAAATATAATGAGAATGTAAAATAAATACAATAAAAGCATTTAAAATAATAAAAATGAAAAATTACAGATGACGAACGGAGGGCATATGGGAAAAGGTAGCGGAGTATTTTGTGCGATGTTGTTCTCTTGTCTGTTACTTACCGGCTGTGCCGAAAACCCGACAGAAGACATTGTGGTTAATAAAAATGAGGGAAAACTGGAACAGGCGATTCAGGGAGAAAATAAGAAAGACAGTGACGCATCAGTACCGGAAAAATATACGGATCAGTTTCAGGCAGATGGAGGAAAAATAGAGGTATCTGTGGATGCGAGTGTTACGGGACTGGAAGGAAACAAACCGGTGGTGAGAGTAAAACCACATGTGATTACGGAAGAAGAGGCAAAACAGTGGGCGGATGTGCTGTTTGAGGGTGCGACGGCATATGAACCTGGAGAAAAAAGTAAGACAGAGATAGAAGACAGGATTCTCCAACTGAAAGAACGCATAAGTGATCAGGATAAACTTCTGGAGGATTATGGAAGCCAGGAAGAGGCAGACCGGATAAAAAAGGAGCTGGAAGAAGAAATCAAAGAATATGAAGAGCAATATGCATCAGCCAGTGATACCGATGAAAAAATTCCATGTACATGGGAATTTCATCCATATGGCTATTATGATGACCTGCCAATGCCCACATCCGGTGATGCAAATTATGAAGGGCTGGACAAAACCAGCCAGCTGATTGCACAGGCAACCGTGAACGGACATCAGGCGATGGTGGAAGTGGACAACAGAGAAGAGAATGACTATCGGTTAAACACACAATGGTTCCTGTATGAAGATGAACAGGAATGGATCAAAGAAGAAACCGGAACATTATCCAAAGAAGAGGCGGTAAAACAGGCAGATGAGATAAAAAATCAGCTGGGAATGGAAAACTGGAAATATGCGGATTATAAAGCATCGGAAGCAGAAAACATACAAAATGTAATGGTAACCTACACACCGTCTTATGAAAATATTACGGCATTTCAGGGACCGCTGATTGATCTGAAATCAGAAAATCTGTATGCGGCAAATTATTATTATTCATCTCTGAGTATCGGATTTGAAAATGGTGTGCTGACGAGCGTGGAACTGATATCTCCGATGGATGTGGTACAGATAGAAAATCAAAATGTAGAAACGATGGATTTTGAGGAGATTTATCAGACATTCAAAAAACAGGCACAGGCGCAGTTTACAGAATCAGCATTTCTGGATTCGGATGCAACGGAAACCGGAACGATTCAGATCGAAATATCTGAAATCACAGAAGGACTTTTCAGAATCAAAGAAAAAAGCAATACGGAAGATTTTCTGATGGTTCCTGCATGGTCGTTTTCCGGAACACTTCGTGTAGATGGTGATGACTGGGGAAAACAGGAGTTTCTGATGATAAACGGGATTGATGGGAGCGTAATCAATACATCCCTTGGATATTAAACGGAGAAAATGAATGTTACCGTATGATAGAAAAAGAGCATTTCGAAAACAATGGCTGTACCTGGGAACTTTTCTTACTGTGATATTTCTCACCGTAACCAATCTGGAAATGGTGGCAGAGGTGCTGAGAAGTGGCAGGAAACTGAGTGCAGGATGGACGGAAAGTTATATTTTGAAAGTTCTGACGGGCGATGGGATTCGGTTGTATTTTCCCCTGTTGTGCACGGTACCGTATGCGACCGGATTTGTGGATGAATATAAAAGTGGTATTTATAAATTTGTACTGGTTCGAAAAGAACGAAAAAAATACATAATGTCAAAAGCAATCACAAATGCAGTTGCAGGTGGAAGTATTCTGGTAGCAGGGACAGTGGCTTTTATTTTGTGTACATGGATGGTTTTTCTGCCGATGGAAAAAGGATTTTCATGGATGATTATACAGAATTTTTTGGGGGAATATGGACAATTGTTGTGTCAGTTTTTTGCCTTTGGGGCACTGGAAGCAGAAATTGGAATGTGGATTTCAACGTTGGTGAATCATCGATACATGGCATGGCTTGCGCCATTTATGAGTGAATATCTGCTGATTATTTTATGTGAGCGATATTTCCCGGAATGTCGGGTGTTTTATCCGCCGGATTGGCTGGTGGTACAGGCAGACTGGCCATTGCATGGCTGGTCTGTCTTTTTCTGGCTTTTGTTTCTGACCGGGATTGCAGGATATGCTTTTGCGGATGCAGCGAGAAGGAGAATAGGATATGCGTAGGATCAGCAGAATGATACTTGTTACAGCCGGTTATAATTTTCGAATGTGGAAGAAAAATATGCGCGTGATTGCAGCATTTTTGCTTGCGTTTATTTTATGTTTTATGCTGACAGATAAATTAGTTCTGTTTGCCGGGGAACAGGAGACAACCATGCAGCTGGTGGAGCCGTTTATCTGGACATTTGGTGATGGTAATTCTATTTTGCTTGGTTCCATGCTGTTTTTGCTGCTGTTCGGTGATCTTCCCTTTATTACGACAGCAACGCCGTTTTTTCTGATCCGTGAAAACAGAAAGATATGGATCGCAGGGCAGTTTTTGTATATTGTGGGAGCCTGTGTATGTTATCTCATGTTTATCCTGGGTTCCACAGGACTACTGTGTATGAACTATCTGTTTTCCAAAAACACATGGAGTTATACAGCAGCAATGCTGGCATATTCGGAAAAAGGAGAAACACTGGGAATTCCTGCAGCAGTAAAAACACTGGAGATGAGCAGACCATACCAGACGATGTGCTGTATCTTTGCTCTGCTGTTACTGTATGCATTGGTACTGATGTTTTTGCAGATGTTTTTTACACTGTGGAAAGGGCAGCTGGCAGGGGTTATCAGTGCACTGACGTTTAGTGCATATGGGCTTTTGCTGAATCCGGATAATCTGAAAACACTGTTGAAACTTCCAGATGAATTTTATTATAAAGCCAGGGTGATTGTAGGATGGATTTCACCGTTGAATCAGGCAACCTATTCGATGCATAATTTCGGATACGATAATCTTCCGAGTCTGAAAGCAACTTTTTTGATCTTTGGGAGCATACTGACGGTTCTGGTGTTTCTGAGTACGAGGCAGATGAAACGATATAATTTTCAATTCAGGGGAACGGAAGAGTAACAGGAGGAAAAAGATGCGTACAGTGATTAAACTGGAACATGTTTCAAAACAATTTTCCGAAGAACAGGTATTAAAGGATGTCTGTTTTGAGTTTCAGGAAGGAAAAATATATGGAATCGTTGGGAATAATGGAAGTGGAAAAACGGTACTGATGAAATGTATCTGTGGCTTTCTGAATCCGTCCAGTGGGAAAATTCTTGTAAACTATAAAGAGATTGGAAAAGATGTGGATTTTCCTGAAGATATTGGTGTGATTATAGAGACACCCGGATTTTTGCCAAATCTTACCGGTATGAAAAATCTGGAGATCCTGGCGTCATTGCAACATAAAATCGGAAAAGAAAGAATCCAGGAGGTGCTTCAAACCGTAGGACTGGATCCGAAACTGAAAAAACCGGTATCTAAATATTCGCTCGGCATGCGGCAAAGACTGGGAATTGCACAGGCGGTAATGGAAGATCCCTCCATTCTGATTCTGGATGAGCCGTTTAACGGACTGGATAAAAAAGGGGTAAAGCAGATGCACGAACTGATTCTGAGCCTGAAAAGTGAGAGAAAAACGATTTTGTTATCCAGTCACAGTCAGAATGATATCGATGTACTGTGTGATACGGTATGCGAAATGGATGCGGGAACGATGACATGTATCCGGGAAAGAGCGGGTGAGAAGGATGGATGAAATGTGTCTGGAAATGTGTAAGATTACCCGATGGGAACGTGGATATCGACTGATTCTGGATCGTGTGGATTTTTCGGTTCACAAGAAAGAAAAAGTGCTGATCAGAGGGAAAATCCAGGAAGATACCAGGCAGATGTTTCAGGTGGCTTCTGGAGTAACAGCAGTGCAGGAAGGAACATACAGAATATCACGTGCGGGTATCATACCGGAGCAATTTCCGGATCTGGAGCGGATGAGAGCAATCGATTATCTGCTATTGCCGTTGCTTACGCAAGGATATAACAGAAAGCAGGCATGGGGAAGGATAAAACCGATGGTTAAAACGAGCACATTGTGGGAAAAACGAATGATATATGCAGATAATCTCACAGCATATGAAAAAGGCGTTTTACTCAGCATCGCAGCACTTTCTACAGAACCGGAAATAGTGCTGGCAGGAGATGGAATCAGTGAAATGACAGAAGAAGAACGTAAAAAGTTCGGAACTCTGATTTCCGGGTGGCTGGCAGATTTGGGTATGGCTTTTGTGGCATTTGGAAATTTATGGGAAGGTATTTTGTACTTTGACAGAATCTATGAGATACAGAACGGACATCTTCTGGAGATCCATAACACACGGGAGGGAAAAGGATGAAGCGAACCATAAGAAAAGCACTGTGTCTGCTGTTGTTACTTTTACTGTTTCCCATGCAGACACGGGGAGCGGTGGAATCGGAGACAACAGCGCAGAGTGAAAAACTGAGACTGGATAATGAAAATCGGTATGAGGGTATGGAAAAAGCGTACCAGGATGGTTATGAACCGGAAGTAAGTGGAGAGAGTGTGTCTGTGATTCTTCCGTTGATGTGGAATGGGAAAAATGAAGTGAATACAATAACTGCATCGCTGGATCAGGGAGATCAGAATACAGCACCATTTATATTTCAGAATTATCAGAAGACATTCAAAAAAACGGAAGAAAAAATCAATGATACCGATCAGACGAGAGAAGTATTTCTGATAAAATTTGTGTTAAAACTGAAAAGTGACAGGAAAAATGGTGCATATCCGGTACAGATAAAAACGACAGTGCAGTTGGAAGAACAGGAGATTGAACAGAATTTTACAGTGTATGTACAGATCAATGATGAAAAAGTGGCGGAAATCACACCGACAACCACACCGACAACCACGCCGACAATCACGCCAACAATCACGCCGGAACCGACGCCATCTGTTGCGAGTGGCATTTCAGAGGAGACAGACAGTAGTATTGTGCCGGAAGCAGAAATAACAGGAGGATCCGGAGGAGAGGCTGTCGTTGCAGCCAAAGGAGAAAATAAAGAGGAAAAAGCAACATCCGAACCGAAAGTGATCGTGGCAGGCTGTAAAGAAATTCCGGAACATATTTATGCGGGAGATTCTGTGAATTTGAAAGTGGTCCTCAAAAATACAAATAAAAAGAAATATGTGCAGAATATGACCGTTACAGTAGGATGTGAAGGGGATGGGATTTCGCTTGGAAATACTGCGAATACGCAATATTATGAAAAACTTGGTGCGGGAAAAACACTGGAAGTTCCGGTAGAGATCCAGACAGATAAAAAGACAGAAGCAGGAAGATATAAACTGACGTTGGAACTGTCGTATGATAATCCGGACGCAGTAACACTTACCGCAACCGGGCAAATAGAAATAACGATTAAACAAAAAAGTGAACTTACGATGGAGATTGGTCAGATTCCGGAAGAAGTCAATGCAGGAGACCGTTTGCAGATACCGATACAGCTGGTGAATGTTGGAAGAGGAATGGTTTATAATGCGAGATGCACAGTGGATGTTCCTGGGTTACAGACAGATAAGAGTCTCTTCCTTGGAAACATTGAGGGAGGAACCGCTGTTTCGGGTGAATTGGACGCTTTCGCAGGTGTGGTAAATGCAGAGGAGGAGACAGCAGAAAAAAGATACGGGCGGACAGGCGGAAGGATTCTTCTGACTTATGAAGACGAGAACGGAAACAGCTATGAAGAAACCAGCGACATTGTACTGACGATTCAGCCATTAAAGATACAAGAACAAATTACAGACGAAAAGGAAAAAGAGAGCAATAAAATCAGCCGCCAGTTTCTTATCGGTGTAACCGCAGTTGTTGGTTTGGGCATTGTCGGAGTAGTTCTTCCGGGCTGGATTCGCAGAAGAAAACAGGGACAGTCTTATGAATAGAAGAGAAATACTCTGTTATACGGGAAAAATTGTATGGCGAAAAGATGCAATCATCATCTGTCTGTTTTGGAGTATGGTATTTTTTTGCCTGAATGCGCTGGTTGTTTGTGGGAAAAACATGAATGAACAGAAAAAGACCGCTGTGGATATTCTATGTGAGATTTCGCAGGAATATCAGGAGCAGATGGGGACTCTGCGGAATATGGAGGGGGTACAGGCGGTAACTGTGTGGGAAGAGAGTTCACAGCTGCTTGAGTGGAATGGATATGAAGCGGAAATCACGCTGACAGGAACGGATCAGGAATATTTGCAGACACAATTTCCGGAGGCGTACAGTCAGGGGAACCATTCATCCATGGCATGGGCAGTCGTAGATGAGAGTATAATAAAACAGCTGAAAGATGCAGAAAAACATGGAATTCAGGGATATGTGCCAGAAGATTTATTGTATCAGATTGTAGAAATCAATGGGGAAAAAGTAAGGGTATATGGAATCAACATCCCGGAAGAAAAACAAGAAGAACATCAGGTTTTTGTATATGCGGATATAGAAAAATATGAAGAAATAGCAATGTCGGATACGGAAAATAGAGAAAGCGTTGCAGATACCGATATCTTACAGGGAGAAAATCATACTGACCAGGAAGCTTATCACTATCGGATTCAGGTGGTGAATGAAGCTGTCGCAGAAAAAGTTATCGATACACTGTCCCTTCCCGGAATTTCTGTGCAGAACACAGAAGCACTGGAAAAACAGCAGGAACAGAGAGAAAAAATTATGGAAAAAATATGGCAGTGGATTCTCGGGCTGGCAGGTTCTCTTTTGAGTGGGGTTGTACTGATATGGCAGCAGGGAAAACTTTGGATGGCAGAACACCAAGGATTTGTCCTATATATGCAACAGATAAGCTACGGAACATGGGAAAAAATCTGGAAAAATCGGAAAGCGTTCTATATTGTTGCAGGAGGAATGGCAGGGGAAATCGGTTATTTACTGTTGTGTATGAATGGCTGGAAAGGGTATTAATATTATAGTATCAAAAATCTTAAGAAAATTGTTAAGCGTGCGGATAAAGCAGAAACATATGGGGTATACAATTATCCATATGCAGCATTGGAAGAAGCGCTTGCAAATGCAGTTTATCACCGTGCGTATGATATCCGGGAACCGATAGAAGTAAGGGTTGAAAAGGAAATGATTGAAATTGTAAGTTTTCCAGGACCGGATCGTTCGGTTACAAAGGAAGGTTTGAAACGATATAAGGTATCAAATCGCAGATATAGAAACCGGCGTATTGGAGAAATTTTGAAAGAATTACATTTGACAGAAGGACGAAATACTGGATTTGGCAAGATTCTTAGAGCACTTGAAGAAAATGGATCGCCGAAACCTGAGTTTGAAACAGATGATGATCACAGTTATTTTATCTCAAGATTATTTGTGCATGAAGCATTTTTGAGAGCGGGAAAGAAGGAACGTGAACAAAAAAGAGCCAAAAAGGAGCCAAAAAGGAGCCGAAAAAAATGGAATATTTTGCAAAGAATGAAAGAAGAGTCGACGATAACACAGGTTAAGCTTATGGAAGAATTCAACCTTACAAGAAAACAAGTCCAGAAAATAATAAAAGATTTGCGAGAGGATGGATTAGTTGAAAGGCAAGGCTCCAATAGAAGTGGAAAATGGATGGTGAAAAAGTAGTGTGATTGCCATGCTCGAACCCCATACCGCAGCAGAGCTGAATATCGATGATATCAAGGCAATGTGCGACGAACTGATCGAGGCACAAGGGAATTATATGAGTATGTATAAAATAAAAAGATAAAGTATGACAAAAAGGAAGGGTCTGTTGCACTGACATGGTGCGGCAGACCCTGTTTGCGTCAGGCTGGAATCCAGTCTGCAAGCCATTGATTACTTTTCAGAAATGATCTTTTCATGTTTTCGGGCTTCTTCTATGTTTTTATAAGTGTGAATCCTGGAGATACAATACTTCTTATCAGGATAAACTTCGATATATTCACCCAGAAGATAAAAATCATATTGTCCATCGGGACGTTCTATAAGAAAACAATTACTTTGTGTAGGGATAATCATATCATCAGTAAACATATCCGGTGGGAAATAATTGGCCTCAAAAGTAATAAAGTAAGATGTTACATATATAAAGAACGAGATACTCAGAAAAACAATTACAGCTAAAGGCGAAGTGGATTTGTTTTTGGTTTGAGTAAGTGTTTCAAAACGTCGTGCCAGAACAGAATCACAAAAGTTTATAGAAGAATCCGGGATAGATATTGGATTTTCTATTTGATAGGAAGCTGTTTTCAAAAGGCAGGACAAATATTCGGCAGTATGCGCGAGGTTATTTGCCAATGTCTGATCAATCCGCATTTCCAATATCGTATCTGTGTCATTCTTTAAAAACTTACAAAAAGGATTCCACCAGTAAATCATACAAATAATATGTAACAAAAATTTTATGTACAGGTCTTTATGAAGATAATGATTGACTTCATGTAATAAAACATAGCGCCATTCAGTTTCCGATAATTCCAAAGTGGACGGAATGAGAATGCATGGTATTCGAATCCCCCAGATTACCGGACTCTTAAGAAGCGGAAGAGCCAATAACTGGATTTTTTGCACACATTTTTTGGCAGTTTCAGACCGGATCTGAGTGAAAGTCTGCATTTGTACACTGGATTCAGATAAAACAATAGCATGATTTTTCACATATTTTCGAAAAGCATAATTGCGTTTGATGTATTTGAACAACGAATATAAGATACCACATCCCCATATGATTTCCAGAATATTCCACCAGGATGCCGTATCATGAAAAAAGCGTACACGGCGTGTTTCTCCCACGATAGTGGTCAGTAAATCAGGAAGATATACATTGTGGGAGATCGGCAATAGTTCAACCGGAAATATCATACGAACGCAAATAAGAATCACGAATCCAACCAGAAGTGGAAGTCCAAGCCGAAACATAACCTTACGATTTCGGAAAATAAGAACCAGAAAAATAATAAAAAGATTACTTACCAAAATCGCCATATTCACGGATGAAATAGAAAAATCTATCATATCATATGACCTCTATTCTAACTCTTTTTTGTATGCGTCCAACATTTGCTGCAATTCATCAATCGTTTCCCGAGCTTTTACAGGATCTTCTTCGGTATCCAAAAGTGCAGAAACAAGAAGAGGCTTTGAGACTGTCTTCTGAAAAGCAAGATAATCAGATGTCAATTCCTGAACTGCAAATTCTTCTGAGGTGATAGTGGGACGATAAGAACGAGACAAAACCGTACCGCTGTATACAATATCTGCAACTTCGACCAACTGGTATTTCAGAAGCTTCCGAAGAACTGCCTGAACGGTATTAATCGTAAGATCCGATCGGGCATCTGCTATTTCAGAAGCAATTAATGGTTTTTCATTTTCCCATAGGATATTCAGAATATCAATTTCACGGGAAGTCGGTTTGGGAAATTTTTTTTTCTTAAATAACAAATAAGGTCACTCCTTTATCTTTATAATGTATAAATATACTATATACCGAAAAAATGGATGAGTCAATTTAAAAGCATTGACAAAATAATCTTGTAAAAATATAATGAGAATGTAAAAATAATACAATATTAAAAATGAAACTATTACGAAATATTAGAAGATGAAGATAAAGGGGACTTAATCTATGAAAATACACAAAAAATTATTTTATACAGGAACTGTCATACTAACCTGCCTTCTGACTGCCTGTCAGGAAACTCCGAAGGAGGATATAGTGAAGAATAAAGCGGAAAGTAATCTGGAAGATGAGGTACAGCAGAGTACGCAGGCGGATACCGAAGAAGACAGCAGTACAAAAATTTCAGAACAATACCCGGAGCAGTGGACAGAGAGCTGGGAAGCTGGGAATATGGTTGTTGATGTACAGGCAGAGGTACATATTCCGGAGGTATCGGAAATCGTAAGCAAAAAAGTAATGCCGGCTGTTATGTCACAGGAACAGGCGCAGGAAATAGAAAAATACTTTTTTGGAGATGCGGATGCATATTATGCGGATAATGGTGTGACAAAAGAGGATTTACAGGAAGAAATTATCGCTATCCGGCAGGAAATAGAAAGTTTGAAAAACGGAACCGACGATTCGGCTATTTTACAGGGGGATGGAGATGTCAGTCAGCAGATCGAAGAGCTGCAGTCGCAGTTAAAAGAAGATGAGAAAAAATATACAGCGATGGATGAACAGAATACACAGCCGGTAGATGAGGTTGCTTTTGATTCGGATGATGCGATTGAACTGCAGGCAGATCTTGGAAGGGATGAAACGGCAAAATTATATCTGTATAATGACGATGACCGAGGTGCAAGTATCAATTTTGTTAATTACATCGAGGCGGAAAATGTGGTAACTGCGGATAGCACTGTGGGAAATACGCAGGAAGACAATAAGACGACAGAAAATGCTCATGTGCGGTAAAGTAATAAAAAGATTTAGGTAGCCGCCTTAACTATTCCTAAATAAGATAATATGCACAGTATTTTCTCGTAAATAGAAAATAAATTATTGCATTTTACCAATTATTATGTTAAAATGACAATGTAACAAAGAGCTATGTATTTTTAAGGAAAGGGAGGAACTTATGAATTTAAGAAAATCTATTTTAGCACTTTCAGTAGTAGCTGGAATTGTAGCTGCTCCAATGACTGTATTTGCCGCTCATACTCATAGTTGGGGTTCTCCCCAGTACTATGGATATGAAGATGAAATGCCTGGTATATATGATGACTGGGATAAATGTGCGACACGTCATGTATATAATTACAAACAATGTTTAATTTGTGGAGAAGTAAGCATTTATGAAGTTGAGACGATTGAAATGTCTCACAAATGGGTGAATGGTGCATGTGTATATTGCAACAAAGGTTACGCGAAAGAGATAAATTAACATAGTATCATTACCGGCAAGTTTATGATCAAAAAATAGAAAGCATTGAGAATATTTCAAAATTTCTTGAAAGTACTCTCAGTGCTTTCTTTGATAATATGAAAGGAGAAATAAATGCAAAAAAAACAACTTTCTGTATTAGTACTAATTATTTTATGCTTTTTATTAGGATGTAACAGAGAAACACCAAAAGATGAATCTCAACAAAATTATGAAGATGAATCTAATATTTCTAAAACAAATGGAGAAGAACTTGTAAATATAAACAGTGAATTGTTAGGTTCGACTCCTTTTGATATCCAAATCGATAAAACAGCATTGCAGACTAGAAAAGAAACAGAAACAGAAGTTACAATAAAGACAAATTTAACAGACTGGGGTTATACTGTTTCTTCTGAAAAAGGGAAAATATCTGATATAAATAAAAATTCATTCATATATATAGCACCTAAAGATGAGAGGGATGATACTATAAAAATACAATTATCGGACTATGAAAATGGCATATCATATGAATATACAATTCCACTTATTTTTGCGGGAAACAATGAACATTCTTTAGATAAATTCAAGGAAAATCTTTCAAGATTACCTAATAGTTAGTAAAGAGTCGATAGACTAAAGTACCACCATCCTCTTTTATTTCAACTGAATATCCATCCCGCCGCACCGCAGCGGCACATGAAGCAGTAAATCCGAAAAAGATTTGCTGCTTTTTTTGCGTCCATTTTTGGCAAATTTCCAAAAGTTCCGTATTAGACAGTGAAACCAAAAAAGGCTGCCATTTTTTTCAGACAGCGGGCAAAACGCAGCTTCCGAAACGCCTTATTGTCGGGAAAGACCGAGCCGCCGGAAAAGTTCTTGCCGGAAAGTCCGTCCATTCTGCTCTTTTGTGGTTTGTAGGGAGTAAGGGAAAAACGCCAGCCCGCAGCCTTTTATAAAAAAAGCTGGTTATAGATTTTCTGAAAAAGTGGCAGTAGCAAGTGAACGGCAGGCCGGCAGTTTCTTAGAGCAAGATTCTACCGAGGTGCCAAAATTCGCTTATCGCTCATTTTGCCCCTGCGGGAATCTTGTTGGGGAGTGCCTTCCCCAAACCCTGCTTATGCGGCTTACGCCGCTGGAAAATCCCTCAAAATAATTTTTCGGATTTTTCAAAAACAGTTCCGCTTTACACCCTGTTTTTCTCCTATTAGTGAGAGGACACCACGCACAGCCGAAGGAGGTTTTACCATGCGAAAACGATATAACACGCCGCACCGCAGCCGGGTAGTCAAGACACGCATGACCGAGGAAGAATACGCCGAGTTTGCGGAAAGGCTTTCTGCTTACAACATGAGCCAAGCCGAGTTTATCCGGCAAGCCATAACCGGGGCAGCCATACGCCCCATCATAACCGTTTCCCCCGTCAATGACGAGTTGCTTGCCGCTGTCGGGAAGCTGACCGCCGAATACGGCAGGATCGGCGGCAACTTAAACCAGATAGCCCGGACGCTGAACGAGTGGCACAGCCCCTACCCGCAGCTTGCCGGGGAGGTACGGGCGGCGGTTTCCGACCTTGCTGCCCTAAAGTTTGAAGTCTTGCAGAAAGTGGGTGACGCTGTTGGCAACATTCAAACATATCAGCTCTAAAAATGCGGACTATGGCGCAGCCGAGCAGTACCTCACCTTTGAACATGACGAGTTTACCATGAAGCCCACCCTTGATGAAAACGGGCGGCTCATGCTCAGGGAGGACTATCGAATAGCCACGCTGAACTGCGGCGACGAGGATTTTGCCGTTGCCTGTATGCGCTCCAATCTCCGCTATGGGAAGAACCAGAAGCGGGAAGATGTAAAAAGCCACCACTACATTATCAGCTTTGACCCACGGGACGCGGTGGACAACGGTTTGACCGTAGACCGGGCGCAGGCGTTGGGCGAGGAATTTTGCCGGAAGCAGTTTCCTGGACACCAAGCCATTGTCTGCACCCACCCGGACGGACACAACCACAGCGGCAATATCCATGCGCATATCGTTATCAATTCTCTGCGGATAGCCGAAGTTCCATTCTTGCCCTATATGGACAGACCGGCAGACACCCGCGCCGGGTGCAAACACCGCTGCACAGACGCGGCGATGGAATACTTCAAAGCCGAAGTCATGGAGCTGTGCCACCGGGAAAATCTCTATCAAATCGACCTTTTGCATGGCAGCAAAAGCCGCATTACCGAGCGTGAGTATTGGGCGCAGCGGAAAGGGCAGGTAAAGCTGGACAAGGAAGCTGCCGCCTTGCCAGCCGAGGAGCAGCCAGCCAAGCCCACGAAGTTTGAAACAGACAAGGAAAAATTGCGGCAGGCCATACGCACCGCGCTGTCCTCTGCCGCAAGCTATGGCGAGTTCGCCGCCGTTCTCTTGCAACAGGGCGTGACTGTCAAGGAGAGCCGATGGCGGCTATCCTACCTCACGCCGGACAGGACAAAGCCCATTACCGCCCGCAAGCTGGGAGATGATTTTGACCGCGCTGCCGTTCTTGCCCTTTTGGAACAGAACGCCCACAGAGCCGCCGAGCAGACCGCAACCGTACCCGAATACCCCCGCAACATAAGGGAGCGTTTGCAGGGCAAAAAAGCTGTCCAAACCACCCCGGAAAAGGACGGTATTCAGCGCATGGTTGACCGGGCAGCGAAGCGAGCGGAGGGAAAGGGCGCGGGCTATGACCGCTGGGCGGCAGTCCACAATCTGAAACAAATGGCGGCTACCGTTGCCGCCTACGGGCAGTACGGCTATTCGCCGGAGGAGCTGGACGCAGCCCTTGTATCCGCCAATGCGGATTTACAGGACAGCACCGCCAAGCTGAAAGCCCTGGACGCTGCTATCCGGGAGAAAAAGGAACTTCAGACACAGGTGCTTGCCTATGCCAAGACCAAGCCTGCCCGTGACGGTCTGAAAGCGCAGAAAACGGAAAAAGCCCGCAGCGCCTACCGGGAACGGCACGAAAGCGATTTTATCATAGCGGACGCAGCCACCCGTTATTTTCGGGCGCATGGCGTTTCCAAGCTGCCAAGCCATAAAGCCCTGCAAGCGGAAATCGAGCAGCTTACCGCCGAAAAGAACGCCCATTACAACGAATACCGGGAGAAAAAAGCCCGTGTCAAGGAGCTGCATACCGTGAAAAGCAATCTTTCTCAAATCCTGCAAGGCGAGAAAGACAGAGAGAAAAAGCACGAACATGAGCGTTAAAAACCGCCCCGAAACGATACCAAAACGGGGATATGCCCTGCACCCTATCCGCAATACTGCCCACCTTTGAAACGGGGCGCACAGCGCAGGAAATCCCCGAAAATGACACCGAGAAACTACATTTTTACCGACCTATCCGCTTATACCAGCGGAAACGGCAGAAAGGAGCGAGAAATGCCACGCATGAGCAAAAAGCGGCGGTTGGAATGGAGCTTTTTCCTCAACCACCGAAACCGTATTACCTACAATGACCTTTGCCGGGGCTGCACACACGGCTGCAAGCAGAGCTTCCGGGCGATTATCGTCCTCTGCCCCCGGTATTTCTCTAAGAGATGGAAACACAGGGAGGACACCGCCAATGGCAGATAACCGCAAATATTACTACCTCAAACTGAAAGAAAACTTCTTCGACAGCGATTCCATTGTGCTGTTGGAGGACATGAAAGACGGGATTTTGTATTCCAATATCCTCTTGAAGCTGTACTTAAAATCGCTGAAAAATGGCGGCAGATTGCAGCTTGACGAGCATATCCCCTATACCGCCCAGATGATAGCCACGCTGACCCGTCACCAAATCGGGACGGTGGAACGGGCATTAGCCATCTTCCAGCAGTTAGGGCTTGTGGAGCAGCTTGACTGCGGGCTGCTTTATATGACCGACATCGAGCTGATGATCGGTCAATCCTCTACCGAAGCGGAACGGAAACGCGCCGCAAGGCTTGAAAATAAGGCACTTTTGCCGCCGCGGACAAATGGCGGACATTTGTCCGACATTCGTCCACCAGAGATAGAGATAAAGAAAGAGATAGATATAGAGTTAGAAAAAGAGGGAGAGTTAAAGGGACAAGCCATCGCCCGCAGCTATGGCAGATATGAGAATGTATTTCTGACTGATACGGAGCTTTCCGAACTGCAAGCGGAGCTGCCCGAAAAATGGGCGTACTACATTGAGCGGCTTTCCGGCTATATCGCGTCCACGGGCAAGAAATATAAAAACCACGCCGCCACTATCCGCAGATGGGCGGCAGACGATACCGCAAAGGCTGCCCCGAAACAGGGCATACCCGAATACACCTGCAAGGAGGGCGAGAGCTTATGAGTAATCTGTTTACAGAACGAGTTTTGAATATGGCGGCTGTTACCCCACAGCCGGAGGACTACACGGGCGAGGACGGACTGCTTTACTGCGGCAAGTGTTGCACTCCGAAAGAAGCCTACTTCCCGGAAAAGCAAGCCGCCCTGTTTGGGCGTGACCGCCACCCGGCAGAATGTGACTGCCAGAAAGCCCAGCGTTTGGAGCGTGAAGCCGCCGAACAGCGCAGAAAGCACCTTGACACCGTGGAGGACTTGAAGCGCCGGGGATTTACCAATCCTACCATGCAGGAATGGACTTTCGCCAACGACAACGGGAAATGCCCGCAAATAGAGATTGCACACTTCTATGTGGAGCATTGGGAAACCATGCGCGAGGAAAATATCGGCTATCTGCTATGGGGCAAGGTCGGCACAGGAAAAAGCTATTTTGCCGGGTGTATCGCTAATGCCCTCATGGAGCAGGAAGTCGCTGTCCGCATGACGAACTTCTCTGCGATTTTGAATGACCTGACCGCCAGCTTTGAGGGGCGCAACGAGTATATCGGGCGTCTTTGCCGTTTTCCTCTGCTTATCATTGATGATTTTGGAATGGAGCGCGGCACAGAGTACGGTTTAGAACAGGTCTACAATGTGATTGACAGCCGCTACCGCAGCCGCAAGCCCTTAATCGTTACCACCAATCTGACATTGGACAGCCTGCAAAATCCGCTGGACACCGCCCATGCCCGGATTTATGACCGCCTTTTGGAAATGTGCGCCCCTATCCTCTTTACGGGAGAGAACTTCCGCCGTGAAACGGCGCAAGCCAAGCTGAACAGACTAAAAGAATTGATGAAATGAAAGGAGTTGCCTATGGCAGAGAACAAGCAGAACACCACCCCGGAACGCCGCCCGGACTGCGTGACAGAGATCCGCATGGGCAACACCGTCCTTGTCGTTTCCGGATTTTTCAAAAAAGATACCACCGACACCGCAGCCGATAAGATGATGAAAGTGCTGGAGGCGGAAGCCGCCGCAGGACACAAAGCCCAGCTTTCGCCCTAACGCTACAAGCCGCACAGAAAAATCGTCATTTTACCGGGCGGTAAAGAAGCAGAAGCCGCTATACAGACAGCCGCCCCATGTGGTATAATCGAAATACGGAATAGTGGGGCTGGCTGTCGGAAACGGAGGATTTTATGTTAAGACAGACCACCCAGAAAATCACTGCCCTTTATCCAAGACTATCCCATGAGGACGAGCTGCAAGGCGAAAGTAATTCCATTTCCAACCAGAAGCGTATCCTTGAAACCTACGCAAAGCAGAACGGCTTTTCCAATCTGCGCTGGTACACGGACGATGGCTATTCTGGTGCGAACTTCCAAAGACCGGGCTTTCAATCCATGCTTGCGGACATTGAAGCCGGGAAAGTGGCTACCGTTATCGTAAAGGATATGTCACGGTTAGGGCGAAACTACCTGCAGGTGGGAATGTATACCGAGATGATTTTCCCACAAAAAGGCGTCCGCTTTATCGCAATTAACGATGGAGTGGACAGCGCACAGGGCGATAATGATTTTGCCCCTCTGCGGAACATTTTCAACGAATGGCTGGTGAGAGATACGAGTAAGAAAATCAAAGCTGTAAAACGGTCAAAAGGCATGAGCGGCAAGCCTGTTACGAGCAAACCCGTGTACGGCTACCTCATGGACGAGGACGAAAACTTCATCATTGACGAGGAAGCCGCACCCGTGGTCAAGCAGATATACCGTCTGTGCCTTGCCGGGAACGGTCCGACCAAGATAGCCCGTATGCTGACCGAGCAGGAAATCCCAACGCCGGGAACGCTGGAATACCGCAGGACGGGCAGCACACGCCGCTATCACCCCGGCTATGAGTGCAAATGGGCGACAAATACCGTGGTGCATATCCTTGAAAACCGGGAGTACATGGGCTGTTTGGTGAACTTCAAGACGGAGAAACCGTCCTACAAGACCAAGCACAGCATAGAAAATCCCATTGAGAAACAGGCAGTTTTCGAGAACCACCATGAGCCTATCATCGACACCCAGACATGGGAGCGTGTGCAGGAATTACGCAAACAGCGCAAGCGTCCGAACCGCTATGATGAAGTGGGCTTGTTCTCTGGTATGCTCTTTTGCGCGGACTGCGGCAGCGTCATGTATCAGCAGCGTTACCAGACCGATAAGCGGAAACAGGACTGCTATATCTGCGGGAACTACAAGAAGCGCACCCATGACTGCACCGCACATTTTATCCGCACCGACCTTTTGACTGCGGGCGTTCTCTCCAATCTACGGAAAGTGACGAGCTATGCGGCAAAGCATGAAGCCCGTTTTATGAAGCTGCTGATCGAGCAGAACGAGGACGGCGGCAAACGCCGGAACGCCGCCAAGAAAAAGGAACTGGAAGCTGCCGAAAAGCGTATCGGTGAACTTTCCGCTATTTTCAAGCGGCTGTATGAGGACAGCGTAAGCGGTCGCATTTCTGACGAGCGTTTCACGGAGCTTTCGGCAGACTATGAAGCCGAACAGCAGGAATTGAAAGAGCGTGTTGCCAGAATACAGGCGGAGCTTTCCAAAGCACAGGAAGCTACCGTAAACGCAGAAAAGTTTATGAACATTGTCCGCAAGCACATGAACTTTGAAGAACTGACCCACACCCTCTTACGTGAGTTTGTAGAGAAAATCGTTGTGCATGAGTGCAGCTACGATGAAAACGGCACACGCAGACAGGATATTGAGATTTACTATTCTTTCGTCGGCAAGGTGGACTTGCCCGAATGACCGCCTGCCCTATCCGATACCAAAGACAAGTATCGGATAGGAAAGGCAAAATTTTTTACACTTCTATTACTTCTTTATCACACATAAGCAAAGGCCCATGGCTTTCAGCTTTTCGATCTGCAAAATGCGGGCCACATTGTGGTTGTCGTAATAGCGGCGTCCGCTGTCCGGCGCGGTGTAGGCGGGCGTCAGCAGACCCTTTTCCTCTAAGCGCAGCAGCGTGCTGCGGGACAGGCTGCAGGCGCGGGCGGCCTCGGTAATTTGAAACAGCTTTTTCGCATCTTCCGGCATGGCGCAAATCTCCTCAAAAAAAGTGCTTGCTTCGTTCAGGGGTGGACGGGTTATACTGCCATTATACGAGATACAGCGCCGCTGTCAAGACCCTGCGCGGCGCAAGGAAGTGGGGGTACAATACCTTGACGCGGTGGAAACGGATTTTGTGTGCTGCGCTGTGCCTGTGCGTACTGTGCGGCATTGCGGTGGCGGGCGCTTCGGCGGCCGCCGCCCTGCCCATAAAATTTTCCACAGAGGGCAAGGTCTACCAATACGCTATAAGCAAGAAGGACCCCGACACCGTGACCTATGGTGCAAACTCCCCCGCTGACGCCGCGGGTTCCGGCAGTGCCGCTCTGTCCGGCGGCGGTATAAGCGTCAGCCTCGACACCGGAAAGAACAAATACTTCAAGCTGTGCTATAAGGAAATCCCCGTCACGGTTACAGTCCCCGCCAACACGACCTACACCATAACGTTTGATTTTGCGCTGAACGGGACGTACACCCGCTCCAGCGCAAGAGCGGAAGCGAAGGCTTCTTTTCAGGTAGTGTATCTGGGGGATGTTTCCGCCGCCAACAAGACGACGGTATTTTATCCGTACATACCAGACAGAAATACGATAAAAACGACGATTGGCGGCAGTGATGCAAATACCAATATCGTTCAGAAAATGATGGGGAAAGACGGCAGTACAACCACGACCGTAAGCCTTTCTGCAACCAAAAGCTTCGACTTTGTCAACACCACCGGCAGCGCAAAGAATATCACCAAATATTTCGGCGTTTGGATTGCGGGCAGCTTCGGTAAAACCTACAGCAATCAGGCAAAGGCTACATGTACGGTCACGCCCGCGTCGGTCACTTACCCCGTAACTTTTAATCCCAACGGCGGCACAGTCGGCACGAAAAGTAAAAACGTGACCATCGGCAGCACCTACGGCACACTGCCCACGCCCACCCGCACAGGCTACAGCTTTGACGGCTGGTATACCAAAGAAACCGACGGCACAAAAGTAACCGAAACCACCACCGTCGGCGCAAATCCGCCCACCACACTGTATGCCCACTGGATAGCCAAGAAATATCTGGTAATCTTTGATGCCAACGGCGGCAGGATCAACACGGCAAGCGGACAAGTCAAAACGAAAACTGACACAGTAACCTACGGCAGCAAATACAATTCCCTGCCCACACCCACCCGCACAGGGGGCTACAACTTTGACGGCTGGTATACCGATCAAACCAACGGCACCAAGGTAACCAGTGCCACCACCGTTACCACCACCAAAGAGCATATCCTGTACGCCCATTGGCATTTGACCCCGGCCCAGGCCCCCTACGATGTCGAATTGACGATGAATCCGACGACCGGCGTCTATGGCGAGCGCATTTTTCACCGTGTGAGTGCCGGTTCAAACACGGCCCACACCACGGAAACAACCTGGTATGCCTGTGATGAAAACGGCGACAACGGAATTCCTATCACCGACGAAAACGGAGACCCCACCTACCCCACAACCCCCACCGCAGGGGTGCATTACTATTACGTGCTGGTCACGGCCACACGCAAGGACAACGGCCTGCAAGCCAGCACAAAAAGCAATGTAGTCTGTGTAACGGTGACAAAAGCCACCCCGACAATCAGCACAAAGCCAACGGCTGCCACGCTGGACCTGGCTGTAGGCGACACCCTGGATGCCAGCGCCCTGACCGGCGGCATTGCCAAAAACAACAACGCCCGCCCCTCAGTCACCGTGGCAGGCCGCTTTGTGTGGAAAGACGCCACGGTCAAGCCCCCTCTCGGCGGAGGACGCTATGCCGTTGTTTTTCAGCCGGACGACACCCAAAACTACGAACCAGCCCAAACCACGGTGTATGTCAACGTGACCTGCAGCCACAGATTCGGCGATTGGAACGCCGGAAGGCGCACCTGTGCAGTCTGCGGCGAGGTAGAAACACGCACCAACACCGTCACCGTCACATGGGGCGAGCTGGCCTACACCTACACCGACGGGGCGTGGAACCCCGCCACACACGATTATGACATCGGCGGCGGCTGGGCACCGAACCGCAAAAACGGCGATGTCATCACCGTGCAGAATGAGGGCGCAAACGAAGTCCGCGTGAAGTTCCAATACACACAAACCGACACGGCAATCGGCGGCAGCTTTGCCAACAGCGACGGAGACTACGTCTACAGTCCGATTGACCTGCCGGTAAACAGGACAAAAACCGTGCGGCTGTGCCTGACAGGCCGCCCCGGCAAGGCACTGAACAACGCAAAAATCGGGTCGGTAACGGTCCGACTGGAAGGGGGCTATTGATGGAAAACACAGACAAAAAAGGCAAAAAGCGGTGGCTGCTGCTCCTGCTGCTGTTGCTGTTGCTGCTTCTGTTGCTGCTTGGCGTGCTGTTCAGCCGCAAAAAGCCGCAGGCGACGGACACCGCCCCCGCGCCGGAATCCTCGGTATCGACGTCCTCCGGCGGCGGCACGGTGTCGCTGACCTATTCCGATGCGGCAGGCATTGACTTAACCGCCGGGCAGGTCACGCTGCTGTTTGCCAACCCCGAAAAGTCCGGCTGGGACGCCACGGTCTGCCTGGTCGTCGGGGAGCGTGAGGCGGCACGATCCGACCTGCTGGCCCCCGGCGAGCAGGTCACCCAGCTGCCGCTTTTGGACGGTGCCGAAAAAGACCTGACGGCAGGCAGCTGCAGCGGCACGCTGAAGGTATCGTTCTACCACCCGCAAACCGGCGCCAAGGCTATGCTGGACGCCGAAATTCCCGTAACCGTCACCGTAACGGGCTGACCCCCGCACGGACGACATAGGGCAATGCCCGTACAATTTTTCAGGAAGGATGAAAAACAATGATGAAGAAAAAAACAGCTCTGGTACTTACCCTTGCCATGGTGTTCTCTCTGGCACCCCTGTCTGCCTACGCGGAAACGATCACCACAGGCGGCGGCATAGCCAGCCACGATGTAAAGGCAACCTATAGGGCAGATTCGTCCGGCGGCGCGGGCGGCCCGGTGTACAGCGTGGACATCACCTGGGGCGATATGGCGTTTACCTATACGGCGGAAGCCGGTATTTGGGACCCTTCCACCCACAAAACCACCGACGCCGAAGGCGGTGTCTGGAAGGTAGACAATGATGGCGGCAACACGATCACCGTGACCAACCACTCCAACACGGGCGTTACGGCAGCGTTCAGCTATGCGGCAGACACTGGCTTTGAGGGCATCACCGGCACCTTCGACAACGCATCGCTCAATCTGGAAACCGCCGTCGGCACGACTGTGGAGGCAGCCCCCAAGGCCACGGCCTCACTGTCTCTGAACGGCGCATTGGGCAGCACCACCCCCGACAACACCAAAATCGGCACCATCACCGTGACGCTGAACTGAGCACCGCATTCCTGCAACGGATGTCCCGGACTGCCGCCCCTTGGCCCCCTACACCCTCTTGCCTGTTGCATGTGTAGGGGCGACCCTTGGTCGCCCGCCGACTTGGCGCAGCAACGCATTTCCCGGGACAGTTTTCTTGCAAAACAAACGGGCACGGGCGAGCAATGCTCGCTCCTACAATGCACTCTTTCAAAACGCAAAAAGGGATGCCGCATTCGCGGCATCCCTTTGCTTGTAGAAAAAGCCTGTTACCGGAAGATTTGTAGGGATGGGTCTATCTCCGCGCTAAGAGCCGCCGCTGTGCGGCGGTTGCGCTCCGAAACGCGCCTGCGGGCGCAGTGACCCATCCGCACATCTGGCCGCGCGCAGCGCATAAAATCGCGCCGAATGGCGCGCGGTTTTCTCGTCGCGTCGTGCTTTTGGCGAGGCAGCACGGAACGGTCAAGACCGTTCCCTACAAATCTACCGAAAGTTTGCAATATTCCCATTAAGTTTTTCGTCAGTCCAGGGGCGGCCAATGGCCGCCCCTACCTATTTAATATAGGCCGGACAGGCTCAGCGGGTACCCTGTGCGGATTTCTGCCGGGCACTTTTGCGGTACTCATTGGGTCTGGTGCCTTCGATCTTACGGAAACATTTGGAAAAATAAGCCAAAGAGCCGAAGCCGATCTGCTCGGCGATCTGGGTCAGGCTGAAATCGGTGCTGGTAAGCAGCGCTTTGGCCTCGGTAATGCGGCGCTTCATCAGGTAGTCGATGGGGGAGACCTTATACTCGTTCTTGAACGAGTGGGACAGGTAATATTTGTTTACGTGGGCAATCTCCGCCAGCTTGTCCAGGGTAATGCTTTCACTGTAATTTTCATCGATATATCGTTTTGCAGTGGCACATTCCTTGCTCTCGGCGGGCGGCGCGGTGAGACGCAGCGAAACCGACGCCATACGCACGATCCTGACAAGCAGCACTTCGGTCAGGTCCTGGCAGACCATCTCGCAGCCGTCCTCCCGCGCGTCGATTTCCCGCAGCAGCAGCTGCATCAGGCTCAGCAGCTCCTCCCGCTGGGGACCGCATTTCAGCATCGTGTAGCCGTGGTCCTTCTGGTCAAACAAAATTTCAATGCCCTCGATGCCCAGCACAATATATTCCAGCGGGTTTGCCTGGTAGCTCAACTCGGTATGCAGGGTGCGGGGGTTCACAATGACCATGTCGTCCGGGGCAACGTCCAGCATTTTGCCTTCGACGTTGAACTGACCGCGTCCATCCACGCAGTAGAACACTTCGGTGCAGGAGTGGGTATGCGGCACCGAGTTCCAGTCCCCGCCGAAGCGGCTCTTGCTCACGTACAGCAGGCGGATGGCCTCCCGCGGGGGAACGTCCATATTGAATTCATACCGTGTGTTCATAGGCGGTGCGCCTCCGAATGACAAAATATTTACAAAAAATCCAAAGTATGCGGAGCAATATCGTTACACAATTAAGCAAGAACGGAAAAGTAAAAAGCCGCGGGCCGTTTTCGGTTCTGTCCTTATTATATACGCATTGGGGGCGCATGGCAAGAGCTTTCCATAAAAAATCACGATGTAAAACAGAATACCGGCACGTTTCGCTGCAAACAGGCCCAAAGCTAGCAAGCTGCACAAAGAAAAGCCTTACTTTTTGTGCAGCTTTTTCTGTATTTTCTGATGTTGCCGCCGGCATTTGGAAAGAAAGCAAGATAGTACAAATGCGCAACAATATACCTACTGTTCAAAGAGGGCAGAAACAAGTATGATGATGTCAATGAAACGATGCCTGCCGTGGCAGACAAAACGGACAGAGAAGGGATTATGAAGATGGAGCAGACCGGAAGATTGACACTTCCCACAGACGCAGATGTGGTTGCGGAGACCCTGCGGCTGAAGAATCTGTTGGGCGCGGATGCCCTGCGCGACTGCGACGGCACCGAAATGCCGAAGGAGCTGCTGACGGACCCCGCCAAAAAGTACGCTACCTACTATACGACCCGCAAGGACAACGCCTGGGCGGAGGCAAACCCCGACGAGGTCCAGCAGGAGTATCTTATCAGTGACCGCCATACGGCGCGCGGCACGACGCTGCGCATTCATCTGATGGACGGCTTCCACACCCAGCAGCTCAAGGTCAACACGCTGGATGACCCCAAGCGCTGGTGGGAGGTCATTGACCGCACGACGGGCGAGGTCGTCCCCACCGACAAATGGTTCTTCGACGAGCCGACGGGCGAGGTCGAGATCGAAACCGTCCCCTATCACGAGTACACCGTCAGCTTTCTGGCGTTCCTGATCTGGGACCCCGTACACATGTACAACTTCCTGACCAACGACTGGAAGGACACGCCGCACCAGCTGACCTACGATGTGCGCCAGCCCAAGACGCAGGCCTATGTAAAAGAAAAGCTGCGCCGCTGGTGCGAGGCCAACCCCCACATTGATGTGGTGCGGTTCACGACCTTCTTTCACCAGTTCACGCTGACCTTTGACGACCAGAAGCGCGAGAAATTCGTCGAATGGTTCGGCTACAGCGCCAGCGTCAGCCCCTACATTCTGGAAAAATTTGAAAAGTGGGCAGGGTACAAGTTCCGCCCCGAGTTCATTGTGGATCAGGGCTACCACAACACGATGTTCCGCGTGCCGAGCAAGGAGTTCCGCGACTTCATCGAGTTCCAGCAGCAGGAGGTCTGCGCTCTTGCCAAAGAGATGGTCGACATCGTCCACTCCTACGGCAAGGAAGCAATGATGTTCCTCGGCGACCACTGGATCGGCACCGAGCCCTACGGCAAGTATTTCGCCTCCATCGGGCTGGACGCCGTGGTCGGCTCGGTCGGCAGCGGCGTTACGCTGCGGATGATCTCCGACATCAAGGGTGTCAAGTACACCGAAGGCCGTCTGCTGCCCTACTTCTTCCCCGATGTGTTCACCGAGGGCGGCGACCCGATCGGTGAGGCCCGCACCAACTGGATGAAGGCCCGCCGCGCGATCCTGCGCAGCCCGCTGGACCGCATCGGCTACGGCGGTTACTTAAAGCTCGCCAGCAATTGGCCCGGCTTTATCGACGAGATTCAAAACGTGGTCGGCGAGTTCCGCCAGATCCACGAAAATATGCAGGGCACAAAGTCCTACGTTGCCCCGTTCAAGGTGGCCATCCTCAACTGCTGGGGCGGCCTGCGCAAGTGGATGAGCAATCAGGTGCATCACTCCATTTACCACCGCGAGACCTACTCTGCCGAGGGTGTTCTCGAATGCCTGAGCGGCATGCCGTTTGACGTGGAGTTCATCGACTTCGATGACATCCGCAGCGGCATCCCCAAGGACATCGGCGTCATCATCAACGTCGGCGATGCCTACACAGCCTTCAGCGGTGCCGAGAACTGGATCGACGAAAAGGTCGTGACCGCCATCCGCAAATTTGTGGACGAGGGCGGCGGCTTCATCGGCGTGGGCGAGCCCACCGCCTGCCAGCATCAGGGGCGGTACTTCCAGCTGTCCGACGTGATGGGCGTGGACCGCGAGATGGGCTTCTCGTTAAGCACCGACAAATACAACACCTGCGACCCGCACCACTTTATCCTGGAGGATATTGACACCGCCGTTGATTTCGGCGAGGGCACGAGCCGCATCTACGCGCAGGGCAAGCACTATCAGATCCTGGCGCAGGACGGCGAGTACAGCCAGTTGGTCGTCAACGAGTACGGCAAGGGCCACAGCGTCTACTTTGCCGGGCTGCCCTACTCCCCGCAGAACTGCCGCATTTTGCTGCGCGCCATCTACTACGCCGCCGGTATGCCGGAGGAGATGAAGCACTACTACGTGACCAACGTCGATACCGAGGTCACGGTATTCCCCGAAACGAAGCGCATTGCGGTCATCAACAACGCAGATGCCGAGGAAAAGACAGACCTGTACATCAAGGGGCATCTGATCGACAGCCTGACGCTGGCCCCGCGCGAGATGCGCTGGGTAGACGATGCCGAATAACACCCGATAATTTATGCCCCGCCGTGGGACATACGTTATACAGCCAAAGAATGGAGAAACATTTTTAAGGAGGAACCCCCCATGAAAAAGAAGAATGCAGCAGCCCTTATGGCGGCAGCTATGGCAGCATCCCTGCTGGTCGGCTGCGGCGGCGGTGCCGCTTCCAGCAGCGCAGCTGCCTCTACCGCCGAGAGCACCCCTGCCGAATCCACCGCAGAATCCACTGCCGCCGACACCACCGCTGACGGCGACGAGACCCTGACCGTATGGGCATGGGACCCCAACTTCAACATCTACGCCCTGAAGCAGGCGGAGGCCATCTACCAGAAGGATCACCCCAACTTCAAGCTGAACATTGAAGAAAACGTCTACAGCGACATCGAGACCAAGCTCATCACCGCTGCCACCAGCGAGGATTACAGCACCCTGCCTGATCTTTTCCTGATGCAGGACTACTCCTACCACAAGATGGTCGCCAACTTCCCCGGTATCTACACCGACCTGACCGACTCCGGCTTGGATTGGGACAAGTTCTCCGGCGGCAAGCTGGCTGATTCTACCGTCGATGGCCACCACTACGGTCTGCCCTTCGACAACGGCGCTTCCGTCATGGCGGTTCGTTCCGATATGATTGAGAATGCCGGTCTGACCGTCGACGACTTCAAGGATCTGACCTGGAGCGAGTTCGAGGAGAAGGCGCAGAAGGTCGTGGACGCCAACGGCGTGCCGATGCTGACCTCCTCCGGCGGTTCCGAGCTGATCATCGAGATGATGCAGTCTGCCGGTGCCTCCCCCGTGGTGGACGGCGAGGTCAAGATCGCCGACAATGCCGCGCTGAAAGAGTCCCTGACCGTCTACAAGGACATGGTCGACAAGGGCATTCTGGCCGAGTACACCGACTGGGACCAGTACATTGCTTCCATGAATGACGGCAAGGCTGCCGGCGTCATCAACGGCTGCTGGATCATGTCCAGCGTGCAGGCTGCCGCGGATCAGTCCGGCAAGTGGGCTATCGTGAATATGCCCAAGCTGGACGGTATCGACGGTGCCACCAACTACGCAAACTGCGGCGGCGCAAGCTGGGCCGTTTCCTCCAACTGCAAGAACACCGAGCTGGCCTTCGACTTCCTGAAGAGCACCTTCGGTTCCAGCGTCGAGCTGTATGACGATCTGCTGCCCAACGCCGGTGCTATCTCCAGCTACCTGCCCGCTGCCGAGAGCGACGTCTACAACCAGCCCTCCGAGTTCTACGGCGGCCAGACCGTTTACAAGGACATCGTTGAGTTTGCAGGCAAGGTCCCCGCATTCGACTGCGGCGCTTACTACTCTGACGTGCGCAGCGCCCTGACCGATGCCGTCACCAACATCGTCCAGAACAACGCCGACATTGACAGCGAGATGCAGAACGCCCAGGATACCGTGGAGTTCAACATCGCTGGCTAAGCAAAACATGACACACACTGTGTCCGGTTACAACTGAGAATTTGCCAAGGGCACGGTTTGCATCTGATACGTCCGCTGCAAGCCGCGCCCTTGCTTTTGTGGCAAAATAGGAGACACTACGATGAAGAAAAAAGGACTGAATATGGAGCAGAAGCGCAGCCTGACGGGTTGGGCCTTCCTGCTGCCGGCAGCACTCCTGATATTTGTATTCTGCTTTTACCCCATGGTGCAGGCGCTGATCCTTTCGTTCCAGAAAGGCACCGGCAGCGCTGTACAGCCTGCGGGCTTTGCCAACTACGTGCGCATTTTAAAGGATGCCACGTTCCAGCAGTGCCTGTTTAACACGATTTTCTATTTCGTGATCCAGGTGCCCATTATGCTGATCCTGGCATTGATCCTGGCGCAGCTGCTCAACAGCCCGGACATCAAGGGCAAGGGCATCTACCGCACGATGATTTTCCTGCCCTGCGCCACGTCGCTTGTCTCCTACTCGATGATTTTCAAATCCCTGTTTGCCAACGATGGTCTGGTCAACCGGGTGCTGTCCACCGTGGGCATCCCCACAGTGGATTGGTTCCAGAACGCATGGGCGGCACGCTGGGTCATCGTCATTGCGCTGGTCTGGCGCTGGACCGGCTACAACATGGTCTTTTATCTTGCCGGTTTGCAGAACATCGACTACTCGATCTACGAAGCGGCCCGCATCGACGGCGCTTCCCCGCTCCAGCAGTTTGTTCACCTGACGATCCCCCTGCTGAAGCCCACCATCCTGCTGACTGCCATCATGTCCACCTCCGGCACGCTGCAGCTGTTTGATGAGTCCGTCAACCTGACGGCGGGCGGTCCCGGCAAGGCGACCATGACACTGACCCACTATATTTATAACATCTCGTTTGTAGAGACGCCCAAGTTCAACTATGCAGCGGCGCTGTCGGTGTTTATCCTTGTGGTCGTGGCAGTGCTGTCTGCCATCCAGATGAAAGTAGGTGATAAGCGTGACTAAGGGTAAAAAGATTCTGGCGCACGCTGTGCTGATTTTGGCCAGCTTCCTGTCTGTGTTCCCGCTGTACTATATGCTGTGCGGCGCGACGAACACCAGCATTGATGTTGTGCGCGGCAAGCTGATCCCCGGCACCTATCTGGTAGAAAACTTCAAGTCGCTGGTTGCCAACCAGAATCTGGGGCTGGCAATGGCAAACTCCTTCCGCAACGCCATCCTGATGACACTCATCACGCTGCTGGTCTGCTCCATCGCGGGCTACGGCTTTGAAATTTACCACGATAAGGCGAAGGACGCCCTGATGAGCGTCCTGCTGCTGGCGATGATGCTGCCGTTCGTGGCCATTATGATCCCCCTGTTCAAGATGATGTCCCACTGGGGGCTTGTCAACAGCTGGGCGGCGTTCGTGCTGCCGTCCATCTCGACACCGTTTATGATCATGCTGTTCCGGCAGGCATCGCGTTCCTTCCCCAATGACATTATTGAAGCGGCGCGTCTCGACGGTTTGAGCGAGATCGGCATCTTCTTTCGGATGTTTGTCCCCATCATGCGGTCTACCTACGGCGCAGCGATGACTGTCACGTTTATGAACGCATGGAACAGCTACCTCTGGCCGAAGATCGTATTCCAAAGCAACGCATCCATCACAATGCCGATGCTGGTCGCAAACCTCAAGAGCGGCTACAGTGTGGACTACGGTATGCTGATGCTGGGCGTTCTGATCTGCACACTGCCCACCGCAATCATCTTCCTCTGCCTGCAGAAGAGCTTTGCCAACGGCATCACGGGTGCAGTCAAGTGATGGACGAACGAACCTACTGCCTGACGCCGGAGCAGTGGCGTCACGCCAAAGCCTGCCTGACGCTGGCAAAGCGCTGGGGGCTGATCGGCGACGACAGCCCCGAGGCGCTGGAACGCCGCCGGGCGGCCAAAAACGCACAGGCGGAAAGAGCGGAGCAGGACGGCAAGCCCGTGTACGGCACGCGGCGCTTCTCTGCCCCTGCCTACCTGCAATATGAGCTGACCCGCTTCAAGCTGGATTTCGCGGAGCCGTGCGAAAAGATCCGTGCGCTGGGTATCTGCCCGGATTTCACCGATGCACAGACCCGCGCCTGGTATGACGCGAATCCGGATCTGTTCACGCGGTACGCCGGCGACAGCTTCCCCTATGAGGAAGTAAAGCAAATCATCGAAAAGCGGATGCGGGAGGAGGTGTACGACAGCCTTGTGCAAGACCTATTACGTGGACCCGCAGACAGGCCGTGACACCAACGACGGCCTGACGCCGGAAAAACCGCTGGCCACACTGTTTGCCGTCAACCGGCTGGCCCTGGCCCCCGGTGACACGGTGCTGCTGAAATGCGGCAGTGTGTTTGAAAAGCAGTTCCTGCACCTGCGCTGCTGCGGCAAAAAAGACAGCCCCATCACGATTGCCGCCTATGGCGAGGGGCTCGCGCCGCGCATTGACGCCGACGGGCAGGGGCTTTGGTATCAGGACTATGGCTGCGCACTGGACGCACCCACCCATGTGTACCGCGGGTATGTATCCTCCGCCGTGCTGCTGTATGATGCAGCCTATGTCACGGTGCGTGATCTGGAACTGACGAACCGCGCCGACGCTGTCATCGGCGAGCAATATTCCCAGCCGGATAAGCTGGAGCGCACCGGCGTGGCTGTGGTTGCGAAGGACAGGGGCACGCGCTGCGGCATCACACTGCAAAACCTGCTGATCCATGATGTACACGGCAACGTGTACGACAAGCACATGAACAACGGCGGCATTTACATGACCGCCTTGCAGCCCACAGATGAGACCGCTACCGGCGCGGCACGCTTTGCCGATGTGCTGGTCGAGGGCTGCTATGTGGCCCGCGTCAGCCGCTGGGGAATTGCGGTGGGGTATACCTACGCCCATGCGCAGTTCCGGGGGGCCGAGCTGGCAGAAAAAGCCTTTCTGCAGTACGGTCACGAGAATGTCGTTCTCCGTGATAACTACGTAAAAGCGGCGGGCGGCGACGGCCTGACGGTCATGTACGCCCTGCGCCCGCTGGTCGAGCACAACACGGCAGACTCCGTCGCCTGCGAGATGAACGACCGTGTTTATCGGGAGCCGGGCAATCGCATGGGCAAGGTGGCCGCCGCCATCTGGCCGTGGAAATGCAAGGATGCGCTGCTGCGCTGCAACGAAGCCGTTGACACGCGGCTCAATCAGGACGGCATGGCCTACGATGCCGACTCCGGCGACGGCACGGTGTACGAGCACAACTACAGCCGCATGAACGAGGGCGGCTGCGTGATGTTCTGTTTGGAGGAGGCCATCCACAACACCTTCCGCGGCAACGTCAGCTACGACGACCTCGGCGGCACGATCAGCCCTTCCCAGAACCCGGACGCCCTGCTGGAGCACAACACGTTCTATCTGCGTGACGGCGTGCCCTTCGTGCGCGCCCGCATGGATGGAGGCAGCTACACCGAGAAGGATGATACGATCCTCCCGCTGCCCTAAAAAGCAAAAAACAACCACCGCCCCGGACGCCGAATCCTTCAGCATCCGGGGCGGATTTTTGTACGCATTTTGCCCGTTCGGGCGGGGTTTGCGCAAATGTCGAATGTATGGTAAAATACAGGTAAAATCAGCTTTTTGGGGGTCATCTTATGGGCATTGTAGTCATCGGTGCGGTCTTTGTGGACATCAAGGGGTATCCGCTGTCCACCTATATCCCGGGCGGGCGCAACGCGGGCCGGGTCGAGCAGGTCCACGGCGGCGTATGCCGCAACGTGGCGGAGGACATTGCCAATGTCGAGCTGCGCCCCACCTTCGTCAGTCTGGTGGACGACACCGGCTCCGGTCAGGACGTCATTGACAAGCTGGCCCGGCACAAGGTCAACACCCGCTACATTCAGCGCATGCCGGACGGCATGGGCACCTGGCTGGCCGTGTTCAACAACGACGGCGATGTCTGCGCCGCCATCTCGAAGCGGCCCGACACGACGCCGCTGACCGCATTATTAAAGGAAAAGGGCGACGAGATCTTTTCCGACTGCGACGGCATCGCCATCGAGTTTGATCTGGAGAAGGAGACCGTCAAGCAGATTTTGCACTTCGCCAAAAAGTACCGCAAAAAGGTCTACGCCGCGGTCTCCAACATGAGCATTGCCATGGAGCGCCGCAGCCTCCTGCAGGAGATCGACTGCTTTGTCTGCAACCAGCAGGAGGCCGGGCTGATGTTCTCCGACGATTACGACCACCTGACGCCGGACGAGATGCGCGCCACGCTGGCCTCCAATGTGCGCAGCGCCAACATTCCCTGCATGGTCGTGACGATGGGCGAGCAGGGCGCCGTCTACGCCCGCGCCGACGGTGAGAGCGGCATGGTGCCCGCCAAGAAGGTCGATGTCATCGACACCACCGGCGCGGGGGATGCTTTCTTCGCCGGGACGGTCATCGGCCTGACCTACGGCAAGACGCTGGCCGAGGCCTGCGAGATCGGCAGCCGCCTGGCCGCATCGGTCATCTGCATTTCGGAGAATGTCTGCCCGCGGTTCCGCCCGCAGGAGTTCGGGCTCGATGTGCCGGTCACAGACTGATTTTTTCGGTTTTTGGCACACATTTCCCTTATTTTGCCATTTTTCCGATTTCGCACATTTTGCCTTTTTAGCAGTTTTCTATCCGCACATTTTCGGCTTATATGGCCATTTCAGTGCATTTCAGTATCGGAATTTTACGCACAGTTTTTCGAAAATTCAAAATATTTAGTTACTGTATAACCAAACATGAAAACAGACAACCTCATCCCCGCAGCCCCGCTTGACCGGCGGGAGCTTGCACCCGGCGTGCAGCTCTGCTTCACCCGGCTGGACGCGCCGCTCTGCCCGCCCCCGCTGGACTGGCCGCGGCTGCTCGTCTTTGACTTCTGCCGCAGCGGACGACGCGCCATCCCGGACGGCGCACAATATGCCATCGTGACGGAGGGTCATGCCGCCGTCAGCTTTGCTGTGCCCGGTGCGGACTTCTACCTGCCCGGCAGCCAGTACGAGGCGCTGCAGCTTTTCATTGACCCCGACGCCGTGCAGGCGGACAGCTTTTTGACGCTGATGGGGCTGGAAATAGGCGGCATCGCGGATTATTTCTGCCGCGGCGGCGTCCACTGCTGCCCGATGAGCGACGCCATCACAGCCATTGTGGACGAGGTCTGGGACGACGCCGCCTACGCCGCTCCCGGCGAGCTGCGCTATGCCGCCGTGCGGCTGCTGTATGAGCTGCTGCGCCTGCCCGACGAGGCCGACACGGCCCGCTGCCCCGCGCGGCAGGTCGAATGCGTGCGCGAGGCCGAGACGCTGGTCCTGCAGGACCTCTCGGTCCGCCGCCCGGCCCGGGAGCTGGCCGACCATTTTGGTTTGAGCGAGAGCGGCTTCAAGCTGTACTGCCAGAACGTGCTGGGCGAGGGGTATCTCGCCTACTTCCGCCGCCGCCGGCTCGAAAGAGCCGCCGAGCTGCTGCGCACGACCCCCCAGCGGGTGCAGGACATCGCCGCCCGGGTCGGCTACGAGAGCCAGGGCCGCTTTGCCCAGGCGTTCTACGACCAGTTCCGCCTGACCCCGCTGGAATACCGGCGCTTGTCGAAGTAGCCCCCTTGGCCGCCTTCCTCGCAGGGGGGGCAAGAAAGCCATGACCCGAAAGGAGCGGAAAATTGAACAACATCACGCGCTCGATTTTCCGTGCCATTCATGAGGGGCGGTGGTTGAGCATTGAATACAAAAACCAACAGACCCAGCAGACCAAATACTGGGTCGCTATCCGCGGGCTGAACCCCAGGACCCGCACCCTGAACGTTGACGGGCTGCATCTGGGCAAATTAAGCGTGCAGGCGCTCGACCATATCAGCATTGACCGCATCCAGACCGCCGAGGTCGTGGACGGCTCGTGGTGCCCCGTCAACCAGACGCTCATCGACGACATCCGCGACAACCCCGGGCGGTACGCGGCGCTGTTTGACAACGCCGCCAACCTGCGGGTGCTGGACTATCTGGCCGCCTGCAACCGGCTGGACGCCACGCCCTACCAGTCCAACTACAGCCTGATCCATCAAATTGACGCCGACTGCTTTGCCGATTATAAGGAGGACACGCTGGAGCTGACCGACGACCAGTTCCGTGAGCTGGTGGGCCGGTTCCAGCGCCGGGTCGAGGACCGCCGCCAGAACGCCGCCCGCCCCAGCCTGCCCACGCTGGGGCTGAACCTTATCAGTATTGACACCCGGCAGGGGCTGTACGTGCTGGCCTACCGCCCGCTGCGGCTCGACGTGAAAAAGCGCGCCCTGCGGGCCGAGCCGGAGCCGGTCATCTGCCGGGAGTTCACCGTCAACGGCAGCAAGCTGAGCATCCATCAATTTCTGGATGCCGACGACTATACGCTGCTGGACGAGTTCACGAAGCACGCCGAGACCATCAAGGACCGCATCACCCGCAGCAACCCGCGGGTGCGGGTCGATGACCTGCCCTACCTCGTCGCCATCAGCCGCGACTGCCCCGTGGACTTGGAGCATGAGTACCGCGGCATCCTTGCTATGTTCGAGGATCCCTCCGGCGAGACGGCCACCGCCCCGCTGCGGGCCTTCTTCGGCGAGATGACCGCCAAGCCGCGCCGCCGCAAGTCCTACCCGCTGGCGCTGCTGAACAACAAGGTCAATCTGGACCAGCTGCTGGCCATCAACAACGCCATGCGCTACCCGCTGGCCTACGTGCAGGGCCCGCCGGGCACCGGCAAGACCAACACCATCGTCAACACGCTGACGACGGCGTTTTTCAACGAGCGCACGGTGCTTTTTTCCAGCTACAACAACCATCCCATTGACGGCGTTGTGGAAAAGCTGCAGGCCGTCACCTACCACGGCCAGACCGTGCCGTTCCCGATCCTGCGCCTTGGCAACAACGAGAAAACCGCCGAGGCCCTGCGCACCATCGACCAACTGTTTGAGCAGTGCAAAAAAATCCCCGTACCGGAGCGGCTGCTGGACAAAAACCACGCGGACCGCACAGCCCGCGCCAAACAGCTGACCGCCCTGCTGGAACGGTATGAGCGCATCCTTGATTTGCGGGAGCGGCGGGAGACCATCCGGCGCCTGCTGGACGCCCGCGGCCAGATGAACTTCCAGTACGAGCTGCAGGCCGGGCAGCTGCCGCAGGTGGACCGTGAGCTGGCCGCCTACGGCAGCATCGATTCTGCCGACGCGCTGGCTCTGCTGGACCGCAACGAGGACGAGCTGCTGCGCTACCTCTACTACACCTCGGCCCGCTGCATCCGCCGGTTGGAGGAGCCGAAATATAACGATTTAATGAGCATCGTCCACAGCCCCGACACCGACAAGGAGCGGGTCACGCAGTTCAACAAGTACATCTCGGAGCCGGAGAACCTGAAAAAGCTGCTGCGTGTCTTTCCCATTGTGGCCACGACCTGCATCTCCGCCCACCGCCTGGGCGACCCGGAGCCGAGCTTTGACATGGTCATCATGGACGAGGCCAGCCAGTGCAGCACAGCCATGTCGCTGGTGCCCATCCTGCGCGGGGCGTCGCTGATGCTTGTGGGCGACCCGCAGCAGCTCTCGCCTGTCATTCTGCTGGACCCCGCCGACAACCGCACGCTGCGCCGCCGCTACGGTGTCACGCAGGAGTACGATTACATCGAAAACTCGATCTACAAATGCTTTCTGGCCTGCGACGCCGTCAGCGACGAGACGCTGTTGAGCTACCACTACCGGTGCAGCCCCAAGATCATCGAGTTCAACAATCGCAAATACTACAACCACAAGCTGCACATTGCCAGCCGCGAGACCGACCCCACGCCGCTCGTCTATGTGGACGTGCCCAACGACACCACCGACGAAAAAAACACCGCCCCGCAGGAGGTGCGCCGCATCGAGGCATACCTGACCGCGCACCCGGACAAGCAGGTGGGCATCATCACGCCGTTTGCGAAGCAGCGCGCCGCCATCGAGGCCATGCTGCGCGCGAAGCACTTTGAGAACGCCGCCTGCGGCACGGTGCACGCCTTTCAGGGCGACGAGAAAGACGTGGTCATCTTCTCCCTGGCGCTGACCGACCAGACCCGCCCGCGCACCTACGACTGGCTGAAAACGAACAAGGAGCTCATCAACGTGGCGACCTCCCGCGCGCGGGAGCAGCTGGTCATCCTCTCGAACCAGGCCGCGCTGGACCGCCTGCACGCCGACAGCACCGACGACGATATTTACGAGCTGGTGCAGTACGTGCGCAAAAACGGCCAGTCCGAGGTGACCGAGAAGCCCGCCGCCAGCCGTGCGCTGGGCATCAAGCCCTACAGCACCAAGACCGAGGATGCCTTTTTGGAAAATCTGAACCACGCGCTGGACAACGCCTTCCTCGACGGCAGCCGCTGTACGGTCCGCAAGGAGGTACCCATCGCCCAGGTGTTTGAGGATAACCCCGGCTGCGCCGACCTTTTCTACACCGGGCGGTTCGACTTCGTCGTCTACCAGCGGGAGGGCCGCCGCCTGATGCCGATTTTAGCCATCGAGCTGGATGGCCGCGAGCACCGCGACGACCCCGCCGTCCAGCGCCGTGACCGCAAGAAGGACCAGATCTGCCGCGAGCACGGCTTTGAGCTGATCCGCGTCGAGAACAGCTACGCGCGGCGGTATAATTATATCAAGAGTATTTTGATCAATTACTTCCGCAAGGTGTCGTAGCACCCGCAAGCGGGCTCTGCCCGCGCATCCCGGCGTAAAACCGAAAAGTCCTGCCTCCCTTTCCCGGAGACAGGACTTTTTCCTTTTTACCGCCAGTGAAACGTAACCATGCCGTAAATATAAATAAACAAAATTGCACCCGGCACAAAATACCTAAAAATCGGCTTCATCCAGGGGCGGACCTTCAGGCCCCTGCCGGTGTTGGCTTCGGCCACAAAATTGTCCCAGCCCCAGCCAAAGCGGTTGCAGCAGAACAGCGCCAGCACCAGCGACCCCAGCGGCAGCACATTGTTGCTGACGATGAAGTCCCAGAAGTCCAGCCACGCGCTGCCCGGCGCAAACGGCTGGAAGTGCAGCACGCTGTAGCCCAGCGCCGTCGTCAGCGCCAGCAGAAAGATGCCGACGCCGCAGACCACGCAGCCCTTCGGGCGGCTCCACCCGGTCAGCTCACGCACCATGGCAAGGATATTCTCGCAGACGCCCAGCACGGTGGACAGCGCCGCAAACACCATGAACAGGAAGAACAGCGCGCCCCACCAGCGGCCCCCGGCCATATTGCCGAACACCCCCGCCATCGTGTCAAACAGCAGACTGGGGCCTGCCGTGACCTCCAGCCCGTAGGTGAAGCACGCCGGGAAGATGATGATGCCCGCCAGCACGGCCACGAACGTGTCGAGAAAAATGACCCGCAGCGACTCGCCCATGAGCGCGTGATCCTTGCCGATGTAGCTGCCGAAGATCGCCATGCCGCCCATGCCGACGGACAGCGAGAAAAACGCCTGGTTCATGGCCGCCACGATGACCCCGCCGTCAATGGCCGAGAAATCCGGCACAAGGTAGAACCGCAGCCCCTCCGCCGCACCGGCAAACGTCAGGCTGTGCACGGCCAGCACCAGCATCAGCACCAGCAGCGCGCTCATCATGTATTTGGTCACGCGCTCCAGCCCGCCCTGCAAATTAAAGCTCAGCAGCACAAACGCCGCTATAAGGACCACAAGCAGGTAGGTCACGTTCAGCCCGGGGTCGGCGATCATCTGCGCAAAGCCGAAATCCGCATTCTGCCCGGTCAGGAACTTGACAAAATAGTACAAGATCCAACCCGTGACCACCGTGTAGAACGCCATGATGGCAATGTTGCCGATGAGGCTCACGACGCCGAATACGCCCCACTTATGGCCGGGCTTTTCCAGGCGTTGGTACATGGTAACGGGGCTGGCCTGGGCGGCGCGGCCCACGGCAAACTCCATGATCATGACGGGCAGGCCCAGCACCAGCAGGCAGAGGATGTAGAGCAGCATAAAGCTGCCGCCGCCATTCTGGCCGCACATCCAGGGGAATTTCCAGACGTTGCCGCAGCCGATGGCGCACCCCGCCGACAGCATGATAAAGCCCAGGCGGCTGCTCAGGCGTTCGCGTTCGTTCATAAATCAGTTTTCCCTTTCGGTAGTGATTTCCGCGCAGACAATTTCCGTGCGGCCCTGGGTGCGGAACTTGTAGCCCCAGGTGCCCGTGCCACCGCTGACGATGGCATCGCAATGTTCTGCAATGTTCTTTCTGCCGTAGTTGCGCTCATTTTTGGCAACCATGCCCACCGCACCCGCAGGCCAGACCTGCCCGCCGTGGGTGTGGCCGCTCAAAATCAGGTCCGCCCCCGCCGCGGCGGTGTTCTTAAAGTCCCGCGGCTCATGGTCGAGCCAGACCGTGTAGTGGTCGTCGGGGCCGCCGGGCATAAGCTGCGCCGCCGTGAAGCGGCTGCCGTTCGTGTACAGATAATCCTTGCGGCCCACGACGCGCACACCGCAGGGCAGCAGGACAGACGTGTCCTCCAGGATGCGTACGCCCGCGGCGGCGAACCCTCGCTCCAGATCCGCGCGGCCAAAGCTCGGCTCCCGCCAGTGGTGGAACAGGTCGTGGTTGCCGAGGACGTAATACTTGCCCAGCGGCGCGTCCAGCTCGCCAAACAGCTTGCAGAAGGCGTCCAGCTCCTCCGGCTCGGTGAACTCGTCGAAAATATCGCCGGTCAGCACAAGCAGGTCGGGACGGCACGCCTCGATTTTTGCTTTCAGCTCCGGGATACGGGTGTGATCCATCGCCGCACAGGCGCGCGGGTGGACATCACTGACCTGCACGATGGTCAGCCTGCCGTTCGGCAGGTTTTTCCGCGTTGTCAGGCTGTATTTTGTCGTACAGAGCCGCAGCGCACGCCGCCGCCCCCACCACATGATGAGGCCCGTCAAGAGCCACGGCGTTATGCCGTCCAGCCAGATAATATGCCAAGCAGTCAGCGGTGTGCCGCCGATGCGCCGCAGCGCCAGCCCGATGGCGGTACCGATGCAGTAGAATGTCACAAGATGTCCGGCAAACACGATGCCCAGCCCGAGCGGGTCGCGGCTGATATACGCCAGCACGCCCATCAGCACAAGCGGCAGTCCGTAATACAGCACCGGCCACCGGGCCACCAGCTGTAAGGGCGGCAGCTGCAAAAAGTTCAGGTACAGCAAAGCATCCAGCGCCACCTGCCCGAGGCGCGGAAGAACGAATTGGAAGAAAGGATGATACATGGTTGACGCCTTTGTTCGGTAAGAGTGCCCTCCCCCTTGGGGGAAGGTATCTGCGGCCCCGTCCGCAGACGGATGAGAGGCGGAGATACCGTGATTACCCATACAGGGGATAGTCTGGCAAAGTTCGCCCCTCATCAGTCCGCTTCGCGGCCAGCTTCCCCCTCAGGGGAAGCCTTTCTTAACAAAAACACCCCCGCACCTCGCGGCACGGGGGCTGAAATTTAATTTTTACTGCTCCTTCGCCTTGATGGCCGCGTCAATCGCGCGGGCAGCCTCTTTACCGGCACCCATGGCCAGAATGACCGTGGCAGCACCGGTGACAGCGTCGCCGCCGGCGTAGACCATCGGGCGGCTCGTCAGGCCGTCGGGACCGTTGGTGA